>Ga0335069_10010564_pt1 | contig 13084 bp, 14 predicted proteins | sample Lox_Sample_11_FD_206714 | JGI IMG/M metagenome (GOLD analysis project Ga0335069, IMG submission 206714) | Soil microbial communities from Loxahatchee National Wildlife Refuge, Florida, United States - Lox_Sample_1.1 | ecosystem: Environmental > Terrestrial > Soil > Wetlands | place: USA... | reverse complement strand
GGTTTCGAGCGCCCGCGGCGTGACGAAGTCTTTCATGCCCTCGAGCGTCCAGGCCTGGCCTTGCGGCGCAATCGCCGAGGGCGCAACCGGCAGCGCGCCGTCAGGCTGCAGCACCGGATGCGAAATCCGCCCGACATGCCAGAGCTGCAGGAAAATTCGTCCGCCGGCGCGATGCACGGCCTCGGTCACGAGCTTCCAGCCCGCGACCTGCTCGCGCGAATGAATGCCGGGCGTGCCGGGATAGCCCAATCCTTGCGGCGACACTTGCGTGGCCTCGCTGACGATCAGGCCGGCGCTGGCGCGCTGTTCATAATAAGTGGCGTTGAGCGCGGTCGGCGCATTGCCGGCTCCGGCGCGATTGCGCGTCATCGGCGCCATGACGATGCGGTTGGGAAGGGCGAGGGGACCTAAAGTAAAAGGTGAGAAAATATCGGCGCTGCTCATCCTCGCTCCTTGCCGCATGCACGGTCGTAGCAACGACATGTAGGCGCGGCATTGTAAAACCGCCAGATCGCGGCGCAGTATGAGCACTCATCTTTCATGCCGCAATTCCCGTGTGTCGCAATCTCGTCATGCGCATTTGGTGGGCAGGAGGTGCAAGCGCGGATTGCACGCTTGTTAAATCAAAACTGGCGTAGATGCGCCCGCAAAGAAAAGAATCTTCCAGGCGCGGACGACGGCTTGATGTATAGTCGGCGTCGGTTGGGGAGGCGCACCGCATAATCTTATCCGCTTGCAGGAGACAGGTATGTCGAACCATTTCACCGGATTAAGTCTCGGCCCGCCGCTTGGCGATCAAAGACTGGACCTCTGCGACCTTTACGCGTTCCAGTCGCCTAGCGACAAGAACAGAACCGCGATCATTCTCAACGCCAATCCCAATGCCGACGCGCTTCATCCGGATGCAATCTATCGCGTCAATATCGACACTGACGGCGATTATCTGACCGACATCGCGTTCAGCTACGTATTCTCGAAGCCGCAGAACGGCAAGCAGACGTTCAGCGTGTTCATGGCCAAGGGTGCCGAGTCGCGCTCGCCGGAAGCGGTAGGGACCAAGATCGTCACCGACGCCGAGGTTTCGTTCGGTCCCAAGCCGAACATCGTCACGTCGGGCCCTTACAAGTTTTTCGCCGGCAGCCGCAGCGACGCGTTCTTTTTCGATTTCGACGGCATCAAGAATCTGTTCGACATCCGGGGCAAGCGCAATTTCACCGAGCCGCATCTCGGCGGCAAGTCGCCCTGGACCGGCGTCGATTCAAATACCGAAGCGAACGTGTTTTCGACCGCGCTCGAGCTGCCGACCAGCGAGCTCAATCCCAAGCCCGAGATCCATATCTGGGGCCGCTGCAGCCTCCGACAGGACGGCAAGCTCGTTCATGTCGATCGCGCCGGCCATCCGAGCGTGTCGAGCTTCTTCAACACCGACGACACCAAGCTGGAATACAATGCCAGCGAGCCGGTCAACGATCGCAAACGCTGGCTCGAACAGTTCGTGCATCTGATGGGCCATACCGGCAATTACACGCGCGAGGAGGCGATCGCCGCGATCGACACCGAGCGCACGCTTCCCGACGTGCTCAGCTTCGATCCGGCCAAGCCGGCAAAATATCCCAACGGCCGGGTCTTCACCGACGACGTGATCAATTACCGGCTCGCTTTTCTGACCAAAAACGAGTGCCCGCCCACGGGGCTGAAGCCCCATACCGACGTGCTGAAGGAGTTTCCCTATCTCGGCACGCCGCACAGCAAAAAGAACTGAACGCAAAGCCGAAATGCCGGGAGCGCATTCCGCCTCAGCCGGAGCGGGATGCGCTCTCGTGTCTTTCGGAAATAGGCCGACAGCGCCGCGATAACGTTGTACGATGGGTCGGGCTCGGCAAAGGAGCTGAGCAAGAGGCAGCCTATGCCGACAGCCAACGACTATCTGAAAATGGCCGAGGAGTGCTATCGCCTGGCCAAGGAAGCCAAAACCGACAACGATCGGCAGGCCCTTCTTGATCTGGCGCGCGACTGGATCGAGGCCGCATCCCAGCAGGGAGCGGCGGAGGAGCCGCCTGCTCATCCGCCGAAGTCCGCGCACTAGGATCACATCAGCGGCCGCTGTCGGTTTCCGCCGACCGCGGCCGCGCTGCGATTGCTGTCAGGTTCGGAAAGCGCCCCGCTTACGGATTCTCGCCCATAGCAGTCATGCAGTTCACGTATTTGTCGGATTCGAACGCAATCCCATCGGTGCATTTCTTCAGCGCCGCCATGCGATGCGCGCTGATTGTGGAACTCGGTCCGGGCGGCGGTCTTTGGGTATCGACTTGAGCCAAGACTTGCGAGGCCAAGAGCGCAACCGAAAGCCCCGAAGCGAGCGCAACAACGAGTTTTTTCATGGTTCGTCTCCTCGAGCCCGAAGGCAATATTTCAGGACGTCATCGCGAGAACGAAAGACGCAAATGTTCCATGTTCCCGCCGCACAGCAAATCCGAACCCGGCGCCTTCGTTCCGCCCCCGATCACAGCTCGCTTGCTTCCCGATGAGTCAGCGTTAGCGGAACGTTACTGTCGCGAGCGCGCGGCCGACCTTGTCCGCCGGCCAGATGGTGACAGGCCCCGGCGCCGCACCGACGGTGGCGATATTGGTGCCCTGGCCGGGCCGGTTCAGCGTCTGCGTGCCCGCCGCATTCGACACATCCACCGCGCCGACCCGCAACAACACGCCGAGCGCCTGATTGTCGATCGGCCCGGCCCAGAAATCCGTCCCGCGAATGCCGATATTGGCGGCCGGCGTTCCGACGGTGACGCTCGACTTCGCCAGTTTCGACAAGCGGCCCGACACGAACCGGAACGCGCCTGCCACTTCGAACTTGATCGTGCCGATGCCCGCAGCCCGGTTATAGATATAAGTATCGAGCGTCAGCTTGACCTTCTCGCCGAGCGTCAGCCGCGTATTGTCCTTGAGGGTGATCTCGAGCCGCGCGTCGTCGCCGGTCGAAACCACCTCGTTCGGATAGACCGAGGCATTGGCGCCGAGCGGCTGCGTCGCCGAGCCGCGCGTGCCACTGGCCTCGCCCTGGATGCGGCTGACGGTGCCGATCGCGTCCTGCGCCGCGGCCTGATGGACGGCGAGACAGGAGCAAAGCATCAGCGTGACAACGAATAGCCCGCGCAACATGCGACCGCTCACCCGAATACCATCCGGCGAATTCGATGCGGGCACAGTCAGACGCTGAGTTTCAGGCAAATGCAAGAGGCGAGCGCCGCCGATACAGCAGCCACAGCACGATCGCGCCATTGACGAAATTCCAGCCGAGGCCGTTCAGAAAGGCGGCGCGGTAGGAGCCCGAGACATCGAAAATATATCCGGACATCCAGCCCCCGAGCGCCATGCCGAACAGGCTTGCCATCAGCACGATGCCGACGCGCGTGCCGGCTTCCTTCGGCGCAAAATATTCGCGGACGATGAGCGCATAGCTCGGGATGATGCCGCCCTGGAACAGGCCGAACAGAGCCGAGATCACGTAAAGCGAGATCAATCCGTCATAGAGCAGATACATCAGCAGCGCGACCGCCTGCAGCGCCGATCCCAGCATCAGCGTGCGCAAGCCGCCGACGCGGTCGGCAATGAGGCCGGAGATAATGCGGCCCAGAACGCCGAACGCCATCATCAGCGACAGCATGTCGGCGCCGCGGGCGACACCGTAACCGAGATCGCCGCAATAAGCGACGATGTGCACCTGCGGCATCGACATGGCGACGCAACAGCAGATCGAGGCGACGGCCAGCAGCGTCTGCAGCGCGCCCGGCGAGAGGCCAAGCGATTCGGGGGAGAGCAGGCGCTGTCCGCTCGCGGCTGGACCGGAGGCCGGCGCGTGCCGCCGCAACGCCACCAGGCCGAGCACAAGCATCGCTACGCCGCAGAACAGGCCGATGTAAAGGTGCGTCGCGCGCCAGCCGTAATGCGCGATCGCCTGCTGCACGATCGGCGGCCAGAGCGCGCCGGCGAAATAATTGCCCGACGAGCACAGCGTCACCGCGAGGCCGCGGCGGCGGACGAACCATTGCGAGATATCGGCCATCAGCGGGCCGAGCGTCACCGAACTGCCGAACCCGATGACGGCGTGGGCGAGGGCGAAAGCCAGCAGGCTGCCGGCATTGGCGGCGCCGGCGTAGCCGATGCCGAGCGCCACCGCGCCGACGCTGATCGGTCCGAGGATTCCGATCCGGTCGAGCAGCCGCCCCATCACCACGCCGCCGGTGGCAAATCCGAACATGGCGAGGGTGAACGGCAACGTAGCTTGTGCGCGGGCAATCGTGAACTCGGCTTGCACCGCGGGCAGCGACACCACGACCGACCACATGCCGACGCCGCCGATGGTCGAGATCAGCATCGTCGCGCCAAGCCGCAGCCAGGCGCGCGGCGAGTCGGTCACGGGTTCAGATGCGGATTTTGCGTCGCTGAGCGTTTCCACCCTGCGACATTTAAGGACGCGGACGCCGCAGTCAATCGGGCACAGCGCGGGTCTGCTTCGCGCCCTTAGCGGATCGCCATCAGCGATTTTGTCAGTCCGGCAACGCGCTCGCGTTCAATTGCCGCGTCTGGAAACAGCACGGCCATTGCCTGCGCATCGAGCAATCGCGCATCGTCGATGATGTCGCGAGCCTGCCCATAGGACTCCGCGCGCGGATAATAGCCGCAGGCGCGATGCCGAACGATCGCCGCGCGCCACGGCATCGGCAGCCAGTGAATGAACGGCGTGCGCAGATGCGGCTCGACGGGAAACCAGAAATTCGGGGTCTGCACGAAATAGCGCGGAGCAAGCCGCCGCACCTCATTGGCCATTCTGCACTGATCGCGCCACAGCCCGACATGTTCGATGACCGAATTTGAATGCACCAGGTCGAAGCTGGAATCGGCCAGTTGGCTGAGATCGCGCGCATCGCCGGTCAGGCTCGAGAAGCGCTCATCGGGCGTCGGCGCAGCCGTCAGATTGACCAGCGTGATGTGGATCGGCCGGTCGCGCCACAGCGGCTCGAGGAATTGCCAATAGGTCGTCCAGCCGCCGACATCGAGAATCCGGCAGGTCTCCTGGTTGGCAAGAATATCGTCGACCACCGCAAGCAAGCGCTTGAAGCGCGCCTGACGGAAGCTGTTGGCATAGCACGCCGCCTCTCGTTCATCTTCTTGCGAAGCAACGGATAGGGTCATTGTCATGCGTAGCACCGTCCCCGGAATGTCTATTTGGACAGCATTATATCGCCTAAGCGCTGAGTGGCGTCCCGCGGACTCCGATTAAGGTGAATGCGTTAACGCTCGCATTTACCTTTCGCGACGGTGAGGGTACGACCCAACAACAGTCGCCCCCTGACCGTTGGACAGATACCGCCCAGCTGGGTCCAAACCGCTCTGAAATTTTGCGTGGCAAATCGAAAGTCCCGGGGACTGCGTAACGACCATCGCGTTATTTGATCTGCCGCAAAACGATCGCCAATTATTGGACTAAATATTAAAAGATGCAGGATGTCGAAACCATGGAACCTGAGACGTGCCGGGCGATGGCGCGCGAATGCTATGACTTGGCGAAGGGCGCACCGGAGCCGGACGTCAGGCGGCAATTGCTCGATCTCGCCGTGAAGTGGCACGACCTCGCGCGCATGATCGAGATCGACAGGGTCGGACGCTCTAGGCTCCACTAGGCGCGCCGCCTGTGGTATGGCTTGCCATGCGGCTGGACGAAAGGCTTTCGGATGAACGGGTCACTCTCAAAGCTGAGCATTGCCATGTTTGCGGGGGCTTTCATTGCGCTTGCTCCGCCGGCGTTCGCTGCCGATGCCAGTAATGGAAAGCGCCTAGCTGAGCGATGGTGCACCGGATGCCACCTCGTATCGCCGTCGCAAAGCACGGCAACCGATCAGGTACCGTCCTTCGCCTCAATCGCGAAAATGCCCGACTTCAGCGCTGCAAAGATTGCGCTCTTTCTGCTCGACCCGCATCCGAAAATGCCGAATATGAATCTGTCGCGCACCGAAGCCGCCGACCTTGCGGCCTATATTGCGACGCTCAAACGCTGATTCGCGGCGCAATGGCCGTCATGCCGCCGACATCTCCTGCGTTACGATTTCTGCATGCTGACAGCGCGAGCAGTAGAAAACATACAAATCGGGCATATCCGCCAGCGTGATATGCCGGATCAGTTGCATCTTGCCCCGGCAGTGCGGGCATCTTGCGTCACTCGTTTGCAGCGCTGATTTGGTCAGCATAGAATGCCTTCCTCGCTACGAAGCAATCCAACACAATCTTGTTGTGATCGATTTGACCCTGATCAAATCTCGGCGACGAAATGAAATATCATGTTTCAATGCGATATTTGCCGGCGGCGGCAACCTTCGTCTGTATAATAATCGGCGCATGTCTCCAATCGGAGGGCGTCCATGCGCAACAGCTTGGCAGTATTCATCAGGGCCATCGCCTCGCGCAGCGGCTGTGTTCGCAATGCCATTTGGTGGACGATGTTGCCGGGCGGTCAAATAACGCTGCAGCGCCGACTTTCGCTGCCATTGCCAAGACACCCGGCTTGACAGAAAGAGCATTGACCGCCGCGCTGCAAACCTCTCACCGCACAATGCCGAACATTATTATCAAAGGCGCGGATATCAGCGACATAGTGGTTTACATCCTGAGTTTGAAGGGAAATGACTGAGCCCCACTGAAGCTGCCGTAGGGACTGCTTGAAAATGGCTGATGAGCTGCTTGGGCGCTCGCAGTCAGGTCCGTCAGCCCCTCAACGGGCCGTGCAGAACGGCGCTTGCAGCGCCCTCTCTCAAAATTGGCTTATGTAAATTCTGAAATAAGCCGCAGGATGCAATGCGTGTGCTTGCAAGAGCGCTCGTGACTGCTCTGCCGCGCACCCTCACTCGTTCTCGCCGAAGCGCCGGGATTTTGCCCGAGTGAACATGCGCCTTTCGTCTGAGTTCACAAGCCAAATGGATATGTTTCAGGAACGCCTGGCCGGGCCTCGGCTGGCAATGGCGCGACGGCTTTCGTTTCCTCAAACCAGAGATAGGCGTCGAATTGGTCCGGCAGATGCGCATCGAAGTAGTGGCTCGCGAGCTCCGTTTCGGGCCGATAGATCACGCCGATCGCCCGTTCCAGACGCGGCCGCCTTAGGGCTGATCGAACCTCCTCGTGCTGACCTTTCCGCAAGTCGAGCAGGAAACGCCGGATGCTGGCGTCGCGGCACAGATACTCGTAGCTTTCGCGGTGCGCCGGGCGCACGGTCTTGACCTGCATCGGGCCGTCCCAGTGGTCGGCAGCCGCCACCGTGCCGCGATCGGTGCCAAAGCCGATCAAGGCGGCGTCGTCGCCGAACTTTTCCCGGCAGAGTTGGCCGATATTGATTTCATCGCGCGCCTGGCCCATGTCGGTCGCAGCGGCGTTGCCGACGTGGGAGTTGTGCGCCCATACCACGGCCTTGGCGTTTGCGCCCCGCCAGTCCATCAGATGGTTGAGGGTGTCAAACATGTGCCGGTCGCGCAAATTCCAGGAGTCTGCAGTGGCGTAGTACATGGCTCGGTAGTATCTCTCCGCCGACGCGACCAGCCGCGCGTTCTGCGCCGCATCGAGAAAGCTGTCGCGATCCTGCGCTTCGTACTCAAACTGCTTGTCGAGCAGGTCGCGCAGCGCCAGCAGAACCGGCCGCTCGCACTTGGCATAGCCGGTGGTCAACGCTGCACGTCCGTAGGTCGCGGGATCACGCTGCCACGGCGTGAGGCAGCCATAACGCTCCGTTGCGACCCTTGCCGCATCGGGGTCGAACTGACCGAGAAATTCGATCACCGCAGCGATCGAGGCGTTCATGTTATAGATGTCGAGCCCGAAGAATCCCGCATGTTCGGAAGGATGAAGCGCGGCGTTGCGGGCGCGAAGCCAGTCGACAAAGTTGGCAACCTCCACATTTCGCCACATCCACTGCGGAAAGCGCCGAAATGCGGGACCGCTGCCGACATGCAAGGCCTTGTGCCGGACATAGCGATCGATCCGCGCCGCGTCGGGCCAATCGGCCTCGACGGCCACGATATTGAACCCGTGCCGTTCGATCAGCCGCCGGGTGATCTGCGCCCGAGCACGGTAGAACTCCGAGGTGCCGTGAGTTGCCTCGCCCAGCAGCACGACGCGTACCTCGGCAAACCGATCAAACATCTCACCGAATGTCGGATCGTCCGGCTCCGGCAACGGTTCGGCCGCTGCGCGAATAAGATCAGTTGTCGACGGCGCTCTGACGGAGACGCTAGGCCGCTTGGGCCATACCCGTTCAAATGCGGGCGCTGAATCCACCGCGGGCTCGCTCCATCCCCCCGCGCCGATCAGCGGCACAAAGGTCACCGTTCCCAGATCTTCTTCGTGGAATTGATCCTTGCCGCCGCGGACGACTCTCACCAGTTCCTGAATGCCACCGAATTCTCCGATCGGGATGACAAGACGCCCGCCGATCTTGAGCTGGCGGCGCAGGGCCTCCGGAACCTCAGGACCTCCTGCGGCGACCAGGATGGCATCGAAGGGCGCCGCGTCCGTCCATCCCAGCGTTCCATCACCATGCCGCACCTCGACGTTGGTGCATCCCAGTTGCTCCAGCGTTCGCCGCGCGCTTTCCGCGAGGTCGCGATGCCGCTCGACGCTGAAGATCTTGCTAGCCAATCGGCTTAACACCGCCGCCGCATAACCCGAACCGGTGCCGACATCGAGGACGCGGTCGCCGGGCTTGATCTGAGCGGCCTCGATCATCAGCGCAACAATATAAGGCTGGGATATGGTCTGCCCGGAAGCGATGGGGAGGGGACTGTCTTCGTAGGCAAATTCCGCCATACCCGCAGCTACGAAGGCTTCGCGCGGCACCTGCCGCATGGCGTCGAGCACGCGCTTGTCGGTCACGCCTCGCTTCGCCAGCTGGGAGGCGACCATGTGGTCGCGCTTGACTGCGAGGTTCTCGATCCGGGCCGCCGTTTCTACCATAGGATCCAATAATCCAATGATGGAGAGCGAGCACATTAGGCCCAGGTGCTTGCGAAGCGTTTGACCTGCATCAATCCATCGTCGCGCCGAAGGCGGGCTAATCCTTGTCCGTGTTGTGCGCTTCCGTGGACGGCCTGCCGACCCGATATCCAGTGATGTTTTTTGGTGAAGATCGCGACCGGGCGCCCACTTTCGGCAACCTCGAAACGCCGCACTTTAGCGGCCGACGTCGCTTAATCGAACAGCGGACCCCGCCGTTCGGCGCGGCGGTGTCCGCTTTCACCAGTAAAGCAGACACGGCCGTCGCCGATATGCCCTCAGCTTTCGAAGGCCGGATCGATCGGGACGCGGTAGCCGTTGGCGAGGCGGTTGGTCTCGTTGGCCATGCCGACCACCGCCATGAGCTCGGCGAACTGCTGCGGCGTCATGCCGGCTTTGGCCGCGGCGGCGCTGTGGCTCGCCGTGCAATAGCCGCAGCCGTTGGTGACCGACACTGCGAGATAGATCATCTCCTTGACCAGCGGATCGAGCGCGCCGGGGGCCATCACTTCCTTGACGCTCTCCCAGGTCCGCTTTAGCGTCTTCGGATCGTTGGCGAGATATTTCCAGAAATTATTGACGTCGGGCACGTTGCGCGTCGCTTTGATGTCGTCATAGACGGCTCTCACTTCGCGCGAGCCATCGGCATATTCGATCGGTCGAGGTTTGCTCATGTCTTTGCTCCTAGGCTGTCCATACGCGCCGGCGAGACCTGCCCCCTTTATCCTATTGAGGATCGACAATTTGGCTCATCTGAAATAGATTCGTTATCCGCTTTTGAAGATGGCGAGGCTTCGGGCATGTTCGGATTCCTTTACCTCTTATTCGCAGTCGTTCTCAGCCTGTGCGTCGTCGGATTGCTCGTCGTCGCGCTGGCGGCAATTCTTGGACGCCTCCGCGACACCTGGATTTTGAAGCGAGACGACCAGGAGCCGCCCGGCGGGACACGTTGATCCCGGCTTTGCGGTTCACTCGAAATGCAGACCGCTTTTCTTTACCACTTCCGGCCAGCGTGCCGCTTGTTGCTGGATGAAGGCCGCTAATTCCGCGGGCGTGCTGGTGGCGGGACCGAGCCCGACCGCATCGGCTTTTGCCTTCACGTTGGGATCGCTCAGCACTTTCGCCACCTCGGCCGCGAGCTTGTCGATGATCGGTTGCGGCGTGCCGCGCGGCGCGACGAGGGCGAGCCACACGGTGACGTCGCCGAGATCGACGCCGGCGGATTCCGGCAACGTCGGCAAATCGGGGATCGCCGGGAACGGCCGCGCGTCGAGCTTCGCCAGCGCGCGCAGGTCGCCCGACTTGATCAACGGCAGCACAGCGGATGGGCCGTCGAAGACGAAGTCGACGCTCTTGGTGAGGATGCCGTGCGCCACTTCGGCGCTGCCATTATAGGGCAGCATCACCGTATCGATGCCGGCTTTGTCGGCGAACAGCACGCACGTGAGCTTGGTGGTGATGGTGCCGGCGCCGCAATTGAGCTTGCCGGGCGCGGCCTTGGCTTTGGCGATCAGGTCCTTCGCGGTCTTGATGTCGCTTTGCGCATTGACCACAAGGAGCCCGATGGTCTTGGCGACCAGCGTGATCGGCGCAAAGTCCTTGATCGGGTCATAGGGCAGCTTGCTGTAGAGATATTGATTCATCACCAGCGTTGAATCGATCGCCATCAGCAGCGTGTAGCCGTCGGGCGGCGACTTGGCCACGAATTCGGCGCCGATCAGCGTATTGGCGCCGGGCCGGTTGTCGATGACGACGCCCTGGCCGAAATCCGCGCTCATCCTGTCGCCGATCAGCCGCGCCATCACGTCGGAGGGTCCACCGGCCGGAAACGGCACGATGATGTGGATCGGACGTTCGGGGTAGGGCGTCTGCGCCGGAGCCGGCGCTGCGATCAGCGTCAGCAGCACCGCGAGCATGATCGAGCAGAAGTTGTGCATTGCAGATTTCCTCCCCAGCCTTTTGTTGACGGCACATTCGCATGGGCAGGCGTGCACGCCTAGTGCAGGATGCGGATTACGCCGCAAAGCAGCATTGCCGCGGAAGAATGCGCACTTGCGGTCGCATTCCCGCAAAGGCAGACTGTGCGCTCGATGAGCACGGCTTCCCTTCCCGCTGACGACGCTGTTCACGGCACCGGTGCCGCGACGCGGCTCATTTTCGCGGCCTCGCTCGGCAACGCGCTCGAATTCTACGAAATCCTGGTCTACGGCTATTTCGCCCTCGTCATCTCCAAAGTGTTCTTTCCGTCGGCCAACGAAGCGGTATCGCTTCTGGTCACCTACGGCACGTTCGGCATTTCGTTTCTGGCGCGGCCAGTGGGCGCGATCTTTCTCGGCGCCTATGGCGACCGCAAAGGCCGCAAAGCCGCGCTGACACTCTCGATCCTGCTGATGACCATCGGTACCGCGCTGATGACGCTGATGCCGAGCTATGCCACGGCCGGCCTGGCGGCACCGATCATGGTGATTGCCGCGCGGCTGCTGCAGGGTTTTTCCGTCGGCGGCGAATTTGCCAGCTCGACCACCTTTCTGGTCGAACATCGTCCGGACCGTTCCGGCTTCTTCGCCAGCTGGCAATGGTCCAGCCAGGGTCTCGCCGCACTCGTCGCGACGGGACTCGGCGTTCTGCTGACGTCGACCATGTCGGCCGAGGATCTGCAATCCTTCGGCTGGCGCATTCCATTCGCGGTCGGTCTGCTGATCGGCCCGATCGGCTATTACATCCGCCAGCGCTTGCCGGAGACGCCGGAATTCCTCGCCGCGGGCGAGGCACAGGCGCCGCTGCGCGATCTGTTCGTCGGTCAATGGGGCCGGCTCATTCTGACCATCGGCGTGGTCGCCGCCTCGACCAGTTCGCAATACGTGCTGGTCTATATGCCGACCTATGCGATCAATGAATTGCATCTGCCGAAATCGTTGAGCTTCACGGCCGCGATGGCGGCAGCGGCGCTGCAGACCGTGGTCGTGCCGTTTGTCGGGCTCTCGGTAGACAAGATCGGCCAGGTCCGCGTCATGGTCGCCGCGACGCTTCTGTTCATCATCACGTCCTATCCGGCCTTCATGCTGGTTGCCGGCAATCCCACGTTCGCCATGCTGATCACGGTGGTGTGCTGGTTCGGCTTCCTGAAGTCGCTGTTTTCGGGCGCGCTGCCGTCGCTGATGGCCAAGGTCTTTCCGGTGACGACGCGGGTCACCGGCATGTCGCTGGCCTACAATATCGGTGTGCCGATCTTCGGCGGCTTCGCGCCTTTCATCGCACAGTCGCTGGTCGACCTGACCGGCTCAAAGCTGTCGCCGAGCTATTATATGATCGCGACCGCGGCGATCAGCCTCGCCGCCCTGATCGCGCTGCAGCGGCGCTATAAGGTGTGACGCTTCGCTAGCGCCTGCCTCAGTACCGCCAAGCAACAACGGCTGAGCGCGTCCGTGCCCGAACCGGCACCAAGACCGGCCGCGGATTCTCGATCGGGTGCGAAAACAGCCACTCGAAATAGGTCGTGGCGTTCTGCTCGTGGTGCGGCCATTTCGGTTGCTTGACCACAAAGGTGTCACGACACTGCTTTGAGCAGTACAGCCCTTTGCCAAACAGGCCGCGCCGGTGAGCAATGAGGCCAATTCCGCGACTGCAGTTCGGGTTTGAGCACTTCATGACACTGTCTCCGGGTTCGAGTTCCACTGGAGCCGTGGGGTTCCGTTAACAGTGGGACAGGCTGGCTGGACACAAGGTTCAAGCAGTCGCGGAGGTGTGAATGGCCGGAACAAGTCCGGCCATGACGGCCCTGTTTATCGCCATCCCTTCATCGGCAGTTCGAGCTTGTCGGTCGCCAGATTGTCCGGATAGACCGAGACATATTGCTTGCCTTTGAGCTGGATCAGGAAGGTCGAGGCGAGCGTGTTCTGCCCGGTCGAGTCAAACTTGACTCCCTTGTAGCCGATCATCAGCTGATCGGCTTTCAGCTCCGTCTCGGTGAGTGCCTCGCGGATTTGTTCCGCATCCGTCGAGCGGGCGCGGTTGATCGCATCCGCGAGCACGAACAGGCCCTGCATCC
>Ga0335069_10010563_pt1 | contig 13084 bp, 14 predicted proteins | sample Lox_Sample_11_FD_206714 | JGI IMG/M metagenome (GOLD analysis project Ga0335069, IMG submission 206714) | Soil microbial communities from Loxahatchee National Wildlife Refuge, Florida, United States - Lox_Sample_1.1 | ecosystem: Environmental > Terrestrial > Soil > Wetlands | place: USA... | reverse complement strand
GCGAGGGCGTCCTGGCCGTCGTCGGCGAGGAGGTGAAGCACCGCGAAGGACGTGCAGACGTCGAAGCGCCCGTCGAGCGGAAACCCCGCCGGCTGCGGAACCGGGCTCACCCGGTCGACGATGTCGAAGCGCGCGCCGAGGCGCGCGAGCATCACCGCGTGCATCTCGGCGTCGGGCTCGAGCGCGGTGACGAACGCGCCGCGCTGCGCGAGCGCGAACGCCGTCGTGCCCGTGCCCGCGCCGACGTCGAGCACCATCGCGTCGCGGGGCAGCAGCGGCAGCAGAAATTCGGCCGCTTCGTCGGGCGGCTTGGCGGGCGGGCCGAAGAGGTCGTAGTACGGCGCGACGCCTTCACTGTATGGCATGGCCCGCAGCCTAACGCGAACTTCGGCGGGCGGCCAGCGCCTCGGCAGGGGGTTTCAGACGCGTCGACTTTGCATGCCTTCGCCGGGCGAGTCCCTCACCCCGGTATCTCCGCTTCGACGAGCTTCGCGAGCAGAGCGAGCGATTGCTGCCAGCCCAGGTAGCAGGCCTCGGCCGGGATCGCGTCGGGGAGCCCCTCCTGCACGACGCCCAATTCGGTGCCGCAGGACACCTTTTTCAGCGTGACCTCGGTCTTCATCTCTCCCGGAAGGCTGGGGTCGTCGAATCGGCTCGTATAGCGGAGCCGTTCGTGCGGCACCAGCTCGAGGTACTGGCCGCCGAACGAGTGGCCGCTGCCCGAGCCGAAGTTCGTGAACGACATCTTGTAGGTGCCGCCGACCCTGGCGTCCAGATGATGAACCTTGCCGGTGAAGCCGTTGGGCGGCAGCCACTTCGCCATCGCATCGGCGTCGAGAAACGCGCGATAGACGCGCTCCGGCGGCGCGAGAAGGACGCGATGGAGACGCACGGCGTTCGCGGGCATGATCCTCTGCCTTTGGCAATGGAGCCGATTCGGTTGGCGGCCCTCACGAGCTGCCGGCCTTGTGCGCGCTCGCCTCGATCAGTGCGGCGAACTTCGTGCGCAGGAAGGGATCGTACTTCCCTCCTTCCTCCTCGAACAGGATGTGCATGATCCTCTCGTGCGTCTTCGGCTTCTTGTACGGCCGCTGCGCGGCGAGCGCGTCGTAGCTGTCGACGATCGTAACGATGCGGGACGACACGGGAATCTCTTCGCCCTTGAGCCGGCTCGGGTAGCCCATCCCGTCGAAGCCCTCGTGATGATGGAGGACGACGTCGGCTACCGCCGCGACTTCGGGATCGGGAACCGCCATCAGGATGTCGTAGCCGCGCCTGGGGTGGCTCCGCATCAGCTCGAGCTCCTCGCTGTCGAGGCGTCCTGGCTTCAGCAGGATTCGATCGGGCACGCCGATCTTCCCGATGTCGTGCAGCTGAGCGGCGAGGCCGAGCGTCGCCAGCTCGGCGGCGCTCAGCCCGCAGACCTTGCCGAGCTCGAGGGCGAGCGTCCGGGTGCGGCAGCTGTGGGCGGAGGTGTTGCCGTCGCGCTCGGTGAGCGCTCGCACCAGCGCGGCGGTGGCCTTGACGAGTTCGTCCATCCGGCCAATCGTAGCCCGAATGCGCCGCGTGCTGCCTTCCGATTGCCGGCGGAATCGCAGCGAGCGTCCGGAACCGGCGACGGTTCGTGAATAATACGGTCCGCCGAACCGCGCCATGAACCTTCCGGCTCTCCGACGCTTTGTGCTCGCGGTCGCCCTCGTGGCGCTGGCCGCGTGCACCACCGCGCCGAAGAAGGAGCCGCAAGTACCTCCTGCCGGCGGCAAGTACTACAAGGACGACGGTCCAGGCGAAGCCCCGCCCGCGGGACTCGAGTCGCTGCCGGACGCCGTCCCGCGCATCGAGGCGCTCAATCGCTTCGCCAACCGGCCCTACACGGTGTTCGGTCGCGAGTACGTTCCGGCCACGACGCTGCGCCCGTACAAGGAGCGCGGCATCGCTTCGTGGTACGGGCGCAAGTTTCACGGCGAGAAGACGTCGACGGGCGAGGTCTACGACATGTATGCGATGTCGGCCGCGCACCCCACGCTGCCGTTGCCTTCGTATGCGCGCGTGACCAGCGTCGCGACCGGCAAGAGCGTGGTCGTGCGCGTCAACGACCGCGGCCCGTTCCTGAACAACCGCGTGATCGATCTCTCGTACGCAGCGGCGACGAAGCTCGGGATCGCACAGAAGGGCAGCGGCGAAGTCGAGGTCGAGGCGATCATCCCCGTCGAAGGCGCAGCGGTCGCTGCGGCGGCGCCGCTGCCGCCGGTCGTCGCCGCGCCCGCCGTCGCGCCGGCGCCCGAGACGTTGCCGTCGGTTCCGGTCACAGCGGCCGACGGCGGGTTTGTCGTTCAGCTCGGCGCGTTCGCCGTGAGCGCCAACGCGGAAAGCTTCCTTGCCCGTCTCGCCGGTCCGATCGCGCAGGTCGGGGTCGAAGGCAGGATTCGCCAGGTGAACGGGCTCTTCCGCGTCTTCGTCGGACCGTACGCGTCGCGCGACGAAGCGAAGCGAACCGCGGACCGGCTACGCGACGCGCTCGGGCTCGAGTCGACGATCGTCGTTCATTGAGCGAGCCGCCCGGCGTCTCCAAATGTCCTACGAGAAATTGCGCGGTTCGGGAAGCTGCGTTAACCCGGGTCGCCGATACCGTTCGTTATAATTGCGCGGGCGCGTCCGACGCCGTCCATGGAACCTCGGGCGCGCGGGCGTGTCTGTTGGCGTGAACGAGAGTTCCCCCGCGGCACCCGCAATCCCCGCTCGACCGACAAGGACCGATTTGCGCCGCCTGCTTTTTGCATTCCTCGCCTTCGCGATGCTGGTGGCCGCATCCGCGCGGGCGCAACTCACCATCGAAATCGTCGGCGGCGCGGGCACCGAGGTGCCGATCGCAATCGTCCCGTTCGAGAACGAGAGCAACTGGCCGCTGGGCGGCATCACGGGAATCGTCGGCGCGGATCTGCAGCGGAGCGGTCTCTTCAAGCTCGTAAGCGACTCGGGAATCGCCCCGCGACCCTACCGTGCCGACGACGTGAAGCTCGGCGACTTCCGCGCGCGCGGCGCCGACGCGGTCACCGTGGGGTCGATGCGCGCGCTTCCAGACGGCCGCGTCGACGTTCGCTTCGCGCTGCTCGACGCCGTCAAGCAGACGCAGCTCGCGTCGATGTCCTATGTCGTCGCGCCGGCGCAGTTTCGCGCGACCGCGCACAAGATCGCGGACGTGATCTACGAGAAGCTGACCGGCGACGCCGGAGTGTTCTCGACGCGCATCGCCTACATCACCAAGCAAGGCTCGCGCTTCGAGCTGATCGTCGCCGACGCCGACGGCGGCAATCCACAGGCGGTCGTGACGTCGAACGAGCCGCTTCTCTCCCCGGCGTGGTCGCCCGACGGCACGCGCCTCGCGTACGTGTCGCTGGAGAACAGGAAGCCCGTCGTCTACGTGCAGTCGATGGCGAGCGGCACGCGACAGGTGGTCGCCAATTTCCGCGGCAGCAACAGCGCTCCGGCGTGGTCGCCCGACGGCCGCCGCCTGGTCGTTACGCTCACCAAGGACGGCGGATCGCAGCTCTACCTGATCAACGCGGACGGCAGCGGCGTGACGCGGCTCCTCACCTCGCCCGGCATCGACACCGAGGCGTCGTTCACGCCCGACGGGCAGGCGATTTTGTTCAGCTCGGACCGCGGCGGCACGCCGCAGATCTACAAGCTCACGCTCGCCACGCGCGCTGTGGAGCGGATGACGTTCGAAGGCAACTGGAACGTCTCGCCGCGCGCTCTGCCCGACGGCAGGGGGTTCGTGTTCGTGCGCCGCGACGGCGGCCGCTTCATGATCGCGATCCAGGATTACGCGACGCGCCAGGTGCAGACGCTCACGCCGGGACCGCTCGACGAAAGTCCGAGCATCGCACCGAATTCGAAGCTCATCATCTACGCGGCCCAGCAGGGGTCGCGTGGTATATTGGCCGGCGTATCCTCCGACGGTCGCGTCAAGCAACGGCTCGTCTCGCCTGCCGCCGATGTACGCGAACCCGCGTGGGGTCCGCTGCCGCGCTGACCCGATCACCCGAGGAGACCAAGCATGCGCAAATGGATCATCGTAGCGTTCGTCATGGCGCTCGTTGCCGGCTGCCAGAGCACCGAGGAAAAGGCGCCCGTCGAAGAAGGCACGCCGGCGGCGACCACGCCCGCGGGCAGCACCGGGGCGACGACCTCGGGCGCCACGACCTCAGGGGTCACCGGAACCGCGGGCGGCCCGTACAGCGCGGCGGCACTCAAGGACCCGAACAACATACTGTCGAAGCGCAGCATTTACTTCGACTACGACGAGGCGGCGATCAAGGAGCAGTATCGCCCGATCATCGAGGCGCACGCGAAGTATCTGCAGGTCAACAAGAGCGCGCGCGTCACGCTGCAAGGCCACACCGACGAGCGCGGCACGCGCGAATACAACATCGCGCTCGGCCAGCGGCGCGCCGACGCGGTCAAGAAGATGATGGTGCTGCTCGGTGCGCAGGAGATTCAGATCGAGACGGTGAGCTTCGGCAAGGAGAAGCCGCGACGCGAAGGGCACGACGAGACGGCGTGGGCCGAGAATCGGCGCGTCGATATCGTCCACGCCGGAGAGTAGCCGAATGAGCGCAGCGAGCTCGGACCCGAAGCGCGCGTCGCCGAGCGATTGAGCGCGGCCGAGCAACGCAACGTGTTGCAGCGATCGACACCGCCGCGGAGGTCGCGGGGCGAACGCGCGATGAAGCACTTCGCCGTCTGGGCGTTGTTGCCCGCGGTCCTCGCCGCGCTGCCCGCGCGCGCCGCGCTCTTCGACGACGACGAGGCGCGCAAGCGCATCGACGCGACGAACCAGCGGCTCAACCAGATCCAGCGCACGCTCGAAGAGCGGATGACGGCGCTCGAGAATCAGCTGAAGAGCCAGGGACTGGTCGAGCTCTTCAACCAGCTGGAGCAGATCAAGTCCGACGTCGCGCGGCTGCGCGGTCAGGTGGAGGTGCTGACCTACGAGCAGGAGCAGCAGCAGAAGCGCCAGCGCGACCTCTATGTCGATCTGGACACGCGGCTGCGCAAGCTCGAAGGCAGCGCGCCCGGAGCGGTCCCGGCGGCGGGGGCGCCATCGGGTTCGCTGCCGCCGGCGAATTCCCCCGGAGCCCCGGCCGCGGCCGGTCCTGCGGCGGCTCCGGCGCCGACCGCGGCGGTTGCAGCGGAGCAGCGCGACTACGACGCGGCGCTCGACCTCTTCAAGGCCGGAAAGTATCCGGCCGCCGTCACGGGCTTCGGCTTGTTCGTGAAGACGTACCCGAAGAGCCCGCTCGCGCCTTCCGCGCAGAACTGGCTCGGCAATGCGCAGTTCGCGCAGAAGGACTACCGCGCGGCGATCAGCTCGCAGCGGCAGCTGGTATCCGCGTTTCCGGACAGCGCGAAGGTGCCCGATGCGTTGCTGACGATCGCGTCGAGCCAATTCGAGCTCGGCGACAGCGCGGCTTCGCGCCGTACGCTCGAGGATCTGATCAAGAAGTATCCGCTGTCCGAGGCGGCGGCGAAAGCGCGCCAGCGCCTCGCGATCCGTTGACGCGCGCCGGGCGCCCCGCACCTGCCCCGCGTTCGTTTGCCGCGCGCCTCACCGCGTGGCAGCGCAGCCACGGGCGCCGCGACCTTCCGTGGCAGGGCACGCGCGACGCCTACCGCATCTGGCTCTCCGAGATCATGCTGCAGCAGACGCAGGTCGCGACCGTCATTCCCTACTACGAGCGCTTCATTGCCGCGTTTCCCGATGTGCGGATGCTTGCCGCCGCGCCACTCGATCGCGTGCTCGAGCACTGGAGCGGTCTCGGCTACTACCGGCGTGCGCATCACCTCCATGCGGCGGCGAAGCAGATCGTCGAGCGGCATCGCGGCGCGTTCCCGCGCGACCCCCGGGCGATCGCGGCGCTTCCCGGCATCGGTCGCTCGACGGCGGCCGCGATCGCGGCGTTCGCGTTCGGAACGCGCGGCGCGATTCTCGACGGGAACGTTCGCCGGCTTCTCGCGCGCCATCGCGGTGTCCGCGGATACCCGGGGGAGACCAAGGTCGAGCGCGAGCTCTGGGCGCACGCCGAAGCGCTGCTGCCAAAGCGCGACATCGAGCCCTACACGCAGGCGCTGATGGACCTCGGTGCGACGATCTGCACGCGCGCGGCGCCGCTCTGCTGCGCGTGCCCCGTCGCGACGGACTGCGTCGCGCTGCGCGAAGGCAGGATCGGCGAACTGCCCTCGCCCCGTCCGCGAAAGACGCTGCCGCGGCGCGCCGTGCGCGTTCTCCTGGTCGAGCGCGCGGGCGCGATCCTTTTCGAGAAGCGTGCCGCTGCCGGGATCTGGGCGGGGTTGTGGAGCCTGCCTGAAATCGCCGTCGACGACGACATCGCGCGGCAGTGCAAGGCGCGCTTCGCGAGCGATATCGTCGTCGGAGAAGCGCTCGCGCCGATTGAGCACGGCTTCACGCATTTCCACCTGACGATCCATCCCCAAAGGATCACGGTGCGCAATTGGCCGCCGCGCGCGGAGGCGCCGGGATTGGTGTGGCTCACGCGCGACGATGCGCTCGCTGCGGCGCTCCCGGCGCCGATCAAGGCGTTGATCCGCGGGATGCAGCCTCGCGGCAATTTGTAAACGTCCTTGACAATCACACCGCGGGCAGCGGCGGACCGCCTGCGGATCGCTGATCGTCGCTCGAGCGTGCGGGCCTGGGCCTGCCCGTCACTTCTGGGTCGGATGCCAGTCGCGAAGATCGGGCGGCAGCAGCTCTTCGTGGTCGGCGTGCGCGCTCCGAAAGGCGGTGAGCTCGCGCGCGGCCTCGAAGGTGTTGCCTTCGTCGCGCAGGCGCCGGATCAGCGCGATCCAGTCCGGAATCGGCAACGGCGCACGATCTTTCATGCGCGTCTCGGCTGCAGTTCCGTCCGCCGCGGGACCGCCGGCGGGCGGCGAACGCGCTGCGGACGGCACGGCGAAATGCGCGCCGTCCGAAAACGAAGCGGCTGGCGGGACGAGCCCCGCCGCGCGCGTGCTGGGTGCGGCAGGGAACGGGGCGGGTGGGGCCGCGGGCGGGGCCGCAAGCTTTCCGGACGTCGCTCCTCCTTCGCTTCGTTGCAACGCAGAGGTTTCGGCCGCGCGGTCGGCGATTGGCGGACCCGCCGACGTGCGCTGACCCGAGACTTGCGGCGGTGCAGCTGCAGGCTGCTCCGCATCGTGCGCCGGGAAGGCCTCGGGTCGCGAGGCTGGCGCCACTCGCGCTGCCTCCGATTTCTCCTCCACCGAGGCCGACGGGCTCGCGGCCGGTTCCGTCTTCTGCAGCATCGCCTTTGGCGCTGCGAGTCGCTCCGCGTCCGTGGGCCCGCCCGCGTGCACACCCGACGTCGATCGCGGCGCGAGCGAGTCGAGCTGCGCGCGCCGTCCCACGGGCGCGCCACTCGCGCTCGCCGCGGCATCGGCGCGTGCACCCGGCACCGGCGCTTCGGCTGGGCGCTCCTTCGATTCCGCGACGCTCTTCGGCGACTGCGCGGGCATGTCGCTGACGACGGTAGAGCCGATCGGGGGCGCGACGAGATCGTCCTGTCCCGCGCGCTGGACAACGCCGATCGCAATCACCGCGATCGTCGCGGCGGCGGCGAGCGGCCACCATCTCCGGTGCGCGCGCATCGCTTGCGCCGAAAGGCCCTGCGGTTTCGCGCCGACTTCCCGGTGCGCAGCGGCGAGAATCGCCGCGTCGAGCGTGGGCGACGGCTCCTCGCTCGACGCTGTGCGCCACGCCGCGTCGAAGCGCGGATCGCGCAGCGGTGAATCGCCGCCCCTGCGCGTCGTCATTGCAGATCTCCGAGCTCGGCGCGCAGTTTCGCGAGGGCGTAGCGGAGCCGGCTCTTCACCGTTTCGACGCCCGCACCCGTGAGCGCCGCGATCTCGGAGAGCTCGAGCTCGCCCTCCTGGTGCAGCAGGAAGGCTTCGCGCTGCGCCGGTGGCAGCGCCGCGAGCGCGGAGGCGAGACGCTGCGAAATCTCGCGGGCGCTCGCGCGCACCTCGGGCTCGTCGTTGCGTGCCCCGGGAATCGCTGCGAGGGGATCGTCGTCTTCCTCGCCCGATGCCGCGGCGACGAGCTCGATCCGTCCCGTCGCGCGCCAGTGATCGATCAGCCGGTTGTGTGCGATCCGGTAGAGCCACGTGGTGAACTTCGCAGTGGGAGCGTAGCTGGTCCGCGCGCGCACGGCGCTCAGCCAGATCTCCTGGAAGAGCTCGTCGGTGATGCCGCGCTCTCTGCAGTGGCGCATCAGATAGCGATAGAGCCCGCCGCGATGACGGGCATAGAGCGTGTCGAACGCCGCCGCGTCGCCCGCGGCGTAGGCGAGCATCAGGTCCTCGTCGCGCGCGTCGGCGGCGGAAGCGGGCGCGGGCATCGCCCGCCAGTATGCACCACGGCCCGCGTCGAATTCGACTCTTGTCGTGCTCGCGCGCAACCGTGGCGTCCTCGTTTCGAAGCGCTCATTGACGTGACAACACCCGCTTGCCCATCAGCGCTGCGGCGGATCCGGAACGAAGTAAGGCCCGTGCGGCCACGCCGGAAACGGATTCGACGAGCGCGCAACCGCGGGCGGCGGCAGGATGCCCATCGCGATCAGGTTTTCGTGGCGATCGTACTGGAATGCGATCGTTTCGTTCGGCGTCGCGCTCTCGCGATCGAAGCGCGTCGTCTGCACGACCGAGCGCTCGTTGCGCCCGTGCCCCGTGCCGATCTTCGCCATCGGGGCCGGTGCCGCGGCGTCCGCCAAGTTGTAGGCCTTCTTGCGCTCGGCGTCGATGCGTCCGCCCGCCTCCGCGGCGCTTCCGCTCGCGGCCTCCTGCCGCGTCGAGGACTCGGGCGCCGATTGCGGCGCGATTCGCTGCCTGTCCTTCCACGCGACCGGCTGCGGCCGCTCGCGGAAGAACGCGACGCCGATCACCCCGACGTTGTCGGGGCGCCCGGTGCGCGCAGCGTACGAATCGGGGAGCTCCGTGAAGTAGAAGGCCGCGATCGACGACAGACTCTTGCGCCAACCGTTGATCTCGGTGCATTCCCACGCGTCGAGCACGTAACCTGCCTGCGAAGGCGACGCGGTCTCGCCGGAGACGACGTTGACGCCGTCCACGCTCATCACCGCGAGCACGCGCGCACCGGTTGTATTGCACACCCGAATCGCGTACTCCTGGCCCGGCGTGCCGACGATCCAGCGGCGGCCGTCCTTTTCGTAGACGGGCAGCGCGCGGCTGTCGAAGCGCGTCAGGATGTCGACGTTGCCGACTTGTCCCGCGCTGGCGGGCGTGGCAACGAGCGCGGCCGCGACCGTGATTGCTGCAACCGCACACGCGAGCGGGCGCCTCGCAGCGGCGGCGTCGGCCTCGGGGAACGCAGGGTTGATAGTACGGATCGAAGTCGCCATGTGGACACTCCCTTTGCAGACGGACGGTTGGGCGCTTCGGGGCGCCGACATGCCTATTAACGGCGAGTGGCCCGCAGCGGGGTTAAAACGCCGGAGCGCCCTTCCAGCCGGAGTGGGCGGGTCGATCCGCGGACGACCTCGGTCGAATCCAACCCCATGCCATAATTTGTCGATGCAGGACATTCACCACCTCGCTGCCATCGTCACCGGCTCCGCGTTCGTGCTCGCGGCGATCTTCGGCGCGGTCGCCTCGCGTGTGAACTACTGCACGATGGGCGCGATCAGCGACGTCGTGAACTTCGGCGACTCGCGCCGGCTGCGGATGTGGCTGCTCTCCGTCGCCGTGGCGATCGCCGGGGCCGGCGCGTTGCAGGCCGCGGGCCTCGTCGACCTGTCGAAGACCTTGTATACGGGCGCGCGCGTCGCGTGGCTGTCGCTCGCGGTCGGTGGATTCCTGTTCGGGTTCGGAATGACCCTCGGCTCCGGCTGCGGCAGCAAGACGCTGATCCGCATTGGCGGCGGCAATCTGAAATCGCTGATCGTGCTCGTCTTCGTCGCGATCTCAGCCTACATGACGCTCAAGGGGTTGTTCGCGCTGTGGCGTACCGCCGCGCTCGATCCAGTGCGCTTCGACATCACGGCGATCGGTGCGAAGGCCTCGGATCTGCCCTCGATTCTGACGGCGCTCGGCGCAGGAGGCGCCGCGCTGTGGTTTCCGTTCGCGCTTGCCGCGGCGCTCGCCGCATGGACGTTCGCGAGCCGCGACTTTCGCGCGACGACCGAGATGGTGGTCGGCGGCATCCTGATCGGCGCGGTGATCGTCGGCGGATTCTATGTCTCCGGCCATCTCGGCTATCTGGCAGAGGATCCCGCCACGCTCGAAGAGAAGTTCGTCGCGACCAACTCCGGACGCATCGAGTCCTTCAGCTTCGTCGCGCCCATTGCGTATTTGCTGGAGCTCCTCGTCTATTGGACCGATCAGTCGCGCGTGCTGACCTTCGGCATCGCCGGCGTGCTCGGAATTCTCGTGGGCTCTGCCGCGATGTCGATCGCGACGAAGACTTTCCGCTGGGAGGGCTTCACGACGACCGAGGACCTGGTCAACCATGTCCTCGGCGGCGTCCTGATGGGGTTCGGCGGCGTCACGGCGCTCGGCTGCACGATCGGCCAGGGCCTCTCGGGCCTGTCGACGCTCGCGGTCGGATCGTTTCTCGCGACCGCGGGAATCGTCATCGGCTGCGTGGCCGCGCTGCGCTATCAGATGTGGCGAATCGAGCGGACAGGATGAGCCCCGACGCCCATTTTGCATGCTGCTATCCGCGGACAGCGCGATGATCGTCTTCGATCTCACCTGCGGGCACGGTCATCGCTTCGAGGGCTGGTTCGCTTCGGTCGACGATTTCGAGCGCCAGTCGAAAGCGGTGATGGTTCGTTGTCCCGTCTGCGACGATGCGAGCGTGGTCCGGCTGCCGTCGGCGAAAGTGCACGTCGGGCGCGCGACGATCGACGCGCCGGCCCCCGATCAGGGCACCGAGACGGAATCCGCATCGACGCTCGCCGGCATTCCCGACGAGCTCGTGCGCAAGCTCCGCGACATCGTCCGCAACGCAGAGAACGTCGGCGCTCGCTTTCCGGAAGAGGCGCGCAAGATCCACTACGAGGAAGTGCCGAGCCGCGCCATTCGCGGACAGGCGTCGAAGGACGAAGCCGACGCGCTGCGCGAAGAGGGGATCGAGTTCACGCCTTTGCCGCCGTTCCTGACGCGCGACCAGCATTGACAAGCGCGTTGAGGGGATCGCGCGCGCCGGGCTAAAATGCGCGGTTTTCGGCGGGCCGTTAGCTCAGGTGGTAGAGCAGCGGACTTTTAATCCGTTGGTCGCTGGTTCGAGTCCAGCACGGCCTACCAAGAGATCAATGCGTTAGCTGACTCGCTGGCGCTCCTGCGGTTTCCGGCGTAGCCAAATCGTAACCGCCGAGCAGCGAATCGATGCGGTTCGCGGCCGTCGCGAGATGATCGGGCGCGAGATGCGCGTAGCGCTCGACCATCACCGACGACCGCCAGCCGCCGAGCCGCTGCAACTCGTGCGTGGGCGTTCCCGACTGGCGATGCCAGGAAGCCCAGGTATGCCTCAAGTCGTGCCAGCGGAAATTCTCGATGTCGGCGCGCTTCAAGGCATTCCTCCACGCTCGTGTGTTCGCCCAGCCGAGCGGCTTTCCCGCGTACGTGAACACCTTCTCCGGGTGCTTGCCGACCTGCCGGCGGAGCACCGCCAGCGCCGTCGCGTTCAACGGCACCGCGATCGGCTTGCGGTTCTTGGACTGGTTCGCGCCGACCCAAGCATGCGCCGCCTCGAGGTTGACGTGCGACCATTCCAAGCCGACCACGTTCGACTGCCGTAAGCCGGTCGCGAGCGCGAACAGCACGACTTCCCGCTGATGCTTCGGAAGCTCGCGCAGCAGCGCTTCGGCCTGCTCCACGGTGATCGAGCGCTCGCGCGCCGGACCCTCGTTGTACAACTTTACCTTCGGCACCCGGTCGACCCATTCCCAGTCGTTACGCGCGCGCAGCAGGATCGAGCGCACGAGCGCCAGGTAGCGGTTTACCGTCGGCTTGCCGGCGCCCTTGAGCCTCTCGACCTTGATCCGGTCGATGACGTCCAGCGTGATTCCGTCGAGCATCAGATCACCGAGATAGGCATCGAGCCAGCGAAGCTTCCGGACGTCTTCCTGGTGCGTGACCTTGTCCGAAGTTTCCGCCAGCCAACGTACGACGGCTTCCTTCCATGACCGACGAGGCTTGATGCCCAGTCGTTGTTGCTCCCACAGCGAGGCCTTCAGCTTGTCGTGGTACTCCCGGGCTTGGCTCTTGTCGGAAGTCCCAGTGCTGCGCTGTATTGTTGTTCCGCTGTGGCTGATCTTGACCCACCAATGCGGTGAGTCGCCGCGTTTGTAGAGTGACATGGTTCCAACTCCTTGCGTTCACTCTGCAACACACGCCGCGGGTATTGTGAGCGGATGTGTTCAATGAGGTCAACGTCGACGAAGACCCAGGACTTGCCGATCTTGGCGCCCGGGATCTCGCCGGCGCGCGCCTTCTCCTGCAGCGTGACCGGATGGATGTGCAGGAACGCGGCGGCGGCTTGGAGATCGAGGGTGTTCATGCTGAGACCGAGGCCGGAAGCATTCGCGAAGTGAACCGCTAACGACCGCAGTAGACGGCCACGATTTGCGTGCGGCCGTGCCCCAACTCGCGGCTGACGGTGAGGCGCACCACGCGATCCAGTTCGCGTTGCTTCGGGGTGAGCTGCTTTCGCGTCGCCCCGCCGCGAGCCGGGCACGCCCAGCCGGCGAGCTCCTGATAGCGTGCCTGCGCGTAGAAGTGTCGGTGTCCGTGGACACCATGGATCCCGACCCGCTCGCACTCGTACCGGAAGTGCTTCAGGTAGTCGGAATACTTCGCGTAGCCGGGACCAACGAGACTCTTGCCCTTGGCGAGCGCCTTCGCCTCGTCGAGGAGCTGCCGCTGCTCCAGCGTGCGGACCGGGATCTCGCGCTCGCGGCCGCCCTTGCACCAGGAGTCCTTGAGAACGAGGCGATCGCCGCGATCGGCCCACTTCGGGACGATCTTGATCGACTCTTCGCGGCGGAGC
>Ga0335069_10010562_pt1 | contig 13085 bp, 15 predicted proteins | sample Lox_Sample_11_FD_206714 | JGI IMG/M metagenome (GOLD analysis project Ga0335069, IMG submission 206714) | Soil microbial communities from Loxahatchee National Wildlife Refuge, Florida, United States - Lox_Sample_1.1 | ecosystem: Environmental > Terrestrial > Soil > Wetlands | place: USA... | reverse complement strand
ACGTCCTTCCCTTCCTCGTCGCGGAAGTACTCGGCGCAGGTGAGGGCCGTGAGGCCGACGCGGGCACGGGCGCCCGGCGGCTCGTTCATCTGGCCGTAGACCAGCGCGGTCTGCGAGATGACCGGGCGGCCGTCGGACAGCTTGGACTCGTGCATCTCGTGGTACAGGTCGTTCCCCTCGCGGGTCCGCTCGCCGACGCCGCCGAACACCGACACGCCGCCGTGCTGCTTGGCGACGTTGTTGATCAGCTCCATGATGATGACGGTCTTGCCGACGCCGGCGCCGCCGAACAGCCCGATCTTGCCGCCGCGCTGGTAGGGCGCCAGCAGGTCGACGACCTTGATGCCGGTCTCGAAGGCCTGGACCTGGGTCTCCTGGTCGGTGAACGACGGCGCCTCGCGGTGGATGGGGTAACGCTTCGCCGCCTCGATCGGCCCCCGCTCGTCCACCGGCTCGCCGATGACGTTCATGATGCGACCGAGGGTCCCGGCGCCGACCGGCACCGTGATGCCGTCGCCGGTGTCCTTGACCTCCTGGCCGCGCGTGAGGCCGTCGGTCGCGTCCATCGCGATGGCGCGGACGGTGTTCTCGCCGAGGTGCTGCGCGACCTCGAGGACCAGGTTCCACTGCCGCTCGTCGATCGCCGTGTTGGTGACGAGGAGGGCGTTGTAGATGGGCGGCAGCCCGCCGTCGGCGAACTCGACGTCGACGACGGGACCGATGACCTGCGTGATGCGTCCGTTGCTGGGCATGGCGTGCGATTACCCCTTGAGCGCCTCGGCGCCCGACACGATCTCCATGAGCTCGGTCGTGATGGTCGCCTGGCGGGCCCGGTTCATGGAGAGCGTGAGCCGCTCGATCATGTCCGAGGCGTTTCTGGTGGCGTTGTCCATGGCCGACATGCGCGCGCCGTGCTCGCTGGCGATGGCCTCGAGGATGGCCTGGGTCAGCAGCGCCGTGATGTAGGCGGGGAGGAGTCGGGCGAGCAGGGCAGGGCGCTCGGGCTCGAAGATGTACTCGACGGTCGCCTCGCGCGTCTCCGGCAGCGGCACGGGCAGGAGCTGCGTGACCGTCGGCACCTGGGAGATCGCGGAGCGGAACGCGCTGTAGACCAGGTAGACGGCGTCGGTCTCGGCGCTGCTGAAGCGGGTGGTCAGCTCCTCGGCGAGCCCGGCTGCCACCTGCGACGCGGGCTGCTGGATGAAGCCGGTGCGCTGGGCCGCGATGCGGGCGTCGCGCCTGCGGAAGTACTCGAGCGCCTTCCGGCCGACGGTGGTGAGCGCGACCTCGGCGCCGGCGCGGTCGCGCACGAAGCTCTCGGCCTTCCGGATCAGGTTGGTGTTGTAGCCGCCGCAGAGGCCCCGGTCGCTGGTGATCACCACCAGGTCGACCCGGCGCTCCTCGCGCCGGGCGAGCAGCGGATGACTGTCCGGGTCGATCTCGCCGGCCACCGCGATGAACATCTCGGACAGCTTGCCGCCATACGGGCGCGCGCGTTCGGCCGCTTCCTGCGCACGACGCAGCTTGGCCGCCGCGACCATCTTCATGGCCTTGGTGATCTGTTGCGTGGAGCGGACCGTGCCGATCCGCTTCCGGAGTGCCTTGGTACTCGGCATGTGATGCGGAGCTAGACCGAGAAGACCTTCGCGAAGTCGGCGAGCACCCCGTCGACCTTCGCCTTGACGTCGTCGGTGAGCTCCTTCTTCTCGCGGAGCAGCGTGAGCGTGGCCGCGTGCTTGGCCTCGACGAAAGTGAAGAGCTCGCGCTCGTAGCGCTGCACGGCCGACGCGGGGATGCCGTCGAGGCACCCGCTGGTGGCGGCGTAGATCGCCAGGATCTGCTTCTCGACCGGGAGTGGCGCGTACTGCCCCTGCTTCATGACCTCGACCAGCCGCTCGCCGCGCTCGATCTGCCGCTTGCTGGCGGGATCGAGGTCCGACCCGAACTGCGCGAAGGCGGCCATTTCGCGGAACTGCGCCAGCTCGAGGCGGAGCGGACCGGCGACCTTGCGCATGGCCTTCACCTGCGCGTTGCCGCCGACGCGCGACACCGAGATGCCGACGTTCACCGCGGGCCGGACGCCCGAGTAGAAGAGGTCGGTCTCGAGGAAGATCTGCCCGTCGGTGATCGAGATGACGTTGGTCGGGATGTACGCCGACACGTCGCCGGCCTGGGTTTCGATGATGGGCAGTGCGGTCAGCGAGCCCCCGCCCTTGTCGGCGCTCATCTTGGCGGCGCGTTCGAGGAGGCGGGAGTGGAGGTAGAAGACGTCGCCCGGATACGCCTCGCGACCCGGCGGGCGGCGGAGCAGCAGCGAGAGCTGCCGGTAGGCCGTCGCCTGCTTGGACAGATCGTCGTAGATCACCAGCGCGTGGCGGCCGCTGTCGCGGAAGTACTCGCCCATGCTGCAACCGGTGTAGGGCGCGATGAACTGCATCGGCGCCGGGTCGGACGCGCCCGCAATGACGACGGTGGTGTAGTCCATCGCGCCATGACGGGTGAGCTTGTCGACCACCTGCGCGACCGTCGACTGCTTCTGGCCGATCGCGACGTAGAAGCACTGCACGTCGCCGCCGCGCTGGTTGATGATCGTGTCGACGGCGACCGCGGTCTTGCCGGTCTGCCGGTCGCCGATGATCAGTTCGCGCTGGCCGCGGCCGATCGGGATCATAGCGTCGATGGCCTTGATGCCGGTCTGGAGCGGCTCCTTCACGCCCTGGCGCACGATGATGCCGGGGGCCTTGATCTCGATGCGGCGGGTGTCCTTGGTCTTGATGGGGCCCTTGCCGTCGACGGCCTGGCCGAGCGCGTTCACGACCCGCCCGAGCAGCGCCTCGCCCACCGGGACCTCGGCGATGCGGCCGGTGCGGCGGACCTCGTCGCCTTCCTTGATGGCCTGCTGCTCGCCGAGGATCGCGGCGCCGACGTTGTCCTCTTCGAGGTTCAGCGCGATGCCGAAGATGCCGTGCGGAAACTCGATCAGCTCGCCGGCGGCGACCCGGTCGAGGCCGTGGATGCGAGCGATGCCGTCGCCGGCGGAGAGGACGACGCCCGTCTCGCGGACCTCGAGCTGCTTTTCGTAACCCCGGATCTGCTCGCGGATGATGTCGCTGATCTCCGCTGCACGAATCTGCATCGCTGTGTTCCCTCCGGCCGGGACGCCTAGGCGCCGGCCATCTCCTTGCTCAGGCGGGCGAGCTGCGTCTTGACGCTGCCGTCGTACACGGTGCCGCCGGCGTCGAGGACGACGCCGCCCAGCAGGTCCGCGTCGACCTCGGTAGTGACGACCGCTTCGGCGCTCCCCGTGAGACGCTTCGCCAGCTCGGTCAGCTCGGCCTTCTCCGCGGCGCCGAGCGCCGTCGCCGACGCGATGCGCACGCGCGTGCGGCCGAGGCGCTGGTCGAGGAGGCGCTCGTAACTGCGCGCGACGTCGTCCAGGATGGGGAGCCGGCCGCGGTCGGCGAGCAGCCCGACCAGGTTCGCGACCAGCTTCGAGACGCCGAGCGACGCCACCACGTTGCCGACGATCTTGCGGCGCGAAGCGGCGTCGACGGCCGGGCTCGTGAGGACGGCGCGCAGCTCCGGGTCGCCGAAGGTCGCCGCCAGGCGGGCGAGCTCGTCGCCGACGGCAGCGGCGGTCCCCTGCTCCTGCGCGAGCGCCAGCAGCGCGCGGGCGTAGCGCCGGCCGAGTCCGCCGCTCACGGGCGGGCCTCCCGGGCCTGCTGTGTGAAGTCGCGGACGAAGCGGGCCTGGTCGTCGGGGGTGAGCGCGCCGCGCACGATCGACGTCGCTTCGCGGATGGCCTCGTCGATGACCTCGGCGCGGAGTGATTCCCGCGCCGCGTGGAGCTCGTGCTCGGCGACGAAGCGGGCGTCTTCGCGCAGGCGGTCGGCGGTGTTCTTCGCGAGGGCGAGGAGCTGGTCACGCTCGTGCTCGGCGGTCGTGCGCAGCTCGGCCTTCAGCCGTTCGCGGAGCGCGGGCAGGTCGGCCAGGTCGCGCTGGAGCTGCGCGCGGAGCGTGTCGGCCTCCTGCCGCGCGCGGGCGCCGCTCTCGAGCGCTTCGCGGATCCGTTCGGTGCGGGCGCGGAAGTACTCGCGGATCGGACCGACCAGGAACCGCGCGATCAGCGCGCAGAAGAGCGAGAAGTTGATGACCGGCAGGAGGAGCGTGCCGATCGAGGCTGCTTCCGCGTGATGCTCCACCTCAAACCGCCCGTCCGAGAATGCTGCGCGCGACCTCGCGCGCGATCGTCTGGACCTCGCTGCGGAGCGTGCGGCGCGCGGTCGCGACCTCTTCGCCGATCTGGGTGCGCGCGTCGGAGAGATACCGGTGCGCGTCCTCGGTCGCAGTCTCGATCAGGCGGCGCTGCTCGACCTCGGCCTGACGCAACATCTCCTGGACCTCGCGTTGCGCTTCCGTGCGGGTTTCCGCGAGCGCGGCGGCGTGTTCGGCGCGCAGCCGCTCGGCCTCGGCTTGAACGCCGCGCGCCTCGGCGATCGCGCCCTCGGAGCGTTTCGCGCGCTCGTGGATGACCTTCAGCGCCGGGCCGATCCACAGACGGTGCAGGACCATCCACAGGGCCAGGAACAACGGCACCTGTACGAAGAACGGGAGCTGAAGCTTCATCCGCGATCGACGGGGGAGCGACTGAAGATGATGGCGCGGCGGCGATTCACTTTCCGAGCTCGGAATGCACCTGCTTCAGGACCGGGACGTCGGTGGCCGCGCGCTCTTCCTTCGAGAAGATGGCGACGCGCGGGGTCTTCTCGGCGCGCGTGGCATCGCCGCCCATCGTGCAGTGACCTTCGAAAATGACGCCCTCGTGGATCACCAGGCTCGGGGCAGAGATGTTGCCGTACAACTTCCCGGGCGCGCGGATCTCGAGGCGCTTCTTCGCGGTCACGTCGCCGGTGACGCGGCCGTGGATCACGATGGCGCTGCCGGTGATCTGGGCGTTCACGACCGCGCTCTCGCCGATGGTGAGGGTGTCCTGTGCGCTGATCTCGCCCTCGACCTGGCCCTCGATCCGGACCGGACCCTCGAAGCTCAGCTTGCCGGTGACCTTGGTGCCCTTGCCGAGGAATGCCCCCGAGCTGGCCTCGTCGATGCGGGACGGAGTCTTCTGCTCGTACATCTCTGCCTCCCCGGCGATCGGACCGGCCGACGGCACGACGCTGTCCGGGCCGAAGCCACGCACCCGATCGCTCCGCTCACGATCCTTCCCGAATAGTGCCATTTGAGTGCTCCGAGGGTGCCGCCGGACCGCTTTCCCGGCAGCCGCGGTGGTCACGGTCGCCCCAAAAAACCCCGCGGTTCTAGCACCGGGTCGCCGCCAGAGTCAAAGAAGCGATCTCAGCCGCGGAGCGCCGCGGCGGCCCGCAGATGCTCGACGATCCGGTTCAGCTCCGCGTCCGAGTAGAACTCGATCTCGATGGCTCCGCCGCGGGCGCGGCGGGTGATCCGAACCCGCGTTCCGAGGCCCCGCGTCAGCTCCTCGGCCAGCGCGCCCAGGTGCAGGTCGGCCGCCGGCGCCTTCCGGCCCTTCGCCTTCCGACGTCCGCTGGCCGCGGCCAGCCGCTCCGCGTCGCTCTTCGAGAGCTTACGCTCGACCACCTCCCGGGCGAACCGCACCTGGGCCTCGGCCCCTTCCACCGCCAGGACTGCGCGCGCGTGGCCCGCGCTCAGCTCGCCGGTCTCGAGCCGCACCTTGACGGCCTCCGGAAGCGCGAGCAGCCGGAGCGCGTTCGCGATCGCCGGGCGACTCTTGCCGACCTGCCGGGCGATCTCTTCCTGGGTGAGGCCGAAGTCGTCGACCAGATGGCGAAACGCCTCGGCCTCCTCGAGGGGCGTCAGGGCCTCGCGCTGTAGGTTCTCGATCAGCGCCAGCTCGAGCCGCTGCTCTGGGTCGGCCTCGCGCACCAGCGCCGGGACGGTGGTCTGCTGGGCTTGGATCGCGGCCCGCAGCCGGCGCTCGCCCGCGATCAGCTCGTAGCCGTGCCCCGCTCGCCGCACGACGATCGGCTGGAGCAGCCCGTGCCGGCGGATCGAGTCGGCGAGCGCGGCGAGCGCTTCGGGCTCGAAGTGGCGCCGCGGCTGCGCAGGGTTCGGGACGACCTCGGCGACCGGGATCTCCATCGGCCCGCCGGCGGGCGCGGCCGATGCGACCGCCGGCGCCTGCGGGAACAGCGCCTCGAGCCCGCGGCCCAGCGCCCGGCGCGCGGGGCGCCCAGAGACATCATTGTTAGCATTCATGTTTGCGATACCTCCGCCGTCGAGCGCATGGCCGCCGGATGCAGGGCCAGGAGTTCGCGGGCGAGCGCGCGGTAGGCCTGCGCGCCGCGCGAGGACGGATCGTAGAGCAGGACCGGGACGCCGTGGCTCGGACTCTCCGACAGTCGCACGTTGCGCGGGATCACCGTCCGGAAGACCTGCTCCCCGAAGTGCGTCCGGACCTCCGTCTGCACCTGCCGCGCGAGGCTGTTGCGGCCGTCAAACATCGTGAGGACGAGGCCTTCGAGCGCCAGCGTCGGGTTCAGCGTGGCCCGCACCCGGGCGACGGTGTCGAGGAGCGCGGTGAGCCCTTCGAGCGCGTAGTACTCGGCCTGGAGCGGAATCAGCACGCCGTCGGCCGCGCGGAGTGCGTTGATCGTCAGCAGGCTGAGCGACGGCGGGCAGTCGATGATCACGAACTCGTAGGCGTCCTTCAGCTCTGCGATGCCGTCGCGCAGGCGATGCTCGCGCCCGTCCAGCGACACCAGCTCGATCTCGGCGCCGACGAGATCACGCGTCGCCGGAATGAGCGCGAGCCCGTCGATGCCACTCGGGTGCACGACGCTCGCGCCCGAAACCTCGCCGAGCAGCACCTCGTAGATGCTGCCGTCGAGCTCGTTCGGGCGCCGGCCGAGGCCGGTCGTCGCGCTCCCTTGCGGATCCAGGTCGACGAGGAGCGTCGGGTGTCCGTCGAGCGCGAGCGCGGCCGCGAGATTCACTGCGGTGGTGGTCTTCCCCACACCGCCCTTCTGGTTCGCAATCGCGATCACCCGGCCCATCGCCGCCGCCTCCGTCCGTCGCTGTTACCATACGGAGGTTCGGCGGCAAACCACTGGTCGGCCCTCAGGCGTGCGTGAAGACGATCAACCGCCGATGCTCGCCATCGGGGAGCGTGTAGTCCCGGAATTCACGGACAGTGAGACTCGCGGCTGCGGCCACCTGCGAGACCCGTCCCTCGCCCACAGACGGAGTCTGCATCGAGATCGCGATGCCGCCAGGAGCGAGGATCGGGGCTGCGAGGGGCAGGAAGATGTCCATCCGGAGCGCCCTCGAAATCGCGACCGAGGCCCGGGCGCACACCTCCGGATCGTCTGGAAGATCTTCGCCTCTTGCCTCCAGCGCCCGGGCCTTCGGAAGCGGAATGGTCCGGATGGCCTCGGAGAGAAAGCTCCTCGGACGTCTTCGCGGCTCGACCAGAAGCAGGTCGAGATCCGGCCGGACGCATCCCAGAACCAGCCCAGGAAAGCCGCCACCCGCCCCGATGTCCACGACCAACCCGGCGCCCGGAAGGAACGCGATCGGAGCCAGACAATCGGCCACGTGCTTGCGGAGAAGCAGCCGTGTATCCACGTCTCCCGTGAGCCGGATGCGACGATTCCAGACCGTCAGCAGATCGAGGAACCGTCCGATCCGGCCGACGGCGTCGGCATCTACGACGACGCCGTGGGTCGCTCCGACGGCGACCAGCAGCGCTGCATCCGCCGCGTCCACGGCGGCGGCTACAGGCGACGGTCGGATCGGCGCCGGGCGTCCTCGGGGACGATGAGGACCTTCCGGAAATGCCCGTCCCCCTCGCTGCGCGTCGAGACGCTCGGATCGGGTTCGAGGGTCAGATGCACGATCCGCCGGTCGCGCGGCGAGAGCGGATTGAGCGTGACGATCCGGCCGCTTTCCTTCGCCTTGGCCGCCAGCCTTCGGGCGAGCTGCTCGAGCGATTCCTGCCGGCGCTCCCGGTAGCGCTCCACGTCGATGCGAACACGGAGCCCTTCGCCGCCCGGACGACGGCCGGCGATCCGGTTGATCAGGTACTCGAGGGCGTCGAGGGTCTGGCCTCGCCGGCCGATCACGAGACCGCGGCTGGCGCCGTCGACGGTGAGAGTCAGCGTGCCGGGTTCGTCCGCGGCGGCCGGCTCGACGGTGCAGGCGGGCTCGAGGTGTCCGACGACGGTCTTCAGGATCGCCGCGAGCTCCGGCCCGAGGTCACTTCCCGAGCTCGTGGGGCGAAACGTTTCCCGAGAAACGTCTTCGGAGCCCTCCGACACGAGCGAGACCTGTCCCCGCACCGTCGCCCGTACGCGAGCCCGTCGACCGCCGAAGCCGAGCAGGCCCCGCGCGGCGTCGTGCAGGATGTCGACCTCGATCTGGTCCCGCGTGACCCCCAGCGTGGTCAGCGCTTTCTCGATCGCCTCGTCGATGGTGACGCCCTCGGATTCGATCGATCGCATGTGGAAGCTCCTCAGGAGGTGCCGGGCTGGCGCACGACGAAATACTGCTGCGTGATGGTGAGCAGGTTGTTGACCAGCCAGTAGAGGACCAGACCGGCCGGGAAGTTGATGAACATGAACGTGAACGCCAGCGGCATGAACATCATCATCCGCTGCTGGGTCGGGTCGCCCTGCTGGGGCGAGAGCCACTGCTGCAGGAACATCGAGCCGCCCATCAGCAGCGTCAGGACGGGAATCCCGAATCCGGCGACCATCAGCCGGTCGGGCGCCGACAGGTCGTTGATCCACAGCATGAACGGCGCATGCCGGAGCTCGATGGCGTGCAGCAGCGTGTTGTACAGCCCGACGAAGATCGGGAGCTGAAGCACCATCGGGAGACAGCCCGCCATCGGGTTCACGTGATGGCGCTTGTACAGCTCCATCATCTCCTTCTGGAGCGCCATCTGGTCGTCCTTGAACTGCTCGCGCAGCCGGTCGATTTGCGGCTTGAGCTTCTGCATCTCCCGCATGTTGCGGAACGTCGTCTGGGTGAGTGGTGTCGTGGCGAGCTTCACCAAGGCAGTGAGGACGATGATCGCGAGGCCGTAGTTGCCGAGCACGCCGTGCAGCAGCCGGAGCGCTCGCAGCAGCGGCAAGGCAATGAACCAGAACCACCCGAAGTCGAGGGCCCGATCCAGGTCGTGCCCGGCCGATGCAAGCACGTCGTGATCCTTCGGTCCGGCGAACACGTCGAACGACACGGTGTCGGCGGCGGCGCGGTCTACGCGGACCAGCGGTGTCCCTTCGGAGATGGTCATCACCGCGTGGACTTCGCCCTCGCCCGCGAGCGCCGTCACCGCGAAGTACTGGGCAGTGAAGCCGGCCCAGCGCACGCCGGGGAGCGCGACCGGCTCCTTCTCCAGGTCGGCGAACGACTTCTCGATGGTCTTTCCTTCGGATCTCAGGGCGATGCCGTGCTCCTGCCCGGGCGTCCGCCCTCCCCCCGCGCCCGCGGTGGCGATCGGCGTGAGCACCAGACCGACGGCGTCGACTGCCGGTCCGCCCTCGAGCCTCGCGTCGACGCCGAACAGATAGCCGTCGCCCGTGAATTCAAAGCGCTTTTCGATCGTGCCGCCGCCCGGCGCCTCGCCCCTGAAGACCAGCTGACCCTTCTCGGAGCCGTGGAGCGACAGCCGCTGCGTCTCCGCCGTGTACGCGACCCGCGCGTCGCTGCCGCGCGTGCCGAACTGGAGCGTCAGTGGCAGGATCTTGCCCGGCGTCACGAGATCGAGCGGGGGGCTGTCCGCGGCGACGTCGCGACGAAAGTCCTTGAGCTGGAGGCCGGCCAGCCGGGCGCCGCGCGGGGTGATCTCGATGTGGAAGCGGTCGGTCTCGACCGTCACCGGGGCGGCGCCGTCGGCCTCCGCTCCCAGCGCGCCCGGCGGCGCCGACGTCGGTTCCGCGGCCGGAGGCTGGGTTCCCGGGGGCTGCTCCTCGGCGACCGGCGCCGGGATCTCGGCGGGCGGGGCAGGGGTGGTCTGGTAGCGGCGCAGGACGAGCTCCTGGTAGAGGAAAATAATAATTAAAGAAAGACCGATTGCTAATACGACGCGTCGCTGGTCCACGCTCACCTCTCCTCGGCAGGTACCGGATCCCAGCCTCCCGCATGCCACGGATGGCAGCGGGCCACGCGCCGCACGGCCAGGCCCACCCCGCGACGCGCCCCGTGCCGCCGGAGCGCCTCGATCGCGAACGCCGAGCAGCTCGGCGCGAAGCGGCACGTCGGCGGCAGCACCGGGCGCAGCACCAGCTGATACGCGCGCACGAGCGCGATCAGCAGGCGCGCCCCGAGCCCGTCAGCGGACGGGGCGATGGGCGAGGACGCCTTCGAGTTCCGTGGCCGCTTGGGCATATGAGAGGTGCTCCGCCCCGGGCTTGGCGATGACGACGATCTCGTCCGACGGAAGCCGACGGCGACGACGCCGGAAGACCTCGCGCACGACCCGCTTCACCCGGTTGCGGACGACGGCGTTGCCGATGCGACTGCTGGCGGTGATCCCGAGCCGCGCGCCGTCGCTCGACGGCCGCGCGATCACCACGAAGTGCGCCGTATGGCGCCGGCGGCCATCCTGCTGCACGGCCAGGAACTCTCGCCGCCTGCGGAGCCGCGCCGAGCTGGGATACCCCTCGGGTCTCCCCACGATCGCCTCAGCCCGGCTGCTTGGGCGGGACCGACACTGTGAGGCGCTTTCGCCCCTTCGCGCGGCGACGCTTGAGGACGTTGCGCCCGCCGGGAGTGGCCATCCGGGCGCGAAACCCGTGGGTTCGCTTACGGCGCCGATTGCTCGGCTGATAGGTCCTCTTCATGCCTCATGTGCTCCTGACGGGAACCCGGACTCAAATCAGAACGACGCTCACGGGTCAAGAACGTCAGTCGCGCTCGGTCTTCGGCCGGCGTGTCATGAGGTCCACGACGGCGTGCCGCGGGTCCTTCCGCTCGTACAGGAGCAGGTACATCTGCTCGGTGATCGGCATCTCGACGCCGGCCGTCCGCGCCAGGTCCCGGACGGAGCGCGTGTTTCGGACCCCTTCCGCGACCTCTTTCATGCTGGCGACGATGTCGTCGAGCTGCTCGCCGCGGCCGAGCCGCAGCCCGACAGTGCGGTTCCGGGACAGGTCGCCGGTACACGTGAGAACCAGATCACCCAATCCCGAGAGCCCGTAGAGCGTCTCGCGCTCCGCACCGAGCTGGGTTGCGAGCCGGCTGATCTCGGTCAGGCCGCGGGTGATCAGCGCCGCGCGCGTGTTGTGGCCGAAGCCGAGGCCGTCGCCCAGGCCGGCGGCGACGGCGATGACGTTCTTCACCGCCCCCCCGATCTCGACGCCGATCAGGTCCGTGGCGGTGTAGACGCGGAACGTGGGGCCGCTGAACAGCCGCTGGACCTCGCCGGCGACCTCCAAGTCGCGCGCTGCGGCCGTCACGGCGGTCGGCATCCCGAGGGCCACCTCGCGGGCAAAGCTCGGCCCCGAGAGCACCGCGACGCGGGACTTCAGCTCGGGCGGGACGACCTGCTCGAGAACCGCCGACATCGTGAGCTGCGTGTCCTGCTCGACGCCCTTCGCCGTCGACACCAGGAGCGGGCGGCCGCAGAGCATCGACCGCACCTGCTCGGCCAAGCCGCGCACCGCGTGCGACGGGCACCCGAACAGCACCGCGTCGACGTTCCGCACCGCCTCGCCCAGATCCGACGTCGTCCGCAGATTCGGCGGGAAGGGAATGCCGGGATGCGAGCCGTGTTCGCCGGCGCTCTGCAGCGCGTCGGCCGCGCTCGCCGAGCGCGCCCACAGCGTCACGACGTATTCGAGCCGCGCCAGGTGGAGGGCGAGGGCAGTGCCCCAGCTGCCGGCACCGAGGATCGCGACGGCGGTGGCCATGAGCGGCGGAGCGGGAGCCTGCCCCAACTCACGCCGACACGCAAGGCGGTTCGACGTCGAACCGCGGCGGGTCTACGATTCGCGCTCGGGCTCCGTCGATTCGGTCGCGGGCGCCTCGGGCTCGACGTTGGGGGGCGTGCCCTCCGTCGCCTCGCCCTCGTCCTCACGCTCCGCGAGCCGTGCGACCGCCGCTACCCGCTCGCCCTCGTCCAGCCCGATCAGGCGCACGCCCTGCGTGTTCCGCCCGATGACGCGGATCTCCTTCACCCGGAACCGCATCACCTTCCCGCCGCTGGTGACCAGCATCACCTGGTCCTCGTCGGTCACCATGCGCACGCCGACGACCTTGCCGGTCTTGTCGGTGGTCTTCATGGTGATGATGCCCTTCCCGCCGCGGTGGGTCTTGCGGTACTCGTCCATGTCGCTGCGCTTGCCGTAGCCGTTCTCGGAGACGGCGAGCAGCGTGGCGCCGCGCTCGACCAGGTCGAGGGCCACCACCTGGTCGCCCTCGTCGAGCTTCATGCCCCAGACGCCGTACGTGCCGCGGCCCATGGGGCGGACCTCGGTCTCGTCGAAGCGGATGGCCTGACCGTCGCGCGTCGACAGGATGGCCTCGGAGGCGCCGTCGGTGAGGCGAACGCCGACCACCTCGTCGCCCTCCTCCAGGGCGATCGCGATCAGCCCCGACGGCCGCGGCTGAGCATAGGACATCAGGTCGGTCTTCTTGATGAGACCGCGGCGGGTCGCGAACAGGAGGTAGCGCCCTTCCTGGTACTCCCGCACCGGGAGGAACGCGCTCAGCTTCTCTTCGGGACCGAGGCGCAGGATGTTCGACACCGCGCGCCCGCGCGCCGCGCGGCCGGCCTGCGGGATCTCGTGGACCTTGAGCCAGTACGCCCGCCCCGTGCTCGTGAAGAACATCAGGTACGAGTGGGTCGACGCGACGAACAGGTGTTCGACGAAGTCCTCGTCGCGGGTGGTCGCGCCGATCTTCCCGCGCCCGCCACGCCGCTGCGCGCGGTAGAGGGACACCGCGTTCCGCTTGATGTACCCCTCGTGCGAGATCGTGACGACCATGTCCTCTTCGACGATCAGGTCCTCGACCGAGATCGCCGCGGCTTCGTCGACGATCTTGGTGCGCCGCTCGTCGCCGTACTTGTCGCGGATCTCCTTCAC
>Ga0335069_10010561_pt1 | contig 13085 bp, 13 predicted proteins | sample Lox_Sample_11_FD_206714 | JGI IMG/M metagenome (GOLD analysis project Ga0335069, IMG submission 206714) | Soil microbial communities from Loxahatchee National Wildlife Refuge, Florida, United States - Lox_Sample_1.1 | ecosystem: Environmental > Terrestrial > Soil > Wetlands | place: USA... | reverse complement strand
ACGACGGTAATGGATTGTTGCCGGCCGGAACGGATCAACACGCATGTTACTTTTTCGCCCGGCGTTGTTTTTCTCACAGCTTTACTTAAATCGTTTGCATCTTCAATTTTTTTACCGTTGAACGCGAGAATCACATCATGCTTTTTTATTCCAGCCGAGTCCGCGGGGCTGTTATGTAAAACTTCTTTGACGTATGCGCCTTCCGCCATTAAGACGGCGGACGAATCGTCGTTTTTCAATTTTTCGTTATTCAGTAACCGTTCATTCAAATCTTGTGTAACGACGCCAAGCCAGGCGATTTCCCGCGGTTGATGTTTTGTAGAACCAGCATCATTTTGTGCTAAAACAATGCATGAGGTTGTCGCCATGATTAAACAATATGGCAATAATCGTTTCAATAGTTTCATAGCAAGTACTCCTTGGGTAACATGCGATATGTTGTTTTCCGCTGGATCCAATATGCGCTCGTGTCATAATAGACGCAGGGATTGTTTTCAAGGTTCCCATGGGTGAACGGCAAAAAAAATCCCGACTGTTTTTACAAACAATCGGGATTCATAACTTTGTACAACGAAGGTTATTTAAAATCTTCGCCGTAACTCCAAGTGGGAATTGAGCCATCAACGTTAACAGTTACCGTCACTGTGCCGTCTGTATATTGGCCGGAGATTCCAACAATAGTTATTTTATCCGAGGCAACAGTGCAAAAATATGTTGCGTTGGCATTCGATTTCATCACGGCAGGTATATCATAATTATTGGCAGCGCCTCTACTTGTATTGTACACCCCCCCTCCGCCGCCGGAATTTGTCGGGCGGAGTTTAAATTGATTGGCGTTCGCTACGATGTCATTCAAATCGTTGACGATCGCATCTCGATTGGATATAACCCGTTGAGCATTAATAATACTCAAAGCCACAGCGATTGCAAAAGCGATAAGAAGAATGCTGACGATAATTAATAAAAGCTGCTGTTGTCCCATGACGAATCCATAAAAAATTGATCAACGTACTTTATTTCTTAAAAAAGGATTGCGCCAATAAAAAAATCCCGATTGTTTTTTGCAAACAATCGGGATAAAAAACTAACCAAGAAACGATTTACTGGAAGTCGGTGCCATACGACCAGCCCGTTAAATCGCCGTTGGAATTTAACGATGCTGTCACAGTGCCGGCTGTATATTGACCTGAAGTACCGACAAAGGTTACTGTGCCCGCAGATGCGGTCGCAGTATAAGTTGCATTTGCATTGGACGCCATCTTTAAAGGAACAGAATAGCCGGTGTATGTTCCACCGCCGCCGCCCATCGAGGTCGGACGAATTCGATATTGGTACGCATTTGCTGCAAGGTTATTTAAATCGTTGATGATAGCATCCTTGTTCGATTGGACACTTTGAGCGCTGAACATGCTCAATCCTACGGCAATCGCAATACCGACGATAATAACACCGAGGATGATTAACAGAAGTTGTTGTTGTCCCATGATGAATCCTCCAAATTATGTTGATGTTTTATTGAATATGTTTTTTACTCATTTTCTATAAGTAAATAATCAATCCTCGTGCCAACTTTTGCTGAAAACATGAAGGCGAATATTATAGAAATAAAACAAATTTTGCACCATCAACAGATTGTCACAGGAAAAAAATTCTTATTCAAGTCATAAATTCCTTCAATAAATAATAAGAGGTGTCTGAAAAACTCCCTTCTTTCTGGCAATCGAAAGCATGAGCGTTCGTTGTTCGATCAGAAACGAAGACTAAAATCTACCAAGCGAAAGATACATTTCAAATGTCTCGATTACATAATGAAGAAATAAGATGGAAAGTTCCTGCGAGTCCTCCATGGCGGACGAAGCAATCTCAATTTTCCGTAGATTCAAAGAAAAGATTGCTGAAAAATCTGGTGCACACTTCGTGTGCGTTTGTTCTGCGCCTCCGGTTGTTCGCAAAGAAGACTCTTGATCGTTTTTTTAATGTCTCCGTTAAACTGTTCATTGCATTAGACAACTCCCCTTTGTATCTTTCAAGAAAGGGAAACAAGAGCGATGGCAAAACGAATAAAAAAGCATGTACTCGTTGTGGACGATGAAAAAGCATGGTTAAAGATCATTTCGCATTTTCTTAAAACAAAAGGATATGCTGTTCAAACTGCTGCAAGTGGCGCTGAAGCAATAGCATCGCTTGCGCATTTTAAGCCGGATCTTATTTTAAGCGATGTTCGCATGCCGGATATGAATGGATTCGACCTGATTCATAACTTCAAACAGATTCCTACGACATCGTTGACACCGATTATTTTATTTTCCGCGATCGATGATTTTGATGCCCGGCGGACAGCCAAACAGTTGGGCGCAACAGATTATGTGGTGAAACCGTTTAATGAAGAAGAAATGAATTCTGTTATGTCACGGTTTATTCAACCGAATACATCCTCTGCACCACCGTCGATCAAATCATGATTTTTACGCCACATTATGTCTATAAACTTTTTCCCATTTCATAATCTCAAAAAATTTCGGACGACCCTGGGAACGGTTGAACAAGCACAGCTTGTTGTTTCCATCACCGTTATCGTATCGTTGGTTACGATTCTTGCCGTGCGCCGCACAAGCGCGCACTCCATCGATTTCTTGTTGTTCGGCAGTGTGCTGACCGTCGGCATTTTCGGTTTTATGATCGTTTATTTTACGCTGCGTTATGGTCGATTGCTAGAAGAACAAAAACAAGAATTGGTTGCACTCAATACGTTTGCCGAATCTGTGAATCGAGCTATCGACATGCAATACCTGTTGCAAACGGCGCTCAATGAAGTGAAACGTTTAATGGATGTTGAATACGGTTGGATCTACCGAGTCGATGGCACACATTTTATTTTGAGTGCGACGAAAGGAACAGAAGAGTTAGATTTATCGATTGTCAATACGGCGCTGGAACTTCAACACAAGCAGCTTGATTGGTGCCGGTCTCCACGCATTGCCAAACGTCCGAAACATTCCGATGTCCATACCGTGTGGGAATATGCTTCGTTAGGTTCTTGGGCATCGGTTCCCATTATGACCAAAGACCAACTTTCTGGGCTCATCGTTACCGCAAGTAAAAATCCATCCGCGTTTTCTCATAAACAAATTGATTTGATGGCAGCGTTTGCCAATCAAATCGGTATTGCCATGGAAAATGCTGTTTTGTTTGAACGTGTTCGGCGCTCGGAAGAACGGTATGTGGATCTTTTTGAAAATTCGCCCGACATGTCTCACATCGTCGATCAAGAAGGAATCATTATTAGCTGCAACCAAACAGAAGCAAATCGTCTGGGATATCGAAAAGATGAAATCATCGGGCATTCCGTCTTAAAGCTGTACACGGTAGAATATCATCTTAAAATAAAACAACTGATGCGGGAAATGTTCGAGCAAAACTGGGAGTTGAAAGGAATCGAAGAACATTTTGTTACTCGCAGCGGCGAATTGGTCGATGTCAGTGTCAATGCTTCTATTATCCGGGATGAAACAGGTGCCATGTTCATTCGTGCCGTCGCACGGGATATTTCTGAAAAAAAGAAATTGGAAGATAAAATCATTCACGCCCAACGTATCGACAGCATCGGCAATCTTGCCGGTGGTATTTCGCATGATTTCAATAATATCCTTACTTCTATTCTCGGCTCAACGGCTATTATGAAACGGAAAATGAAACGGGATGATCCGTGGTACCGGTTTGTCGATATTATTGAAACAGCGGCAAAGCGCGGCGCAGCGCTTACACGGCAGCTCTTGACCTTTGCCCGTAAAGGAGCCACGCAATTTCGCCCTATTGTTGTCAACGATGTTATTGAAGAAACGCTTCGCCTCTTTGAGCGTAGTACCGATAAAAGCATTGACATTGAAAAGGAATTAACCAATGCCGTTTGTATCATTAACGGCGACGATGGCCAACTGCAACAATCGCTGCTCAATCTTCTTATCAATGCCCGTGATGCTATGCCGGATGGCGGTTCTATTAAAATCCAAAGTAAAAAACAACAATTTGCAGATTCCGCAACCTCACCGGAAGCACATGTTGGTGATTATGCTGCCATTGTTATTACTGATACAGGAATCGGCATGGACCATGAAACGCTCCAGCACATCTTTGAACCATTTTACACAACAAAAGATCAAGGCAAAGGTACGGGACTTGGATTGTCGGTGGTCTATGGCGTCGTCAATGCACACAATGGATTTGTAACCGTCCACAGCGAACCGGGGCATGGCGCACAATTTACATTGTACTTTCCTCTTCTTCCATCAACACAAACGCCAAAGCACATGCCGCGCGCGCCCCTTCTGCAGCATGGCAGCGAACACATTCTTATTGTGGATGATGAAAAAGAAGTGGGCATTGTCATCGAAGGCATGCTCAAGGACTTGGGCTATAAAACTTCGCTCGTGGACAGCGGACAGAAAGCCATCACCCTGTATAAAAAAGGCCGTCGATTTGATATTGTGATTTTGGATATGAATATGCCGAAGATGAGCGGCAAAGATACGTTGATCAAACTCAAAGAAATAGACGATACCATCAACGTTATCATCTCAACCGGATACAGCAACCGCGCAATTGATACGACGCAGCTTCGCGATCAAGTCGGCGGATTTTTACAAAAGCCCTATCAATTGGAAGAGTTGTCGAACACTCTTCGGGTTGTGTTGGACAAAAAAATAAATTCATCACATTGAACATTATCTTGAATGTCGTCGAAAATATTGCTACCATTTTTTAGAAAATAAAGATGTACCGCATTTTATACTTGGGATTATGACGCTCGAACAATTCGGTAAAGAACTTCAAGACGCACGTCAGGAAAAAAATATTTCTCTGATGGATATTTCTATTGAGACTCGCATTAGTGTGAAATTTCTTGAAGCCATTGAGCAAGGGCAATTTCATCTTCTTCCTCAAACGTATATTCGAGCTTTTTTAAGAGAGTACGCCTCGTTCATTGGCATCGACAACGACGAAATCATGAAACGGTATGCTCTTGCAAGAGGGGAGTCGGCGCATGCACAACCAGGGATACCGGTAGATCAACATGCTGTCTCCGCGGTTGCGCAAAATCGTTCTGCCATCCTTACACAGAGGCAACGGCAGGCGGTCATTGCCGGCCTTGCTGCCTTGGCGTTTGTACTTGTTTTATTGCTCGCCCACATCGGCAAAAAGCATGAACCCATAACTCGGGAAACAGAAGTGCCATTCGATAAAGTTGTCAGGGAAACAGAAGCCGCTTCAATTCCACAAACACCGGCAGCAGCACCACAGACAACGACGGATTCTGTACCAGGAGTTCCACAAAAAACGGACAGTCTCCAGTTAGAAATGGTAACCACAGATTCGGTGTGGATAAACCTTTTAATAGACAATCATATTGCCGAAGATCATTTGTACGGTCCTAACAAACACCGCCGCTGGACAGCGAGAAACCAATTTATTATAACCATGGGCAATGCCGGTGGTGCAACTTTTACCTTAAACGGAAAAGATCTTGGCGCCTTGGGTAAACGCGGCGCAGTTGTCCGTCATACCGTGATCACTGAAGCGCTGCTTCATCAATAGATGTATCCGGTTGTTGGTATGCATTCCAGAATCCAACGCGAAATAGAATCCCTTCGAACAGAATTATCCGATCACGAATACCGGTACTATGTACTTGCGCAGCCCACGATTACCGACGAAGCATACGATGCGATGATGCAAAGGTTGGTTGATCTTGAGCGGCAGCATCCCGAATGGATAACGCCAGAATCTCCAACACAACGAGTTGGAGGAATTCCCACGAAAGAATTTCCAACGGTGACTCATAAAATCCCGATGTTAAGCCTCGCCAACACCTACAGCGAGGAGGAAATTCGGAATTTTGATCGGCGGGTACAAGAAACGCTGGGTCAAAAAAAATATCGGTATGTGTGTGAATTAAAATTTGATGGTATCGCCATCAGTGTGCGGTACGAAAATGGCATCATGGTGCAAGGCGCAACGAGAGGCGACGGCATTCAAGGCGATGATATTACGCAAAATTTAAAAACGATTCGATCGATTCCACTGCGGCTTCGTACATCGGTTCGCGGCTCGCTCGAAGTTCGCGGCGAAGCGTATATGAAGCGCGCAGATTTTCAGCGAATGAACGAAGAACGCCAACTTGCCGGAGAAAAACCATTCGTGAATCCGCGCAATTCTGCCGCCGGTACCTTGAAGCTGCAAGATCCAAAACTTGTCGCGCAGCGCCCATTAAATTTTGTTGCGTATTTCTTATCATCAGGCGAGCACGCGCGCGCCAATCATTATGACAATCTTCAACAACTCAAAGAATGGGGATTTCCAACCAGCACACATACACGGCTTTGTTCTAGTGTTGAAGAAGTTGTTTCGTATTGGAAGTTGTGGGAAGCACAGCGGGAAACCCTGCCGTTCGATATCGACGGCGTTGTCGTGAAAGTAGATTCCATTGCGCAGCAAGAGCAACTCGGTGTGATTGCAAAAAGTCCGCGATGGGCTGTTGCGTTTAAATTTGCTTCTCGAAAAGCAGAAACCAAACTTCTCAATATACTGTTGCAAGTTGGACGACTGGGAACAATAACACCGGTAGCAGCGCTGGAACCAGTGTTTGTAGGCGGCAGTACGGTTTCGCGTGCAACATTGCATAATGAAGATTACATTCGGGAATTAGATATTCGCCCCGGGGATACCGTTGTCCTTGAAAAGGGCGGTGACGTTATTCCTAAGGTAAGTTCTGTGGTACAAAGCAAACGACCGGAGCAAAGTTCTGTGTTTCAATTTCCACAGACCTGTCCTGAGTGCGGGTCAAAACTTTTCCGGTCCGAAGGAGAGGCAAATTACTACTGCGAGAATAGCGATTGTCCGGCACAGATCAAAGGAAGAATTGAACACTTTGCGTCACGCGGCGCAATGGACATTGAAGGATTAGGCGAAGCCATTGTCGATCAATTCGTCAATCTCGGTCTTATAAAAACCGTTGCCGATTTGTATGCGCTCCCTTCACACCGACAAACCATTGTCGAACTGGACGGATGGGGTCAAAAAAGTGCTGACAAGTTATTCAACGCAATCGAAAAAAGTAAATCACGTCCCTTCGAACATGTTATATACGCACTCGGCATCAGGCATGTGGGTGCAGGTATTGCCCAACTTCTTGTTGATAATTTCCCTACAATTCACCAACTTATAGGCGCGAACGAAGAAAAGCTTCGGCATGTTGCTGGTGTGGGTCCGCAGATTGCAGAAAGTATTGTCAGATTTTTTGCAGACCCCCATAATCGTTTGCTCATCGATCGTTTGCAGCATGCAAGCGTTCAGATGTCTGTGCATAATAACCGCAAACCCAGCAGCGGCGTGTTGGTTGGTAAAACATTTGTGTTGACAGGAACACTGAATGCGTTGACGCGTGAGGAAGCAAAACAACGAATAGAAGCGCTGGGAGGAAAAGTTGTTGGAAGTGTGAGCAAAAACACATCGTATTTGGTAATTGGTAGCGATCCTGGAACAAAGCTTGAAAAAGCAAAGACCTTAGGAATTCAGTTGCTTGATGAAGAGAAGTTTCTTAATATTATACAGAGTGCATCATAAAAATGATCTCCAACAATGGCGAGGACACTATGAAACAACGTAGATCAACAGCAGTTCTTGTGTTAGCATGTGTAACAATGTTTTCCATGTATGCAATCGGACAAACGCGCAGCGGCAAATTTGGCGTTGGCATCGACGCATCCGGCCAATATGTGCTTGGCGCCGGTTCGCCCAGTTCCGGCATTGGACCGGGCGGCGGTGTTTCGTTGTTTTATTCTCCGTGGGAATCCATCGGGCTTCGTTCCAATCTTGTCTATAATCAATTAAGCTGGACTGCACTGGGCACCGGTAAATCTATCACAACAGATGTTATGTCGGACAATTTGTATTTGAGTTTCGATATGGCGCCCAACAGTTCGTTCAATCCGTTTATTTTTGCCGGCGGAGGTGTTGCCGTCTTTGATCCAAAAGATGAATATTTGGGATTTCGCAACAATAGTACGACTCCATTGCCTTCAAATTTTGATATCAATTATGGCGGAGGTGTCGGTTTTGATTATTTCTTTAGTGAGTTTTGGTCTGTAACGTTGATGGGTGAATATGTTATGACTGGTTCACAATATTATGTCGGTTCACACAGTGCGTCAGATTTTAATTTGAACGCTTCACCAGTCACTAGTAACCTTAATAGCAACGATTCATTTGCCCGCGTGAGTCTTCAGATACGGTATTATTTCTTCGATGAAAATTTCATTACGAAATTGTTGAAAGCTCAACGCGATCGGTTAAAACCCGGAAAGTAAATTCCTAGGTATCAATGTTTGAGGAGTTTCGATTTGCCATAGGGCGTGCGTACGCGAAGATACACTTCCGGCATCATCATGACCGGATGATGAATTTTACCGATGTTCTTTCCAAATCCAGACGCGTGCTGGTCATTTTTCCCGAAACTCCGTTAGATAGAGAATCGGTATCGTTGCTGCTGAAATATTTGATCGAACGGTTTTCGAAAGACAATATTGTGATCTTGATACGCAATGATCAGCTCGGTTCCATAGCTACAGCGCCTGCGGTCAAAACGCTGACGTACAAACAGGAAGAAATCAGCCGATGGTTTATTCCCAATAACAACGCGCTGCAGCGTATCGCCATCGGCACGTATGATGTCGCTATCGATTTGAATACAGGATTGAAATTTCCCGGCGCTTTTTTTTGCAAAGAATCCAATGCGCCGTTACGGATAAGCTTTACAAAGCCGCAAGGAGATCGATTTTATAATTTTCAAGTGCAAATAAAATCTGTTATGAATACAGCGACGTTATATAAAAATTTATTAAAATGTCTCGAGATGTTTTAAGGATACAGCAATGAAATTCGTTACAAAGAAAAACGGTACCGAAACTATTTTGAAGCTTCAGGGTAAAAAATTAGACGCATCGATTGCTCCGGATCTCAAAGGTGAAATCCTTGTTTTATGCAAGGCCAAAAAATTAATCATTGATTTAACTGCCGTCGAGTTTTGCGACAGCAGCGGATTGAGTGCGCTTTTGCTGGCAGAACGAAAAATGCGCGAGACCGGCGGCACCGTCCAACTTGTCGGCGTGCAAAAGAAAGTTTTGTCGCTCATGAAAATTTCCCATCTCGATCAGACATTTCACATGTTCGACACACTGGCAAAAGCCGCCAAAGGGTAGCACAGATTTTTTTTTGATTTCTGCCCACCCGTGTCGTATGTTGACTGCGTATTGATGCACTGACTTGCGAATGAAATCCTCACAACCATCATCCGGCAACGAATTGGATCGGCAAATCAAAAATTATTTCGATTTCCTCCGATTAGAAAAAAATGTTTCCGTCAATACTCTGAAATCATATCAATTCGATTTCCAAAAGTACCGGGAATTCCTTACCAGCATCAGAATCGAAGGTGGTTCCAAGGTTCAAGAACAGCATATAACAAAATTTGTAGAATTACTGCACCGCCGGGCATTATCGCCGCGCAGCATCGGGCGAACCCTTTCCGCGGTTCGCGGATTTCACCGGTATTTAATCGGCGAGGAAGAAGCGGCTGAGGACCCTACCCAAATTATCGATTCGCCAAAGCGCGAAAAAAAATTACCGGATGTCTTAAGCATTGCCGAAGTTGATGAAATTTTAAAGCAGCCGGATACCAACACGCGGCTCGGCATCCGCGACCGCGCGATTCTTGAAACACTCTACGCCACCGGTGTCCGTGTTTCAGAATTAGTGAATTTAAAACAATCCAATTTGATGTTTCAAGACGGACTGATCCGCGTGTTCGGGAAGGGTTCAAAAGAACGCATCGTTCCTATCGGGCGTTCGGCACGGCAATGGATTGAAGAATACATGAAGCAAGAACGCATTCATCTGGTGAAAGCGGGGAAGTCGCAGGATTCGGTGTTTCTTAATGTTCGCGGCAGCAAACTGACACGTTCGATGATTTTAAAAATGGTTAGCAAGTACGCTTCCGCTGCCGGTGTAAAAAAAGATGTGCACCCGCATACATTTCGTCATTCGTTTGCGACGCATCTCTTAGAAGGCGGCGCAGATCTTCGTGCGGTGCAGGAGATGCTCGGGCATGCGGATATTTCGACGACACAAATCTATACCCACATCGACCGGGAGTATCTCAAAGAAGTTCACCGCACATTTCATCCGCGCGGATAAAGAAAAACCCATGCAACGAATGTTCATCGAATGGGTTTCGATCCATATAAAAAAAGTTACGGCATAATTTTTCCGTTGCGAAGTTCTTTCGAAATTCGGTCCGCTTTGTAAATCTGTTCCAATCCTTCTAAGATTCCCGCCGAATGAACCGCCACAGAACGATTTTTCGTTTCATCAAAAATCACATCGCCGGGCAAGCTTTCCATATTGCCGTCGAAAATCAATCCGATCACTTGCAAGTCTTTATTGATGACCGGGCTTCCGGAATTACCGCCGATAATATCATTCGTCGAAACAAAATTCATCGGCGTATTCATTTGAAATGTTGTCGGCGGATGCGCCCATCGGTCTGCAAGTTTCCATGGATCTTTCATGCCAAAGGAATAATACCGATCGTACAAGCCATAAAACGTTGTTACCGGCGGCGCAAGCGTGCCGTTATATTCATATCCTTTGATCACGCCGTCGGCAATGCGGAGCGTGAACGTGGCGTCGGGCGGAATGTTGGTGCCGTACACCGCGTACATCGCTTCTCCTAATTTTTGTACATGCACACTAAGTTTTTCTTGGATTTCATTTGCTTGCTTCCGTACGGCGGCGGCATGTTCTTGCACGGCAGCAAGAAATTGTATCAACGGATCAGACGAAGCAAGAATTTCATCAGGCGTTTTTGCCAGCATCGCATCGATTTTTTCTTTGGAAGAAAAAATTGTCGTTGCCGCAACTTCTGCAGCGACCTGTTCGGGAGTTTTCGCACCAAGGAATTGATTGAATGCTTCATTCTTTTCGCCCAGTACTTTTTTCATCACACGAAGCTGAAAAGCAAGAAGTTGCTGATCAAGTTCCCCGACAATTTCATGCGGATACAATTTTGTTTTTGCCGTATCTAACAATGCACCTCGATATTTCTCGGGACGCTGCTCGGCAGGCCGTTTCAACGCCAGCGCATATTCCACTAAATTATTCGTCAATGTATAATATTGCGATCGGTTCCGTGCCCGCGTGCTAAAGATATTCGCTTCAGAATAAATCGAATTGAGTTCTTCTTGATACCTTACAATATCGGACCACGGATTGCCGTATTTTTTTTTCAATTCGGGATTCGATTCTACGGCAGCTTTAAATTTATTTTCAAAATTTTGTTTCTTTGCCATCAATACAGGATCACGCAATCCATCCAGATAGCCGGTAATCGCTTTACGGGAATTCGCTAATCCGAAAATTAAACTCATGTATTTCAATTTAGCATCGGGATGTTTTTCGACATACGCAGAATAAATTTTTTCCACGTTCTCATAATTGTTAATCGCGGCCGGATATGCATAGTCCCGTAAATATTCTAACTGCGCCATAGTGAGCAACCGACTGGTATTGCCGGGATTTCCGATGACAAAAACGGCATCGCCTTCTTGCGCCCCAGATGGGTTGAACTTAAAAAAGTTTTCCGTCTTCAGCGGTTTGCCGTTGTCATACACACGGAAAAACGAACAATCAAAATCGTACCGTGGGTACGTAAAATTGTCGGGATCGCCGCCGAAGAAAGCCATCACTTCTTCCGGTGCATAGACGATCCGAATGTCGGTAAAACGTTTGTAGCCGTACAGCGAATAGCGGCCGCCATTGTAGAATGCGACAACGCTGAACACCATCGAATCCTGCGGGGCAGATTGTTTATATTTTGCGGCATATCGTTTTTGTATTTCCGAAATTTTTGCTAACCGGTTTGCTGTTTGCTGATTGTCCGTTTTGCCGCTTTCGAATGCTGCCTGCACTTCCGTCGTCACATCCTCTATAACACGAAGTTGATCGATATAGAAATTGGGAACTTTACGTTCGTCATCGAGCGTCGGTGCGTAAAAACCGGTTTCGGCAAGACGTTCGCCTTCTTTGGTCACTTCATCCAACGGCCCGCGCGCGCAATGATGGTTGGTCATCACCAGACCATCTTCCGAAACGAATGACGCACTGCAATTCGGCAGGCGCAATGCGGCAAGCCGCGCTTTTTCAAACCAAGATTTATCTGGATTAAAATTATATGTTTTTGCAAAATATTCTGTGGGCGGAAAATCGAACGTCCACATTTTGCCGGCATCAAATTTTCCGGCTTGCAGCTCGTCGAGGTTCGCAAAGCTTTTAGTCGTTGGTTGCTGCGATCCGCATCCAACAAACAAGAATGCGATGGCAAAGATTGCGATAAAAATGTTTACACGATTTTGTTTCATAGACACCTCATGCATGTTGAAGAAAAATAACACGAAAAAGGTACGAAGAACCCTTGGTCAAAGCAAGGATGAAGGGACATGAATTTTTGTGTGATGGCGGGGGACACATAATGCCCTGCACATTTTTGTCTTGCGTGCTTTCTCCCACATATTGCACACAGCGCGAGAATTGCGTGTTTTTTGAATCTTAAAAACTAACGCGAAATTCTTGCAAAATTGAATTGTTATCGCCGAACCGAAGTTCTGCGGTGCGAACGATTAAATCTTTGACGATTTGCAATTCATCAAGCGTTTCTTGGATCGGCTTTCCAATTTTACGTTGCGTGTATTGATCCAGCGCTACCTGAACAATCAGCGAACGAAACCGATATAATTCATCGGTGCTTACTCCAACCTCTGCTAATTCGGTTTCATGTTGCTGCGCGGCATGTAAGACTGCTGCAGATTCATGGAGAAGAGTTTGAATAAACATAGTATGTGTTTCCACAGATAGTGAATGTTGTAAAGAAATTGTATTCATTGTACTACCCGAATAGTCCAAAAATCATCTGAAAGATTTTCATCTAATACGTAAGTGTACGGCAGGGTAAAATATCCTTTCAACCCCCACGATGG
>Ga0335069_10010560_pt1 | contig 13086 bp, 9 predicted proteins | sample Lox_Sample_11_FD_206714 | JGI IMG/M metagenome (GOLD analysis project Ga0335069, IMG submission 206714) | Soil microbial communities from Loxahatchee National Wildlife Refuge, Florida, United States - Lox_Sample_1.1 | ecosystem: Environmental > Terrestrial > Soil > Wetlands | place: USA: Florida... | reverse complement strand
CATGGTGGGAGGGGGGATCGGCAACCACCAATATACCATCCTGAAGTCGTGGCCCACCGTGGAAGCCACCGTTACGAGAAGTCACGTCAGGCGCTACCTCAGCCAGCGTGGAAGGATGATGTACCAAGCGGAAATTGATTTCCAGTATACCGTCGATGGAAAGGCATTCGATACGCTGGCGGGGCCCGGATACAGCACCTCGAGTTACGCGGGCATGAAGAGCATTGTGGACGAATTTGCTCCCCGGACTCGCCACCTGGTCCGGTACAATCCGGCGGACCCAAATGATGTCCGGATGAATGCCGGGTACAGCTTCGGGTTCTTCCTTCTCCCTCTTATGCTGGGAGGGATGGGTGTCTTCTTCGCCGCTCTTGGGATTATCATGCGGATCGCCTCCCGTTCGGCACAGCCGTTGCTCTGTCCAGCCTGCGGCTGCACGGTGGAGCGAGGCGAGCGATTCTGCTCCAATTGCGCTACGCCTCTCGCCGCTTGAGCGTGGGTCGGCCTTTGGGGACTCCCCCCTTAGCGCACGAGGTCATCCGGTATCAGAGAGTAGAAGATCATCGCGCCTGTGGGGTGGTGCTCCAGGGCGCGGGCGCACTCCTGCCCAAAGATAGGCTTGCCGGAGTTACGCAAAAAGCAGTTGTAGGCCGTGATGTGGGTGGGGGAATCGCCTCCATCCCAGGGAAACCGTTGCGTATCCCCCAAGGGTGAAGTGCGATAGACACGCATGATCTTCCCGATCGGATCGGACAAATCCCGCCCCGAAAGCAATTGGACCTGGTAGAGTTCGTACGCTTCAAAGGCCAGGTGGTCCCAGCAAGAGGGATCGGGGTGGTCGCTGCGGCAGACGGTATTGCCATCGGCATCCTTCTCAACTTTTTTCCCCTCGCTGGCAAGCACCTGGCGGTTCTGGAGATCGCCGGGCTCCATGTAGATCATGGCCACGTGGTAGCCGAAGTTCTTGCGAGCGAGTATCTCCCAGAGTTCGGAATTCAAGACTTGTCCGGCAAGCCCGCTGTAACGCTGTTCGCCGGGCTGCTTCGCCAGGCGAAAGATAATTTCGCCCATGGCGATGTTGGTGTTCTTCACGTATTTGCGCGCGCAAGTCTCCGCTTCTTTCCGATAGAAACGCATGCCCCCCGAGGCATAAGGGCCCTCGTGGTCAAGGTGCTTTTCCTCGCTTGGCCAGTGGTCCACCACTTCTTCGGCCAACCCAATGTACGCGGGCGACGGGTCGACTTCGTTTACCTTCAATAGGCACGCGAGCGCGCGAGTAGTATCCCAAAGGTCCGGAGTTCGAAAGCTGTCCGTGTCCGGACAGAAGCCGTATCCTTCAAAGAGTTTCGGACCCCACCCCGGCATCCCCTCGCCCGCCAGCTTAGCGTGGGCCACCAGGTAGTCGGCAATCTCCTTGGCTCGCTGCAGGTAGCGCAAGTCGTAAGACAAATGATAGGCATTTACAAACCCGGCACAAGCCATCCCTTCATCGGCCATTTTGTCCAGTGAGAGGGGCGCTCTTTCCAGGCGGGAAGACTCTGTCCTGAAGGATTGCGCAAGCTCGGACCCGCCCAGAGCAGCCATCCACTTCCCGCTTTCCTGGCCGGACAATAGAGGAACTATGATGGACTGAGACATCGCAAAACACGCCAGCCAAAGGACGGGACGAGTCGGTTCTTTCATCTCAATTCTCCCCTGCGGCACTGATTCTCACGAAGACCTTCCGTTTTTTGCTTATTACCTCATCCCATGCCTCGTGGCGCGGTTTCTGGGATCCGGCAGGGCGCGCAGAGACACTCGCAAGGGGCTGGTGGCACACCCCTGATGCATCTTGCACGCACCGCATCCTCTGCTTCATCCAGCGCAGTCAGCCCAGAATGGAACGCCCTGATGCTGGAATTTTCTCACGAAGCGCTTTCCATTGCCAATTGAGATGCCCTGAGCGGACGTTCCATAGACATTTAGATCGCAATGTGATATAGTTTCAACATATGAAGGGTCAGCGATTGGGTGGTCTGACTGCCTTGCCAACTGAAAGCCTGCGGCGCCTGGCATGGTTTCGTTACCGGGTGCGCCGCTTCATGCGGTTCAGCGAGCGGGTGGCACGCTCGATGGGCATTACGCCGCAACAGCACCAACTCCTCCTGGGAGTCGCGGGTTATACCGGCCGCGGCTGGGCCACCATCTCCGAACTCGCGGAATTCCTGCAAGGGCGCCACAATGCCGTGGTGGGCCTGGTGCAGCGCGCCGCCGATCGCGGACTGGTGCGCAAAGTGCAGGGCGAGAAGGATCGCCGCTACGTCAAAGTACACCTGACGCGCAAAGGCTCTGCCATTCTGGATGAAATATCGCGGAAAAACATCACCGAGCTCCGGACGTTGCAAATCGAAATCACGAAAACACGCCAGTCCCGCCCGCGTGATATCCCCGCTGCTCAGGGCGCATAAACATCCCGGTTTCCACGCCTGATCCGAAAGGTACAGCTTATGACCTCGCCCGTGCCCCCTGGTACCCCATGGTTCAACGAATTCGGTAAAGCCCTGGATCCCCGCATTCTCGTCACCTCCGCCAGCGCGCTGCTGGTGGGATTCATCGGCGGGTTGGTGGCCCAGGGTCTACTGGAGCTGATCTACCTCTTTACCAACCTCTTCTTCTACGGCAAGTGGTCGTTCGCCATGACCTTTCCCGTCCACCACCATCTGGGCGCGTGGGTGATCCTGATTCCGCCCATTGGCGGCTTGCTGGTTGGCATCATGATTCATTTCTGGGAACCAACCCTCAAAGGCCATGGCATTCCCGAAGCCATGGAGGCGGTCCTGATCGGCAAAAGCAAGGTCCGCACCCGCGTGGGGATTCTAAAGCCACTGGCCACGGCCTTCGCCATTGGCACCGGGGGGCCGTTCGGCGCCGAAGGCCCCATCATCCAAACGGGTGCGGCCTTTGGCTCGATTCTGGCGCAACTGACGAACTTCACGCCGTACCAGCGCCGCGTACTGTTGGCCTCCGGCGCGGCTGCCGGCATGGCGGCAACGTTTATCGCGCCGCTGGCGGGAATCCTGGTCGCCATTGAACTCCTCCTTTTCGAGTTCCGGGCGCGCTCCTTCATCCCGGTGGCGATCTCCTCGGTCGTGGCGACTGCCGTGGCCGTGCACTTCCGCGGGTGGGCGCCGCTTTTCCCTACGCCCGCATTCGCCCTCGTCAGCATGCAGGAACTTTGGCTCTTCGCCCTCATGGGAATCGTTATGGGTGCGATCGCCTTTGTCATGATCCGGGTGCTCTTTTTTCTGGAAGATGCTTTCGACCACTTCCCGCTGAAGCCCACGGCCATTTGGGCGCCAGTCGCAGGCGCACTCATGCTGGGCGTGATCGGCTATTTCTACCCTCAGGTTTTCGGCACGGGCTACGACACTATACGCGACATGCTGAACGATCGCCTGACCTCGCATGCCCTCCTGGGGATTTCCGCCGCGAAGTTCGCGGCCCTGGTGATTTCGTTGGGATCGGGAACCACGGGTGGCGTGTTCGCGCCTTCCTTGATTGTCGGAGGCGGGGTGGGCGCCGTGTATGCCCAGGCCTGGCACCACTACCTCCCCCACCTGGTGAGCGATCCTGCCCTGTACGCGCTCGTGGCCATGGCCGCGGTGTTTGGCGGTATCGCGCGCGCCCCCTTCACGTCGATCATCTTTCTCTTCGAACTCAGCCGCAACCCCAACGCCCTCCTGCCGCTGGTGGTCTGCTGCGTCGTATCGGATGGTTTCGTGCGGCTCTTCAGCGCCGAATCCATCATGACCGGCAAACTCGTCAAGCGTGGGTTGATCGTGCGGCAGGACTATACCGTTCCCGTCATCCTTCGGGCGCGGATTGAGGAAGTTATGCAGAAGTCCTTCACGGCGGTCAATGCCGATGACACAATCCAGGAAACCGTGCGGGAGGTTTCACCGGAACAATCGGGCGTACTCCCGGTTCTCGAGCCCGACGGAGGCCTCGGGGGCATCATTGAAGCCCATGACCTGCTGCGCGGGCTCGACCAAAATTCGAAAGTACGGGAGATCATGCGTCACGATTATGTCACCGCCCGTCTGGGCGAAAGCGTGGACGAGGTCACGCGCGACATGGTGATCCATGACGTCGAGAACATCGTAGTGGTTGAAGGAGACGGATTACTGAGACCCACCGGGGTCGTCCGTGCTTCCGACATCCTGCGGCTGCGACGCTGGGTCATTGAGGAAGAGGGCGTTGGGAATCGGCCGGTGCGCACCAAACCCGCCTCCAGGCTGGCCGCCAATGCGGGAACTTCTTCCCACAAGGGCACGAAACGCGTGTGATCGCTCGCGGCTTTGCCACGAAGACTACGGACATGCTTTGGTTCTTGCTGATGCGGCGACGTAGAAGGTAAGGGTCTTAGAACAAATGGAAATAGACGCGTCAGCAAGAACCAGTCGAGCGCCATCCATCAGCGCCTGACGGGCACCTGCTGGCGCGTCCGTATTTGCGGTTACCGGACCGCGCAATTACTGGTAGTACTGCGCGTTGACCTCTGTAAACGAGGCGAAGTTCTCGGGCACTTCGGCCTCGGCATAGATCGAGCTGGTCGGGCATACGGGAACGCAGGCTCCGCAGTCGATGCAGTTCACAGGGTCAATGTAGAGTTGCGTGACCCCTTCAAATTTGGCTTCATCTTTCCGAGGATGAATGCAATCCACCGGGCAGACCTCGATGCATTTCTCATCCTTGGTACAACCTTCCACGATTACGAATGCCATGAATCAGTTCTCCTCTAAAGATTTGAGCAAAAATAACTTCCCCGAAGAAAGGGGCACACCCTCCGGACCAATCTCGAATCCTTCAAACCGGGGAGCGGGCAATATGAACGTGCAATTCGTCAGCCAAAGAAATGTTCAAATTGTCCCTTGCTGACAAGGGATTTCCCTGCCCAAACTTGCAAGCTGGATTGAAATCCCCAACATGAGGGGGCAAAATGCCCACTTTTGACTTGGGCGAGACTTAACCTTGGGTACACATTCTTCCCGCAAACGGCATTTCAACTGATAAAATGAGCAATGGTGCTGCTCGGCCCGGTGCAGGTGGGGAAATATGCGCCCACGGTTAACCAGGAGGGCGGGTACCTGCAGATCTCCGGTTCCGTGCGGGGGCAAAGGCGGCCTTTTGAGACCAGCGTGCTCCCCGCGAGCGTCCCGATGGATAGCATCTGAAGTCATGGGGAACCTGACGACCTCGCTGAACTCTCGCTCATGGATTTGACGAACCCACCTCTGCCCAGTCCGCCCAGTTGCGAATCTTCGAGCGCCACCTGGAAGACCGAAGTGCTGCTCGCCGGCACCTGGCGGGGCGCCACCTCCACCCTGCTGTCGCGCGGGCGCCACCACATCATCGTCGACACCGGCATGCCGCACGAGGCCTATCGCCTTCTGCGAGCGCTTGAACAGCGGGGCCTGCATCCCAGCGATGTCCGCATGGTAATCAACACCCATTTCCATGTCGACCACGTACTGAACAACAGCCTTTTTCCCCAAAGCGATATCTACGGCACCCAACAATCGCACGACTGGTGCTGCCAGGCCTATGCCGACCTGCTGGACGAGCAGAACTGGGAGAAGCTCAGCCTGAAGTATTACCCGGAATCGGCGGATTACGAAAAGGCGCCGGAAATGATGGGCGCCCTGCGGCGATTTGCCTTGCGCTGGTGGGACCGCCAGCGCCTGGGCGACCCCTCGCGCTTCCGCTGGATTGAAGCCCATCCCGTGCCGGACGACCTGGAATTCCTGGTGACGGACGGGCACGTGCCGGGCCACGTTTCCGTGATCGTGCACCAACCCGGTCCCCCCATCGTAATTGCCGGTGATGCCGTCTTGACGCGCGAACACGACGAGAACGTCTTCACCATGATTCCCCACAACCGCGCGGAGTTCCAACGCGACCGGACCCGCATTCTGGGAATGATGGGACGCATCGTTCCCGGCCACGACGGCGAGTTCAACAATGGCGACAACGGCCGGCCTTCCCAATCTAGAGGCTAGAATCATTGACTATCGATGAAGGAAGGAAACAGGACGGGGGAGGGCGGGTCGCCGCCGCCGCCACCCCGCTCCGGCCGCCCCAGGAGGGGCGCTCCCCCCCTGCGGGAAGAGAGTCATCGTAAAGGACTTGACTTTTGCCCGCCCGGTCTACCAGAATGTTACAGACTTTTTGAATATCGTGATCCCCGGCAATGGTGCGCGAGGCCGTTGCCGTCCGCAGACCGTATCAGGATTTTTGCCTTGGCCTCACCCAACTCACGCCGCAAGGTCTTGATCATCGAAGACGAACCTTCTATTCGCAACGTCCTTTACGTGCTGTTGGCGGGGCTGGGGTGCGACGGCGACGTGGCCCACAACACGGACCAGGCGGTTGACATGATCCGTCAGGATCAATTTGACGCGATCCTGCTCGACCTCCGCTCCGCCCCCCTGCCCAAGATGGACTCGGAGATCCGGAAGCTCCAGCCCAGCCTGGTCGGGCGCGTCCTGGTGATCACCGGCGAAGTCGCCGACCAAGCCACCATGGAAATGCTGGAACGGTACGCCGTGCCGCACATCCCACGCAGCCGCGTCAGTTCCGATCTCTGGGGACGGCTGCGGACCTTGCTCGGCTTTACGCGTTCAGCGGATTCCGCCTCCCACTAGACCAAACTTATCACTGCTGTCCGGTCATTGATTTGGGACTTTGATGTAACACATTCTCACGCATGAACTTAAGAGCGATTTCGAGATTTTTCGATTTGAATTCTCCATGGGCTTTTCGCCATCCTGAGCGCGTATTTCAGGAGGCCCGAGCCCATGCATACCGGCCAAACCATCTTCGCTCAGTTGTTGGATTTCGTCCCTACCTACCAGTTCCGCTGCTGCGTCGATCGCTATCGCGGCGATTACAAGGTCTCCAGTTTTTCCTGCTGGGATCAATTCCTCTCGATGGCGTTTGCGCAACTGACCGGTCGCGAGAGTCTGCGCGACATCGAAACCTGCTTGCGCGCTCTGGGCGGGAAACTTTACCATGCCGGTTTTCGTGGTCACATCTCGCGCAGCACGCTGGCCGACGCCAACGAGATGCGCGACTTTCGCATCTACGCCGACTTGGCACAACTCCTGATCGCCGAGGCGCGCGCGCTTTATGCCGGGGAAGATTTCGGCGTCGAGTTGGAGCAGACCACCTATGCGCTCGATGCCACCACCGTCGAGTTGTGCCTTTCCCTGTTCCCTTGGGCGCGCTATCGAGGTTCTCACGCGGGCATCAAAATGCATACGCTTCTCGATCTGCGGGGCAATGTTCCCGCTTATATCGATGTGAAACCCGCGAAAATCCACGAGATTCACACGCTGGACGAATTGGCGATCGAACCAGGATCCATCTACATCATGGACCGCGGGTACCTAGATTTCGAGCGCCTCTACCGGTTGCAACAGGCGTTGGCTTTCTTCATCATTCGCGCCCGCAAGGATTTTCGCTTCCGCCTCTTGGCCTCCTCGCCTATCGACAAGACGACGGGCTTGCGCTGCGACCAAACGATTCGCCTCAAGAGTTTCTATCCGGCGCAGTCCTACCCCGCGCCGCTGCGTCGCATCGGTTACCGCGATGTCGACACGGAAAAGAGCTTCGTTTTCCTGACCAACCATTTTCTGCTGCCGACGCGGATCATTGCCCAGCTTTACAAAGGCCGCTGGCAGGTCGAACTCTTCTTCAAGTGGATCAAGCAGCATCTGCGCATCAAGGCATTTTATGGACTCTCACCCAACGCGGTGAAGACCCAAATCTGGATCGCCATCTCGGTCTACGTTCTTCTGGCGATCGTTCGCAAGCGCCTGGGGCTCGATCTCAGCCTCTATACCATGGCACAAATTCTGAGTCTCACACTCTTCGAAAAAAGGCCGATTTTACAAGCTTTTTCGCAAGTCGTTGGCTCGGACGAACGGATCGTTTCGCACAACCAATTGAATCTATTCAACTAATGACCGGACAGCAGTGGTCAGTTATCACTCATCAGTTTTCAGTTATCAGCTTTCAGCTATCAGTACCACGGACCGTCAATCAGCTGACGGATCCGCGTCTCCTCCGTATGAGACCATCAACCAAGCGCCGCCCGCACGCGACATGGTTTTCCCTCTCCCCAGGGGAGAGGGTGGCTCGCGCCGGGCGTAGTCATCAGCGGGCTCGCGCCGGACGAGGGGTTATTTCGCTCTATCCTCCAATTCAATAACCAATTTCAAAAAGCAAAATCGAAAATGACCCCATGAGCTGATGGCTCAATGACTCAATGATCCGATGAAACAATGCTCCGATACCTCAATGGCTCGCTTGCTGCACCGTGACAGTCGCCGCGCGGGTTGAGGCCTGCCTGGCCGGCTCGTACATGGGCAGCGCGCGCGCCGGATTGGCTTGGAACGTCCCGGGGGTGACGGCCTTCAAAAGATAATGGAACTGCCCCTGCCCGCGTGCGAACGCGGTGGAGAAGAGCGCGGCGCGGTCGTCGTGAAACTCGCGCTGCGTATAATAGAAATCCCACCACTTCGGTTTTTCCTTGAGCTCGTACAGACTCTCCTGCTCGATGAATTCAAAACCGGCCGGAATGGGGTCCTCGATCTCCAGGTATTGCTCGTCGTGCGTGGCGCTGACGGTCAGACGGACTACCACCACGTCACCGGTCTGCACTTCTCCCGTCAAGGGCTGCTCCGAATAAACGATCCGGTTCTCCTGCCTCTCCGGCACCAGTTTGGAGTATTCCCGGACCACGTTCAGGGCGTAGCCGCCGGTGGGTGCCGGCTTGGGTTCGCGGGAGAAATACGAGGCCGAAGCCGACCAGTACAGCACTCCCGCGCCCGATTTCACAATCCGCACCTCGTTCGTTCCCGCGTGCACCTGGGTCGCCACAGCCGTCAGAACGATGGGAAGCGGATTGGCAACGTCCTTCTGCGTGATATTCCGGTCGGCGAGCTTTTGGCCGTTCAGGTAAACGCTAAGGGTGTAATTCGGCTTGAGCTCGCCGGAAATCTTCAGGTAGTCAATCAGGCCGTAAATGGCGGTGGCGGTCTGCTCGGTGGACTCCCAATAGTAGCCGTCGGAGCGGTGCTCCATCAACCAGCGCGCCGCGCGCGGCAACAAATCGCTCTGCGGATCGAGGTTCGCGAGCGCCTTCAGCGCGTAGGCCGTGGTCTCAAAGGAATTGTCGGAGCTGAAATCGAGCATCTCCTGGCGTTCGGACTTCCAGGAAACGAAAGGACCCTCCACGCGGGCGCTCGCTTCCAGCACCCTCACGAATTCCTGCGCGCGGGCGTCCTTAAGCTGCATGAGCAGCAGGGCCATCAACGCCTGCCCGTGCGGGGAGAGTTTTTCGCGCGAAGCATAGAGATCTTCCACCAGCCCATGGTCCACGTCGCCGCTGAGCGCCAGAGCATAAATCATGTAGACGCGGATATCGGCGAGGGCGCGGGGATTCTCCTTGATCTGCATCAGCAGCGAGTCGCGGCCCTTCTTCAGCCGTTGCTCGTCGATGGGGTATCCCGCCTCTTTCGCCTGTGCAAGGCCCGCCACCACGTATGCGGTCATGAAAGGATGAGTCTCGTCCGTCTGCCACCAGCCCCACCCGCCGTCTTCGTGCTGGAACATGTAAAGGCGCTGGAGCCCGGCGGCGATCTTCGCTTCCAGGTCGGTGGAGGCGGCGGGCGGTGTCAAACCCAGGTCCTTGATGGCTTTGGTCACCAGGATGTTGGGCAGGAAGCTCGACATGGTCTGCTCCACGCACCCGTAGGGGTAGGTGGCCAGGAAATCGAGCGCGGACATGAGCGTGCCGGCAATGGAGGGCGCCAAGTCGATGCGCAGCGCGGAGGCGTCGGCATTGATGTCCTGGGGGAGGAGCACCGCGCGCTTGATGTCCTCCTTGTCGTCGCGCAGGGCTCCCGACAGAGCCACGCTTTGTTGCAGCCCCCAGGGCTCCACCGGCATCTCGAGCTCGAGCGCGTCGGATTCCTCACCCGTCAGCGCCTTGGCCAGGAATTTCGCCTGCGCAATCTTGGGCGCGCGCACGTTCCACGTCACCACCGCTTCGCCGTTCTTGGGAACGGTGACGCTGACTTCCGCCGGGCTCGCCATCTCCAAACCCTGCGCGTCGAGTGAGACCCTGGCGGTCTTGTCGGTGGCGAGATAATTGTGGACGATGCCCGTCAGCGTGGCCGTGTCGCCCTGGTTCATAAAGCGCGGCGTCTCGAGGCGCAGGATCAGGTTCTTGCGCGTGATGACCTTGGCCACCACCTGGCCCACTTCGGTGTTGCGCGTGACGGCGCGCACGGTGGCTCGCCAAGTGGTGAGCGAATCCGGAAAGTTGAAGGTGGCGCGCGCCTTGCCGCCCGCGTCGGTCACCAGCGCGGGCAGCCACTCGATGGTATCGGGAAAGAACTTGCGGACCTTGGGCTGCACCGTCTGAGGATTCTTGAAATCCGCCAGCCGCGTGGGAGCGCGAAGCAGGGAGAGTTCCATCTTGTGGCGGCCGGAATAACCCATAAAGAAGTAGGTGGTGGAGAACTGCGTTATCACCTTGTCCCACCCGCGCGCGTAAAAGACCTTGTGCGGGGGTTCGACCCGGTCGGGGCGGACGGCGTATATGGCCTCATCCACCACGCCCAGGCTTAACTCCGCGCTCGCGGGGTGGCCGTCCGCGTCCAGCGCGGTGAGGGTGTAAGTCACCGGCTCGCCGGGACGGTACTCAGGCTTGTCGGTTTCCACCGTGACCTTCAGGACCTTTTCTGCCGCGGGGACGGAGATGTTCTTCGATCCCTCCAGAAGTTGCTCGTTCTTGATGATGGCGACGTTAATGAAGAAGTTGGGCTCAAATCGCTCCTCGATGGGGATGTCGACGGTCAGGGAATCGCCGGGCGTGGGATGCAGCGACCAGGTGTAAACCTGCTGTCCCTCGGTGGTCACGAGCACCTGCGCTCCCGACTCGTGCGTGGCGATCAGGATGTGCGCCGTTTCGCCGGGCCTGTAGGAGTGCTTGTCGGGATAAATGTCTACGCGGCGAAACGCTCCCTCTTCCGCGGCGGTTCCCACGTTGGAGATCCAGAGGCTTGTGTCAAAGGTTGCTTCGCGCCGGTTGCTGTCGAAACTGCCGGCACGGATGGTGAGCCACGGCACCGCAGGAACCGTGTAAGTGTAATGCGCCACACCGTGGGCGTCAGTGGAGACGCTGGCCTGCGAAAGCGTTTCCACTGGCGTGCCCGATGCCCAGGACCGATGGCTCTCGAAAGTCAACTGCACGCTGGCGGAGATGGGGTTGGAGTCGTAATCCAGGGTGTGCACCGTGACGTCAGCCTGCTGGCCGGGGGCGTAAACGTAGCGGTCGGTTTCGAGCAGCACCACCACGGTCGAATAGGTCACCACCACGCCGCGCCCACCCATGATTTCACGGTTGCTGGCGTCGGTTACGTGCGCTTCAATGCGGTAGCGATAATCGCGCTTATGTTCATCGACCTCGGTGGGCAGCTTAACGCGCAGCACGCCGTCGGCGTCCAACTGCCCGGCCCCCTGGCTGATCTCCTGGCCAAAGTAGTCCTCGAAATACCCCCCTGCCTCGTCGCCCTCGTATTCCTCGTCACCCCAAAGGATGCGCCAGTAGGGAAACATGTAGCCGGAACGGAAAATGGAATACTTTACGTGGCCACCTGAGACCGGAGCGCCAAAGTAATATCGGGCGCTGATGGTGGCCTGGATCCCCTCGCCCTGGAGATACCGCGCCTTGTCGGTGGAAACGGCGACCTCAAACTCGGGCTTTTTGTACTCCTGGACCTCGAAGGAGCCGTAGAGGCGCTTGTCGTCGGGCAAGTGGGCGGTGATGCCGTATTCTCCCAGCGCCGCAAGGGGACTAAGGGTCAGATTGCCGTGAAAGGAGCCGAAGGGTGAAATGTCCAGCTTCTGCTGGTAGATGGTCTTCTGGTTGGGGTCGGTAACCTCTACCGTCAGGGGGGAGGGAATGTCGAGGCTGAACTTGCCGCCCAGGCGGGCGCGGACGATGCCTTTGAAATCTACTTCATGCGTCGGACGATAAACCGGCCGGTCGGTATATATATAAACCACGTAATCCGTGGCAGATGTGTCCATGAAGAAGAACGGCTCGACGCTGGTGGCCGCCACGTCTTTGCCCATTGTTGCCACCATGATCGAGTTATCCACTTTGATTTCCTTGAAAGTGGATTGGAACACCCCTGACACATCCGTCGATCCGTGGGCTAATTCTTGGTGATTATTGAAGATGACCGCAGTGGCGCCCTCCACCGGGGTCCCCGAGTCGCGCCGCGCCACGAACAGCAGCACTTGGCCCGGCGCCGTCTTCGAAACCAGGGCCAAGTCGGTGACCATCAAGAGCGTGTAGGCCCGCAACTCGCGGTAGGCCACTTCCACCAGGTACAGGCCCTTTTCGTGCAAGTCGACGGGGATCTCCTGGTACTCGGTTTCGCGGGTTTTGGGCACGAGTTCACCCCAACCCAGCACCAGTTGCTGGCGATTCAAAAGCGGCACCTGGGCGTAGGAGGTGACGTCGAGGGGAATGCGCTGCAATTTGCGCTGCTGGACGCGTGCCGAGTGGTATTGCCAGCGCGTCTGAAAACTCAACTGGGAGCGGAAGAAGTCGCGAATGCTGCCGCGCAGATCTCGCTTCCATTCGTGAAAGCGCTCGAGCCAGGTTTTCTCGCGCGCTAACTCAGCCTTTTCGCTCCCGAAGGAATGCGCGTCTTTCAGTTTCGCGAAGAACTGAACGGGATCATTTACATGATAGACGCGGAAATCCAGGCGGTCGACCTGCCTGAAGCTGATCCATACCTTAGGCTCCTGCGACGGCGAGTAGGTTTGACGCGAAGAAACGGAAAAGGCAGGTTCCTTGGAGGGCATCGCCTGCTGACCGAACGCAGAAAGGGACAAGACGAGCATCCCGATGGACAAAAATACCCATGCCAGCATGGCCCCTGGTGAATTCGCGGCCCTTCGGTGCTTTGGCGCCTCTTGGCAACCTCGAAAATGTGGCATGCGGCTTTTCATATTAATTTCACC
>Ga0335069_10010559_pt1 | contig 13086 bp, 12 predicted proteins | sample Lox_Sample_11_FD_206714 | JGI IMG/M metagenome (GOLD analysis project Ga0335069, IMG submission 206714) | Soil microbial communities from Loxahatchee National Wildlife Refuge, Florida, United States - Lox_Sample_1.1 | ecosystem: Environmental > Terrestrial > Soil > Wetlands | place: USA... | reverse complement strand
CGATGTCCTTCAGAAGTTCCTGGAAGTCCTCGGTGCGGGCCACGAAATCGCTCTCGCAGTTCACTTCGAGCAGCACGCCGATCTTGCCGCCCGCGTGGATGTACGTGCCCACCGCGCCCTCATTGGTGGTGCGAGCCGCCTTCTTCTGCGCCGAGGCCATGCCCCTCTTGCGCAGAACCACGAATGCTTCTTCAATGTTCCCCTTGGTCTCCTGCAGCGCCTTCAGGCAGTCGCCCATGGGCGCGCCGGATTTCTCCCGCAGGTCCTTCACCAGCTTTGCATCAATCTTCTCGCTCACAGTCGTCATCTCATTCCTTTACGGTTATCCAATTCCGTTTCTCAACATCGGCGGCGCTCGTGTCGATGACGCGCTTCACCCAAAGCACAACCAGTCATCAGAGTCGGCCGCACCGCAAGGCACCAAACGAAAAGCGTGGCGCTTATTGACCTTGGCCACGCTCTCCATAATGCGCGCTCTCATGCGCACAAAAGATTAATGGCCGCCTTCGGCTGCCTCGTCTTCCTCGAGCAGCGCGGCAACCGCGGCCGGGGCCTTGCGAATGCCGCCGCCCACCGCCGCATCGAAATCGAAGTCCTCGCCCGACGAAGCTTCGAGAGCCACGCCCTCTTCCGCGGGCGCCTCGACCGGGGCTTCTTCGGCGAACACCTTGTCGCCCACCAGGTTCACGCCCTCGGCCGCCGAATCGGCAATCTTCGAAGTGAACAGGCGGATGGCGCGCAGCGCGTCGTCGTTGCCCGGAATCACGTAATCCACCACGGTAGGATCGCAGTTCGTGTCCACCACCGCCACCACCGGGATGCCCAGCTTGCGGGCTTCCTTCACCGCGATGGCTTCATTGTTCGAGTCGACCACGAACAGCGCGTCGGGCAGGCGCTTCATGCTCTTGATGCCGGCCAGGTTGGCCTGGAGGTGCTTGCGTTCGCGCTCGAGCCGGATCACTTCCTTCTTGGTCAGCAGCTCGTAGCGGCCGTCGGTGGCCATCTCGTCCAGTTCCTGAAGGCGCTTCACCGACTTCTGCACCGTCACCCAGTTGGTCAACAGCCCGCCCAGCCAGCGCTGGTTCACGTAGGGCATGCCCGCGCGTCCCGCCTCTTCGGCGACGGCGTCCTGGGCCTGGCGCTTGGTGCCGACAAACAGGATCATCTTGCCGGATGCGCACAGCTCGGTCACGAATTTCGACGCGTCCTTGAACAGCTTCAGCGTCTTCTGCAGGTCGATGATGTAGATTCCGTTGCGCTCCCCGAAGATGTATTCCTTCATCTTGGGATTCCAGCGCTTGGTCTGATGCCCGAAGTGAACACCCGCTTCGAGCAGCTCCTTCATAGTGATGGTGGCCATTTTCCTCCTTCGTGAATTGCATCCGGGTGGTCGATGCCGGCGACCGGATTAAACCCGCCTTCGCGGGAGATTCAAAATTCAGTGAACAGTGATCAGTCACAGTGAACAGCTGGCTTTACCGTGAACCGCCCTCGCTGTTCACTTTCCACTGTTCGCCGTCCACTGCAAGCGCTTTAGCGCTTGCTGAACTGGAACCGCTTGCGTGCACCCTTCTGACCGTACTTCTTGCGCTCTTTCACGCGCGCGTCGCGGGTCAGCAGGCCCTCAGCTTTGAGCGTCTTACGCAGCTCGGGGTTGAACTCGAGGAGCGCACGGGCAACGCCCATTTTCACCGCATCGGCCTGCGCCGAAACACCGCCGCTCTTGACGCTGACAACCACGTCAAAATTCGAGGCCAGGTCAGCGACGACCAGCGTACGCTTGGCGGCAACCCGCTGCTGCTCGGTCACAAAGTACTCTTCAAAACCCTTGTCGTTGACCTTCCACTGCCCGGTTCCCGGACGCAGAAAGACGCGGGCGATCGCCGACTTCCGCCGCCCCGTGCCGTAATACTGAACCAGATCTGCCATTCTCTCCTCTAGCTCTCAGCCGTCAGCTCTCAGCCTTCAGCTTGCCCTGCAAATACTGTTCTCTTGGTCCCTCGGTCCCTCAGTCCCTTAGAAGTTGCCTTTCAGGCAACTTCCAGCGCCACCGGCTTCTGCGCCAAATGGGGGTGCTTGTCGCCGCGATAAACCTTCAGCTTGGAACCCATCGACCGGCCTAGCTTGCTCTTGGGAAGCATGCCCTTGATCGCCTCTTCCAGGATCTTCTCCGGCTTGCGGCTCAGCAAGCGCGTGAACGACTCTTCGCGCAGGCCTCCCGGGAAACCGGTATAGCGGCGATACACCTTCTTCTGGCTCTTCAGCCCGGTCAGCCGCACCTTCTCGGCATTGATCACGATCACGTGATCGCCCATATCGAGGTAGGGCACATACTGCGGGTTCAGCTTGCCGCTCAACACGCTGGCGGCCTTGGTCGCCAGCCGGCCCAGCGTCTGGCCGCTCGCATCTACCACGTACCATTTGCGGTCAATCGTCTTGCCGCTCGGAACAAACGTCGACATTCTCTTCCTACCTTTGGACCAGCGCTCGGGCAGAACCGATTTCCGGCCTTGAAAAAATCTTGCCGCGCACAGCGCGTCTGCCCATGCCAACTGCACACGGGCCAAGTTTCCACCCACTGCCAAACAAACCTGTTCGGGTGAGGATTGACGGGGCTTACCCTCTTCGGGATCCTGACTCTGCCGGAGAAGATGCGCCCCAGCAGAAGGGCCTTTTACCAGCGCAACCCCTTGTTCAGAGGGCTTTACCGGCCGGGTCCGGACCTGCGACACAGACCCCAGGCGCAACACCGCACAAGGTCTACAGAATACGTGAATCAGACCGCGGAGTCAATGAGATGCGCCGCCAAACCCCATGGCGCTGTGGAACTTCCAGCGGGTCAAGGACATTTTATGCGAACAGGCTCACGGAACTGGGGGGCTTCCGCGGCGCTTCGGAGTCCGTCGCCGGCTCCAGGCCTGCCTCCTCTTCCTCATCCTCGATCCCCCGCGAGGCCTTGCGATTCGCAGGCGTGTACTCATCGTCGCCCGACTGCCCCAGGTATTCCACCTCGAAGACACGAGAAAGATCGGGAGCCGAGGCTGAAGGCCTGATCATGGTCACCGGGCGTATCGCCGATATCGGTCCGAGATCCATAAGGCGTTCGCTCCTGCTTCTTTTATCGGAGCCCGCGGGCCAGATCTTTAGAGATTTCTGAGGACCAGGTGTCCCAACCTGAACAGATCCTCCGTGCCCCATCCTCTCGACGTTTATTGTCGCGAGGGCATGAGAACACGAACCTTCCTGGGATGGAAACCAGCCCGGCCGCGAGCCTGATCTACCCTCTGACGCCTGGCGCCCCAGATCTCCCGGTTTTGGAGATCTGGTTGGGACGTTTTGTCACCCACCGCCCCCCGCCTCTCTCCCCTTCCCCTTCGCCAGCCGGGCCAGCACGGCAATCTCCCGCAGCACCTGCTTGAGCGGCCGTGCGGGCGTGCCCCACAAGACCGTACCCGGCTTCAGCCCCTCGTTGGTGACAGTCTTGCCGCTCAACACCCCCGCCTGCCCGCCCAGGATCACGCCCTCGCCCACGTGCGCGTGATCCCCGATCCCCACCTGCCCGGCGATCACCGCCCCCCTGCCAACCGAGCTCGATCCTGAGATCCCTGTAAGAGCGACCAAAATCACGTCCTCGCCGATGTCGCAGTTGTGCCCGATGTGCACCAGGTTATCGATCTTGGTCCCGCGCCGGATGCGCGTCTCGTCCAGTGCCCCGCGATCGATCGTCGTATTTGCGCCGATCTCCACGTCGTCTTCAATCACCAGCGTGCCCTGCTGCGGAAACTGCGTGTAGGCGCCGGTGGTGGAATCCCGTACGTAGCCGAAACCATCCGATCCCAGCACCACCCCCGCATGCACCACCACGCGGTCCCCCAGCGTGGTTCCCGGATAAATCACCACGCGGGGATAGATATGGCAATCAACCCCGATGCGGACACCTTTCCCGACCACCACCCCTGCGTCAATGCGCGAACCGGCGCCGATCACGGCGTCTTCGTCAATCACCGCGCAGGGCCCGATGGTGACTCTCTCTCCGAGTTCGGCGCTTGCAGCTACCACCGCCGCAGGCAGAACGCCCCTGGGCGGAGGCACCGGCCTCAGCACCCGCGCCGCGCCTGAAAACCACAAGCGCGGCTGCGGCGTTTCCACCACTGCCTTCCCGGTTGGATACGCCTTCGCTAGCCCCGGCCGCAGCACCACCGCGCCGGCGTTGCTGGTCAACGCATCGTTCGCCGAGGCTTCATCCTGCGCGAAAACGAGATCCTCGCGCCCGGCCTGCACCGTTGAGTTCACACCGGTGAGCGGGGTGTCCGGGCTCCCCAGCGCCAGTTTCCCGCCCAGCAGTTCAACCAGTTCGCCCAGTCTCATGTTCCCCTCCCATCAGGCCAATTCCCGCGATTCCTGCAGAGCCACTGCTAAGGATATAGCGCGACCGCACGCAAGCATGCGCCAGCCGACGGCCGCCGTGCTGTCCGCATCGGCGGTCATCCGCCCGCTTCGAACTCCCCTGCGAGCGCGGATTGACGGGGCGCGGAGCACGAGATAGATTTAAGCGTATTCAAACGTTTTAACCGGGAGGATGCGTGAACCCGTTCATTCGCGTGCTTTCCTCTGCGCTGCTGGGGCTGTTGCCCCTGGCCAGCCAGGCGGCTGCGGCGCAGCCGACGCCTGATCTTCGCACCTTCGCCGAGCGGCTCGGCTGGAAGCAGGGCGACCGGGTGGTGATCATTCATGTCGATGATGCGGGCATGTCGCACGACTCCGACGCCGGCGTAGAAAAGAGCCTCGACGCGGGGCTAGCCACATCGTTTAGCGTGATGATGCCGTGCCCATGGGTGCCGGAGATTGCGCATTACATCACGGCGCATCCAGGAGTGGATGCCGGACTCCACCTCACGCTGACTTCGGAGTGGAGAGCGTATCGATGGGGTCCCGTGGCCGGACCCACGGTCGTGCCGGGGCTGGTCGATGCCGAAGGCGCGATGTGGCCTACCGTGGAGGAGACGACGCGGCACGCGACGCCCGATGAGGTCGAGAAGGAAATTCGCGCGCAGCTCGCGCGGGCGCTGCGAATGGGCTTCCATCCCACGCACCTCGACTCGCACATGGGCACAGTGTTTGCGACGCCCGCGTTCACTGAGCGCTACATCAAGGTGGGGGCGGAAAGTCACATTCCGGTGATGTTTCCAGGCGGGCACGACACGCTGCTGGCAGAGCAGTATCGCGGCGAGGCGATTGCGCGGATGAAGGAGGAAGGCAAGTGGAAGGAAGGCGCTGTGCTGCCTGAGGATCCGGTGCTCGCGCAGGCGCGCGAGATGGCGGAAACCGTGTGGAAGGCGGGCCTTCCCGTGCTCGACGACCTCTACAACGTGAGCTATGACTGGAAGCTGCCCGGTGACCTGCCGCCCACGGACGCGAACCTGCGCAAGATGAAGGTCGAGCGCTACACAAAGGCGTTTCATCGTCTCAAGCCCGGCGTCACCCAGATCATTGTGCACGCGACGGATACCTCGAGCACGTTCCCGTACATCTCGGAGTCGGGGCCAGCGCGGCGGGGCGACCTGCTGGCGATGGTCAGTCCGGAACTGCGCGAAGCGGCGCGCCGTGAAGGGTTGATCTTGACCACATGGCGCGAGTTGCAGCAGCGGCGGGACGCCGTCGCCGCGGCGCACTGAAGCCCTGCAAGAAAAGGGGGAGAACTGCCTGTTACGCGGATCAGGCCAGTGTTTCGGCTGTTGACAGTGCAATGCACTCATCGACAGGGTTGCGGTAATCGTCGCCTATTCGAAACGAATCCCTCTTTCGGGAGCCTCAGTACACCGCCGCTTCCCCCGCCGGCCGGGTCTTCCACCGCCGGTGGATCCACAGCCACTGGTCGGGATAGCGGCGGATCCACGACTCCAACACGTCATTGCATTGCTGCGTGGCAGCCACGATGTCGGCTTCATGGTCGCCGCTCTTCGCGAAGACAAGCTCCGGCCCGAAGTGCAGCACGTATCGCCGCTCGCCCGGCTCCCACACCAGGAATCCCGGCACCACCGCCGCGCCCGTCTTCAACGCCACCCGCGCCAGCCCCGACGCGGTGCACGCCGTGATCCCGAAGAAGCGCACGAATAAGCCCTGCGGCGGCGTCATGTTGGTGTCCATCAGGATGCCCACCGTCTCGCCGGCGCGCATGGCGTGCAGCAGCCCGCGCGCGAAGTCGTCCTTGTGCAGCACGCGGTTGCCGTGGAGGCAGCGGATGCTGTTCACGTACTCATCCAGCAGCCGGTTGTCGAGCCGACGGATCACCATTCCCATCGGATGGCCGGTCAACGAGTGATAAAAGCTCGACAGTTCCCACGCGCCCAGGTGACCGGTCAGCACCAGCACGCCGCGGCCGCGCGCCTCGGCGGCCAGAAAGTGCTCCAGTCCCTCGGTGCGGATCCAGCCGCGCGTGTTTTCGGCGGTGTAGCGCGGCAGCCGGCAAAACTCCACCATCTGCCAGCCGAGATTGCGGAAAACATGGCGCAGGATTCTTTTCCTGGCTCTGGAGGAAAGGTGTGGCAGAGCCATCTCGAGGTTGCGCTCGCCTACTCGTCGCAGGCGAGCCAGTCCCAGATAACATGCCACGGTGAGGATGCGAACGAAAAGACGGCTGAGGCCGCGTGGCAGCCACCCCAGGGGGCGCGCCACTGCCAGCACCAGCCAGAATTCCAACCGCTCCTTCATCAGTGAGGACAAAGGATTAGTCTAACTGGCGCCAGGGAAACAAGTGAAAAAGTGAAGGGATTGAAGAAGTAAAAAACAGGGAACGCCAGCGCGACCGGGCCGCCCTTTCTCACTGGTTCACTTATTCACTCCTTTTACTTGCCTAACTTGCCTTATTTGCTCGCCTTGGCCTCCATGAAGTAATGCGCCACGTCCTTCACGAAGTCCACCGATCCGGCGGGCGGGGCGACCGTACCCTTCAGAATGGCGTCAAAGCCGTGCGGGTGACCGTAATAGATCTCGGTATCTTCCTGGTTCTGGCTCACCACCGTGCCGTTCAGGTCGATACCCGCGAACAGGCCCTTGCTGCGCGAGTAGGTCAGGAGTTCCGCGTTCATCTTCCAGTCGGTCGCGGCCTGGGTGTTGCGGCCCACCGGCCCGGCCGAAGCCGCCGCGTCGCCGCCGATTTTGAACTTGTTCTTCAGCAGGTCCTGAAAGCCGTGGTCATTGACCGCAATCAGCACCAGGTCAGTTGACTGCCCGCCGATTTGCAGACCCCACGATCCGCCCGCCATGCGGATGAACACTGGACCGCTCCAGCCATGGCCCGTGCGGCAGGTAACCACGCCCTGACCGTATTCTCCGCCGAAGATGAACGCACCCTTCATCAGGCCCGGGACCACACCCACGCATGTGGCCTGCTCCAGGATGTTCATGGGGATGCTCTTGTCCTGGGCCGACATGATCTGGTCCAGAACCGTCTTGGCGGATTCAATCCGATCCTGCAGGCCATCCTTGGAGGCCGCAAAAGCGCTGCTCGAAAGCAGGATGCCGAGACCGAGGGAAGCAAGCGTCGTGCGCACAAGCATCTTCTTCATGGACAGGATTCCTTTCGTTGCGGCGCCCATTCGGGTAACCGTTCGCGCCGCGGGCTCATTAGTCTTTGACAAAAAAGGCAGCCAAGAGTTGTGGTGCCATCTCGTCAAGACCCCGAAAAAACTGCATATCGGGAGTCCCGGCATCAGGCTACAGCAAGTAGGAGCGTACAGAGCCTGCAAGCGGCAGACCCGGAACCTCGTCTGGCACTAGCAGGTCAGGCTGGAACTTAGGGAAACAAGACCATGGATGGGCGAAGGATGGGCAGGTGGAGAGAGGATTCTCCTAAAAAGCAAAAAAAGAGGAGTTCCCTGGCACCATGCGAAACATGCCGGCAGGGAACTCCTTTCCCCAGATCTGCGTTGTTTCTGGTTCTCATTCTGGGAATATGAGGATCATGTGACAAGAGTACGAAGGGACACTGGATTTTAGTAACCTCCGCCTTCGTCTCTAGGTAACCACATCTGTGGGTGCCTTAGCCCTTGTTCTGCTCCTTACCATCAGGAATCGCCTGGGCCGAGCGCCGGCTCAGCGCACGGATCGACAGTTCAATGCGATTCTCCGCCCCCGTTTTTCGCATCAGGCGGCCCACATGTGCCTTGACGGTCCTCTCCTCGATCCCCAACTCCTCGGCAATCTCGCGATTGGAGCGCGCAAGGAGGATCAGATCGAGCACCTGCCTCTCCCGGGCGGTAAGCTGAAGCGCGCCGACACCGCCTCCCCCGCCTCCCGGAACGCCCAGTAAACGGTCGATGAGCCGCGACAGGAGCTTCCGGGGCGCCCAGATGGAGCCGCTGACGACGATGTCGATGGCCATCCGCACCGTGTGCGGATCGGCGGATGAGTCCAGGTAAGCCCGAGCGCCCGCAGTGATGGCTTCCAGAACCAGTTCGGCGTCGTTTTCGGGGCCAATGACGATCTGGCGTATTTCCGGCCGCGTGCGCTTCACCTTTTCCAGGGTCTTCAGGCCCTCCGCCGAAGAATTGAAGTCCACGACCATGTACAGGAGTTCGGGATCGGCCAACAATTTGTCCACTGTTCCGATCACAGGCTGCAGTTGCGGCTTGCCAGCTTCCGGCGATCCCTCAAACACGGTGGTCAGACCCGCAAGCCGTATGGGCTCTCCGGCCAGCAAGCCGATTCGGATCACAGGGATCCCCGGCGACAGGTCTTCGTCGCTAGGGGGATCGGGCGGGGGATTGGAAACAGCAGCCAACGTTTTCTCCGGTCCCGGTGGTCGGTGTCAGAGTCAGAGAGCTACTAAAGACGTTCGCCGCACCGCGTCGATGCGCTCACGCCGTGCATCAGAGCTTGGGAAGCACGATTCCCTGTTGCTTCTGATACTTTCCTTTGCGGTCGGCGTAGCTGATTTCGCACGGCTCGTTGCCCTTGAAAAACAGGATCTGGCAGAGCCCCTCGTTGGCATAGATCTTGGCCGGCAGGGGCGTCGTATTCGAAATCTCGAGCGTGACAAACCCTTCCCACTCCGGTTCGAAAGGAGTCACATTGACGATTATGCCGCATCGCGCATAAGTCGACTTTCCGACGCAAATCGTCAGGATGTCGCGGGGGATGCGGAAGTACTCGACCGACCGCGCCAGGGCGAACGAGTTGGGCGGAATGATCACCGACTCCGCCTGCACGGACACGAACGAGCGCTCGTCGAACGCTTTGGGGTCAATGATGGCGCTGTTGACGTTGGTGAAGATCTTGAACTCGTCAGACACGCGAAGGTCGTACCCGTAAGAGGACAGTCCGTAGGACACCACGCCCTCCCGGATCTGTTTTTCGCTGAAGGGCTCGATCATCCCGTGCTTCAGCGCCTGCTCGCGTATCCAACAATCACTCTGAATGGACATGCCTCTCCTGTTCCGGACGTTGCCGGCATTGGGCCTGGAACGCTAAATCACTGGTCCTGATTGTGCCGTGATTTGTTGTACCGTGATTTGCCGGGGTATGGATCCCGCTTGAAAATCCTATCTTAAGGGACACGTCGCATCACTGACAATGAACCCGGGCTGGGACCGGAGGAAAACCCGGAACGTAATCTTCCCCCTCATCCGCTGCCCATCGCCATTTGCCATCCCTTCACGGCAGGTTAAAAATCCATTATTTCCCTCCCGCCGCAAATCCTGTATTATCACAGGAGTAGGACGAAGTTGACTCCTTCACAATCGGCGAGCGAGGTTCCCCCTTGATCAAGCAGGACATTGTCCATCACGTCATCGAGCGCACGGGTCTGCCCAGAACCAAGGCGGAAGCCGCGGTCGACACCGTCTTCGAGGGATTGAAAGAGGCTCTGACCGCAGGCGAGCGCATCGAACTGCGCGGATTCGGCGTCTTCAGCGTCCGCGCCCGCAAGACCGGCATCGGCCGCAATCCCCGCACCGGGACTGAAGTCAGCATCACGCCCGGCAAAGCGGTCCGCTTCAAGCCCGGCAAGGAATTGCACGCCCTCGAAACCGGCAGTTCCGACAACGGCAAGTAGCTGAGCTGGCGGCGCGAGCGGCGTTAGCGGAGCTGGCCCGTCAGTTCCTGCAATAACCGTTCATGTGACCTCTGTATCTCCGCAGATCCTGGGGTGGCCCACATTCGCGGGCGATTTATTTTTGTTCGCTACGGTGGAAAAGCACGAGCCCAGGCCGGCCATTCACGCAGCTCTGCTAACCCCGCTAACTCGGCTAGCGCCGCTGCTTCTCTCACATCAGCCTCTGCGCATCCACATCCACGATTACATTCCGCCGCGGTACGTCCGCCGCATCCGCATGCGCCATCATCCCGCGCAGCGCTGCATTCAACGCCTTCCGTGACGCTGCCTTGAGAATCAGGTGGAACCGGTAGATCCCCTTGATGCGCGCCACTGGCGCCGTGCACGGACCCAGCACCCGCACTCCTTCCGGCGCGGCATTCTGGAACCATTTGCCCAGCTCTGCCGACCAGCCCGCCGCGTCTTCCAGCTTCTCCGCCTGCACCAGCACGTTGGCCAGAACGCCGAACGGCGGATAGTGCATCCATCTCCGGTACTTCAATTCCTTTCCCACAAAGCTCATATAGTCATGCGTGCTCGCGGCAAGGATCGCGTAGTGGTCGGGATAGTAGGTCTGCACTACTACTCGTCCCGGCAGGTCGCCTCGCCCTGCGCGCCCCGACACCTGCGTCATCAGTTGAAACACGCGTTCGGCGGCGCGGAAATCCGGCATGGACAGCGCGTGATCGCAGCCCACAACCCCCACCAGCGTGACGCCATGAATGTCGTGGCCCTTGGCGATCATCTGCGTGCCGACCAGCAGGTCGATTTCGCCCGAATGCAAGCGCGCAAGCAGCCGTTCCAGATCGTGGCGCCCGCGCACTGTGTCGCGATCCATGCGGCCGATGCGAACTGTGGGAAAGATCTCCGTCAGCCGCTCTTCGCCCTGCTCCGATCCCGCCCCGAGGTAGTACAGGTGCTCGCTGTCGCATTGCGGGCATTTCGCCGGCACCGTGCGCCGGTAGCCGCAGTAGTGGCACTCCAGCCGCTGCCCTTCTCGCGCAATCTCGGCTTGATCGGCCGGCGGCTTGTGATGGGTCAGTGCAATGGCGCAGTTCTGGCATTCGAGCCTCGCGCCGCACGCCCGGCAGATCACCGCAAACGAGTAGCCGCGCCGGTTGAGCAGAATCAGCGCCTGCTCGCCGCGATCGAGAGCGGCCTGCGTCTGCTCGATGAGCGCACGAGAGAAGAGGTGCTCTTGCCCGGTCTCCTGGAACTCGCGGCGCATGTCTACGAGCTGCACTTCCGGCAGTGGCCGATTCATCACGCGCTGACTCATGCTGATGAGCGCGTACTTGCCCTGGGCAGCATTCTGCCAGCTCTCCAGCGAGGGCGTCGCCGAACCAAGCACGACAACCGCATTCGCAAACTTGGCGCGCATTACGGCCACATCGCGCGCGTTGTAGCGCGGAGTTTCCTCCTGCTTGTAGCTCTGGTCGTGTTCCTCGTCGACGAGGATCAGGCCGAGATTCGGCACGGGCGCGAAGATCGCCGAGCGCGTGCCCACCACGATGGGCGCCTCGCCCCGCCGGATGCGCCGCCACTGCTCGCTGCGTTCTTCTGGCGTGAGCGCAGAATGCAGCAGCGCGACTTTGTTTCCGAACGCCGCGTCGAGCAGGCCCACGCTCTGCGGCGTCAGCCCGATCTCGGGCACCAGCAAAATCGACGCCTGTCCGTAATCGAGCGCGCGCTGCATGGCGGCGAGATACACCGCAGTCTTGCCTGAACCCGTCACGCCATGCAGCAGGAACGCATGAAAGCCCCCCAGTTTCGCTACCACCCCGGCTAGCGCTTCGGTCTGCGGCTCATTGAGTCGCAAGGGCGGGGTCGCGCCTTCAATACCGCCCAGCCGGAACGCCATCGGGCGCTCGTCGATGCACACCAATCCCCGCCGCACCAGCGTTTGCAGCGTGGATGAGGGCAGATCCTTCTTGCGCAGCTCCGCCAATGCCATCTCGCCACCGCACGCCGCCAGTTCCGCCAGGATCGCCTGCTGGTTTTTCGTGAGCTTCGGCAGTCGCGTCTCCGGCTGAAGAACCACGTAGCGCTCGGTGCGCCGCGCATCACGCTCCATCGCCGCGGTCTCGCGCGCAATCCATTTCTTTCGCACCATCGATGCCAGCAGCGGAAGCGTGGCCCCTGTCGCCGTGCGCAGCGTGGACACCTTGACGGGCTCTCCGCTCGCCAGCCGCTCCAGCACGCGCAGCTGCAGGTTGCGCACGTCTGCCGCGCGACTCGTTCCGTGGTCTTGTTCTGTATCAGGGCACGACTTCAGTCGTGCCGAAGAGGCCTCTAACAGACTCCAGGCTTCAGTCCCTGCGGGGAAATCCCGGGCATCCTCCACGATCCGTGCCAGCACATCGCGCCCCAGGTCCGTCATGCGGTAGTACACCATCCGCCGCACCTCCGCCATCAACGGCAGCATCCCCCGCAGCACCTCGCCCAGAGGAGCCAGGTAGTACTGTGCGATCCACTCGCCCAGCTTCATCAGGTGCTCGCTCAGCAGCGGCCCGCCGTCCGCCGGGGCCCCCTTGAACTGGTTTTCGTCCATGTTGTCATCGAGTACCGCCTCGAGGTAACGAACTTCGACATTCGGTGAAGCGACTTCATTCAGCGCCGTCACAATCCCGATCAGCTTCTCGTTGCGAAACGGCACGATCACGCGCGCCCCGCGCTGCGGTCTTTGCCCCTCGCGGATCGCGTAGGTAAACGTCCGGTCCAGCGGCACGGGCAGAGCGACTTCACAATAGGCAGGCATGAGCGGCAAACATCAGTTTAGGCGATCACCTCATGCGCCCTCGTTGCCTCACCCGCAGGTTCCCTCAGCCCCCCGTCCCTAGTCCGTTAGCCCCTCAGCCCTTCCGTCCCTCTTTTTTTCCACTCCCTGTTCCCTGTTCCCTATTCCCTGCCTTTACAATTCCTCCTGATGACACCCAAAGACGCCATGACCGCCGCTCCCGACAAGAAAACCGTGCCCGCCTCCGTTCACCATG
>Ga0335069_10010558_pt1 | contig 13086 bp, 11 predicted proteins | sample Lox_Sample_11_FD_206714 | JGI IMG/M metagenome (GOLD analysis project Ga0335069, IMG submission 206714) | Soil microbial communities from Loxahatchee National Wildlife Refuge, Florida, United States - Lox_Sample_1.1 | ecosystem: Environmental > Terrestrial > Soil > Wetlands | place: USA... | reverse complement strand
CCGGCGATCATCGCCGCACCCGGCGCCGCGCGCTTCCTGATGGCCGAAGCCATCTCGCGGATGCGGGAGAAGTCCGCGATCGCGAACTACGCGGTGATGGGCGGCGGTTCGCCGCTCATGGCCGAGACCGCGGCGCAGGCCCAGGCGCTGGAGACAGAGCTGGCCGCACGCCTGCCCAGTGACGAGGTCAAGGTCTTCGTCGCCATGCGCTACTGGCGACCGCTCACAGAGGAAACGGCCGCCGACGTGGCGGCGTTCGAGCCCGACGACGTCGTGCTGCTGCCGCTTTATCCGCAGTTCTCGACCACGACGACGGCGTCGTCGCTCACGCGCTGGAACGCGGTCTACGCCGGCGGGGGCCGGCGGCGCACCGTCTGCTGCTACTTCGACCATCCGGCCTTCGTCGACGCGCACGCGACGCTGATCCGCGAGGTCTGGGAGGACGCCGGCGCGCCGACGGAGGTGCGGCTGCTGTTCTCCGCGCACGGTCTGCCGGAGCGGATCTCGAACGCCGGCGACCCCTACCAGTGGCAGGTGGAACAGACCTGTGCGGCCGTGGCCCGGCGGCTCGGCGCGAGCTGGGACTGGCGCGTCTGCTACCAGAGCCGGGTCGGTCCGCTGAAGTGGATCGGGCCCTCGACGGTGGAGGCGATCGAACAGGCTGCGGCCGACGGGAAGGGTGTGATCGTCGCGCCGATCGCGTTCGTCTCCGAGCACATCGAGACGCTGGTCGAGCTCGACCGCGACTACGCCGAGATCGCTGAGCGGGTCGGCGCGCACCCCTACCTGCGGGCGCCGGCGCTGGGCGCGCACCCGAAGTTCATCGAAGGCCTGGCCGAAGTCGCGACCGCGGCGCTCGGCGCGAGCGACGTGAGGCCGGGCGCCGGCGCCTGCCGCGCGGATCTCGGCCGCTGCGCGCTGCGCACGTTCTGCGAGGCGGCGTGAGTCTGGACCACTGGCACAACTTGTTGATCGCGTTGCACATCCTCGCGGTGATCGCCTGGATGGCGGGGCTGCTCTACCTGCCGCGCCTGTTCGTCTACCACACGCCCGCGGCGGCGGGCTCGGAGATGGATCAGACGTTCCAGACCATGGAGCGTCGGCTCTACCGGGGGATCATGAATCCGGCCATGATCGCGGTCTGGATCCTGGGGCTGACGCTGGTGTGGTTCGACGCCACGCAGCAGCGGTGGGGCTGGGCGTTCCTGCTGACGCCATGGATGCTGACGAAGCTGGCCGGGGTCCTTTTCCTGACCTGGTGGCATCACTATCTGGGGCGGGCGAGGACCGCCCTCGCGGCCGGCGGACGGCCGAAGAGCGAGCGGTTCTGGCGCGCCACGAACGAGCTGCCGTTCCTGGCTGCGATCGTCATGGTGATCGCCGTCACAACCAAGTTCGCTTTCTAGACGGACGCTTGACGCCGCGCGCGGCATGTGGTTCCGCTGGCGGCTGCAGCCTTGAGTCGCTCGGACGGGCGACGGGGCTCACCCCGCCTCACATGCCGAACCGCCGCCGAAGAGCGAGGGCGACGCCGGTCCGGCCTCCAGATCGATTTCCGCGCGTTTGACCAATCGCCAAAGGCGCGGCGCGTAACCCAAGCTTTCCTCGCCGCGGGCGGACTGCGCCTGTCGGCCAACCCTTACGAAGTCACCCCCAAAATTACGAATTCCCATGTCCGACATCACTGACATCGAAACCACCGAAGCCGTCGCCGAAGCGACGCCGGCCTTCGAGCCCGACGCCGCGGCAGAGCCGCTGGAGCCGACTGCGGCCTCCAAGGCGGTCGCCGAGCTCGGCCTCACCCGCATGTCCCTGCAGGAGCTGAAGAAGACGGCGCCGGCCGATCTCCTCGCCTTTGGGGAGAAGCTCGACATCGAAAACGCGAACGCCATGCGCAAGCAGGACATGATGTTCGCGATCCTGAAGACCCTCGCCGAGGAAGGCGTGGAGATCTCCGGCTCCGGCACCCTGGAGGTCGTGCAGGACGGCTTCGGCTTCCTGCGCAGCCCGGAGGCCAACTACCTGCCCGGCCCCGACGACATCTACGTCAGCCCCTCGCAGATCCGGAAGTTCGGCCTTCGCACCGGCGACACCGTCGACGGGGCGATCCGCGCGCCGCGCGAGGGGGAGCGCTACTTCGCCCTCGTCAACGTGCAGCAGATCAACTTCGAGAACCCGGACAACGTCCGCCACAAGGTGCTGTTCGACAACCTGACGCCGCTCTATCCGGACAAGCGCCTGACGATGGAGCTGCCCGACCCCACCATCAAGGACCGCACCGGCCGGGTGATCGACATCGTGGCCCCGCTTGGCAAGGGTCAGCGCTGCCTGATCACCTCGCCGCCACGGGTCGGCAAGACGGTGATGTTGCAGAACATCGCCAAGTCGATCGAGACCAACCACCCGGAGTGCTATCTGATCGTCCTCCTGGTCGACGAGCGGCCCGAGGAAGTCACCGACATGCAGCGCACGGTGAAGGGCGAGGTGATCTCCTCGACCTTCGACGAGCCGGCGACCAGGCACGTGGCGGTGGCCGAGATGGTGATCGAGAAGGCCAAGCGCCTGGTCGAACACAAGCGCGACGTCGTGATCCTGCTCGACAGCGTCACCCGCCTCGGGCGCGCCTACAACACCACAGTGCCGTCGTCCGGCAAGGTGCTCACCGGCGGCGTCGACGCCAACGCGCTGCAGCGGCCGAAGCGGTTCTTCGGCGCCGCGCGGAACATCGAGGAAGGCGGCTCCCTGACGATCATCGCCACCGCCCTGATCGACACCGGCAGCCGGATGGACGAGGTGATCTTCGAAGAGTTCAAGGGCACCGGCAACTCCGAGATCATCCTCGACCGGAAGGTCGCCGACAAGCGCACCTACCCCGCCATCGATATCATCAAGTCGGGCACTCGCAAGGAAGAGCTGATCACGCCCAAGGAGTGGCTGCAGAAGACCTACATCCTGCACCGTATCGTCAACCCGATGGGGGCCCAGGACGCGATCGAGTTCCTGCTCGACAAGCTGCGGCAGACGAAGAACAACGAGGAATTCTTCCAGTCGATGAACACCTGATCGGAGGAGTTAAGGCGCCATGCTCGAGATCTTCCATTCGCCGAGGTCCCGCTCGATGCGGGTGGTCTGGCTCGCCGAGGAGATGGGGATCCCCTACGAGCTGCGGCCCGAGACCTTCGGTCAGCCGAGCGCCGCCTTCCTGGCGGCGAACCCCACCGGCGCTTTCCCGGCGATCCGCGACGGCGACGTCGGCATGGGGGAGTCCACCGCGATCATGCAGTACGTGATGGACACGCGCGGGCCGACTCCGCTGGCGAAGAAGCCTGGCGATGCTCGGTATGCGGACTATCTGCAATTCCTCACCTTCGGCGAAGCCTCGATGGCTGCCTACCTGAACCCGGTGCTGATGACGCAGTTCATGGCCCCCGACGACCAGAAGCAGAACTTTACGTCCGACGCGGCCAAGCGGTTGTTCGCCGGGCGGCTGAAGTGCGTCGAGGCGCAGCTGGACAAGGGCGACTACATGGCCGGCGACTTCACCGCCGCCGACATCTCGGTCGGCTACGCGCTCGGACTCGGCGAAATGATCGGCCTGGCGGGCGACTATTCGCCGAAGGTCCAGGCCTACCTGACGCGGCTACGCGCCCGCCCCGCCTACCAGGCCGCCTCGGCGAAGTAGCGTCCACTGCTCGCTCTCTCACCTCCCTCCCCAGGAGGGGAGGGAGGGCGCGTCCGCCTCCTCAGGGGATCAGCACGCTGGCGCCGATCGTGCGGCGGCTCTCGAGCGCCTCGTGGGCCTGGCGCGCGTCGGCCAGCTTGAAGCGCTGGCCGATCTCGATCTTCAGCTTGCCGGACGCGATCATCGCGAAGAGCTGGCCTGAGCTCTCGTCGAGCTCCGCGCGCGTCGCCGTATAGTCGCCGAGAGTCGGGCGGGTCAGAAACAGCGAGCCGGCGCGCGAGAGCCTGAGCGGCTCGAACGCCGGGACCGGACCCGAGGCGTTGCCGAAGCTGACGAAGAGCCCCCGCCGCGCAAGGCTCGCAAGCGTCGCCTCGAAGGTGTCCTTGCCGACCGAGTCGTACGCCACCGGCACGCCCTTGCCGCCGGTGATCTCCCTGACCCGCGCGGCGACGTCCTCCTCGCGGTAGAGGATCACGTGGTCGCAGCCGAGGCGCCTGGCCAGGTCGGCCTTGTCGGACGAGCCGACCGTCCCGATCACGACAGCGCCGATCGCCTTGGCCCATTGCACGAGCAACGTGCCGACGCCGCCGGCGGCCGCGTGGACGAGGATCGCCTCGCCGGGCTGCACCGGATGGCAGCGGCGCACCAGGAACTCGACCGTCATGCCCTTGAGCAGCGACGCGGCCGCCGCCTCGGCGCCAACGCCCTGCGGCAACGCCACGGCCCGCGCCTCCGGCACGACCGCGGCCTCGGCATAGCCGCCCGAGCCATTGTAGGCGACGCGGTCGCCGACCTTGAACCGGGCCGCGCCCTCGCCCGTCGCCTCGACGACGCCGGCCGCCTCCTGGCCGAGGATCACCGGGTAGCGCATCGGGTAAAGCCCGCTGCGCTGGTAGGTGTCGATGAAGTTGAGCCCGATCGCTTCGTGGCGGACCAGGATCTGGCCGGGGCCTGGCCGGGGGGTCTCGACCTCGACCGCCTCGAGCACGTCGGGACCGCCGGCCTCGCGGGCGCGCACCGCCAGCATCAGCCCAGCGCCTTCTTGAAGTGCGCCAGCGTCCGCGTTCGGGCGAGCGCGGCGTCGGCGGCGTCGTAGTGCTCGCCACCCTTGCGGGCGAAGGCGTGGTCGCGGCCCGGATAGGTGAATATCTGCACCTGGCGGTGGTTCTTGAGCGCGGCGATGATCAGCGCCTGGGCTTCCTTGGGCACGAACTGGTCCTCTTCGGCGATATGCAGCAGGAGCGGGTCCTCTAGATTCTCGGCCTCGCCGACGTGCCTCTCGATGCCGACGCCGTAGTAGCCGACCGCGGCGTCCACGTCGGTGCGGGTGGCGCTGAGGAAGGCGAGCAGGCCGCCGAGGCAGAACCCGACCGACCCCACCTTGCCGGTCGAGCCCTTGTCGGCGCGGGCGAAGGCGATCGCGGCGGCGATGTCCTTGACCCCGAGGTCGACGTCGAAGGCGTTGTAGAGCTCGAACGCCTTCTTCCACTCCGCTTCCGATTGGTCGGTGATGTCGATGCCCGGCTCGATGCGCCAGAACAGGTCAGGGCAGACCGCGAGGTATCCCTCCGCCGCGAAGTCGTCGGCGGTCTGCCGCATCACGGCGTTGACGCCGAAGATCTCCTGGATCACCACCACCGCCGGCGCCTTGTCCGCGGCGGGCCGGGCGACATAGGCGGCGAATTCGCCGTCAGGCGTCCTGATCGTCACCGTCTCGCCCATCGGCGCGCCTCCCTTGTGCGTGAGGGCCTACGCCGCCAGATTGGTGAGGCGCGGGCCCTGGCTAGCCGCTTAGCACGAAGATATCGCCTCGAGGGAGCGGTCGGATGAAACTGAACGTCGAGATCGACTGCACGCCGGCCGAGGCAAGAGCTTTTCTGGGGCTGCCCGATGTCTCGGCCCTCAACGCCCATCTCGTCGACGAAATGAAGAAGCGACTCGACGCCAATATCGCGATGGCCGCGCCAGAGGAGCTGATGAAGAGCTGGCTCGCGTTCGGCGGGCAGGCGTCGGAGCAGTTCATGAAGATGATGACCGCCGCGGCCGGCGGCGGCCTCGGAGGCGCCAAGGGCCGATGAGGGATACGATCTTCGCCCCGGCGACCGCCCAGGGGCGGGCCGCCGTGGCGGTGATCCGGATCTCGGGGCCAGAGGCTGGCCGGGCGCTCGTCGCGCTCGCCGGCCGCCTGCCCCGCCCTCGCCGCGCGACGACGCGGCGCCTCAGCGACGCCTCGGGCGCGCCGGTCGACGAGGCGATCGTGCTCTGGTTCCCAGGCCCGGAGAGCTATACCGGCGAGGACGTCGCCGAATTGCAGGTGCACGGCGGGCCGGCGGTGGTGGGCGCGGTGACGCGGGCGCTGTCGGCGTTGGGCCTGCGGCTCGCCGAGCCCGGCGAGTTCACGCGGCGGGCGTTCGAGGCGGGACGGATGGGTCTCGACCAAGCCGAGGGCGTCGCCGACCTCGTCGACGCCGAGACCGAGGCTCAGGCGCGGCAGGCGCTGGCGCAGCTCGAAGGCGCGCTGGGGCGCCGCTACGAGACCTGGCGCAGCAGCCTGGCCGAAGCGCTGGCCTACGTAGAAGCGGCGGTCGACTTCCCCGACGAAGAGGTGCCCGTCGACGTGGCGGCCCGCGCCCTGCCGGTCGTGAGCGGTCTCGTCGCGGACCTCGAGGCCGCGCTGGCGGACGCGGCGCGGGGCGAGCGGGTCCGCGACGGCTACCGGATCGCCCTGATCGGAGCGCCGAACGCCGGCAAGAGCGCGCTCTTCAACGCCCTCCTCCGCCGCGACGCCGCAATCGTGACGCCGACCCCCGGCACCACCCGCGACGTGCTCGAGACCGCGATCGTGGTCGAGGGCTACAAGGTGATCCTCGCCGACATGGCCGGCCTGCGCGCCGCCGGCGATGCGATCGAGGCTGAGGGCGTGCGGCGCGCCCGCGCCTGGGCCGAGGCCGCGGACCTCCGGCTCTGGGTGGTCGACGGCTCGGCGACCGACGGGGCCTGGCGCGAGGCGGCTGACCTGGTCCAGCCTGACGACCTAACCGTGCTGAGCAAGGCGGACCTCCCGACCGGCGCGGACCGGAGAGCGATCGGCGAGGGTCGCTGCGCCCTGAGCGTCAGCACGCTCACGGGCGAGGGCGTTGAGGCGCTGGCGCTGGCGCTGGGCGCGCGGGTCGTGGCGGCGCTCGGCGGCGCGGATTTCCCCGCGGTGACGCGCGAGCGCCACGCCGGGTTGCTCAGCGAGGCGCTGGCGAACCTCGCGCGGGTGGACGCCGCCGCCTTGGAGACACCGGAGCTGGCCGCGGAGGACCTGCGGCTCGCGGCGCGGGCGCTCGAGCGCGTCACCGGCCGGATCGGCGCGGAGGACGTGCTCGACGTGGTCTTCGGCAGCTTCTGCATCGGCAAGTGATGTTTCACGTGAAACATCGGCCGTGCGTCTCCCGCGATGTTTCACGTGAAACATCGGGACGGACTGCGACGGCGGCGTCCTCGCTTTCGGGGCCCGATTTCGCTAAGGGCGGGACATGAGGACCGCCTGGGACGTGATCGTGATCGGCGGCGGCCATGCCGGCTGCGAGGCCGCGGCCGCGGCGGCCCGGGTCGGCGCGCGCACGCTGCTGCTGACGCACAAGATCGAGACGATCGGCGAGATGTCGTGCAACCCGGCGATCGGCGGTCTCGGCAAGGGCCACCTCGTGCGCGAGGTCGACGCGCTCGACGGCCTCATAGGCCGGCTCGCCGACGCCGCCGGGATCCAGTTCCGGCTGCTGAATCGCTCGAAAGGCCCCGCCGTTCGCGGGCCGCGCGCTCAGATCGACCGCGCCCGCTACCGCGGCGCGATGCAGGCGGAGCTCCGGGCCTGCCCCGGCCTCGAGGTCCGCGCCGACGCGGTCGAGGATCTGGTGGTCGAGCGCGACCGCGTGGCGGGCGTGGTCGGCGCCAGCGGCGAGACCTATCGCGCCGGCCGCGTGGTGCTGACCACCGGCACCTTCCTCAAGGGCGTGATCTGCCGCGGCGACGAGCGCATTGCGGCTGGCCGCGTCGGCGAGGCGCCGGCGATCGGGCTCGCCGACCGGCTCTACGAGCTTGGGCTGAGGATGGGCCGGCTCAAGACCGGCACGCCGGCGCGGCTCGACGGCCGCACGATCGACTGGGCGGCGCTCGAGATGCAGCCGGGCGACGCCGAGCCGGTCCCGTTCTCATTCCTGACGCCGGCGATCGAGGGGGCCCAGGTGGAGTGCGGGATCACCGCCACGACCGCCGAGACGCACCGGATCATCGCCGAGCGGCTCTCCGAGTCGGCGGTGTACGGCGGCCGGCTCGGCGGACGCGGGCCGCGCTACTGCCCCTCGATCGAGGACAAGGTGGTGCGGTTCCCCGAACGGACCAGCCACCAGATCTTCCTCGAGCCGGAGGGACTTGACGACGACACGGTCTATCCGAACGGCGTCTCCACGTCGGTCTCAGAGGCGACGCAGGACCTCTTCCTGCGCACGATCCCCGGCCTTAGCCGCGTCGCGGTGAAGCGCTACGGCTATGCGATCGAATACGACTATGTCGATCCGCGCGAACTGACCCCGTCGCTCGAGGCGCGCCGCCTGCCCGGTCTCTATCTCGCCGGCCAGATCAACGGTACGACCGGCTACGAGGAGGCTGCGGCGCAGGGCCTGGTCGCGGGTCTCAACGCCGCGCGCGCCGCCGGCGGCTCGGCGCCCGCGAGTTTCGGCCGCGAAGAGGCCTACCTCGGCGTGATGATCGACGATCTGGTCACGCGCGGCGTCACCGAGCCCTACCGCATGTTCACCAGCCGGGCGGAGTTCCGCCTGCGGCTGCGCGCCGACAACGCCGACCAGCGGCTGACCGGCCGCGGCATCGAGCTCGGCTGCGTCGGATCCGAGCGCGCCGCGGCGTTCGCGGCGAAGGCGGCGGCGCTCGCCGCCGCGCGGGAAGCGGCGCGTGCGCTCAGTCTGACGCCCGCCGAGGCGGTTCGCGCCGGGTTCAAGGTCAACCACGACGGCCAGCGCCGCAACGTGCTGCAGCTCCTCGCCTACAACGGCATCGGCTTCGCCGACCTGGCGCGGCTCTGGCCGCAGCTGAATGACTGGTCGCCCGCGGTCCGAGAGCAGATCGAGGTCGACGCCGCCTACGCCGGTTACCTCGGCCGTCAGGACGCCGACGTCGAAGCATTCCGGCGCGACGAGGCGCTGCGGCTGCCGTCCGGACTCGACTATCGGGCGATCGGCGGCCTTTCCAACGAGGTGCGCGAGAAGCTCGCGGCCGTGCGGCCCGCCACGCTCGGCCAGGCCGCCCGCATCGAAGGCGTCACGCCTGGCGCGATCACGGCCCTGCTCGCCCATGTCCGCCGCGCTGCTTGAGGCCGCGGTCCGGGATGCGCCGGGGTTTGTCGCGGCGACCGACGCGACGGCCGCCCAGGTCGCCGACCTCGAACGGCTGCAGGCGCTGCTCGGCGACTGGAACGCCCGGATGAATCTCGTCAGCGCCGCCAGCCTCGCCGAATTCTGGCCGCGCCACGCGTTCGACAGCGCCCAGCTCGTGGGTCTCGCGCCGGCCGCGCGGACCTGGGTCGACATCGGTGCGGGCGCGGGCTTCCCTGGTCTGGTGATCGCGATTCTGCTCAAGGGCGCGCCGGGCGCGAAGGTCTGGCTGGTGGAGAGCCAGGCCAAGCGATGCCGGTTCCTCGCCGAAGCCGTCTCGGCGCTCGGTCTGCCGGCGGAGGTCGTCAACGCCCGCGCCGAGGACCTGAAGCTGAAGGCCGACGTCGTGACCGCCCGCGCCGTGGCCCCGCTCGTCCGTCTCCTCGGCTACGCCCAGCCTTGCCTGGCGCGCGGCGCGATCGGGCTCTTCCCGAAAGGGCGCGGCGCCGAAGCCGAGATCGCCGAGGCGCGCAAGGCCTGGCGCTTCCGCTGCGAGGCGATCCCGAGCCGCAGTGATCCGGACGGACGCATCCTCAGGGTGGAGGGCCTCGCCCGTGCCTGACGCCGCCACCTCGCTCGCCGGCAAGAGCTGCCGCATCCTCGCCATCGCCAACCAGAAGGGCGGCGTCGGCAAGACCACCACGGCGATCAACCTCGGCACGGCGCTCTCGGCGATCGGCGAGAGGGTGCTGCTGCTCGACTCCGACCCGCAAGGCAACGCCTCGACCGGGCTCGGCGTCTCGCGGGCGATGCGCAAGCGGACGCTCTACGACGTCCTGATGGACGCGACGCCAGTGCTGGAGGCGACCGTCAAGACCGCCCTCCCCGGCCTCGACCTGTTGCCGGCCGATCCGGATCTTTCCGGCGTCGAGGTCGAGCTCGGCCAGACGCCGCGGCGGTCCTACCGGCTGCGCGATGCGCTGGCGCCGATCCGCGCCAATCGCGTCTACGACTACATCCTGATCGACTGCCCGCCCGCCCTCTCGCTGCTGACGGTCAACGCCATGACCGCCGCCGACGCGGTGCTGGTGCCGCTGCAATGCGAGTTCTTCGCCCTCGAGGGCCTGACCCAGCTGATGCGCACCGTCGAGCTTGTCCGCGGCAGCCTCAACCCGGCGCTCGAGATCCAGGGCGTCGTGCTGACCATGTACGACCGCCGCAACAGCCTCTCCGCGCAGGTGGCCTCCGACGTGCGCGAGCACTTCGGCTCCAAGGTCTACGAGACGGTGATCCCGCGTAACGTGCGGGTCTCGGAAGCGCCGTCGTACGGCAAGCCCGCGCTGATCTACGACCTCAAGTGCGCCGGCAGCCAGGCCTACATCCGCCTGGCGCGCGAGCTGGTCGGCCGCGAACGCGAACGGCTGAAAGCGGGCTGACGCGATGGTCCGCCTCGGCAACTCAGTCTAGACCGGGCGCTGCAGGGAGTCGCAAGCGCATGGTGGAAGGCCGTCGGGGATTGGGGCGCGGGCTCTCGGCGCTGCTCGACGAGGTCGAAGCGCCGCCCGAAGCCGCGCGGTCGGCCGGCGGCGCCGAGCTGGCGATCGAGACCGTCAAGGCCAACCCGCGCCAGCCGCGCCGACATTTTCCCCAGGAAGAGCTCGAGGAGCTGGCGCGGTCGATCCGCGAGAAAGGCGTGCTGCAGCCGATCCTGGTGCGCCCGGCGATGTACGCGGGCGAGTTTGAGATCGTCGCCGGAGAGCGGCGTTGGCGCGCAGCGCAGATGGCCGGCGTGCGCGCCATCCCCGCGATCGTGCGCAGCCTCTCCGACGCCGAGGTGCTGGAGATCGCGATCGTCGAGAACGTCCAGCGCGCCGACCTCTCGCCGATCGAGGAGGCCGAAGGCTACAAGGCGCTGATCGACCAGTTCGGCCGCACCCAGGCGCAGGTCGCCGAGACGGTCGGCAAGAGCCGGGTGCACGTCACCAACGCCCTGCGTCTGCTGCAGCTGCCGTCGCCGGTGCTCGACCTGCTGCGCGCCGGCAAGATCACCGCCGGGCAGGCGCGGCCGCTGATCGGCGCGCCCGACGCCGAGCGGCTGGCCGCCGAGGTGGTGGGGCGCGGCCTCACCGCCAGACAGGCCGAGAGCCTCGCCAAGACCAAGCCGCCCGCGACCGGGCGCGGGCGCCGCCCGTCCCGCGGCAAGGACGCCGACACCATGGCGCTCGAGACCGACCTCTCCGAGGTGCTGGGCCTGCCGGTGGAGATCCGCGACGCCGGCGGCGCTGGCGAAATTCGCCTGCGCTACGCGACCCTGGAACAGCTCGACGACATCTGCCGGCGTCTGTCCCGCAACTGATGTTTCACGTGAAACATTCGTGCGTGGTTCGAGACACGCTCTGACGAGCGCGCCTCACCATGACGAATATCTATGCGATTCAATGTCTTCGTCATCCTGCGGAGCCCGCGAAGCTGGCGTCTCGAAGGAGGCGGGGCCTTATTGCAACGCGCCCCATGAAAGGGAGGGAGAGCTAGCTCCCTACGCCTCCACCGTGAGCGGCTGGTCGTAAGCGGCCATCATGGCCGTCTGGAAGATCTTCGACACCGAGGCCGAGAGCGGGCAGATCTGCACCGACTTGGCGAGGCCGAGCAGGATCGGGCCCACCACCGTGGCCTCACCCAGCGCCTGCACCAGCTTGGTCGAGATCGAGGCCGAGTGGATCGCCGGCATGATCAGCACGTTGGCCGGCCCGGTCAGCCGCATGAACGGATAGTCGGCGCGGCGCTCGGGATCGAGCGCCAGCTCGGGCGGCATCTCGCCTTCGTACTCGAAGCCGACGTCGCCGCGCGCGTCGAGCATGGCGACCGCCTCGCGGACTTTCTCCGAGCGCTCGCCCATCGGGTTGCCGAACGCCGAGTAGGACATGAAGGCGACGCGCGGCGTGAAGCCGAGCCGGCGCACCGCCGTCGCGGCTTCGCAGGCGATCTCGACCAGCTCCTCCGACTCCGGCATCTCGGTGACGTTGGTGTCGGCGATGAAGATCGTGCGGCCTTTCGAGAGCACGATCGACATGCCGATGATCCGCCCGCCGGGCGCGGGATCGATCACCCGCAGCACCTCTTCCAGCGCCTGGTCGTAGGCGCGGGTGACGCCGGTCACCATGCCGTCGGCGTAGCCGCGGGCGACGTAGCAGGCCGCGAACGAGTTGCGGTCCTGGTTGATCAGCCTGAGCACGTCACGGCGCAGGTAGCCCGAGCGCTGCAACCTTTCATAGAGAAAGTCTACGAACTCCGGGTTGTGTCTTGAGAGGCGCGCGTTCAACACCTCGAGCTTGGCCTCGTCCGGGTCGAGGCCGGCGGCGCGCATGTTCTCCTCGATCAGCTCCTCGCGGCCGATCAGCACCGCCTTGCCGAGCCCCTGGCTCTGGAACGCGTGCGCCGCGCGGATCACCTGCGGCTCTTCGCCCTCGGCGAAGACGATCGTCTTCTTGCGGCCCGACTGCACGGCGCCGGAGATCTTCTGCAGGAAGCCGGCGGTCGGATCGAGCCGCCGAGCCAGCGCCTCGCGGTAAGCGTCCATGTCGGGGATCGGCCGGCGCGCCACGCCGGAATCCATCGCCGCCTGCGCCACGAACGGCGGGATGTACCAGATCAGCCGCGGGTCGAACGGCGAGGGGATGATGTAGTCGGGGCCGAACTTCAGGTGGCCGCCGTGGTAGGCCGCGGCGACCTCGTCCGGCACGTCTTCGCGGGCCAGCTGCGCCAATGCCTGGGCGCAGGCGATCTTCATCTCCATGTTGACGCGCCGGGCCCGCACGTCGAGCGCGCCCCGGAAGATGTAGGGGAAGCCCAGCACGTTGTTGACCTGGTTCGGGTAGTCCGACCGGCCGGTGGCGACGATCGCGTCGGGGCGCGCCGCCCGAGCCTCCTCCGGCGTGATCTCCGGGTCGGGGTTGGCCATGGCGAAGATGATCGGCCGTTTGGCCATGGTCTTCACCAGCTCGCCGCTCAACGCCCCCTTAACCGAGAGGCCGA
>Ga0335069_10010557_pt1 | contig 13088 bp, 9 predicted proteins | sample Lox_Sample_11_FD_206714 | JGI IMG/M metagenome (GOLD analysis project Ga0335069, IMG submission 206714) | Soil microbial communities from Loxahatchee National Wildlife Refuge, Florida, United States - Lox_Sample_1.1 | ecosystem: Environmental > Terrestrial > Soil > Wetlands | place: USA: Florida... | reverse complement strand
GACAGGCGTAGGGCTTCGTTGGCGTTGGCCTCAGCTATCTCGATGTGGTCGAGGGCGCGGAAGTACTCACCCTGGTCAAGCTCGCGCTCGCCGAATTCCAGGTGGGCCTCGGACAGCGCCAGGGGGCGTGGCGCGCAAGCATAGGCCCCCTTCGCGCGCGCCTGGCGCAAAATGCCGCGCACGCCACTAGCCCGCGCGGCCAGATCCTGACCGGCACAGCCCAGCATCAGCAACACCAGCCCGGCTGTGCTCCTGACTGCCGAGCGTCCTGGCCCGCTCATGAGCCCCCACAGACTTCGGCACGCGCGACATCTGAGGGACGAGGATGGTTGGCACGCTCGATCGCCTTGCGTGAGCAGTCTTCACTGCGGCGACCCCAATCAACAGCGCTCTGATAGTTGGAGTGCCCCGCATCCACGCGTGCCTGGTGATAGTATTCGGCAGCCTTCGCGTACTCGTAGGGTGCGCCTTTCTCGGCCCCTGCTTGCCTGGCCGCCGCCAGCGCCGAGGCAGCGCGCGAGCTTACTTGGGTCAGGTATTCCACAGGTCCGCAACCCAGCGGAAGAACAATTCCCAGCGCGAGCACCCAAGGGGAGCGACTGAGCGGCACGGAATCGACCGTAGACAAATACCACGAGGTCGTCAAGGCGTAACGCGCCTGGGCGTGTGATTCTCTAACCCGCGCACGGTCAATGGAATTGCCTCACCCGACGGGCGAGACCTGACGCATTGTCATCGTTTTCAGCTTGGGGCCGTGGGGCCACCGAATTCTGGAGCCGCGTGCCGGCCTCATCCGGCAAAAAAACAAAAGCGAGGACCCGCCCCGATTCTTCCTTGATTCCAATAGCCTTTTCGGGATATTAGCAATCTCTTCCTGACATTCGACTGTTACACGCGCCGGAGGTCCCTGTGAACCAACTCATCGCTTTTCTGCTTGACCACGCGATGCTCGACTTTTCTGGCGGGCTCACGATCGAGATGGTCAAGGATTTCATTCGCGATGACGATAGCCGCGAGGCGCGTGCCCTGCTCACCAAGCTGATGCAGGACGGCGGCGTAGAGGAAATGCAGCTAACCCTGGCTGACTGCCTGCAGGAGCAAGTGCGCGTCGGGCTGACCCAGGACGTTGTTCGCGAACAGTTGAAGCTCTACGCCGAAAGCTGAGAGCCTAGCCCAGCCGGGCGAGGGCCGCGCCTAGCCTCGCCAGCGCCGCCTCGAGCTCGGCGAGTCGTGCGCGGTCCTTCTCCAGCACCGCGGCCGGCGCGCGCGCGAGGTACTGCTGGTTGGCCAACTTGTTGACCAAGTAGTCCCGATCCTTGTCCAGCTTGGCGCGCTCCTTTTCCAGCTTGGCACGCTCGGCTGCGGAGTCGGCCGGGGCCGTCAGCACGAGAATGACTTCCACATCGCCAGCCAGACCCGAAATGGAAGCCTCCGTGGGAGCCTCGCCCGTCCGACGCACCAGGAGCTCGCCCAGCTTGGCTTGCTCGATCACGAGGTGGCGGTAGCCCTCCAAAATCGTCTTCTTATAGTCGTCAAGCACGTTCAGGATTACGCGCGGGCGTTCGACGGACGGGAGGTTCTTCTCGGTGCGCAGGGTGCGGATGGCAGTGACGACCTTCTGCACGAGCGCCATGGACGTCTCGCTCGCATCGTCGATGTAGCGCGGATCCGGGACCGGATAGAGCGTGATCATGATGCTTTGGGGCGCGCCCTGGGCCTTGGGCAACTGTTGCCACAGTTCCTCGGTGAGGAACGGCATGAATGGATGCAGGAGCCGCATGGCTGCCTCGAGCGCGGTCACCAGGGTTCCCTGGATCTTCCAGCGCTCGGCCGCCTTGCTCGCATCTTGCAGACGCGCTTTGGCCAACTCGATGTACCAGTCGCAGATGTCGTTCCAGATGAAGTGGTAGACCAGCTGGGCCGCCTCGGCGATCTTGAAGTCCTCCAGGGCGCGATTGACTTCCGCACCGGTGCGCTGGATACGGGACATGATCCAGCGCTCGGGCAGGTCGAACTCCACGCTATCCGGTCCATCCGCCGTCCGGTCGGCAAACTGGTCGGGGTCGTAGTCGACCAGGTTCATCAGCACAAAGCGCGTGGCATTCCAGATCTTGTTGGCGAAACGCCGCGCCTCCTCGACCCTCGCCATGGAGAACTTGATGTTCTTGCCCTGCGCCGCCTGATTGGTCATCCAGGCCAGAGCGAACCGCAAGGGATCCGCCCCATGTTTCTGCACGACGTCCAGAGGATCAATGGTGTTGCCCTTGACCTTGGCCATCTTCTCGCCCTTCTCGTCGGTGACCATGGTGTGCAGGTACACCGTGCGGAAGGGAACCTTCTTCATGAAGTGCAGGCCCGCCATCATCATGCGGGCCACCCAGAAGAAGAGGATGTCGTAACCGGTCTCCATCACACTGGTCGGATAGAAGGTACGCAGATCGCGAGTCTCGTCAGGCCAGCCCAGGGTGGCGAAGGGCCACAGCCACGACGAGAACCAGGTGTCGAGCACGTCCTCGTCTTGCACCAGCGCCTTGCCGCCACAATGGCGACACGCGCTGGGGGCCGAGCGCGCCACCGTAATGCCCTTGCAGTCTTGGCAGTACCACGCCGGAATCCGGTGCCCCCACCAGAGCTGGCGCGAGATACACCAATCGCGAATGTTGGTCATCCAGTGGAAGTAGGTCTTGCTCCAGCTCTCCGGCACAAAGCAGGTCTTGCCCTGCTCCACCGCCGCGATCGCCGGCTTGGCCAGGGGTTCCATCTTGACGAACCACTGGGTGGAGACCATGGGCTCGACCACCGTGCGGCAACGCTGGCAATGCCCGACCGCATGGATGTGCGGCTTGCTGCCGCGCTCGAGGCCAAGCTCCTTGATCTTGGCCTTGACCTGTTTGCGTGCCTCGAATCGATCCAGCCCGGCAAAGGGGCCGCCCTCGCTGGTCACCATCCCCTTCTCGTCGAAGATCGAGATGAAGGCGAGCTGATGACGCTGGCCACACTCGAAATCGTTGGGATCGTGCGCCGGCGTGACCTTGACCGCGCCCGTGCCAAACTTGGGATCGACCAGGATGGGGTCGGCGATGATGGGGAAGGTGCGGCCGGTGAAGGGGTGCCGGATGGTCTTGCCGATCTGGGCCCGATGGCGTGGGTCATCGGGGTGTACCGCCACTGCGCTGTCGCCCAACATGGTCTCGGGCCGCGTGGTCGCGACCACGACCTCGCCCGAGCCGTCGGCCAAAGGATAGGCAAACTCCCAGAGCTCGCCCTGCGCTCCCTCGTCGTGGTCGACCTCCAGATCGGACAGCGCGGTCCGACAGGATACGCACCAGTTGATGAGACGGCGATCGCGATAGATGAGCCCTTCTTCGTGCAGGCGAACGAAAGCCTCGATGACCGCCCGCGAATAGGCGGGCTCCATGGTGAACCTCAGCCGCTCCCAGTCGAGGGAACAGCCCATCACCTTGAGCTGTTCGAGGATGCGATTACCGTAACGCTCGCGCCAGCTCCAGATTCGCTTGACGAACTCCTCGCGCCCGATGTCGTGGCGTGACTTGCCCTCGCGGGCGCGCAACTCCCGTTCCACCACCATCTGGGTGGCAATGCCCGCGTGATCCGTGCCCGGCAGCCACATCGCGTTGTATCCCGCCATGCGCCGCCAGCGGGTGATGATGTCCTGGATCGTACAGGTGAGCGCATGACCCATGTGCAGCGACCCGGTCACGTTGGGCGGCGGGATTGTGATACAGAAGGGCGCCTTGGGTGTGACTGCGTCGGCATGGAAATAGCCGGAGCTCAGCCACTCCTCATACCAGCGCGATTCGATGGTCGAGGGATCGTAGGTCTTCGCGAGATCAGTCATGGGGAGCAACGAGGAATGGAATGGGGTGAACCTACCGCTTGGCGACAACGAGGCGATCAATTTCCTGCTTGATGATCACCTCGGCCAGCTCGGGCACCACTTCCCATACCACCTGCTCGATGATCTCGCGCGAAAGCTTGGCGATGGCCTCGTACTCGCGACCGCGGGCCGCGATGGCAGCTACCTTCTGGTCGATGGCCGAAGACACGGCTGCGACCAAAGGCGCGGGAGCCGCAGGAGGTGCCGCAACCGGCATGGATGCCGATCGACGGACCGGAGCCGGCGGCGCGGAGGGGACTGCTGGGGGTGGCGACGCGACAGGTACCGGCGGCGCGGAACGCGGCCCGACGGCCGGCTGAGTGGCGCTGGGCCGAGGCACCGGCCGTGCTGCCGCCGGAGGCACCGGCGAATCTGGGGGCGCCTGTGCCGGCGTGCCGACTGCCGGGAACCCCATGATGGTCCGGGTAGCCGCGGAACGTGGCTGGCTTGCCCCCGGAGGCGCGGGGATCACGCCGGGAAGACCGGGCGCAGGCCGGGAAGCCAGTGCGGGGCTCGGCGGAGATACGCCAGGAATGAGCGAGGGCCGACTGGACGGCGTGACCGCGCTCGGCGGCGAAACGGCGGGCGCCACCCGCGCTCCTGGCCAAGTCGGAGGCCGGGCTGTCCACGGCGCCGGGCCGGGCGCCGAGCCACGCTCGATGGTGAACTCGCCGTAGCTCTCCTCCTCGGGCGCGAGAACCTCGTCCACGACGTTGCCCCGTTCGATGGGAGGCCACGGGGCGGCGGGAGCGGGCCGGGTAGGCGCCTGCACCACCGGGGCAGGCGCAACCCGGGCAGGCGCCGCCAGGGCTGCGCTCACGCTGTCGAGCAAGACCTGGCTGTCAAACGGCTTGAGCAAATGACCGTCGGCCCCAACCCGGAGCGCGCGCGCTTCGTCGAAGGGGTTCTGGCTGGACGCCAGGATGTGCACTGGCACGCCGCGCAATGCCGGGTCAGCCTTGAGCGATGCGCACAGGTCGTAGCCGCTGTCACTTCCCAGCACGGCATCCGCGATGACCAGATCAGGCCGGCCGCCCTTGGCGGCTGATAGCGCCTCGTCCACCGAACGGGCCGGGACGAGAGTGTAGTCCTGACCGGCCAAGACCATCGCGAAGGCCTTTTGAATCGTCAAGCTATCGTCGGCGACTAGTATGCGCTTGCCCATCGAATACCCAGGCTGTCACTCTTCGATAACACGCGAACACGGGGGGGTCAATTCTGGTCGGAACACAGAAACGTGCACTCTGCGGGGTGGGCGGTTATGATGGGCTGGAGCGTGCGAACCTGTTCCCGATGCGTCCCCGATGGCCCGAACTCCTGAGCTTCCGCCGTTCCAGGGCATGAGTCGCCGTTCAGAGACGCCCTTGGCGCGCCGGCCCTCCGCGGTCTTTTCGCCGCTCTTGGGCCACGTGACGTGTCGCCGGTCCGTGGCAGGCGTATGTGCGCTCGTCGCCTGGCTTTCCGCTGGGGTCGGCGCCCATGCGGCTGAGCCAGACCCCTGGTTCGGCCGCGACAAGGCCGAGCACTACAGCGTCAGCCTGATGCTTGCGGCTGACGGCTATGCCGGCATGACCGCCTGCTCGGAACGACCCGCCATCCGGGCGGTTGGGGGCGGCGGCTTCGCGCTTTTGGCCGGAATCACCAAGGAAATCTATGATGAATCCACGGGCAGGCGGTTCTCCTGGCGTGACCTGACCTGGGACGCCTTGGGCACAGCCACGGGGACATTAGTTGCACTTCTCATCGACCGATATTTCTCTACAAGTCCAGGGAGACACCCATGAAGGACCCGACGCCCTTGCCCACGGCCCACAACCCTCTCGCTTACAAGAACGAACAATTCATCGATTCCGAGGACGCGCGGCCGCTGCGTCTGCTGGCCGAGTATCTCGAACCCATGCAACGCTTCGCGCGCGAGGACATCAGTGGCACCGTTGTGTTCTTCGGTTCCGCCCGGCTCGATCCCGACGGGCCGCTCGGCCAGTACTATGAAGACGCGCGTCAGTTGGCCAGACTGTTGACGACCTGGTCGGCCCAACTGCCGGCTGCCGCCGGACGTCTGGTGGTGTGCTCGGGTGGTGGCGGCGGCATCATGGAAGCCGCCAACCGCGGCGCGAGCGAGGCGGGCGGCCGGACCATCGGGTTCAACATCAGCTTGCCCGAGGAACAGCACACCAATCCCTACGTGACGCCCGAGCTCTCCTTCGAGTTCCGCTACTTCTTCATGCGCAAGCTGTGGTTCGCCCACTTGGCGCGCGCCATCGCGGTGTTCCCCGGGGGCTTTGGCACCTTGGACGAGATGTCCGAGATTTTGACCCTGGCGCAAACCCATAAGCTGGACCGGCGAATCACGGTGCTCCTGTACGGCACCAGCTACTGGAAGGAGATCATCAACTTCGATGCCCTGGCTCGCTACGGCATGATCAGTCCGCAGGATATGGACCTCTTCCGCTTCGCCGATGATCCCCAGGCTGCATTCGCCTTGCTCACCGAAAACCTGGCCTCGGATATGAAGGCTGCCACGCCCGCGTTTGCCCATTCGCGCACTTCCCGCAACTCGACCACTTGGCTTTACCAAAGGAGCGGCGATTGATCGAGATTCAATGCATCGGAGCAGCCCGGCAGGTCACTGGCTCCAAACACGTCGTACGGACCGGGCGGGCGACCGTCTTGCTCGACTGCGGCCTGTTCCAGGGCCGCCGCAAGGAAACCATCGAGCAGAACCGGGCCATCGCGCAACACGTCCCCATCGACGAGCTAGACGCGGCGGTGCTCTCCCACGCCCACATTGACCACGCGGGCGCCCTGCCCTTGCTGAGCAAACGGGGCTACCGTGGCTCGATCTATGCCACACCGGCGACGCGCGATCTGTGCGGTCCGATGTTGCTTGACGCCGCCATGATTCAGGAGAGTGATTCCCGACACATCAAAAAACTGATCGAGCGTGAGCACTTGGACATGGAGCCGGTAGAACCGCTCTATGACCACAACGATGTCACTGCCCTGATGGGCCAGCTGGTGGCCTTGCCCTACCGGCGTGCGCAGGAGATCGCGCCGGGGGTGGTGCTCAAGTTTCTGGACGCAGGCCATGTCCTGGGCAGCGCGATCATCGTGCTGGATGTCGAAGAAGACGACACCCGCATCGCGTTTGGCGTGGACCTGGGCCGCAAGGGCCTGCCCATCCTGCGCGAGCCCGAGGTTCCCAGCGGAATCAATTGCCTGATGCTGGAGAGCACCTACGGCGATCGCTGCCATCCTCCCATCGAGGAAGTCGATAGCGCCCTGGCCGCGGCCATCAATCGCACCGCCCAGCGGGGCGGTAAGATCATCATTCCCTCCTTCGCCCTCGAGCGGGCACAAGAGGTGGTCTATTCGATCAAGCGCCTGCGCAAGGCCAACCTGATACCAGCCCTGCCGGTGTATGTGGACTCGCCTCTTACCGTCAAGCTCACCGATGTCTTCAAGATGCATCCCGAATGCTGGGACAAGCAGACCTACTCCCTGTTGCTCAGCGGGGATTCGCCGTTTGACTTCGACGGCCTCCACTACATCTCGGACAAGGAAGCCTCGAAAGCTCTCGCGGCCAGCGCGGGTCCCTTCATCGTCATCTCCGCCAGCGGCATGTGTGAAGCTGGTCGCATCCTGCACCATCTGCGCGAAGGCATCGAGGATGAGCGCAACACCATTCTCATCGTCGGCTATCAAGCCCAGCACACGTTGGGCCGCCGCATCGTGGAACGTCATCGCGAGGTGAAGATTTTCGGGGTCATGCGCCGGCTGGCCGCGGAGGTGGTGGTGCTGAGCGGCTTCTCCGCGCACGCCGACCAAAAAGACCTCGTCGGCTTTGCCGAGGCGGTGCGCGAGCAGGGCAAGCTCCGTCAGGTGCTGCTGGTCCACGGCGAGCCGCCGGCGCAAGCGGCCCTGACTCTCGAGCTGAGCAAGCGCGGATTCACCCAGATCACGGCGCCGGGACCGGACGAGAAGATTCGGGTGTGACCACCGGGAACCCAACGCAGCCCAATTCATGTTCCGACCGGACTAACCACGAGGCCACGGAGGAAAAAAAAGGCCACAGAGCCGGAAGGAAACACGTTGCAGACCTTGAGCCCAACCTCTTTCTTTCCTCTGCGGCCTTTGTCTCCTCTGCGCGCTCCCGGAGATCGATCCGAATCCTTCTTCTCGTCGGTCTCTGTGCTCTCCGTGTTCTCTGCGGCGAAAACTCTGAGAATTGCCCTGCTTCGAGCCGATGGGCCAGAAATCGCGCGCCAGGCGCTTCGTGCTCGCCCGCCTCGGTGGGGCACGCTATGCTTCTCTCTGTATGGAAGAGCGTGCGTGCCTGTGTGTCATCTTTGGCGCTTCCGGGGATCTGACGAGGCGGAAGCTCATCCCGGGCTTGTTTGAGCTGCACGCCGCGGGCTTGCTTTCCCCGCACACGGCTGTGCTCGGTATCAGTCGCACGCCGCTCGACGACGACGAGTTTCGCGAGCGTATGAAAGGGAGTTGCCAGGAGCGCCGCGGTTTCGACCCGGGACGTTGGCGAGAATTCGCCGCCCGCCTGCACTACCTGTCTGCCGATTCCACCTCTGCTGCGGACTGGTCGCGCATCGCGCAGGCCATGTGCCGCCAGCAAGCGGCCCACCACACGGGCGGCGAGGTCCTCTTCTACCTCTCGGTTGGACCAGAGCTCTACCAGAGCATCATCGAGAACATTGGCGCTGCCGGCTTGAGCAAGGGCGCCAAGCAGTGGTGCGCCGCCGAGACCAGCCCGGCGGCCCGGCAACGCATCATCGTGGAGAAGCCCTTTGGTTCGGACTTGGAGAGCGCGGCGCACCTGAACCGCGTACTCGGTCGGGTGTTCGACGACGAGGACGTGTTCCGCATTGACCACTTTCTGGGCAAAGAGACCGTGCAGAACCTGCTGGTCTTCCGTTTCGCGAATCTCCTGTTCGAGCCGCTGTGGAACCGGCAGTACATCGACCACGTCCAGATCACGGCCGCGGAAAGCGGGGGCGTGGGTAGCCGCGCGGCCTACTACGATCGCGCCGGTGCCCTGCGCGACATGATCCAGAGTCATCTGCTCCAGCTCATGGCGGTCGTCGCCATGGAGCCGCCCAACTCCTTCCGGGCTTCCGATCTGCGCAGCGAGCAGCGCCACGTGCTGGAGGCCGTGCGCCCCATCGCCCCGGGCGAGGTGGCCGCGGTGGCCGTGCGCGCCCAATACACCCGCGCCGATATTGACGGCACGGTCGCGCGCGGCTACCGGGAGGAGCCCGGGGTGCCGCCCGATAGCGTGTGCGAGACCTTCGCCGCTCTCAGACTCTACATCGACAATTGGCGCTGGGAGGGGGTCCCGTTTTTCCTGCGCACGGGCAAGCGCATGCGCCGCAAGCTCACCCAATTCGTCATCAACTTCAAGCCTGCGCCCCACCTGTTTCGCAACATCGATGGTGACCAGATCCGGCCTCGCCCCAACCGCTTGGTGGTCAATGTGCAACCGGACGAGGGCATCAGCCTGCGCTTCGAGGGCAAGGTCCCCGGCCTCGGCTTGCACATCCAATCGGCGGTGCTCGATTTCGACTACCGCAACCAGTTCAGCGCCGAACCCTTCGAGGCCTACGCGACGCTCCTGTTGGAAGCCATTCGCGGCAATTCGTCGCACTACAAAGATCGTCACGAGATCGAAGCCGCTTGGCGCATCGTCATGCCCATCCTCGACTACTGGCGCGACCACCCGGGTGCGGGCCTGGCCACCTATCCCGCCGGCAGTTGGGGTCCGGCGGCCGCCGATGAGCTGATCAAGCCGCACGGGCCATGGCGCAACCCGGAGACCACGGTGTCACGCACCGAACCGGCGGCGCAATCGGATTTCGACTTGCCGCCATGAGCTCAGCGAACAAACTTCAGGGATTGCGCGGACGGCTGGTCGTCGAGCCGACGCCCGAAGCGATTGCGCGACGGCTTGCCGACGATCTGATCGTCTCGCTCCAGCAGCGGATTGGACAGGTTGGAACCGCGCACTTTGCCCTGTCCGGAGGCGGGAGCCCACAGGGGCTCTACCACCTGCTGGCGACGGACGGCCGCTATGCTGCGGGCGACTGGGCCCACACCCATCTTTGGCAGGTCGACGAGCGATGCGTGGCCGATGACGATTTTCGGCGGAATTTCCGCATGATCCGGTCCGTGCTGGTCGAAAAGGCGCCCATCCCGGCTGCCCAAGTCCACTCCATGCCGGTCGGTCTGCCCGACGGGGATCGCAGCTACGAGGCGGATTTGCGGCGCGCGCTGGCCGGGTCCAGCGAAGGCCGGCTCGACGTTGTGCTCCTGGGCATAGGTCCGGAGACCCACACGGCCAGCCTGTTCCCCCACTCGCCGGCGCTCGCTGAGTCGCAACGCTGGGTGCGATTCAACGACGGCGAGACCGTGGCGCCACCCCGACCTCGCATGACCCTGACGTTTCCCGTTCTGTGCGCCGCGCGCTTTCTCGCCGTGCTGGTCATCGGGCAAGCCAAGCACAAAGCCCTGCTCGAAGCGGCCAGCGCGCCTGAAGATGTCCAGGGCCATCCCGCCGTGGGCATCAGGCCTGCCGAAGACAGCCGGCTCGTGTGGTACTTGGATCGCGCGGCCGCCGAGGGATAGCTAGGCTGCTGCAGCCTGCAGCCCTCTTGGAGGCGGAAAGCTCAGCTCGGAGCGCTCATCAGCTCGCGCTCGGCCTCACGCAGAGTACGTCGCCACTCGACATCGTTGGGACAAGCAGCTACGGCCTTGCGGTACATGCGAACCGCGTCGCCGATGCGCCCGACCCGACGGAGGAGGTCACCATAGTCGACCAAGGTCTGATGGCAACCGTCGTGATCAAAACGCAGGGCTCGCTCGAAAAGCTCGGCAGCGCGGTCGTCGTGGCCCGCACGGCAGTGTTCGCGAGCTGCCTGGTGGAGCACCCAATGGTCTTCGGGCTCGTGGTGCATGGCCTGGTCATAGGCCTCGGCTGCCTCGAGGTGCCGGTCCATCTCAGCCAGAATGTCGCCCCTGACCGCGGCCACAAAGAATGAATCACCACCACGTTCCTGAGCGGTGGTAATCGCATCGAGCGCTTCACGGGTCCGCCCCTGCTCGAGCAGCGCCTGGGCCAATTTGGCGAAACCCGGCCCGAAGCTGCTGTCCCGCTGAATCGCCTCCCGATACGCCTCTTCGGCACGTACGGCCTGGCGAGCGTCCAGGTGGGCATCTCCCAATTCGCGCCAAGCATCGACCAATGCGGGGTTCAACTCGGTCGCCCGGAGCGCCGCCTCCAGCGCGCCACGCTCGTGGCAGGCATTGAGGCTTTCGGCCAGCACCAGGTGGCAAATCGCCAAGTCCGACCGCGCCTGAACCGCGACGCGCGAATGCTTCACGGCCTCATCGAACGCCCCTTGATCCAGCGAGTCGCGTGCCGCCGCGAGAGCCCGCAGAGCGCCTTGCAGGTCTACGCTGGATTCACGCATGCGAGCGATGTCGGTGTCCCCGGGGACCAGCGCCTCCACCACCTTGGTGGCCAGGGCCGCGCGTACCAGATCGCCGACCGCTTGGCTGCGAATAGCCTCACCCCGCCAGAAAGCGCCCGTCGAAGCCGCTGCAACGCCGAGCAGGTCCTTGGCCCGGCTAGCGGCCGGCGAATCGCCTCGCTCCTGCGCCAAAACCAGCAAGATCGCCGCCGCGTCCAAGCGGGCATCATCATCCCGCGCGGTCATCGCTTCCAAGCCGAGGGCGTCGTCGAGCGCGGCTTGTGCCCGCGCATGGTCGCCCTGATCGAGCGCACGCAGGGCGACTGCCGTCAGCAAGGCGGGTCCGGGCGGACTGGCGCAGCGGAGCGCCTCGGCCAACACCCTGTCCACTTCGGTCTTGTTACCTCCGCTTTCCAAGTGGTCGACCAGGTGAACCCAGTGCTCGGCCAGGCCCGGATCGCGCCGACACAGCTCGGCCGCCAGCGCTGCGGATTCGGCGCTCTCGCCGGCCAGCAGCTCTCCCAGGCAGGCATAAACGAAACGCAAGAAGCTCGAGCCTGCCCTGTCGACGGTGCGACCAGCCACCTCGACCACCGGCCATTCGCCGTCGCCTTCCGCGTCATAGTCCAGAGCAAACAAGCGCGCCCCCCGGTTGGCAACCGGCCACAGGCCCTTGCGCTCGGGTGGGCGCTTCAGCTCCGCGGCCCACCTCAGACTCTCGTCGAGTGACAAGAGCCGCAGGCCCGGATCGCACGCCTCATCGGGGCTGTCGCCTGTCCGATGCTGATCTTCGGTCGGACTGGCTGCACGGTTGGCGGTCAGCCAGCCGCCATCGTAACGCGAAACAAAAGCGGCATAACCCGCAGGCGCAGCACGCCCAAGCGAGTCAGCTATGTGGGCCAGACGCCCCTCGCCCCCTGCGGCCTTGACCAGCGCCGCGCCTGCGAGACGAGCGCACTCCACTTCGATTTCGAGCAAGAGCATACTGACAGGGTCGGCCATCAACGCGGGTATCTACGCGCGCTCTCAGCGCCGATCAAGCGCAAAGACAGCTTCGCTTTGCTTCACTTGTCTTGACCCGAGCGCCAGAAGGCGCGACACTGAGAAGGCCCTCGTGTTGCTTGTTTCTGGGAAACGACTTTTGGATGACGCGCCACGCGGGCGTACGGCGGGGAAAGGCACCCCACAGCAATGACTGCCAAGGTTTTGCTCTGCGACGATGAAGAATCCCTATGCCGGAGCCTGGCGCGACTGCTCCGCTCGGCAGCCTACGAGGTGGTGACCGCGGACGGGCCGGGTGGCCTTGCCCAAATCGAGCACGAGGATTTCGATGCCGTGATCACGGACCTGCGCATGCCGGGGGCTGATGGGTTCGCCATACTCGATGCCGTGCGCAGTCGGTCCCCGCGCACACCGGTCATCGTGATGAGCGGTAGCGCGCAGATCCCGGATGCCGTGCGGGCCATGCGCGCGGGTGCACGCGATTTTCTGGTGAAGCCCATCGAGGTCGAGAGCCTGGAGGAGGCTCTCACCGGTGCCGTGGGCTCATCCAAGAGTCCGGCGCCAGATGACGGCCCTGACCCCGTGGCATGGCGGCAGCGATACGCGCCCTGGCTGCTGGGCGAGGATCCTTCGATGCTCGCGGTCCTGAGCTTGCTCGCCCAGGTTTCGGACACGAGCTGCACCGTGCTACTCACCGGCGAGTCTGG
>Ga0335069_10010555_pt1 | contig 13088 bp, 9 predicted proteins | sample Lox_Sample_11_FD_206714 | JGI IMG/M metagenome (GOLD analysis project Ga0335069, IMG submission 206714) | Soil microbial communities from Loxahatchee National Wildlife Refuge, Florida, United States - Lox_Sample_1.1 | ecosystem: Environmental > Terrestrial > Soil > Wetlands | place: USA: Florida... | reverse complement strand
CGGAGAGGATCTTCGCCACCGCGACCTGGAAATCGGCGTCGGCCGCGCCGTCGCGCACCGACACGGTGGCGTAGATGGTCGCCGACCGCGCGACCTCGGCGCGCACGGCCATGTCGGCGCAGCGGTGCTTCACGGCCTGAAACGAACCGATCGGCTTGCCGAACTGCTGGCGCACCTTGGCGTACTCGACCGACATCTCGACCGTCCGCGCCGCCCCGCCCACCGCGTCGGCGCAGGCGAGCACGACCGCGGCCCGGCGCAGAGCGGCGACCGCCGCCGGATCGCGCGAGAGCACGGTGCAGGGCGCCTCGCGGAACGCGACTGTGCCGACCGGATTGCTGGCGTCGAGGCTCGGCACTGCCGCCACCTCGACCGCCGCGTCCTTGGCGACGAAGAACACGCCGGCGTCGTCGATGACCAGGAACGCGTCGGCGAGACCGGCACCGAGAACCGTCTGGCGCGAGCCCGAGAGACGGTCGCCGCGCACTCCGATGGGATCGCCCCACGGATCGACGCACGCGGCGACGCGCAGCTCGCCGGCCACCAGGCGGGCAAGCGGCGCCTGCGCCCGCGCCCTGGCCAGCGCGTGGGCGGCCAGGACCGAACCGAGCCACGGGCCTGGAGCCAGGGTGCGCCCGAGCTCCTCGAACAGCACCATCTCCTCCGTGATCGCGTACCCGGCACCGCCGGCCGCTTCGGGCAGCCCGAGGGCGAAGAAGCCGAGCGCCGCGGCGCCGCGCCAGAGCGCGTCGTAAGCGGGCGCCGGCGCGTCCATGAGCGCGCGGACGCGCGCCATCGGCAGCTCTTTGTCGAGGAACGAGCGGACGGAATCGCGAATGGCGTCCTGCTCGGCAGTGGGCATCAGATCCATGTGGAGTCCTTCGTCTAGCGCGGCAGACCGAGGATCCGGTCGCCGATGATGTTGCGTTGGATGTCCTTCGAGCCGGCCGCGATGGTCGCCGCGAACGCGATCAGGTAGTGACTGACCCAGGTCGGCGCGCCGGCGGCGTGCTGGGTGACGCGCGCGCGGGCCCCGGCGGCGTTCCACTCGAGGATCTGCGGGCCGAGGATCTCCATGGCCAGCGCGAGGACCCGCTGCTGCAGCTCGGAGAAGAAGAGGCGGATGAGCGACGCCTCGGCGCTCGGTACGCCGGTGCGAGCCGTCCGGCTGACGCTGCGGTAGGTCATCGAGCGCAGCGCCTCGACCTCGGCGCGCAGCAACGCCAGGCGGCGGGCGATCTCGTCGTCGGCGAGCGCGCTCGCCGCGCCGCGGGACGCCACCCCACCGGCCGGCGTGTGCCGTGCCAGGTCGATGAGTTGATCGACCAAGCGGGTGAGCCGCACCTGCTCGGAGAGGAACGCGGTGCCGCGCTCGAAGCTCAGCGTCGACATTGCGACGTTCCAGCCGTCGTTCAGCTTGCCGACGATGTTGGCGCGAGGGATGCGCACCTCGTCGTAGAAGACCTCGCAGAAATCGCTGCCGCCGCCCATGGTCTTGATCTCGCGGATCTCCATGCCGGGCAGGCCCATCGGACAGATCACCCAGGTGATGCCCTTGTGCTTGGGTGCATCCGGATCGGTGCGGACCAGCAGCTCCTGCCACTGGGCGATCTGGGCGAAGCTGGTCCAGATCTTCTGGCCGCTGACCACCAGGTCGTCGCCGTCGATCACCGCGCGCGTCGAGAGGCCGGCGAGGTCCGACCCCGCGCCGGGCTCGGAAAACCCCTGGCACCAGATCACCTCGCCGCGCAGGATCTTGGGCAGGTGGAAGGCCTTCTGCGCGTCGCTGCCACAGGCGATCAGCGTCGGCCCGCCGTGGTTCAGGCCGACGAACAGCGTCGAGGGATCGTGCGCTCCGGAGCGGGCGAACTCCTCGTACCAGATGAGCTGCTCCATCAAGCTGGCGCCGCGACCGCCGTACTCCTTCGGCCAGGAGATGCCGGCGTACCCGGCTTCGTGCAGCTTGCGCTGCCAGGCGCGATCGAACTCGCTGCGCGCTTTCAGGTCGTGCTCGGGGGGTTCGGTCTTCGGCGCGTTCGCCGCCAGCCAGGCGCGGGCGTGCTCGCGGAATCGTTCTTCGTCGGCGGTGAAGGTGATGTCCATTCCCCAACCCCTATCGAAGACCGGCGCCAGGTCCAAGCGTCCCCGGGGGTCCGGAACGCATTGGGCCCGCCGGCCGGCGGGCGAACTGCTCACAGCCCCGCAGCGCGTTGACGGCTGCCAGCGGCGAGCGTAGAGGCGGACGGTGACCGACGGGGCGCACCACTACCTCGATCGCTTCCGTCTCGACGGCCGCACCGCGCTGGTCACCGGCGCCAGCCGCAACATCGGCGCCGCCATCGGCCGGGCGCTCGCCGAGGCCGGCGCCAACCTGATCGTCAACGCGCGCACGCCGCAGCCGCTCGCGGACTACGCGGGGTCGGTGCGCGCGCGCTTCGACGTGCAGGTGACGGCGATCGCCGCCGACCTTGCCTCGCCGGCCGAGCGAGCGCGGCTGATCGATGAGGTGACACGGCTGGGCGTTGGGGTCGATGTGCTGGTCAACAACGCCACCGGTGGCGGCCGGCCGGAGAGCGGGCTGGAGACCACCCCAGAGATGTGGGCGAGCGCGGTGCAGGTCAACGTGACCGCGCCTTTCGAGCTCTGCCGCGCGCTCGTTCCAGGGATGCGTGCGCGCGGACGCGGATCGGTGATCAACCTGCTCAGCACCGCCGCCTTCGCGGTCGTACCGCCGATGCTCGCCTACGGCGCCATGAAGTCGGCACTGTGGACGATGACCAAGTACCTCGCCCGCGAGTGCGCCCCGCAGGTACGGGTCAACGCCATCTGTCCCGGCACCGTCCAGGAGGGCGGCGAGCTCAAGGTACCAACCTGGTCCAAGCTCCTTCCCCTCACCGCGCTCGGCCGCGTCGGCGACCCCAACGAGCTCGCCTGCGCCGCGCTCTTCCTGGCCTCGGACGCGTCGAGCTACACGACCGGGCAGGTGATCTTCGTCGACGGCGGGCGGGTGATGTTGCCGTGACCGCGTGTGCGCGTGCGCGTGTGTGCGTGTAAACCCCGCAGACGCGCTCACGCGCACACTCGTACACACACGGCTCACCTCGTATCGTCGCGTGACGTCCCGAGTCCCCCCCCGCGCCGCCACATGTAACAGGAGTCGGGCAGACCGCCGGTGCTGGCGGCGGTGGAGGCTTCGGGGAGGAGGGCCCAGATGTCGAGCGCGGCAAAGCACTGCACGATGGTCGGCGCGAGCTGCAGCAGCGCGTCGCGCAGCGGGGCGTCGTTCCCCGCGGCGCCGAAGTGCCGCAGGATGGCGGCGCTGATGCCGGCGCGCAGCGAGCGGCCGGCCAGGCTCGCCACCGCGTCGTCGCGCGATCGCCACGGCGCGGTGGTGACGTCGTGGATCTCGCGCTGGCGTTCCTCGGCGGTCACATGTCGCACGAGCAGATCCTTCATCTGCACCGCGGCGCTGATCGTGATCTCGCGCTGCGCGCCGAACCGCTGCATCGGCGCCGCCACGGCCGGCGACGGCGCGAAGTGCAGATCGTTCAGCTGCGCGGTCAGCGCCAGCTCGCCCGGGGCGGTCTCGTAGCCGTCGACGGTCACGTCGCGCCGGAAGATGCGCTCCCCGGGGCGCCGTCCAGGCGCGCGGCCGTGCAGCCGCTCGTCCTCGGCCATCGCCCAGCGCGTCGTCGGGCCGACCAGGTAGGCGAGCGTGAGGATGTGCGAGCAGCCGCGCGGGCCGCCGATCTCGGCGCCGACGGCGGACGCGTAGCCGTCGTCGAGCCGCAGGCCCACGAGGTGGTCGACGCGCCCGATCAGATCGCGGCAGCTCTCGCCGCGGGTGGCGGGCGACGCCTCGAAGGCGACGGTCGGCATCTGCGCGCCGATGCGCGCGATCGTTTTCGCCGCGCGGTCGATGACGCCGTCGAGGCGCATGTGGTGGATGATGCCGGTCCCTTGCAGGTCGCCGCCGACCGGCGCGAAGCCGCGCTTGCGCAGATCGAGCACGTAGGCCGCGAACGGCACCTCCGGCGGCTCGCCGTGCGCCAAGGTGATGGACAGTGTACGCGTGTGAAGGGGATGGCCCGTAGCGGTGAGCGGCATCGAACTCTTCTCGCTCGCGGCCCGCGGGAGCGCAAGTATGGCCAGGTTTGGAGTGCGGGAGCTTGCTCCCGCTGTGGGGTGGGGGATGGGGAGTCGGATACGTACGCGGCCCCACCGACCCCACAGCGGCAGCAAGCTGCCGCACTCCACAGTCAGTCGCGGCGCGGCTTGCGCTCGTGGTAGCGCTCGCGCCACTCGCGCGGCGGAGGATCGGCGGCCTTGCTGCCGGCGCCGAAGAAGCGCGGCAGCTCGGCCGCGAGGTCGGTGGCCGTGAAGGGGCGTTCCGGCCGCTCGAAGGTGCCGGCAACGCGCCAGCCGGCCACGTGCTCGATGGTCGCGCCGCGGATCTGGAAGGTCTGCCCGCTGATCCACCCGGCGGCCGGACTCGCGAGGTAGCAGGCGAACTCGGCGACGTGCGCGGGGTCGGTCGGGTCGAAGGACTGCACCGCGGCGCGCTGGCGGTCGATGCGCCAACCGACGGCCGCGAGGCGGGTCATCGCCGACGGCATGAGCGCGTTGACGGTCACCCCGTACGGCGCCATCTCGGTGGCGACCGCGTCGGTAAAGGCGCTGACGCCGCCCTTGGCGGCGACGTAGTTCGACTGGCCGGCGCCGCTGTATACGAGCAGGCCGGTGCTGGTGTTGATCAGCCGGCCGTACGTCCCACCGTGCTGCTTCGCCTGCGCCCGCCACCACCGGCAGGCCGGGCGGCTGACGGCGAAGGTGCCCTTGAGGTGGACGCGGATGACGTCGTCCCACTCGTCCTCCTCGAGGTTGAACACCATCTTCGGCCGCCCGATGCCGGCGTTGTTGATCACGATGTCGAGCCGGCCCCAGGTATCGAGCGCGAGATCGACCAGCGCTTGGCCGACCGCCATCGACGAGATGTCGCCGGTGTGCGCGACCGCCTCGCCGCCCGCCATGCGCACGGCGGCGACCGCCTCCGCGGCCGGCGTCTCGGCCGTGGCGCTCCCGTCAGCGGCGCCACCCGTATCGTTCACCACCACCCGCGCGCCGTACGCGGCCAGCCGCAGCACGTGGGCGCGGCCGATGCCGCGGCCTCCGCCGGTGACGATCGCGACGCGTCCGTCGAGCAGGCGCTCCGCCATGGCCGGCGTCATACCCCGGCGCGCGCGCCAGGCAAAGCCGCCGCGCGGCTCACCCCTCGCGTCGGCCCGACTCCAGCCACGCCGCCATGATGCGCGGCTTGGGCCCCGCCCATCCCTCGTCGACCGTCACGAAGAAGAACGGCACCTCGCGGTGGAGGAGGAACTGCCATCCCTCGCCGCTGCGGATGTACTCGTCCTCGTAGTATCCGGCGGCGACGAAGGCCTGGCCGCCGATGTCGCCGACCGCATCGAAGCTCGACCGGCCGCGGGCGCGCTGGTCGGATTCGAAGACGATGGACAGGTTGTGGACGTAGTGCATGCAGCTGTCGAAGCGGCGCCACAGGCGGTCCAGGTAGCCCGCCACGGCCGCCCGGCCGCGGTGCGCCCGCGAGCCGTCCGGGCTGTTGTCCCAGACAATCTCTGGATGGCAGAGGGCCAGAAACGCCTCGACGTCGGCCGCCGCGTGGCTCGCGTGCCCGCGGTCCTGGATGAAGCAGTACTGGTTGTGCAGGTCGCGAATCGCCTCGCGGTCCTCCAGCCGCCGCAACCGCGCCAGCAGCTCGCCGTCGGCCATGCGTCGCCTCCTCGCCTAGGAACCGGACATACCAGACACGAGCCGGTCGGGGCACCGCGACGAGACGGCTGCAGGCCGGTGTATTGCGGCTTCAGATTACGCCCGAATGTTGATAGCTGAGGAGCATTCGGGAGGACAGCATGACGCAACGCGCATTCAAGGACGTTCGCGGCGCCGGCGCCGAGAGCGGGCCGGCGCAGCCGGTCGCCCAGTTCATGAAGCGGCTCGAGGCGCTACAGGCGGAGATCGCCACCGAGAAGAACCGGGTGTGGGAGCGCGTCGCCGACGGCACCCTGTCGCTCGAGCTGCTCAAGCGCCTCTGCAAGGAGTATTACTTCCTCGGCAAGTGGTACACGTGCGAGTTCGGCTCGATCGTGTCGAACGCGCCCGACGTCGACGCGCTCGACCTGGGCTCGAGCGAGCACTTCATCCACTGGACGCAGAACCTGGCCGACGAGACCGGCTTCGCCGGGGACCGCAACCACGTCGACATGAAGGTGGAGTGGGCGCGCGCCCTCGGCATCAGCAATCGCGAGCTGCTCGAGTACCGCGCTATGCCGGAGAGCATCGGCTCGGTGTTCACGACCCTGTACTACATGCGCCGCTCCTACGAGGAGGGCCTCGCCGCCTTCGGCTGGGCGGGCGAGCGCTTCGCCGCGTCCACCAACTACGCGCGCATGATGTACGAGGGCATGCGCAACCACTACGACCTCGAGGTCGAGAACTTCAAGGTGCACGCCTACGCCGAAGAGGATCACGGCAAGGCGGCCGACTTCCTCCTCCGTCAGGTCGCGGTCACGGCCGGCCAGCAGCGCCGCATCCGCCGAGCCGTCGAGCACGTGCTGGTGTGCCGCAACGCGCGCACCGTGGCGCTCAACCGGTGGTTGGAGGAGCCGGGCGCCCTGCGCCGCAAGGCGCAGCGCGCCGCGCGGCGTTGACCGTTGGGCGTCGGCGAATGGCGAGCCCTACGCGAACGTCGGCGCAAGCCCGGCGCCGTGCCAAACGCCGAACGGCGACTCTGGACCCCGAAGTCTTCCTCCTGGTAACGAGCCTACGTCAGCTCCCAAAGGGATAGGGCGATGAAGAACGGCATGCTGGTCGCCGACTGCGACATGCACATCTTCGAACCGCCGGACCTCTGGCAGCGCTACATCGACCCCGCCTACCGGCATGCAGCGCCGGTCGGCCTCACCGAGATGCGGCGCGACATGCGGGTGAAGGTCAAGTCGCACGTCATCCTGCGCATGGGATCGGTGCGGCCGGTGGACCCAAACTCCGGCGGGGTGTGGAAGGCGGCACACGATTCCGCGTATGCCAGCGCCGAGGCGCGCCACTGGGATCCCACCTCGCAACGCGAGGCGATGGACGCCGAGGGGATCGACATCGCGGTGCTGTTTCCGACCCGCGGCCTGTTCGTACTCGGCCTCGACACGCAGCAGCAGATGGGCGTGGACGGCCTCGAGCCCGACTTCGCCGCCGCGATCGCGCGCGCCTACAACGACTGGATGGCCGACTTCTGCAAGGATCACCGCGAGCGCATGTACGGTTGCGGCATGGTGGCACCCCACCACGTGCCGTCGGCCGTGGCCGAGACGCGGCGCTGCGTCGAGCAGCTCGGCTTCAAGGCGGTCTTCCTCGCTCCCGGGATGGTCAACCGCAAGCCCTGGCACCACGCCGACTACGACCCGCTCTGGGCCGAGTGCGAGCGGCTCAACATCCCGATCTGTTTCCACGGCGGCGGCCAGAACTTCCTCAAGCCGGACTTTTCGCTCGAGGTGCTCGACAAGCTGATGATGTGGCACACCTTCAGCCAGCCGCTCGGCATCATGACGGCGCTGGTCAGCCTGACCGCCGGCGGCGTGTTCGAGCGCTTCCCGCGGCTGCGCGCCGGCTTGCTCGAGGGTAACTGCTCGTGGGCGCCGTGGCTCCTCTATCGGCTCGACGAGCACTACGAGTGGCTGGGCCGCTTCGAGGCCCCGGAGCTGCGCATGAAGCCGTCGGAGTACTTCGTGCGCAACTGCTTCCTCGCCGTCGAGGCGGACGAGGAGCGGGTCGACCAGTACGTCGCCACCTTCGGCGACAACAACCTCGTGTACTCCACGGACTACCCCCACGCCGACTCGAAGTACCCACACGCCGTCGAGGCCTTCACCCACCTGCCGCTGTCGGAGACATCACAGCGCAAGATTCTGTGGGACAACTTCAGCCGCCTGTACGACATCAAGGCCCCGCAGGCCGCCACCCTCGCGGGACAGGCACGCGGATGAGTACGGGCGTGGGCGGGTGGGCGCGTGAGAGAGGGTACGCGTGTGCGCGTATGCGCGTACGCGCGAATCGCTGGCGCGCGCAGACGCACACGCGCCCACTCGCTCACGCGCCCACTCTCTCGCGCCCACCCGCCCACGCAGACGAGGAATCGTGAATCATGAAGATCGTCGACGCAGACGGCCACGTCGCCGAGGGCACGTCCCTCGCGTTGCAGGCCATGGAGCGCTGGCCGCAGCACGTCACGCTGCGCACCGATGGACGGCCGAGCCTGAAGATCGAGGGACGACACTACCCGGAAGATCAGGGCCCCGGCGCTGGGTGCCCACCGGAACACGGGCTGAGCACGGCGGAGGGCATCAACTGGTCGTCCCCGGAAGGGGTGCTCAAGGACGCCGACCGCGACCACATCGACGCGATGGTGCTCTACCCGAGCTTCGGCCTCTGCGCGCCGAGCCTCGAGGACCGCGAGTTCGCCATCGGCTTCGCTCGCCTCTACAACGGATGGATCGCGGATTACTGCAAGCCGACCCGCGGCCGCCTGCGCGGCGTCGCGGTGACGCCCATCGAGCACGGGGCCGTGGCGATCGACATCATGCGCGAGGCGAAGGCACTCGGCCTGGTGGCGACCATGCTCCCCCCGGCGCTGAAGACGCGCAATCTCGACCACCCCGATCTCGACCCGTTTTACGCTGCGGCCCAGGAGCTCGACATGCCGCTCGGCATCCACGGCGCGCCCGGCATCCATCTGCCGAAGATCGGTGTCGACCGCTTCACCAACTACATCCAGGTGCACTGCATCAGCTTTCCGTTCGACCAGATGACGGCGATGACCGCGCTGGTCTCGGGCGGGGTGTTCGACCGCCATCCGAAGCTGCGCGTCGCCTTTCTCGAGGCCGGCGTCGGCTGGGTGCCGTTCTTCATCGACCGCATGCACGAGCACTTCGAGAAGCGCGGCTCGTGGATCCCGAACGGCTGGCGGCGCGATCCGCACGAGTATCTCGCGGCCGGCAACATCTGGGTGAGCTGCGAGCCCGAGGAGCCCATCCTCCCCGGCGTGATCGATGTCCTCGGCGCCGACTTCATCATGTTCGCCAGCGACTACCCGCACTGGGACGGCGACTGGCCCCACAGCACCAAGCATCTGCGCACTCGCGCCGACATCGACGAGACGGCGCGTGTCAAGATCGCCGGCCAGAACGCGCAGCGCTTCTACGCGCTGTAGCAGGGGGCGAGGAACGAGATTTCACCGCGGAGGCGCGGAGTCCAGAAGGGAGATCAAACTCTCCTTATTCTCCGCGTCTCCGTGTCTCCGCGGTGAAAATCTTTCATTTTGGTCGTGCGTCAGGGCTCGAGGACGACCTTGATCGCGCCGGCCTTGCGGTCGCGCGCGATGCGGAAGGCCTCGGGCGCCGCCTCGAGCGGCAGACGGTGAGTGATGACCGCCAGGGGCAGCTCCGGTGTGGCGGCGAGCAGCGCGGCGGCGCCGTCGACGTCGCGCCCGGCGGCGTGGCGGCCGTACATGCTCGACGCCTGCACGCGCAGCTCCTTCATCATCAGCATGAAGCCCGGCAGGTTGATCGATCCCCAGTAGCTCGAGAGCAGCAGCAGCACCGCGCCCGGTTTCGCCAGCTCGCACGATGTCTGCAGCGCGGTCTCGGTGCCGGCGCATTCGACCACCACGTCGTACTCGCCTGCCGCCGGCGTCGCCCCGAGCCGCTCACCGGCGGCGGCCTGCGCGTCGTGCCGGGCCACCAAGCCCACCGTCGCACCGACCGCCCGCGCGGCGGCGACCGCGAGTAGTCCGATCGAACCGGCGCCGACCACCGCCACCCGTTGCCCGCCCTGCAGCCCGACCTTGCGGAAGCCGTGCAGACAGACGGCGAGCGGCTCGACCAGGCTGGCGTCACGCGCCGCCACACCGCCCGGCAGCGGCACCAGGCAGCGCGGCGGCACGAGCAGCTCGCTCGCCATGCCGCCGTCGCGCATGATGCCGACGATGAGGCTCGGCGCCGAACGGCAGAGGTTGTAGTCGCCGACGGTGCAGAACTCGCACGCGCCGCACGGGACCAGGGGCTCGATGGCCACCGGGGTGCCGTCCGCCAGCTCGCCCGCCAGCTCGTGGCCGATCGTCACCGCCGGGTGGTAACCGTGCTCCAGCATGTGCAGGTCGGAGCCGCAGATCCCGGCCGCACGCATGCGGACCCGAACGCCCTCGCCGCTTGGCGACGGGACGTCGACCACCTCGACCCCATTGTCGGTCATCCGCACCGCGCGCATGGCCTCCCCGCAAACCAAGTTCGCACGCACCAGTCAATGGGTGGGCGTGTGGGCGCGTTTGGCGTGGGCGCGTGTGTACGTGGGCGCGTGAGCGAGTGGACGCGTGAGCGCGTCGGCAGCTGCGGGAGAGGCACTGACAGGGTACGCCCACACGCTTCGCAAACGTTCCCCTCGTCCCCTGCGCGCCCACTCGCCCACGCACACACGCGCCGCCGCGCGCCGCCCGGCTTGCGCCGCCGTCCCATCGGCCCCTATCCTTCCCGGCGATGAGCCTCGAACACGACCGCCTGGAGCAGGACGGCGCGGCTTGGCGCCAGTGGGGCCCGTATCTGAGCGAGCGCGCCTGGGGGACGGTGCGCGAGGACTACAGCGCCGGCGGCACGGCGTGGGACTATTTCCCGCACGACCACGCCCGCTCGCGCGTCTACCGCTGGAACGAAGATGGGCTCGCGGGGATCTGTGACAGCGCCCAGTTCCTGTGCTTCGCGTTGGCGCTGTGGAACGGGCGCGACCCGATCCTGAAGGAGCGCCTGTTCGGGCTCACCGGCAACGAGGGCAACCACGGCGAGGACGTCAAGGAGTACTACTACTACCTCGACTCCACGCCGACCCATTCGTACATGCAGATGCTGTACAAGTATCCGCACGGCGAGTTTCCCTACCGCTGGCTGGTCGAGGAGAACCGGCGGCGGACGAAGGCGGACGCAGAGTTCGAGCTCGTCGACACCGGCATCTTCGCCGAGGATCGCTACTGCGACGTCTTCGTCGAGTACGCCAAGGCCGACCCCGAGGACGTGCTGGTGCGCATCACGGCGTGTAACCGCGGCCCCGACGCCGCGACGCTGCACCTGCTGCCGACGCTGTGGTTCCGCAACACCTGGGCGTGGGGCTACGACACCCGCCGGCCGCTGCTCTCCGCCGGCCCAGCCGCGGCGCCCCGCGCCGGCGTTCGCATCGTGCACGCGCAGCACCACCTGCTGGGCGACTACACGCTGTACTGCGAGGACGCCGACGACCTGCTGTTCACCGAGAACGAGACCAATGCCATGCGGCTCTTCGGCACGCCGAACCCGGCAAGCCACGTCAAGGACGGGTTCCACGCCTTCCTGGTGGACGGCGACGAAACCGCAGTCAGCCCCGAGCCGCGCGGGACCAAGGCCGCGGCGCGATACGAACGGGTCATCCCCGCCGGCGGCACCATGACGGTGCGCCTGCGACTGTGCCGCGCCGCGGCGCCCGGGCAGGTGCGCCGTGCGCCCTTTGCCGACTTCGACAAGCTGGTCGCCCAACGCAAGCGCGAAGCCGACGAGTTCTACGGCGAGCTCGAGCCGGCCGCGGGCATGGACGACGACCTGCGGCGGGTTCAGCGCCAGGCCTTCGCCGGCATGCTGTGGTCGAAGCAGTTCTTCCACTACAACGTGCAGCAGTGGTTGGACGGCGATCCCGCCCAACCGCCGCCGCCGCCGGAACGGCTCAACGGACGCAACCACCAGTGGCGACACCTGAACAACGCCGACGTCATCTCGATGCCCGACGCGTGGGAGTATCCCTGGTACGCCGCCTGGGACCTCGGCTTCCACTGCATCCCGCTCGCCGTCGTCGATCCCGAGTTCGCCAAGCAGCAGCTCATCCTGCTGGGACGCGAATGGTACCAGCACCCAAACGGCCAGATCCCCGCCTACGAGTGGGCATTCAGCGACGTCAACCCGCCGGTCTACGCCTGGGCCGCGTGGCGCGTGTACCAGATCGACCGCAAGCGGTGCGGCCGCGGCGACATCGCCTTCCTGGAGCGCGTCTTCCACAAGCTGCTGCTCAACTTCACCTGGTGGGTGAACCGCAAGGACACCGAGGACAACAACGTCTTCGAAGGCGGCTTCCTCGGCCTCGACAACATCGGCGTCTTCGACCGCAGCGCGCCGCTGCCCACCGGCGGCTACATCGAGCAGAGCGACGGGACGAGCTGGATGGGCGTCTTCTCGTTGAACCTGATGACCATCGCGCTCGAGCTGGCGCGGACCAACCCGTCCTACGAGGACATCGCCACCAAATTCTTCGAGCACTTCCTGTACATCGCGAGCGCGATGAACGACATGGGCGGCGACGGCATGTCGCTGTGGGACGAGGAGGATCAGTTCTTCTACGACGTCCTGCGCCACCCCAGCGGCCGCCGCGAGCGTCTCAAGCTGCGGTCCCTGGTCGGGCTCACGCCGCTGTTCGCGGTCGAGACCATCGAGCCCGCCACCTTGGAGGCGCTGCCCGCCTTCAAGTGTCGCCTCGAGTGGTTCCTCGAGCACCGGCCCGACCTCGCCAAGCTCGTCTCGCGCTGGGAGGAGCCCGGGCTCGGCGAGCGCCGCCTGATCGCGCTGGTGCGCGGCCATCGCATGAAGCGCCTCCTGGCCCGCATGCTCGACACGAACGAATTCCTCAGCGACCACGGCATCCGGTCGCTGAGCAAGGCACACGCCGCACCGCATCCGTATGTGTTCCACAGCGCCGGCGGCGAATACGTCGTCCCCTACGAACCGGCCGAATCGCGCACGGGCGTCTTCGGCGGCAACTCGAACTGGCGTGGACCCGTGTGGGTGCCGATGAACTATCTGCTGATCGAGGCGCTGCAGAAGTTCCACTATTACTACGGCGACGACTTCAAGGTGGAGTGTCCGGCCGGGTCGGGCCAGTACCTCACCCTCGGACAGACCGCGGACGATCTGTCGCAGCGACTCATCCGCCTGTTCGCCCGCGGCGAGGACGGC
>Ga0335069_10010554_pt1 | contig 13089 bp, 7 predicted proteins | sample Lox_Sample_11_FD_206714 | JGI IMG/M metagenome (GOLD analysis project Ga0335069, IMG submission 206714) | Soil microbial communities from Loxahatchee National Wildlife Refuge, Florida, United States - Lox_Sample_1.1 | ecosystem: Environmental > Terrestrial > Soil > Wetlands | place: USA: Florida... | reverse complement strand
TACAACGCGCTCGCGGTCGTGTCTCGTTACCGGAACAGCCGCGGCATGGTGCAACTGTCGTACACCTGGAGCCACACGATCGACAATCAAAGCGACGCGTTACGCGGGGATTTCTTTGACCTGAGCTTTACGAACATTCAAGCGTACAGCCCGACTGGGCGCGCGACATTTTCCAGGCAGTTCGACGCTCAGTCCGATCGCGGCAATTCCGATTTCGATCAGCGGCACAATCTGGTGATCTTCTCCTATTGGAACTTGCCGGAGCCTTTCAGCCGGTCGAAGTTCGGATTCTTAACGCGAGGTTGGACAGTCGGCGAGCTGGCGGCTTTCCGCTCAGGGTTTCCTTATTCCGTCTTCGGGCCGACGACTGAGTTGAATGGACAGAGCTTTGTCCTGAACAATCGGGCGAACATTATCGATCCGAACCAGGTCTTCATTCCAGCGCAGCCCGTGCCGGGAGGTGTGCGAGTACTGAACTTCAGTGACTTTACCGCTGCCGCGCCAGGCCAGCTCGGCAACGGTGGGCGGAATGCGTTTATCGGCCCTGGGTTTTACAGCATCGATTTGTCGTTGGCAAAGTCCTTCGGACTGAGATGGCTCGGTGAAGGCGGACGCATGACGTTGCGCGCTGACGCGTTCAACGTGCTGAATCATGCGAACCTGGGCAATCCTTACGCGCAGTTCGATCCCACGAACGATCCGACCACAACGCCATTCGGGATTTCGACGTTTGGGCGGCAAGGAGCGCAGACCGGTTTTCCGGCGGTGAGTCCATTGAATGAGACACCGCGCGAGATTCAACTCAGCGTGCGGGTGATCTTCTAACGCTAGAGAATCGCGCGCAGCAGAGGGATTCTGCGGAATACTATTTCGCTAAGCGTGAAAGAGGCGATCATCGCAATGATGGCTAGCGTCATGAACTTCAGCAAGGGATGCCAATCAGAGACAGTAAGCGTTCGGGCGGCCAGAATTACGATCGGCGGATGGAATACGTAAACGCTGAAGGCGTCGTCGGACATAAACATTGCGGCGCGGTTTTGATTCGGGAATTTCTCCCTGAACAGCACCAATAGACCATAGCAGACCGCGACGCAAGTGAACGATTCCCACAGGCAGAACGCGCCACTCTGCCAGTGCCACCCGCCGGAAAAATAGCCTCGGTGGCCGCTGAGTGCCCCGCCATAGACTAGAAGGGCGAGCCAGCCCGCAAATCCAGTCGGAAGGACGACGGCCATCCAGCGCAGTCCGGTTTCGAAGCGCAATTGCGGTAACCAGAGCTGGCGTGCGGCGAGGATGCCCGCGCTGAATAGCAGAATATACTGCGGGAAATCCGGCAGATGCATGTTCAGGACAGCCGGCGGGCGGAACCCGCGAACCAAGAACGCAAGAATCGCCATGGCCAGAGCAAAGCCGATCAACGTTGGCGTACTGGGCGCGGATGTCGAGGGCGCTGCCGTCTTGAAGCGGAACCGGCGATATGCCACGTAGGCGACGGCGAAGATCAGCAGGGCGAGACAAAACCAGAGTGGACCGTTTTCTTGCAGGAATTCTCGATTGCGGATGTGTTTCACCCATTCGTTCGCGAACGAGGTCGGACGCGTGGACGTCCAGGAGTGCGCAACGAAGTATTCTGTGACCGGTCCAAGCACCAACATATAAAACAGAACTGGCACTCCAAGACGGAAGGCTCGATCACCGAGGAACTTTCGCGGACCTTTGCGATCGAACGAAGCAGGAACGAACAAGCCTGCCACGAAGAAGAGCAAGCCCATGAAGAACGATTGCAGGTACATCTGCCAGGCCGCGAATGTCAGCAGAACTGGCGTGGAGATCGGCTTTCGATCCGTGAAATACCAGTTGCCCAGCGGGCTATAAGTATCCGCCGCGTGCATGCTGATCACCAGCAGGATCATCGTCCAGCGGACGTTGTCGATGAACAGCATCCGCCCTGGTAAGGCGGACTTCGAGGCCGCTACATCAAGCTGATTGCGAGGTGTGGCCATGATGGCCGTGAAGCTGCATCGCGGCGACGCGCCCCGAACCTAGCAGAGCGGTTTTGTCGTTGGTGATGACGCGCACAGGAATGTTCGCCAGCAGTGGAGCAACGCGGCCTTTCTCGCTGAAGGCCTTCATGAATGCAGGGCCTTTCAGTTTCTCAACGATCTTCGGTGCAATGCCGCCACCGATGAATACGCCACCAGTAGCGACTACTTTGAGTGCCAGGTTTCCTGCTTCGGCGCCATAAATCGACACGAACAAATCCAGCGTCTGAACTGAGATGTCGGCTTTTCCGCTGAGCCCCGATTTCGCAACAGCCGCCGAGGGATCTCCGTGCGCTATCTCATCGGCGAGCCAGGCAGGCTCCTCAGCGCGCTTTGTATCTCGGAGGAATTGATAAACATTGAACAGCCCCGGACCCGAGAGGACTCGTTCGAAACTCACATGTTCGAACTTCCGCATCAGGTATCGCAGCAGCTCAATCTCAAGTTCTGTGCGCGGCGCGAAGTCCGCGTGACCGCCTTCGGAAGGAAATGGACGATAGCCATTCGGCTCAGCAAGCAGACCAGCTTCGCCTAATCCCGTACCGGCGGAAATCAGAGCCCGGTTGCCATGGTGGTTCGCTCCCGCGTTCAGCGTCACAAAATCAGAGTCCTGGAGCGCAGCGATGCCATGCGCGTTGGCGAAAAGATCGTTGATCAGCTCGACGCGCTGCAATCCCAGGTCGCTCGCTAGTTGCTGCGAATCGACGACCCAAGGCAGATTGGGAGTCTGCACCTTGCCGTCCACAACCGCGCCGGGAAGTCCGAAACAAGCCGCATCGACTTTGTGATTGTGGGTGGAGAGAAACTTCTTGATGATCTCGCCAGGCCCCTTGTATTGAGGACTGGGAAAGACCTCAATCGACAGCGGCTTCAAATGATCGGGCGTGCCCTCGAAGAACGAAAGCCGCGTGTTGGTACCACCTATATCGCCTGCTAGTATCATTCTGTTGCGCACCAGTGCCGGTGATCCTTTGCCAGCAGTTCATCCGCTTCCGGCGGTCCCCAGCTCCCGGCCGCATAATTGGGGAATCGTCGAGGAGGCAGCGCCTCCCAGACGTCCAGGACAGGAGCAACGACATTCCACCCGGCTTCAACCATGTCGGATCTCTGGAACAACGTTGCGTCCCCGAGCATGCAGTCGTACAACAGCCGCTCGTATCCGGTTTGTGGTGTCGCGTTGAAGTAGTCGGTGTAGTTGAAATTCATGTTGACGCCACCGATCTGAACCACTGGTCCAGGAATCTTGGCACCGAAGCTGAGTGAAATGCCCTCGTTTGGTTGAAGGTGGAGCACTAGTCGATTCGGCTCCAGTTTATCCACGGCCGTTTTGCGAAACAGCATAAACGGCGCGCGCTTAAACTGGATCACTATTTCGGTCGTGCGCTTCGGAAGAGCCTTACCCGTGCGCAGATAGAACGGCACGTCGGCCCAGCGCCAGTTATCGATGTACAACTTCATCGCCACGAACGTCTCGGTACGCGAGTCTGGCGCCACCATCGGCTCATTTCGATATGCGTTGATCTTGTTACCTTTGACCGAGCCTTCACCATACTGGCCACGTACAGTACGCGTGAGCACCTCTTCGTCACTCATCGGCGTGAGGGCCTTCAAGATCTTGGCTTGCTCATCGCGCACGACGTCGGCGTCGAATGAAACGGGGGTCTCCATCGCAGTTAACGAAATGAGCTGGAAGATATGGTTCGGAACCATATCGCGCAGGGTCCCGGCAGTATCGTAATACATTCCGCGCTGTTCGACGCCGACCGTTTCGCCGACTGTAATCTGCACATGATCGATGTACCGGCGATTCCAAATCGGCTCGAAGATACCGTTGGCGAAACGGAAGACCATGATGTTCTGCACGGTCTCCTTGCCGAGGTAATGATCGATGCGATAGATCTGTTTTTCCTTGAGAACCTTCCCGATCTCGCGGTTCAGCGCTTTCGCCGAATCCAGATCGCGGCCGAACGGTTTCTCAATGATCACGCGGCGCCAGCCCTGTTCTTCGTTCACTAGCCCAGCGCTGCCTAAACGCTTGACGATGGTGGCGAAGAACGTCGGGGCCGTCGCCAGGTAATAGAAGTAGTTGCCCCTGGTACCCAACTGCTTGTCCAGCGACTTCAGCAGATTGTCCAAGGTTTCGTAAACACTGGGATCGTCAAAGTCGCCGGATACATAGTGAATCCGATGCGCCAGCCATTCCCATTGTTGAGGATCCAGTTTGGTGGTGGCGAAGTCGCCGATTTCCTTGTTGATGAGGTCCCGGAACTGCTCGGTATTCATCTCGTTCCGGGCCACACCCACCAAAGCAAAATCCTTGGACAGAAGATTGTCCTTGGCTAAGTTGTAAAGCGCCGGGATCAATTTGCGCTTAGTCAGGTCGCCCGACGCCCCGAAGATCACCATGACGCATGAATCGGCCGGGCGGCCTGTACTTGCTTTAGTTAAAGTCGGTTCTTCCGCTAGTTGCATGGTTCGCCTTTCTGGATTGGAAAGATGTCATGCAGCACGCACTAATGCCTACGCCGAGCGGGAGCGGGCTACCCTCGGCCTGTACGCCAATCCCGGGCTTCCGAAATTGGTGTGGGCGCCCGCTCGGGTCGCATTACTGTTGTCTCGTCGAGACGTTAGCTCGCAGCCAACATCACGCCCCGTGCGAAGCCTCCTTTTCCAGGTGCCCGCCGAACTGGAAGCGCATTGCGGATAGGAGCTTGTCCGCAAAGTCGGCCTCGCCGCGGGAGGAGAACCGTTCGTACAGAGAGGTGGTCAGTACGTGAGCGGGGACAGCTTCGTCGATCGCGGCTTTAATGGTCCAGCGGCCTTCACCGGAATCGGAAACGCGCCCGGCGAATTTTGCGAGATTCTGATCTTCAAGCAACGCTGCCGCCGTGAGATCGAGCAGCCAGGAGGCGATTACGCTGCCACGCCGCCAGACTTCGGAGATGTCGCGCAGATTCATGTCGTATTGGTAGTGCTCCGGATCGCGAAGTGGCGTCGTTTCGGCATCGGCATCCTGGTGGCCTTTCTTGCCGACATTGGCGTTCTTTATGATGGCCAAGCCTTCGGCGTAGGCGGCCATGATTCCGTATTCGATGCCGTTGTGCACCATCTTGACAAAGTGGCCGGCGCCATTCCCGCCGCAGTGCAGGTATCCGTCTTCAGCGGTGCCGCCAATGCTGTCGGTCCGACCGGGTGTGCGGTCGATGTTGCCTTTTCCGGGAGCGAGGGTGGCGAAGATTGGATCCAGATGTTTGACGACGGAGTTGTCGCCGCCGATCATCATGCAGTAGCCGCGCTCCAGACCCCAGACGCCTCCGCTGGTGCCGACGTCGGCATAGTTAATCTTCTTGGGCGCAAGTTCCTTTGCGCGGCGGATGTCGTCGATGTAATAAGAGTTGCCGCCGTCAATCAAGATGTCGCCGGCAGCGAGATGGGGCAGAAGGTCGGCGATGGTCTTGTCGACGACCCCGGCGGGAACCATCAACCAGATCGCCCGGGGCGTCTCGAGTTTCTTGACGAAGTCCGCAAGCGACGTAGAGCCGGTGGCCTTTTCCTTAACAAGGTCGGCCACTGCCGACTGCGACATGTCAAATACCACGCAGTTGTGTCCATTTCTCAGCAAACGGCGCACCATGTTGGCGCCCATTCGTCCCAGTCCGATCATTCCTAATTGCATTGATCTCTCCCTTTCTTAAATTTGAATCCGCATCCCCGGCGGCGGGAACGCGACACGCATCAGGCGTGGTTCTGACTTAAAGCAAGTACCCAACTACGATAACGCCTTCTGGACCGCACTGTGCAGGGTGCTCAAGCCGCTCTCAACATCCTGCAAGTGTACGCGGAGCGCCCGGCGGTTTCGTTCGGCAAGGACCGTGAAATCACCACGAGCTTGCGCCGCTTTGACTACTCCAAAAGTATACTTCTGTCCGGGGACCGGAAGATCGGCCTTGTCGTTGCACGTGACCTGGAGGAACACACCCGAGTTCGGCCCACCTTTGTAAGCCTGACCGGTGGAATGCAGGAAGCGCGGCCCGAATCCCAGACAAGTTGCAACGTGTTTCTTATCGCGAACCGCGGTGCGGATCGTTTGCAGCGTCTTTTCGTGCGCATCGTTCATCTGCACGTAGCCGAGCAACGCGAAATAGTCACCAGCGTGCAGCCGATTGAGATGCGCTTTCAAGTAGCCTGCAAGCGACTTGTCGCTGCCCACCGCGGAATGGAGCGCCGATGCGTTCTTGTCGTCGCTAAATAGCTGCACCCCGCCTTCGGAGAAGATGGGCGTTTCCGGAGGAAGCGATCCGGTCTTCTCGTATTCCGACGTAAGTTTGCGAGTGGCGATCTTGCTTGCTTCGACGTCCGGCTGATTGAACGCGTTGATCCCGATCACCGACCCGGCGACGGCAATCGCGATCTCCCAACGGAACATCTCCTGACCAAGATTGTAGATGTCGCTGAGCGAGATCCGAACAACCGGATGGCCGGCCTTCGCAAGCGCGTCCACTGCACCGTCCTGCGCGGGGTCTGCTCCATTTTCGAGCCGCGTGTATGCGAACACGCGATCGTTGCCGTATGCCGAAGGCGGACCCAGCGGTTCGCGATCGACGGGAATGATGCCTTTCCCTTCCTTGCCGCTCGATTCGGCGAGCAACTGCTCAAGCCACGCGCCAAAATCGGAGATACCGGGCGAAGTGATGAGCGTGACCTTGTCGCGCCCCATCCTCGCGCACACGCCAAGAATCAAGCCGAGCTGCACTCCCGGGTTCTTATCGACGGGCAGACACGAGGAGCAAGCAATCGCCATGACATCTGCATGGTCCAGGAACTTCGGAGCATCGATGCCCATGACCGCTGCCGGAACCATGCCGAAGTCGGAGAGCGCAGAATAGCGCCCGCCGATGCTGGCCACGCCGTGGAAGATGTGGCCGAACCCATCGGCTTCGGCCACCTGCTCGAATTTCGAACCGGGATCGGTGACGGCGATGAACCGCTTGGCGGCCTTATCGGCACCAACCACCTGCTTCACGCGCTCGAAGAAATATTGCTTGAAGATGTTCGGCTCCAGCGTCGAACCCGACTTGCTGGACACAATGAAAACTGTCTTCGCCAAGTCGACTTTGCTCTCGAACTCTTTCACTTGAGCCGGGTCGGTGGAATCGAGGACGTGCAGTTCCGGGAATCCCGCGATCTTGCCAAAGGTCATCTTCAATACTTCGGGGCACAGGCTCGATCCGCCCATTCCCAGCAAGAGCGCGTGCTTGTAGCCTGCCGCCTTCACGTCAGACGCGAGATCTTCAAGATGCTTCTTGTGAGCTAGCTGGTCTTCGGTAATGCCCATCCAGCCTAGCCAATTATTTTCATCGGAGCCGGTCCAGAGACTGGCGTCACGCGCCCAAAGACGGCGGACCTTGCCGGCCATTTTCCAGTCATCAACGGCGGCCTGGAATTGCGCGCTAACGTCGGCGGGCAGCGTGTACGTTTGCGGGTCAACCTGCTCTTGCGATACGTACTTGCATTTCGCATCGACTGTATTCAGCAGCTTGTCGAACGGTTCAGCGAACAGCTTCACGGCCTGCGTGACCAGATCGTCGGTGACCTTCTTCATCGAAATACCGACGGCTTCAAGCGTGTCCATCGTGTCGTGCGCCTGATCGATGTCCGCTTCAAGACTCGCTTTCGGCGTGCCGTGATCACGGAAGGCGTCGAAAGTGGCGGGCGGGATCGTGTTGACCGTGTCCGGACCAATCAATTCGTTGATGTAGATCACGTCGGGATAGCTCGGATCCTTAGTGCTAGTGCTGGCCCAGAGCACGCGCTGCGTTTGCGCACCTTTCTTAGCTAGCGCATCCCAATCGGAGCCGGAGAAGATCTCTTTGTAGCGCTGATAGGTCAGCTTGGCATTGGCGATCGCGACTTTGCCGACCAGACTGCGGAGCAGTGACCGTTCCTTGGCGTCACTAGCAGTCTTCAACTTGTTCTTGACGATCGAATCGACCATGCTGTCGATGCGGCTAATGAAGAAGCTGGCGACGCTGGCCACGTGGCTGAGGTCGCCGCCGCTCGCGGCATATTTCTTGAGGCCGGAAATATAAGCGAAGGCGACCTTCTCGTACATCTCCATCGCAAACAGCAGCGTCACGTTAATGTTGATGCCTTCGGAGATGCACTGCTCGATCGCCGGAATTCCTTCCATCGTGGCAGGCACCTTCACCAGCAGGTTCGGTCGATTCACGGCCTTCCAGAGCCGGCGCGCGTCCTTTATGGTTCCCTGGGTGTCCTTGGCCAGGAACGGAGAAACTTCGAGACTGACGTAGCCATCGCGCTTGTTCGTACGATCATAAACACCGCGCAGCGTGTCAGCCGCATCCTGAATGTCCTTGATCGCCAGGGTTTCGTATACACCCATGGCATCGAGATCCTGACGTTTCTGCAACTCCACCAGAGCTTCCGAATAGTCGTTGCTACCGGTGATGGCCTTCTCAAAAATTGCCGGGTTCGAGGTGACCCCACCGAGGTTATCCTCGTCGATCAGGCGTTTCAATTCGCCGCTTGCGAGCAGGTTGCGGCGGATGTAATCTAACCACGCCGACTGCCCGTACTTGGCAAGTTCGCGCAGGGGATTGGTAGCTCTCGCCGGAGATGCTGTCGGAGTACTCATTCCTTCGATTTCCTCTCGTAACCTGACTTGCTAAGTTTTCAGGCGTTCACCGACCGTTCCTGCTGCGAAAAACGGGGATCGGGCAACGCGATCAAGCACGCGCTTCAAGCGCTTTGACTTTGTTCAATCGGCGTAGATGGCGTTCTTCGTTAGTGAATCTCGCCCCAGCATACGCGCGGACCAGCTCTTCGGCCATGGCGATCCCGATCACGCGCGCTCCCAGCACCAGGACGTTCATGTCGTCATGCTCAACGCCCTGGTGCGCCGAGTACGTATCGTGACAAAGGCCGGCGCGAATGCCATGGATCTTGTTTGCGGCAACGGAAGCGCCGATGCCGCTGCCGCAGATCAAGACGCCGCGCTGTGCGCGGCCGTCCAGGATGGCTTTCGAGACCGCTTCGGCAAAGTCGGGATAGTCGACCGGTTCAGGGCCGTGCGTCCCAACATCGACAACGTCATCGCCAAGCTCCTTAAGGAACTTGGCGAGTAGAGTCTTCAGTTCATATCCGGCGTGGTCGGAACCGATGGCGGTTTTCATGTTATTTATTCTTCGCGATCTCTTCCTTCGCGGCGGCGATCACCGCGTCTGGTGTAAATCCGAACTTCTTCTGCAACTCTTTCAATGGGGCGGACGCTCCGAAGGTGGTCATGCCGATGTTGCGGTTTGCGTACCGGCTCCAACCGAATGTAGAAGCTTGCTCCACCGATACGCGAGCCTTCACGCTCGGCGGTAGCACGCTGTCACGGTATTCCTGAGGTTGATGATCGAAGAGCTCCCATGACGGCATGCTGACAACGCGGGCTTTTACTCCCTCGCTGGTCAGCTTTTCGAAAGCCTCCACGCAAAGCCCGACTTCGCTCCCGGTGCCGATCAGGATTACATCGGGATGGCCGTCGCGGGCGTCGGCCAGGATGTACGCGCCCTTGGCAACTCCCGAAGCAGGAGCAAAACGGGTGCGATCCAATGTCGGCATGTTCTGCCGCGAGAGGATCAGACAGACAGGTTCGTGGCTGAACTGCATGATGGTCCGCCACGCTTCGGCCACCTCATTCGCATCGCCTGGACGTAACACAACAAGTCCGGGGATTGCACGCAGTGAAAGCAAGTGCTCGACCGGTTGGTGTGTCGGGCCGTCTTCACCCACTCCGATAGAGTCGTGCGTGAAGATATAGATCACCGGGATTTCCATAATCGCGCTCAATCGAATCGAAGCGCGCATGTAATCGCTGAAGATCAGGAAGCCCGATCCGAAGGGACGGATCTTGGAAAGAGACATTCCGTTCAAGATCGAGCCCATCGAGTGTTCGCGAATCCCGAAATGGAAGTTCCTTCCGGAATGATTGTTGGGCAGGAAATCGCCGGCGCCTTCAAAGGTCAACCGCGTTTTGGTGGAAGGAGCCAAATCCGCCGAACCGCCGATCAACCATGGCACGTGCTTGGCGATGGCATTTTCAACTTTACCGGACGAATCGCGTCCACCCATTCCCTTGGGATCTGCGGGGAAGTTCGGGATCTCAGAATCCCAACCCTGCGGCAGTTCGCGGCGCTGCATCTTCAAAAGTTGATCGGCCAGTTCCGGAAACTCCCGGCTATATTCTCCGAACTTGGCCATCCAAACATCTCGCAGTCCGTGGCCGCGCCCGCCCAGCAGTTCCTGGAAACGATCGTAGACTTCGCTCGGAACGTAAAACTTCGCATCCTCGGGCCAGCCATAGTTCCGCTTCGTACCGCGAATCTCTTCTTCACCCAGGGGTTCGCCGTGCGCGGCGCTTGTGTCCTGCTTGCTCGGGGCGCCGTAGGCGATGTGGCTGTCGACGATGATCAAAGTCGGACGGTCGGTGCTCGCTTTGAAAGCCTTAAAGGCGCGCGACAGCATGTCCTGGTCGTTGGCATCGCCGACGCGAGTCACGTTCCAGCCGTAAGCAATAAACCGGGTCGCGACGTCTTCGCTGAACGCAAGAGCCGTATTGCCTTCAATACTGATGTGATTGTTGTCGTAAATCCAGCAAAGATTGGAGAGCTTCAGGTGACCGGCGAGCGATGCCGCTTCGCCGCTGATGCCTTCCATCATGCAACCGTCGCCGCCGAGAGCGTACACATCGAAATCGATCATGTCGAAGCCCGGCTTATTAAAGTGATTCGCCATCCAGCGGCTGGCGATCGCCATGCCGACGCTTGTCGCGACACCTTGACCCAGCGGCCCCGTGGTGGTTTCAATACCCGACGTCCAGCGATATTCCGGATGCCCTGGGCAGCGGCTGTCCATCTGACGAAAATGCTTCAAGTCTTCGAGCGATACGCTTGGACGGCCCAGCACCTCATAGGCGGGATTCACCGCTTGCACCTTTGCTAGATGCAGCGTCGAGTACAGCAGCGTCGAAGCATGACCCATGGAAAGCACGAAGCGATCGCGATTGGGCCAAATCGGGTCCGTCGGATCGAACCTCAGAAAATGCTGCCAGAGGTTGTACACGACTGGCGCCATCGCCATCGGCGTTCCGGGATGGCCGCTATTTGCCTGTTGGACGGCATCCATGGCCAATGTCCGAATAGCATTTATACAAAGCTGGTCGATGCCGGCTGGGTTAGTCTGTTGGGGCTGGGCGGAAGTGGACATAATTCCTTAGATCAACCTTTCCAGGGAGTGTGTGGGGGATTGCAATCCCTGACGACGGATTGTATCCCATCTCATTGGTAGCGTGCCAATAAATTTTCGATGTCACCGTTTCTTACCGTTCTCTTGAACAGGCCTTTGGGTCATTTCACCCACTTGAATCAATGAGTTCCAGAACTACTATTCGCGATTTATTCTATTGCCTGTGTTGCGGTCTAAAGAGATACTAGAGAGAAGATTGTGCGCCGCCTCTCGAGTGTAGGATTACTGTTATTGGTTGGCTTCGTCAGGGCACAATCACCAATCGCCTCTTCGGGTGACGCACCCTTTAACAATCAGGATTATCAGCGTCCCGAGAAGTGCCTGCCTTGTCACCAGAGGCAATACGATGAATTGCGCAGCGCCGTAAAATCTGGCTATCGCAACGTGAGTCCGCTATTTAACGGGTTGGAACTCTCGGCTAATTTCTTGAACGGCGGCTTGCTGCGCCCAGTATATTCCGACAGCGCCAAACTGACCACTGACGGCTCCCCGCTCACGAGCAATATGTACACTACGCCCGCATTTACTCAAATGCGTCAGATTCAGGCGGGCTTCTGCTTCACTTGCCATAATCCCCACGTCGAGCGGATGGGCAACGATCCGAACAAGCGCGAGGTTCCTGAGTTATCCGATGTTCTTAACGATTTCCGGCCCGATCTCATCCGGCCTTTGCGCGATTATCATCTCGTTGATTCGCAGGGCAATCAGATTCTGCCTGATTCCATCGGTGGCCAGCCGCCGCAGGGCGCTCAACCATCGCTCGGGGCTGCTGGAATTACTTGCGACCTGTGCCACAATGTTGCCGGCATCGATCTCGATCGCAGTTTCCAGCACGACGGCTTCGCGAATACCAGCTTGCTTTTCAATCACACGGTCGAAAAAGTCGGGCCGTTCCCATTTCCTGTTGGGGTGAAAGGCAATTTTCATGTCGCCAGCAACGATCAAAGCAAGATCTCACTGTTGCGGAGCAGCGCTTTCTGCAACTCCTGCCACGATGTCCGCGTTCCACTCGGGGGAGAAGGTCCCGGAAACTTGCAGCACTACGAGAACGATGTGAATCAAGGCGGGCTGGGTCTAACATACTTCCGCCTGGAGAATCTTAGTTCAGAATGGCAGACGGGGGCTTACAACAGCACCAGCAATCCCTTCGGGCAAATAATCCGCTGTCAGGATTGCCATATGTCGCAGTTCCCCATTGCTGGGGACGCAACATATCAGGTTGGGGACATGAAGATCACCAGTCCCAAGCCGGCAGTCTTCGCGCAGGATTACGCTGCAGTCCCAGGAGTCGCCACAGATCAGAACTATCCGCTCTCAAAGCGCAATGTGGTGAATCACTATTTCACGGGCGTCGATGTCCCCATCCTCAGTGCGGATGAATTGGCCGCGCGATTGGGTGACGGATATCCGGATCCGTACGTCGACGGTGTCGATACCCACGGCTTCCCCAAATCGATCGCCGCCCGCCGCGAGGCTCTGCTCAAGGCGGCGGTCCGAGTCAATCTCGACAAAACCGATACCACTGCACAGCCTGGACAGGATTTCACGATCCGGGTACAAGCAGTGGCTTTGACAGGCCACCGTTTCCCTGCGGGTTTCTCGCAGGAGAGGACCACTTATATACAGCTCTCCGTCACCGATGACAACGGCTTCCTGATTTACCAATCCGGATATCAGGTCGACAAGCCACATCCGGAAACTGGCGAATCGCAAATGGACGGCAATGTCGATGATG
>Ga0335069_10010553_pt1 | contig 13091 bp, 6 predicted proteins | sample Lox_Sample_11_FD_206714 | JGI IMG/M metagenome (GOLD analysis project Ga0335069, IMG submission 206714) | Soil microbial communities from Loxahatchee National Wildlife Refuge, Florida, United States - Lox_Sample_1.1 | ecosystem: Environmental > Terrestrial > Soil > Wetlands | place: USA: Florida... | reverse complement strand
TGCGTCGTGAACGACCCCGTCGTCTGCGGCGTGAATGACACGTTGATTGAGCATCCCGACTGCGCGGGGATTCCGCCCGGTGCCTGACAGTCGGTGAAGAACACGCCGAAGTCGGTCGTGTCGTCGACTGTGATGCTCCCGACAATCGCATGATTGGTAAAGCCGGTGTTGCTCAGCGTATAGACGCAGGTCGTCGAGGTGTTTCCTTCCACCACGCTGCCAGAACCGCACGATGCCGGTCCCACAGTGATTGTCGTCGTCGCCGTTCCCGCCGGCGTTGAGGTTGCCGTTGGCGTGGGCGTGGCGGTGGCCGTGATGGTCGTCGTGGACGTGGCGGTCGCCAGCGGCTGGTCGAATATCACTATGCGGTTGTTGCTGTAGTCCGCCACATAAACATTATTGGACAGGTCCAGCGCAACGCCCTCGGGGCTGCACAGGTCGTTGGCCGAAGAGAGAGACGGGCTACCGGTGTCGTAATTGCATCCGTTGGTGGTGAAGTCTCCGCCCTGGCCAAATACTTCATTTGCAGTGGTGTTGGTCAGCGGAGTGTTGTATTCCAGCACCCGGTTGTTGTTCGCGTCAGTTACGTAAAGATTGTCAAGGTCATCGATTGCGAGGCTATCGGGGTTGCACAGGCTGTCGGCAGTAATCGCGTTGCACAAATTTTCCGTGAAATCCCCGCCCTGGCCAAAGACTTCGTTGGCAGTGGTGTTGCTCAGGGGCGCGTTGTACTCCAGCACCCGGTTGTTGTCCGCGTCCGCCACGTAAAGGTTCCCCATGCTGTCGACCACGGCTCCAGTGGGTATGCACAGATCGATCGCGGTGGAGGTGGTCCCGCCGGTGTCGGAATTGCACAAATACGAAGTGAAGTCATTGTTCTGGCCAAAGACCTCGTCGGCAGTGGTATTGGTCAGCGGCGTGTTGTACTCCAGCACGCGACTATTAAGGCTATCCGCGACGTAGAGATTGCCGGACGAGTCGAGCGCGACGCCCTGCGGCGAGCACAAGTCGATCGCGCTGGAATTGCCGCCGAACGTGTCGAAATTGCAGGCGTTCGACGTAGCGTCCCCGCCTTGGCCAAAGACTTCGCTAGCCGCGGCTCCCACGCACGGGAATATTCCCCCGCAAGCCGTAAACGGATTCGAATATTCCAGCACCCGATTGTTGTAGTAATCGGCTACGTAAAGGTTGCCCATGCCGTCCACCGCAACACCGGTTGGATTGCACAAGCTGCCGGCGGTAACGCCGGTGTAATTGCAGTCGTAGGAGAGAAAATCGGCTTGCCCTATTACCAGATCGGCCTTGGCGCCGTTGGTGAATGTTGTGACGTCGTTCCAGCCGAGCACCCGATTGTTCATCGTGTCCGCTACATAGAGATGAGTTGGGCTGGCAGTCGCGTCGATCGCCGCGGCCTGCGGAGCGTCCAAACCTTCCGCATGCACCAGGTTGGCCAAATTGTGGTTGAAATCACCCTGTCCCAGCACGCGGTCGGCGACATCGTCGGTACTCAGCGGCGAATCGTACTTTAGAATCCGCGAATTAAAGTCGTCCGCCACGTAAAGATTTCCCGAGCCGTCCAACGCAAGCCCGTACGGCCCGCACAGATCGCTCGCGGTAGGGTAGCCGCCGGCAGTATCGAAATTGCAAGAGTTCGACGCGAAGTTCCCGCCCTGGCCTAAAACCATGGTGGCGGTGGTGCCATCAATCAGCGGAGTGTTGTATTCCAACACGCGCTGATTGCCTTCATCCGCGACGTAGAGATTTCCCGACACGTCGACCGCCGCGCCGGACGGATAACTCAAACTGTCGGCGCTAACGCCGCCGTTGTTGACGATATTCGACGTAAACGATCCGCCCTGGCCAAACACCGTATCGGCGGTGGTATCGGTGGAGAGCGGCGTGTTGAATTCCAGAACTCTCTGATTATATTGATCCGCCACGTAGAGATTGTCCGACCCGTCCAGCGCGACGCCGGTTGGGAAACACAAGTCGATCGCCGTGGGATGGCCGCCGCTGGTGTCGTAATTGCACGAGGTCGAAGTGAAACTTCCGCCTTGCCCGAAAACCGTATCCGCCGTGGTATCCCCGGGAGCGCCCGGCGTGCCGGGTGTGCCGCCTCCAGCCGCAAGCGGATTGTCGTATTCGAGTACCCGGCTGTTTTCAAAATCCGCGACATACAGGTTGTCGGATCCATCGAGTGCGACGCCAATCGGATAACACAAACTGTCGGCACCGAGGCCCACGCTGTTGCATCCGCCAATCGTGAAGCTTCCGCCGGTGCCGAAGACCAGGTTGGCCGGACCGCCCACGCATGGAAATACTCCCGCGCAGGCGGCGAACGGATGGTTGTATTCGAGCACCCGGCCGTTGCCGTAATCGGTGACATAAAGGTTGCCGGATCCATCCACCGCGGCGCCCTGCGGAAAGCACAGATCGCCGGCCGTGATTCCGGGGGCATCGCATGTATTAGAGAGAAAGTCAGGCTGCCCGATCACCAAATCCGCCGGCGCACCATTGCCGTACGATGCGGCGTTGTTCCAGCCCAGCACGCGGCTGTTGAATTCGTCGATTACGTAAACGTGATTTGGTGTGGCTGCCGTATCAACCGCTACATCGCTGGGCTTATTCAGCGACTGCGCATCGATCATGTTGATCGCGTTATGCGTGAAATCGCCCTGGCCAAGAACCAAGTCGGCGGTGGTGTCGCCCGCCGCTCCCATCGCCAGCGCGGCGTACAACGCGACCATCAGCGCTCCGGCGGAAAGGCCGAGCGTCCGGCGATGCGACCCCAATTGGGGCGCGATTCGGACATCCATCTACGCTCCCCCCTACGGCACGAATCTCAAATCGCCAGAGTCATCCAACTCGTGCGATGCACACGCCCGAGGAGCAACGCATCTGGCCACGCCGCACCTTACTGGCAATTGCATCCCGGGCCCGCGACGGTAGTGCACGTACCGGTGTCGATCAGGCACGATTTACCCGCGAAGCCGACGCTGCTCTGCGTCGCATCGCATGCGCCGGTCCCTGTGGTAAAGCAGTTCCCGTCGCCGGTGATGCCGGAGACTCCGTACCCGGTCAAGTTGATCGTCTGCGGGCTGGTCGTGGCGTTGCCCGTGACCACCAGCGTTCCGCTTATCGACGCGTCGATATGCGATACATCGGGCGTCAGGTCGATTGCAATTATGCAGCTGCCGCCAGGTCCCAGTCCCGCCGGCGCGACCGGACAACTCGAATCGCCCGGCACCAGTGAGAACTCGTTGGCGCCCGTGTAGCCCGCCGTCGTGTCCGTCAGCGTCAGTGTCTGCAGCACCAGCGGATTGGTGAAGCCGGTGTTGTTCACGGTCAGGAACTGCTCGTTGGCGACTGTCACCGGCGAGCCGCCAAAGGGCAGCGGATTGGGCGTGATCGTATCCGTCGTCGACGGCGGGAGTGTCCCCGTTCCAGTAAGTGTCACCGTTTGCGGGCTGGAGGTCGCGTTGTCGGCCACGTGCATGTGCGTCGTGTACGAGCCGGTGCTCTGCGGCGTGAACGATACGTTAATAGAGCACGACGACTGCGCCGGGATTCCACCGGGCGCCTGGCAGTCAGTGAAGAACATGCCGAAGTCGAGCGTGTCGTCGATCGTGATGCTGCCGATGACGGCATGGTTGGTGAAGCCGGTGTTGTTCAGCGTATAGACGCAGGTTGTCGAGGTGTTTCCCTCCACCACGCTACCCGAACTGCACGAGGCCGGTCCCACCGTGATCGTCGTAGTCGCCGTTCCCGCCGGCGTCGAGGTCGCCGTTGGGCTGCGCGTCGAAGTTGCGGTTGCCGTTGTCGTTGGAGTCCTTGTCGTCGTGGGGGACACGGTCAGCGTCGCTGTGGGCGTAATCGTCGCCGTCGGAGTTCTGGTCAGCGATGCGGTAGCAGTTGTCGTCCGCGTAGTGGTCGCCGTTGGCGTTGCGGTGATGGTCGCCGTCGCGGTCCGCGTCGATGACGCTGTGACGGTTACAGTCGAGGTCGGCGATACGGTTGTCGTCGCCGTCGAGGTTCTGGTCGCTGATGCAGTGACGGTCACGGTGGCCGTTGGCGTGGCGGTGGTGGTTGCGGTGGCGGTTCGCGTTGCGGTCGCTGTCGGGGACACGGTTGCCGTCGCCGTCCGCGTGATGGTCGGAGAAACGGTGGTGGTCGTTGTGGGAGTGGCGGTGGGAGTATGGGTGACCGTGGCGGTAGGCGTCGGGCAGTTGACGGTTATCGTCGGCGAGGTTGCCGACGCGATGCCGTTGGCGATCACCGTGATCGTGCTGGCGCCGCATTCCGTCGATGCGGAAACATCGAATTCCGTCGAAACCGTCGTGGCCCCCGTCGCGACCCCCATCGTGCTGTGATTATGCGTTCGCTCATAGAAGACATGGTTGGTCGCATTATTCTTGATTTGCACCAACGGGAAATTCGTCGCTGACTGGTAATCGTCGCCGTAAAAATTGTTTTGCGTCAAGCCGTTAAACTGCGTGCCGCTGATCGAATTATTCGTGCTGCCCCGCGCCACCGATGCCGGCGAGGTTGTGATGGTCGGCTTCCACGACGCATTGGGACTGCCGGCCGGCGTGTACAGCTCGATGTAATCGTAGCCGTTGGTGTACATGACCTGGCCGGTGGGCAGGGTCATCAGCCGCCCCGCGAACGAGGGGACCGAGCCTGCATACGTCGATGCATTGACCTTCGTCAGCGTGGAGCCATCGAACTCATAGAATTCCGTCACGGGAAGCCAAGGCGTGGTTGCAACTCCAGTGCAAGACGAGTCGACCGGCCCGGGAGCAATCAGCACGTTGCCGTCGGGAAGTACCGCCGCCGGTGCATCGGCCATGATGAATGACTCCGTCTTGCTGGTGCATGAGCCTGCCGTGACCGTGTCGGTCGGAGCGGCGGGGCCGTGGCTCCACGTGCTGCTGCTGATGGTGTAAACGTCGTTGTAGCCGGTGGCGCCGGTGGCGAAGACGGTGGCGGCTGGAGTCAGGACCGTTGGACCGATCTCGAACAAAGTGCTGTTGACCAGCGGATCGGGAGCGGTCCCGGCGCTGCTCCACGCAGAGGTACCGGAATTAAATGTGATTGCGACAGTGTTCGTCGCGATGCCGGAGTTCCAAACCTCCAGTGTCATGACCGTGCCGTTGGGCAGCAGCGTCCACCCCTCTTCATCTTGATAGCCGCCGTCATCGGCCGATTTGCCGGTGGGTGTAAAGGGTGTGTTGTAGACTGGCGGATTGGTGCTGACGTTGATCGTGGCGTCCTGGAGGCCGGTGCTGCCGCTGGTGGAGACGTAGACCGCCTGCGCGATCATGAAGCTTCCGTTGGGCAGGACGACCGACTCGGCATCGCCAATATTGTCCCATGGGCTGGCGGGGGCCGTGATGCACGTCCAGGTGTTTGCGACCGGATCGTAGATCGCGCCCTGATCGGTCCAGACTTCGCTGCCGAAGCCGGCATAAGCGTAATTCCAATTGTATTCGCCGCCGATCACAATGAACCGACCGTCGGGAAGTGTCGCCGAACCGTAGTACAGCGGGTCGTAAATCGTCGATCCGGATTGCCCCGGATAACCGTTGGGACAGGGTCCGGGCGTCGCGATCTGGCTCCACGTCCCGTTGATGTAGCTGCCGGTGTTGTCGGGCGTGAGCTTCCACCAGTCGTTGGCGTTCCCAATATTATTATCCTGAGCGAGCACGGTGCCGTCGGTGAGCAAGTAAACGCCGCCTGGATAGAAATTAATGCTTTGGCTGTAAGGCTGGTTGGTCAGCGCGGTCCACGTGCCGGATGTCACCGGCGGAGGCGTGGGAACCGAACCTATTTCGGCGGTTGACGGCGCAACCACGGGAGGCTCAATCGGCGGTACGTAAACATCCGACCAGTCCTCGGGTGTATGGAAATGGGATCGGAACGAGTGCGGATGAGGCGGGGGAACCTCCGCACGCGATACCTCCGGTTTTCCGCCTTGCGAGGCGGCGCGAGGCGCGGAGAGAAAAGCACCGGCCAAGAGCGCAAGGCCAAATGCCAGAAAAGCCACAAGTGCGCCGATTCGAGTTTTGCCTCGGGTTCCTTTCATGATTTCCCCTCGCGACTGAATCGGCCCGCACAACCGCAGCGGAGTGCCAATCGAGCGCCCAACAAGCTACCACAAAGCCCAAAGCGAACAAAATGAATTGCACGTGAACCAGCGTCGGCTTGAACAGACACGATGAGGGAATCGAAGCGTGAGACTACCGCGAGTTGATGGCTTTCGCCGTTGATTGACGCCTATACTGCAACTGTCTCGGAGCCGTCCGGAAATGCGCGGAAGACGAACCGTCCTGTTCATTCCCGCCGTCGTTTTCCTGATTGCGGCAAGGCCGTCAACCGGGCGCTGCGAGGAGCCCGGCCGTAATTCTCCGGGACCTTGCGTCCGCCATCCCGCCGGCAGCGTGGCCAGAAATCCGCCGGACCTATTCAGCAGCAACGGTGTGCTGCGGGTCAGCTTGTCGTACAATACGGAAACCGACGCGGACGGCCGAACCTTGTTCTGCTTTACAACTCCCGACGGAAAAGAATCCCCGACGCTTCACGTCCATCCGGGCGATCGCCTGATCGTGAAGGTCAAGAACAACGTTCCACCTTCAACCTCCTCCACCGCGATGCTAATGGATACTTCGGCGCAGGGGGATATGTGCGGCTCGACGTCGCCGGGCTCAAACCCGGTCAACATGCATTTTCACGGCACCAACACCTCGCCGGTATGCCGTCAAGATGAGGTGATTCATACGCTGATAAATGCGGGCGATTCGTTCACCTACGACGTAAAATTTCCGTCCGACGAGCCTCCGGGACTCTATTGGTATCATCCGCATGTGCATGGACTTTCCGATGCGGCGGTGCAGGGCGGGGCGTCCGGGGCGATCGTTGTCGAGGGGCTGGAGCGCGTGCAGCCGGCGGTCGTATCGATGCCACAGCGGATTTTTGTAATTCGGGACCAAAACGTCGCCGGAAATCCGCCGCCCGGAGGTCCGGACAACGTTCCCTCTTGGGACCTGACGCTCAATTACGTTCCGATTCCTTATCCTTCTTACACGCCCGCGATCGTCAAAATGAAACCCGGAGAAAAACAACTCTGGCGGGTTGTAAACGCATGCGGCGATACGCAACTGGATCTGCAAGTGCAATACGACGGCGTACCGCAGACGCTGGACGTGGTCGGCCTCGACGGTGTCCCGACCGGATCTCAAGACGGCACGCGGCGCGGCAAGATCGTCAGCATGACGGATGTCTTCATCCCCGTCGCCGGTCGCGCTGAGTTTATCGTCAAGGGGCCATCCTCATCGGTGGTAAACGCCACCTTGATGACCCTGCCTGTCGATACCGGGCCCAACGGAGACATCGATCCGATACGCCCGATTGCGACCCTCAAGCACCGCGGTTCAGACGCAGCGGAACCAGAATTGATTGTACCCGCCGCTTCCGGGCCACCCGGACCGCAGCGATTTGAAGGGCTTGCGCGCGCAACGGTGACCGCGACGCGTACGCTATATTTTTTCGAGCGTCCCTTCTTCAGGGATAAGACTAACGGCGACGACGCCGGCACGTTCTTTTTCATCACGGTAGTCGGGCAACCGGATGTTCTGTTCAGTCCCAGTAATCCGCCGGCGATCACGACCACGCAGGGATCGGTGGAAGATTGGACCATCGAGAATCGCAACAACGAGGTGCATGAGTTTCACATCCACCAAATCCATTTTCTGTTGATGGCTAGAAATGGAGCGCCGGTACCGCCCGAGCAGCAGCAGCTTCTCGACACGGTGCACGTTCCGTACTGGACAGGGTCCGGTCCCTATCCGAGCGTGACCGTCCGGATGGATTTTCGCGGACCGGACGTTGGTGACTTCGTGTACCATTGCCACATTCTCGCGCACGAGGACGGCGGCATGATGGCGATCATCCGGGTGCTTCCGCAGGATGCAGGCTGGTTTGGCAAGTACGGGAAAATCCCGACGATGCTTGCTTCTATCGGATGGCCGATCGGGGACAATGCTTCGGCGTGGTGCGTAAACGGCGGACTCGTCGACCGGGATCGCGATTACGGACAGAAGACCGGACTCGTCGCACCGGCGCTGGTTGTAGGCGTGATGATGTTGTTGGTGGCGACGGCTGCGTTGCTAATCCGCCGGACGCCAGGCGGCGACTCCGGCGATGAATGACGTCGTGCGCTCGGGCGGAGGCGACGACTTCAGCTCGGCAGCGGCGGCCGTCAACGCCGCGCGATCGAACACCAAGAGCAGTTTGTAGCTCTCGTATCGATTCGGGGTGAAGCTGGGCGTCCACGGTCTTGGTGCGGGAAAAAAGACGGCGGCGCGGTTGCGATAGCGGTCGATTAACGGCATCAACGCATCGTAGGTTCCCGACACGATGAGGCCGATCTTGCCGCCGGCGAAGGGCGCCGCCTGCCAGTCGAGATATGAGACCGGCGCGCGATCGATCTCCCAGCCATTGGGAAGCAGCTTGGCGTCCTCCAGCGCCGCCGCGGAGAGAGCGGCGGGATCGCCGCCATCGGCAAGATACCTCGCCGATGCCTCCAGCGCGGTATCGAAGCGGAGCGCGGCGGCGCGCGCCTCAAGCGCGGCGCCGGAAAGATTCGCATAGGCGGAAAATTGTCCGGGCGTAAACCGATAGAGCGCCGCGCCGCCGCTTAATTCCGGCTCGCCAATCGGAGCAAGTGCCGCCCTCCATCCGTTCCAGAACTTATTGGAAGTATCGGCGACAATTGCGGTCACGCCAAAACGCGCGACATACGCCTTGAACTGATCGGCGGCCTCCGGAAGGTCGATCGCGCCGTAGGCAAACGCCCGAACCGGCATCCGCTCGAACTCGAAGGGCGCAAATCCAACCCATCCCGCCGACATTCGAAAATACATCCCGGTGCGTGCCTGCCAATACAGACAGTTGCTTCGGGGACCGAACGGAAGCGGAAGCACGATCTCGCCGGGCTTCAGATCGCGCGAATAGTCGCCATCGGTGAAAAGCCGCGGAATATCGAGCGGTGAAACCCAGAACGACGCCGACAGATTCGGGAGCGAGAACATTATCACCGCCGCCGCGATCCCAAGCTTGGCCGCCGGCTCCGCGAAGTCGCCGGCCAGCCAGATCGCGGTTCCGATCGCAATCACCAGCGACAAGTACAGGGAAAATCGCGCTGGGAGCGAATTGGACAACAGCGGCATCCAATCGACCAGCGCCCATGGCATCGGAACGATCGTGCGATTCGCCACGTGAAGCACCGGGCCCAGCGAGGCAATCGCCAGAATCGCGGCCATCAGCGCGATCGTCCTCCCGCCGGCTGTGTTCCAGAAGCTTCGGCGGTAGAGTTCGAAGATGACGATCAGCGCCGGACCCAAATAGGCCGTGCGTTCCGAAAACGGGATGAGCGATCGGTCCATTATCGCGGTTGCGAAGTGTAGCCGCCCGATCTGGTTGACGTCGGAAGGGACGATGAAATTAAGCAGGTCGGCGGAATACTGGGATGGCTCGAAGCCGGGCGTGCCGGGAGAGCCGAGCTTGAAAAGATAAAACAAGTACGGCGACAGGATCGCGAGGGTGGCCCCATAAGCGAGAACGATCGGAACGGCCAGACCCAGGATATTGCGGCGCGCGGAGGAATCGGATGCGGCAAATAAAAGCGCAAGCGCAATCGAGCCAAAGACGGTATCCAGCGCGAACAGCTCCATCGCGCACAGGAACTGAATGCAGAGCAATGCGGCGAGTTCGGCCGCAAATCGCCGCGCGGAAATTTCGCCGCCCAGCCGGCGCATCGTGGCGATTACCATCAGCGGGATCGGAAAGACCATGACCATGTGCAGATGCGCCAGCGACTGCTGGAGCATGAACGGAGAAAATCCGAACAATGCGCCGCCTAAAAGCGCGGGCCAAAACGCGCCGCTCACCCTCCGGCACAGCATGAAGGCGGACAGCGACGCGGCAACGATTGCCGCGACGCACAGGATGTTGTACTCGGCCGCCTCGCCAATCCAGCTCCCAAGCGGCATCCCAATCCACGCCGGGAGCGGCACGAGGTTCGACCACGCCAGATTGAATCCGCGCGGCGCCCACAACAAGTCGGTCAGGAACGGATTGATGCGGTGCTCAAGGGCATAGCGCCACCATCGCAGGCACCACATGAAAGAGGCCGGATCGGCGCCGCGGCCATTTTCGGATTGACCGATGTAACTGTCGGTGAGATGGCCGAACAGGCGGCGCAGGAGCGACAGCGTAAGCGTCGAATATATTAACAGGGCCGCAGCGGACTCATTACGGATGCGCCCGCGATCGGCTTGGGGCATCACGCAGGGTCGGGCGCAACCGGCCGTCGGCCCCTGTGGCTCAACGCTGCGGCGGCATCGAGCAGGCAACGCTCAGTCGTTGCCCAATCGATGCACGGATCCGTGACCGATACGCCGTACTTCAGCTTCGAGCGATCGGGACTCACAGGCTGGCTGCCGGCCTCAAGGTTGCTCTCGAGCATCGCGCCCATAATCGCCGAATCGCCTGCGGCGACCTGCTCGACCAGCGCGGCGAAGACGCCGGCCTGGCGCGTGTAGTCCTTGCTGGTTTGTGCGTGAGAGCAGTCGACCAAAATTCGCGGTTCGAGTCCGGCCTTGGTGAGCAACTGGCGGCATTCCGCGACGCTTGCGGGATCGAAGTTCGGGGTGCGGCCACCGCGCAGCACGACATGCGTGTCGGGATTGCCGGTGGTGCGGATAACGGCGGAAACGCCGTCCTGCGTGATTCCGAGAAACGAGTGCGGACGGCGCGCGGATTGGATCGCATTGATCGCGGCCTGCAGATTTCCCTCGGTGGTGTTCTTGAAGCCAACCGGCATCGACAGTCCGCTGGCCATCTCGCGATGAGTCTGCGACTCGGTGGTGCGCGCGCCAATGGCGGCCCACGCGACCAAATCCGCGATGTACTGCGGAGTGATCGGATCGAGCAGCTCGGTTCCCGCCGCCAATTCCAGCCGGTTGATTTCGAGCAACAGCTTGCGCGCCATGCGCAAGCCCTCGCGCATATCGCAACTGTCGTCCATATGCGGATCGTTAATCAGTCCCTTCCATCCAACCGTGGTGCGCGGCTTTTCGAAATAGACGCGCATGATTACAAACAGCTCGCCGCTGACCTGCGTGCCCAGCCGGACCAGGCGCCGCGCATATTCCAGGGCGGCATCGGGATCGTGAATCGAGCAGGGGCCGACGATGCACAGCATCCGCCGGTCGCGCCCGGTCAGGATTGCGCGAATCGTCTCACGCGCCTGAACGACGGTGCGAACTACTTTATCGTCCACCGCCAGCTTCTCCTTGAGGAGGAGCGGAGCGATCAGCGGCTCGGCGGCGATGACGTGAAGGTCCTGAATGCGGGACATGCCGCCATTATTTCTATCCGAAAGGATGGTTCCAACAAAGTATGGCGGTTACGATAAAGTAAGGGATCGAATCGGACGATGGCTCACGGGGAAAGCGAATCCACCGCCGCAATTCGCGGCGTAAACGGCGCCGATGCGCAGGATTCGGCGGCGGCGCGATGGCGCAGCGCGGAGTTCTGGTGGGCGGTGGCCGGAATGGCGGCGGCCATCGCGCTGGGCTGCGTGTTCGTCACGATCGAATTCGCGATTGCGCTGTCACAGCGCGAGGATTACATGAACCGGCGCATCGCGGCCTTGAACGCCACGGTTCGCCAATTGCGCCGCGAGGATACCGCCGATCAGCGCAAACTGGGCGCCGCGCAACAGTACGAAAGCCAGGACCTGATGCTGGCGCGGCTCTTGTTCGCATCCGATTTGCGGACTTTGAAACTGGCGACACCCAACGAACCTCCCGCGCAGCACGCCGAAAGCGATCGCGGACCGGCGGGGATGCTTGCGATGAGCGAGTCGGCGCGAAGCGCGATGATCGAGGCCAGCGGACTAAAGCCCGCGGGCGAACATAAGGTTTACCGGATTTGGTGGATCCCCAAGCATGGCGCGCCGGTGTGGGCGGCGGACTTTATCGTCGGCCAGGACGGCAACGCGGAGGTGGAAATCGATCTGCAGCATAGCCCGCCCAGGCCGCGCTTCATCGAAATCACGGTTGAGAACGAGAACTACGCGGATTCGCCGTCGGGCCCGATCGTACTGCACGGCCACGTGCCGCACTAATCGCTGCGGGCGATCGATTGTCGATGGGCTCAGTCATTGTCAAGATATTCGAGGACCAGCGCAAATCCGATCGCGCCGAACGCGACGTAATTTTCGACGCCGAACAGGTCGCCGCGATTTCTGAACAAGACATAAAAACCATAGCCCAGCAGCGCCATCGAGATGAGTCGTCGCATTGAAAATTCCCCCGCGTCGGTTCCGGCGCTGATGAGAAGACGATTGTAACCCTGCGAAACCGCAAAAGAAAATTGGCCGGCGAGATCTGGGGATAATTTTTTCTCAAAATTCCGGTGATGGCGTTGACAGCATCGGCCCACGGCGATATGTTGGTGGTTCGCCCGAAGAGGGCTGGTCTTTGAAAACTGAATAGTAGTGCATGCCTTAATCGGCAGGCGGGGGTCCAGTGATGGACCTTTTGCCCGACCGATTTCTTTGAATTTTGCGGTCAGTCCATTCCGCTTCGGAGCGTAAATCGCGACGGAGCGGATGGCAACACTGAGCTATAATGGAGAGTTTGATCCTGGCTCAGAACGAACGCTGGCGGCGTGCTTGAGACATGCAAGTCGTGGGAGAATGTCGTAGCAATACGGCTAGTAAACCGGCGTACGGGTGAGTAACACGTGGACAACCTGCCTCGGAGTCTGGGATAACTCGTCGAAAGACGGGCTAATACCGGATAAGACCACGGGGAGTTCGCTCCTTGGGGTAAAAGATGGCCTCTGCTCCTGCAAGCTATCACTTCGAGAGGGGTCCGCGACCTATCAGCTTGTTGGCGAGGTAACGGCTCACCAAGGCTAAGACGGGTAGCTGGTCTGAGAGGATGGTCAGCCACACTGGGACTGAGACACGGCCCAGAGTCCTACGGGATGCAGCAGTCAGGAATATTGCGCAATGGAGGAAA
>Ga0335069_10010551_pt1 | contig 13092 bp, 9 predicted proteins | sample Lox_Sample_11_FD_206714 | JGI IMG/M metagenome (GOLD analysis project Ga0335069, IMG submission 206714) | Soil microbial communities from Loxahatchee National Wildlife Refuge, Florida, United States - Lox_Sample_1.1 | ecosystem: Environmental > Terrestrial > Soil > Wetlands | place: USA: Florida... | reverse complement strand
CACGGAGAGCTTGACGTCCGTGACGGTCTTGGGCTTGAACGCGCTGTCCTTGAAGGAGCACTTCACGATGGAGTAGGCGTTCTCACCGCGGATGAAGGCACCGACGTCCGTCTTCTGGCGCAGCAGCGAGTTGGTCACGTTCTCCAGGTCGTTGACGCCCCTCTGGATATGGCCCTGGAGGTGCCCATACATGTTGACGATGGACTTCTCGATTTCACCCGTGTTGAACTTGTCAATGCCGCCGACCTGGTCCAGCAGCGCCGCGATCTCCTTCGGCGTGTAGCGGGACAGGGCCTTCATCTCTTCCTTGTCGATGAAGTTGCGGACCTTCTTCACCATCTCGTCTTCCGACGTGACGATGAAGCGGTTGAACATGTTCTGGTAGTTCTGGTTGAAGTAGTTGTACAGCTTCTCCTTGAGCCCGCCCATCACGTCCAGCTTCTCAGCGACTTCCTTGGGGAGCTTGGAGGTGAGGTGGTTCATGACCTTGTCCACCTCTTCCGACATCAGGAGATCTACTTCCGCCTGCTGGTCCCGGAACTCCTGTGCGAGGGAGTTTCTGGACCCAACGGCGCTCGGCTTCTCCGGGTGGAACACATTAGGGCTTTTCGGGAGATCAAGGGCAGCCATGGTTCTCTCCTTTTCTCAGTTTCGCGAGCCTATCTAAACCTAGTAGACCACAAAAGCCTATCACTGGCAAGCACTTTTTTCTCTACTTCCATTTCGACTGCTTTTGTTGCATTCTACAAGGAAAAGGGGGCTGAAATGGGCGCCGGGAAACGCGTTTTGACCGCGGTTGCGCTTGCGCTGGTGCTCTCCTCGCAGGTCTTTGCCGACACCCGCAAGGAAAACATCGACGTCATCATCGCGCTGGACAAGTCCCTTTCCATGGAAACCAAGATAGGCGCGGTGGAGACCTGGGTCAATTCTTTTATTCTGGACCAACTGGTGGTCCCCGGGGACTTCCTCACCGTCATCCCGTTCTACGGCAAGACCGACGCCGTCATTTCCATGGAGATCAAGGACGACGCGGACCGGGCTGCGGCCAAGGCTCTCATTGCCCGCATCCGCGGGGACGGCCGGTTCACTGATATCGGCAACGCGCTGGACGCCCTCAAGGCCCAGGTGGCGGCCAGGGGGAAGGACGGCCGACAGAAGTACGTGCTCCTCCTGACGGACGGCATCCAGGAGGCTCCGCCTTCCAGCAAGTACTGGTCGAAGAACGGCACGTTCAACCACGAGTTCCTCGCCAACACCAAGACCATCCAGCAGAAGGGCTGGAAGGTCATGATCCTCGGGATCGGTACGGATACCGCGGCCAAGCAGCTGGCGACCGAGCTGCAGGGCTCGTACTCCGAGCTCACTGGCAAGGTCACCCCGGAATCTCTCGCGGCTACCGCGGGCGCCCTCTTCCAGATGCCGTCCGTGGAAGGCTCGGTCGCTCTCGGCCCGGTGAACTCGGGCGGCTCCGCCCGGGTCCAGTTCAAGCTCAAGTCGTCCGGGCTCGCCGGAGACGCCACCATCACGGTCGGCGACGTATCGGTGGAGGCAGGGGGGCGCTCCTACGCCTCGCTGCTCGCCTCGCCGCAAACGCTCACCGTGAAAAAGGGCGCGACCCAGGCCGTGGACCTGCCGTTGAAGTTCCCCGCCGGACTGCCGGCAGGCGCCTCCTCCGGCACGCTCACCTTCTCTTTCGGCTCGACCGACCGTTTTGCACCGGCGCAGGTACCCGTGACGCTGACCGTCCAGGGATGGGTGCAGAGCAACCTCGCCATCGCGATTCCCGGGCTGGTGGTGGGCCTCGCCATCCTGGCGGGCATCGTGTTCCTCGTGCTTCGACTGACGCGCGGCAAGCCCCTCCAGTTCACGGTCTTCGTGCAGGACACGCCCGCGGGTCCCGCCGTCTCCCTCGGCGCCGGCGGAGAGCTCTTCCTGAACGACAACGGCTCCGACTTCGCGCTGGCCCCGCACCGCAACGCCCGCTCCGTGGCCAGGCTTTCCGTGGCCGGCGGCTCCCTGACCCTGTCCGCCGTCAAGGCGGACCGCTTCCCCAAGGTCGCGCAGTTCCCGCCGGATGCCATGGGGAAGTCGTTCCCCATGCGAACGGAGAACGGACGCAGCGTCATCCTGAGGATCCAGCCCGGAGAAGGCACCGCGGGAAAGACGCAGCCAGGGGCCCCGAAATCCCCATCGACACAAGCCCCTTCCAAGGAAAAGAGCGCGGCGCCATCGGCCAACGCGCGGCCCCGAAAAGCGCGCCCCGCCAAGGCACCAGCGCGAGGAAGGAAGAAATAGCCTGGGAACGACGTCGGTCTTTCTCTTCGACGTCGGTCCGGAACAGGAGCTTCCGGGCTTCGACGAGGGCTTCCGGTTCTGGAGCCTGCCGTTCTGGGGCAACCATTGCCTCGTGGACTTCCTGGTGGCCGCGTTCGGCGGCGAGCCGGCTCCCGAGATCACCGTGGTCCTGGAGGGCGAGTCCCGGGACGCCGCCATCCAGATCTCCAGTCGCTGGAAGCGCCCGGTCGCCCGGCCGCTGATGCTGGAGGATGGCCTGGCCGGGGTGGCGCGCCTGGTGGACCAGTCCGACGCGGAGCACGTGGTCCTCTGCTCCGCATCGTCGGTGTTTCTCGCCGAACCGGCAGCCCTGCGGGAGCGCATCGCCGAGACGGGCGACCAGGTGGCCAAGCTGTCCGTCGCCCGCACTCCCATCGAGATCTACTTCTCGCGGCGGGAGCACATGGGCCGCGTGCTGGCGGCCGCGGCGGAGCGGGACAGCGGGAGGGCGGGCCTTCGCCCGTCCCTGTTCCAGGGTGTGCTGCACGAGTCGATCGACCTGCTGGTGGAAGTGCCTGGGGAGATCCTGTTCCAGAACGACCTCATGGAGTACTACGCCAACAACATCTGGGTGGTGGCCAACTGCGAGAGCCCGCGCCTGCACCGGGCGTTGTCGCGCCTGCCCGAGCTCGCGCAGAAGATCCCCGAGTCCCACGTGTCGGAGAAAGGGTTTATCCGCAACGCCTGGCTCTCTTCCGGGGTCGAGGTGGACGGCAGCGTGGAGGACTCCATCCTGTTTCCGAACGTCGTGGTGCGCCGCAACGCGGCCATTTCCCGCGCCGTGATCCTGAACGGGAACCGAATCGGATCCGGGACCGAGATCGCGAGCGCCCTGGTCCTGCCCTTCACCTCGGAGGCCCCGAGACCGTCCCCGAACATCGGGGACAACTGTTCCATCGGCGCCCGCGGCTCCAGCATGAAGAACGCGGATTTCCCGGCCCAGATCCGTGACGGGGTTTCCGTGATCGGTGTCAACTCCGACATCCCCAACGGCTTCAAGGCGGAGGCCGCGACCTACATCGCCCCCGGAGTGCCGCTCTCCGCGCTCAGGAAATTGAGGCTGTTGAAGAAGGGATGCAGCGTCCTGCGCGAGCCGGCCGCCGGGCGCGGGGGCAACGGCTCGGGGAACCTTCGGTGACGAGCCTGCAGGGAGGATCCGCCGTGTCCACCGAGCTCGGACCTGCCATCGACTTCCTCACTCGCACCCGGCGGTTCATCCTCACGGCGCACGAGACGCCGGACGGGGACGCCATCGGCAGCGAGTGCGCCATGCAGCGGGGGCTGGCCGTGCTCGGCAAGGAAGCCATCATCCTGAACGCGGACCCCACCCCGTACAAGTTCTCCTACCTCGCGCCCGGCGATACGGTGCGGGTGCTGGAGCGCGAAGGTTCCGTGCCGCCGGACCTGGAGGAGTATTCGCTGCTGATCCTGGACACCAACGACCTTCGCAATATCGGGCAGGTGGCCGCCGCCGTGCTCCCACGGGTCCGCGAGCACTTCATCATCGACCACCACGAGCACGATCGCGCCGATGTCAGCGGCGGCAACGTCATCCTGAAAGGGGCCTCTTCCACCTGCGAAATCATCTACCAGGTGCTGCGCGAGATGAACGTGGCGATGGATCTCCCCATCGCGGAGGCGCTCTACAGCGGGATCGTGTACGACACGGGCTGCTTCATCTACCCGAAGACCACCGCCCTCACCTTCGAGATCGCCCGGGACCTCGTGCAGGCGGGGGCGGACCCCAACTACGTCTACACGCGAATCTACGAGAGCAACTCCACCGCGTCCCTGGTCCTGCAGTCCCTGGTCCTGGCCACCCTGGAGCTGCGGTGCGCCAACCGCGTGGCGATCTTGACAATGGATCGAAAGATGATCCTTGATTCGAAAGCCGACTACGAGGAATCCGACCAGTTGATCAACATTCCACTGAAGAGCGAGGACATCCGCGTTTCGGTGTTCTTCAAGGAGAACGTCGAGGGGCTCGTGCGCTGCTCCATGCGCTCCAAGGGCGCCATCGACGTGGCCCAGATCGCCCAGCACTTCGGCGGAGGCGGCCATAAGACCGCCGCGGGCTTCAAGTGCAGGGAGTCCATCGACGTTACCAAGGAGCGCATCCTGGAACAGCTGAGGAAGTACTTCCCGTGAAACTGCCCCCCCATGATCCCCGGACCGGGACCGCCGGACACCGCGGGCGGTTGCGTTCAGCCATCGCCGGTGCCGTGGCCCTTTCGAGCTTCCTGCTGTGCCTGTCGCTACTCTCCTGCAAGGGCAACGGCGGGGACTCCGTGATCCGCATCGTACCCAAGCCACCGTGGCAGGGACAGGCGGCCGCTCCCGCCGCGGCCACGGCCCCGCTGGCGGACGCCTCGGAAGCCCGCCCTCGCATTGCCATCGACCCCCGGTACACCGTCCTCCAGGTCGTCAACGTCAACCTGGACCAGGACCCGGACGAGGAGCAGCTCATCGCCGTCAAGAATCTGAACGACGTGGGCTCGCCGGTGCGGATTCTCGTGGTGGACGCGGACCCCAGCAAGGGCACCTACTACTTCCAGAGCTGGGACACCGACACGGACGCCACGGACAGCCGGGTGTTTTCCGTTTCGGCCAGGGACATCATTGGCGACCACAGCCTGCAGATCGTGGCCAGCGGCATGAACGACACGGGCAAGCTCACCCTGGACGTGTATCGGCTGCTCCCGCCCAGCCAGGGCAAGGGACTGGTCTATCGCCCCGTCCTCCAGGTGGTCGCGGACGAGGTGACCATTGACGACGCCGACCGGCCCGACAGCTACGCCACCGACCCCAGGCCGGGCGCCAGCTTTCCCGTGGTGGCCTACCTCCGGGACCCCGATTCCCAGAGCGTGATGGACCTCGTGCGGATCCGCTACGCGTGGAGCCCGGCGGAAGGACGCTACGTGCCGGGAGCGGCGGAGAAGATCCCCGGGGAGGATGTGCGCCAGGCGCAGTTGAAGGCGCTGTACACCAGCAGCGGCGAGCAGGCCTTCACGCAGTTCATTTCGGGCTCCTGGGTCCAGGTGCAGCCGGGCATCCCCGGCAAGACGCGTGACACCTACGTGTCGATCCTGGACTTCGACCCGGCGAGTGACCCGCCCAAGATCAGCATCTCCTCCGGCAACACCCAGGAGGTGTATATCTGGAGGGAGTCCCACCGGACCATCTACAACCGGCTCCTGGCAATCGGGGAAAACGAGACCGTGCTCCAGATCCAGCTGCTGCGCACGTTCTCCATCGCGGTAAACGACCCGAACTCCATCACGGTGACCATAACCGGCAACGACACGGCGGAGTCCTCGGAGATCACCTACACCCGCGTGGATGACGACATCCGCCAGAAACTGCTGGCGCGCCCGGATGCGCAGGTGGTCCTTGCGCCCCTCACGCTGGCGGGCCGCTACCTCGGGAAGCAGGGCCTTACCGTGGTCTTCCAGTCCCCGCACGTGAGCTGGCGGGATGAAGGCGGCCTGCACACCGGCAGCTATGTCCTGTTCTCCCTCGCCGGCCACACCATCCTTACCACCCGGTTCAACGCCCAGCCCGGTGATCCCGGCCAGGTCGCCTCGTGGCTGGTGGACTACTCGGAGCGCAGGGACTCGCTGCAGGTCACTCGCATCCTCAACCTCGCCCCGGTGGTGTTGACGGTCAGCGGGTACGAGGACGCCAACGGGGATACGCTGTCCCTGCTGCAGTCCGAGGACGCCAAGAAGAACTGAAGAGGCGCGCGCCCCATCCCGCCGGCCAGCCCTGCCCTGGCGGCCAGCGTCCTTCGACCGGCCCCCCAGCGCCTATCGGTCGGACACGATTAGTCCCAGGAATCCCGCGGTGGAGAGCTTCCCGCGAGCGGCCTCCGCGGCGTCCCGATCCAGGCCGGACGCCGCGAACACGCGCCAGCGGTCCTTCCCCTGCATCGTGTCGTGGACCTCGGTTGCCGCAAACCCCCGGCTGGTCAACTCCGAAAGCAGGTCATCCGCGTTTTCCTTCACGCCGAAGGAGCCCGCCTGGACGGAGAACCTTGGCGGAGCAACTGGAGCGGTCGCGGAAGGACTGGACGTCGGCGCCGACTGGGCTGGAGGGACTGCCATGGGAGCACCCGGGGCTGCCGCAGGCGATGACGGCGCGGGCGCCGGGGTGACCGGCCCGGCCTCTTCCGCGGCGGAGGCTGCCCGCGTGGAGGTTGACGCGGAAGGCGAAGCGGAAGGTGCCGCGGAAGACGCTGCCGTTGGCACGGTGGTCTGCGCGGAAGCGCCCGCCGGAACGGGGGGCGGGGCAAAGACGTCCGGAACCGGCGCCGGTAGCACGACCTGGCGAACCCCCTTGCCGGCTGCTGCGGCGCCCGCAAGCGCCGATTCCGGCGAGGAGCTGAACCGTCGGGCCAGCCTGGCCCGTGCATCGGATTGCGCGCCGGTGTCTGCCGCGTCCTGCGCGCTCTGGTAGAGGACCCAGAGGGCCTTCAGCGCGAGGTCGGGATTGCCCGACTGCTCCGAAAGGCCCACCAGCGCCGTGCGGGCGGCGGCGCGGTCGCCGCGCTCGAGGTCTCCCAGGGCATGCAGGAGGATCTGAACACCGGCGCTTGCGCCCTTCAGTTGCTGGAGCGCCGCGGTCATCGCCCCCGCGTCGTTCATGCGGAGGCTCAGCAGGAAGGCTTCCACGAGCGTGGCGTCCCCGGCACCTTCCTGGTGTGCCGCCAGGTACGCATCCCGTGCCTCCTCGATCCTGCCGGCCAGGTCCAGGAGGCGCGCAATGCGCTCGAACTGCGCCGCGGCGCCGCTCACCCCGTGCGCGGACTTCAGGAAGACCGTGCCGGTCTGAAGCAGCCGAGGGAAGTCCTGCTCCACGCGAAGGTAGGAGGAAAAGACCTCCGCGGCGCCCGCGGCCCCGGGGTTGGCCGCAAGCCACTGCGCAAGCGTGGACGCGGAAGCTTCAAGGTCTCCGGCCTTCTCGGTTGCCGCCGCCCGGTCGAGCAGGGAGTCCGGGTATGCCGGCAGGACGGCGGCGCAGAGCAGCAGCAGTGGAAGCACGGCAGTCTTCATAGAGGCCCGTAGAGAGTATCGGCCTCCTCAGGACCTCGACTTCAGACCTCGGAAGAAGCGATACAGGGAGTACACCCCGATGCCCACCAGCACGATCCCCCCGCCGATCAGTACGCCGTGGATCAGGCCGCGCAGGAGGCCGAAGGAAGCAACCGCCATCCCCGCTCCCACCACCGTGGTAACCACGCCGAGGGTGCGATCGTGACGGGAGGAGCTGAGGGCCAGCCCGGCCACCCCGACCGCTACGCCGAGAATCGCGCCAATCCAGTGGATTCCCCCCACCCCCGTGGTGATCCCGGCCACGATGAAGGAGACGATCCCGCCGGCGGTCGAGACGACGCCCTGTACCCCGTGCTTGGTGACTTTTTCCCTCGGAACGATTTCTGTGCTCATGGCACCCTCCCTCGGTTCAAGTGTACGCTCCGCGCGGATGCGGTGTCCACCTCCCGCGACGCCGGACCGCCTCGAGTTGACAGGGCCGGGACAATACCCCAGAGTAGCCGCATGCATCCCCTCGCCAAGCGGATCGCGCTGCTCGCCTCGGGATTCTCCCTGGTGATCGGGCTCTTTCTGCTGGGGTACAACCTGCAGTTCATATCCGCCGGCGCCGTCACCGCTGCCCTCAACCTGTGGCCCGTTCTCCTGGTCGCGGCCGGTTTCATGCTGCTCGTGGACTCCACCCGGAAGCGCGTGGGCGCGCGGGCCGCCAGTGCGACCAGCCACGAATACGCGCTCCCAATTGCCGAGCGGCCATCCCAGGTTTCTCTGCGAGTCCACTTCTCCTACGGAAAGCTTCTGGCGGCTTCGGACCCGGGGCGGCCCCGGTTGCAGACCGCCGCACACCACACCCGGCCCGCGCCGGTGATCCGCCACGAGCTCGTGGGCAACCGGAGCGATCTTTCGATCTCGGTCTCCCAGCCCATCTTCCCGTCCCACATGACCACCGACGAGACCTGGCGGCTCCTGCTGCCCCCGGAGCTTCCGCTGCAGCTGTCCATGCAACTGCACGAGGCGGACACCCGGCTCGATCTTCGCCGCATGCGCGTCGAGTCTCTGGACCTTCGCATGGAGGCGGGCTCGCACCAGGTCCTCCTTGGCCGACCCCCAAGCCGAACGAGCGGCCAGATCACCTGCGCGGGGAGCAGCTTGTTCCTCCAGCTCCCGGCGGGAGCGTTCTGCCGGGTCCGGCTCCTCAATCCCTTCTGCCGCCTGGACTACCCGCAGGGCGACATGGAGAAACGAGAGGATGGTTCCCTGGTCACCGCGCGCGCACCCGCGGCTGCCGGCAGCGTGGAGATCGAGGTGGACGGTCCCATCCGCGACCTCGTACTGGATATCGGGGACGAGGACGCGGCTGCGGGCCAGGAAACTTGAACAAGCCGATCCGCCGTGCTACGGTGCCAGTGATGCCATCCAGAATCGCGATTGCCCTCGTCGTCCTCGCCAGCTTCTCGGTCCCGGCGTTCGCCGCGGATGAGAGCGCGGGGCCATCCACGAGCCAGTACTCCCTCGGGGACCAGACCATGGCCATCAACGCGGGCCTTTTCCTCCCGCTCTTCGACCTCCCTTCCGGGGTCATCTTCATGGCCGGCAGCCCGCCGCAGCTCACGCCCGGGGCCGTGGGATCCCTGAGCTGGGCCGCGTACGTGGCCCCGCAAATCCGCCTGGGCATAGACATCGCCGGTAACTTCACGCTTGACCCCAACGCCAACGTGCTGCTCATGCTCCCGTTCGTGGCCAAGGCCTCGTACATCTTCAGCTTCTACCCCTTCGAGCTGCCCGTGACGCTCGGAGTCGGGGCCAACATCGTGAAGTACACCAGCCTCTCCACGCTGGACCTGCTCCTGCGTCCGGGCGTCGGGCTGTACTGGATCTACAATTCCTCCTGGTCCTTCGGCGCGAACCTCAACTACTGGCTCGACATGCAGTTCAACACGAACCCCGCGAACACGCGGTACGGGAGCTTCCTTGAATTCTCCCTGTCGGCGCTTTACCATTTTTAGGTCTGGACGCAGAGGCTGCCTGATGAAACCCGTTGTCCTCAAGTTGACTCTTTTCGCCGCGCTGGCCGCCACGCTCGGCGGATGCTCGGACGCGATCTTTGCTGCCATCGACACGGCGCAGAAGACCGCCACCAACACCCTGTCCCAGACCATGTCGGTGTTCGACATCGCGGTGCCCGTCCCTGGGACCTATTACGTGGCCGCCGGCGGGATCTTCCAGGGCGTCCTGGGCGGTACCACGGTCAACTGGACCCCGAACACGTCCACGAGCTCCCGCCCTTGGAACCCCACGGGACTCATCTGCAACGCGATGACACTTCTCGGCGCCAACCTTTACGGGGGGTTTGTTGCCAGCGACGGGACGGCGAGCCTGTACCAGTCCTCCCCTACCCCGTTCTCGTTTGCGTCGGGGGCAAAACAACTTACCACCCAGACCCCCGGCGAGCAGGTTACCGGGCTGAGCACGGACGGTACCAATGTCTTCGTAAGCGGCGCCGTGTTCTCCTCGGCCAGCAACAGCTACGTCTTCCAGTTGGAGTACGCCACCCCGGCGAACGCCGTGGCCGGCGCCTGGGGGACGCCCGCACTTTCGGGTCAGTCCTACCCCGTGCTGCCCGTGGCCTATGCGTCCGGGGGAACCCCCACCTGGTGGACGGCAAGCGGCACGACGCTCTATTCGACCACGGCCCTTCCCGCTTTCACCGGCGTGTCCAGCGTCGTCACGGGAAGCGGCTCGGTCTCTCTCGGGACGATTAACGGCGTGTTCGCAAACGGTACCGCCGTCATCGTTGCAACCAAGTCCAACGGCGTATTCTACTCGCTGACCGGAGGCGGTGCGGGCAGCTGGGTGCAGGTCCAGCCCGACCACCAGGGAAGCGTGACCGTGAGCTACCTGTGCGCGGCGGGCCCCATCGACAAGTCCGGTTCGAGCAGCACCTACCTCGTGGGCTCGGATGGGTACGGCTATTACTCCCTCAATGTCTCGACCGGCAGCCTCTCCCGCTACGGGGACTCCACCACGGCGCTGTACTCGGCGTCGGTCTCGCGAATCGTGCTGGACAACACCACGGCGACGCCCCTCAACGTGGTCCTCATGGGCACGAACGCCAAGGGCCTGTGGCGCACGGTCTACGATGCGGTAGGTGGGAACGTCCCTGCTTCCGGGCAGTCCTGGATCAACGAATAGAGACCCGCACGCGCGGGAGGCAGGCGCCCCTTCTCTACTCCGTGTACTCGTACGCCCCGATGTCCCAGCCCCGCGGCGGTCCCCTGGCGGCCAGTGGCAACGGTCCGGGCCGCGGGTTTCCAAGCAGGTCCGCGGAAACGTCAGGGGCGTTGATCAGCAGGAGCGGCTCGCCTCCCGCCGGTCCCAGGGAGGCACCAAGGTCTACTCCCGCGTCAAGGCAGGCCGATCCCCGGGCAGGTCGGTAGGAGTCATCTGCCGCGGGTCCAAAGCTGGCGCGGGCGGGCTCGGACAGGTTGCCGGAGACGCTCCCGCCGTACGGGACCCCGTCCGAGCGGTCCAGCGCGTCCACGTCCGCAAGATCGCGCGGGACCGCTGCGCGCCCGTACTCCACGTGGGCCACCTCGCTCCACCCTCCGAACACGTTCGACAGGACCACCGCCCGCTGCCCGGATCCCGGCGAAAACAAGCCCCGGGCGTCCAGCACGGTGATGGCGCTTCCCCGCTCGGTCCCGGGACGACTCACCAGGTTGTTGACGAGCCTCGGCAAGGCGTCACCCTGCACCAGGATGGCGGTGGTGATCGAGGCGCCGTCTCCTCCCACGATGGTGTTGTTGAGCACGTCCGTGGATCCGCCGCGCACCTGCAGCGCGACGGATTCCCCGGCAGGCGCTCCCACCAGTAAGTCATTGGCGATGAGGGCACGCGAGTCTTCCAACCGCACGAGCGCCAGGCGTTCGGGGGTGGCGGCAGCCCGCAGCACGCTGCGCAGGAGCACGATGTCGGACCCGCGGGCGTTCAGTCCCACTGCGCTGCCGGCGCCGGCCACCGCCAGGCGGCTTCCAGTGATCCGCAGCGATCCACCCGAGGCCACCGCCGCGGCCGGGAAGCGCGCGGCAGCGGCCGCCGCCAGATCACTGGCGTCCACGGAAACCGTGCTGTCGGTGCAATCCAGCCCAATGGCCTCGAGCGAACCCGTGCCGGAAGCAATGTGACTTGCCGTGATCGCCACCGTCGTGGAGACCGCGCGGACGCCGCGGGTTTTCTGGCCCGACCCCGGATCCACGGTGGAACCCTTGATCGCCGCCCGGGCCTGGTTCTTCAAGTCAAGCCCGACGAAGTCGGGTGATCCGACCGGCCCCGAGAACCGGCTGCCGGATACGTCCAGCGTGCCGCCAGAGGCAGCCAGGAACGATCCCTTCCAGGCGCCGGGCGACTGCAGCCGCAGGTCCTGCAGAGAGAGGTCTCCACCGGTTTGCAGGATTGCAGGACCGGTGCCGGCGCCGGTCAACGTCACGGCCCCTCGGGAAAGCAGGACGGAACCCCCGTTGACCAGCAACAGCGGAGACGGGGTCGAGGGCTCGCCGCCCAGGTCGAACCCGCGGATCGAAGTCGAGCCCGCCGTCACTTCCACCAGGGCGTCTCCACCCTTCCACCGTTCCGCTTCCGAGATCCTCGACCACCGCTCCAGTCCCAGCGGCTGCCAGGTCTCGGGGTCCAGGCCGCCCACCAGCACCAGGTCCTCCGCGATCTGCACCGGGGACTCCTCCGGGTACGCCCCGGCGGCGGCGTAGACGGTGCGTCGAGAGCCGGCCTGAGCGATTTGCGCCGCGCGGCGGATGCTCCGCACGGGGGCGTCACGCGAGCCATCGGAGTAGTCGCTGCCGTTGGGAGACGCGTAGACGATCTTCCGGTCGATCGTGGCGGACCACGAACGCACCTCGCGGCTGCGGTTGCCCGCCGGATCCACGGAAAAAGCCGTGATGCGGTAGGTGACGGAAGCGCCCGCCGGGGCGTCCAGCACCAGCGGGCCGCCGTACCGGTTGGAGGCGATCTGCGCGGGCACCACGGTGTCCGTGCCCGTTGTCACCGTGTCGTAAACCGTGCCCTCCGCGGAGAGCAGCTCCACCGTGCGCGAATCCTGGTAGTGCCCTCCATCCTCGATCCCGGAAGCGGTAGGAGCGTCCGGGGGAGTGCGGTCCACGATCGCGCGAAACGTGACCTCCCGGGATGGGACTCTCTTCCCCGACGGATCGAAGGCGCGGGCGGTGATGGTCGCATCCACCGTCTGCCCCTCCGCGGCGTCCAGGACCAGCTGCGGCGGGAATCGCGGAGACGTCGGGGTCACGGTGGGCGTGAAGCCTCCATCCGTGGAAATCTCGTAGCGCACTTCGCCCAGTGCCGCCGTGCAGCCCAACTGGATGCCCTGCGCCGACGGTGCACCGTCCCGTGCTCCACGGAACACCGGCGGCGCGAGCCGGCTTCCGACCGTGAACGAGAAGGCGGCCGCGGCGCTCCGGGTGCCCGCCGCGTTCTCCGTCACGGCGGTGCCGCGGACTGCTGAGCCCTGTTCGGGATCCACCGGCACGGATACCGGGCCGGTCGCGGGAAGATAGTCCCCGTTGGATGCCGGCCCCACGCCGCCGGGCGAATCCAGGCGGTAGAGTACGCGGCCCGCCCCGGAGGCCGGCCACTGCAGGTAGACCACCGCGGGGTTGGCGTCGGAGAACAGGAGGGCCGT
>Ga0335069_10010550_pt1 | contig 13092 bp, 13 predicted proteins | sample Lox_Sample_11_FD_206714 | JGI IMG/M metagenome (GOLD analysis project Ga0335069, IMG submission 206714) | Soil microbial communities from Loxahatchee National Wildlife Refuge, Florida, United States - Lox_Sample_1.1 | ecosystem: Environmental > Terrestrial > Soil > Wetlands | place: USA... | reverse complement strand
AATTGAATACACGGCGAGGTCACGGGGAGGATACGGCGAGGTGACGGGGTGGTGACCGTGTCGAGGCAGGGACTTGGGAACTAGAGCCCGCAGAATACACCACCTGTAGCGGCTAAGCGCTGCCGGTGACTACCACATATAGCGGTATGGATGGTGCATTCGGCGTCTTCTACCCTCATATCGCAACCGTTGCCCTCACACGGGGGCTTCGGCACAAGGACGCGAATGGCGCCGGGAAGTGCGCCAGTTTGGCACACCGGGGTGTGCCCACGCATAGCGCCAGGCCTGGTTCGTAATGAAAATGCACCTGCCCCACCCGCGAGGCCAGGACGAGATTTAGACCGTCACCCCTCCACTACCCCTCCCATACCCCTCCATACCCACACCGGAGGTTCAAATTGAACCTCCGGTGTGGGTATGGAGGGGTATGGGAGGGGTAGTGGAGGGGCTCGGGAGGGAGCCGGGCTGGTCGGGCGCGAAAAACGCGCGGGCGCGCTTGGATCAGGCGGCGCGGTCTAGCGTTTGGAGGCGTTGTTGGGCATCGGGGCAGGCGGGTGCAGATTAGCCACCTGTCTTTGAGCGCGTGAGCGATGCGCATGGTTTGCTCCAGGTCGAAGGGTTCCGGGCAAATCATCGCCGCGCAGAAGGCCGCTCACCACGGCCTGGCGATGGCTTATGCGGCCAGTTTACGGCGGTGGGGCTTTTGTCGGGGCGGTTGGCGCGAGCAGGGTGGCGGACTTGAGCAGGCGACAGAATTCTTTTTTGCTGCTGCGGTGATGGATGCCTTCGCCTGTTTGGAGGTCCTTCATCACTTTGTATCCCACTTCGAGACGGGCGAGCTGGACGATCCGGATGAACTCGTCCTCCCGCTTCCAGACCTGGCCTTGCTGCAGTTTTAGCGACATGCGGTTTCCTGGTGGGGCAGGAATCCGCCGCTCCGGGCTTTGACACCCGGAGAGTCGGCAGGGGATCGACGGCTATCGCTGCTTGTCGGAGGCCTGTTTTCGGAGCGCCGCCTCTTTCTTCTTCTGTGCCTCGCTTAGGGCTTTGGCCTGTTTCTGCGAGGATTTCTTCTGCGTGGACTTCGGGGATTTATCGCCCATAGGTTTGAATGCAATCTGTTGGTTAACTTGCCTGCGGCATGAAAGTTTCTCCGCGGGCAGCGTCAACCTGACAGCGGAAGCCGAGGTTGTAAATGGCCGTCGCATTGAGCTGCCCACGAACGGATGCTCGGAATCAACGGCAAGCGGCTTGTCATGAGCTGATATTATGTTAGGGTGGCCGTCTTTGTGGACATAAAGGCAGCTCAGACGCGGCGTACGTTCGCCATCATCTCGCATCCGGACGCGGGCAAGACCACGTTAACGGAAAAGCTCCTCCTGTACGGGGGTGCGGTGCAACTCGCCGGCTCGGTGACCGCCCGCAAGAGCCAGCGCGCCACGACGTCCGACTGGATGGAGCTGGAACGGAAGCGCGGCATCTCGATCAGCTCCACCGTGCTGCAGTTCGATTACGCCGGCTATCGCCTGAACCTGCTGGACACCCCGGGCCACAAGGACTTTTCCGAAGACACCTACCGCGTGCTGACCGCGGTGGACTCGGTGGTGATGGTAATTGACGCCGCCAAGGGCATCGAGCCGCAGACCCGCAAGCTGTTCGAGGTTTGCCGGCAGCGCGGCGTGCCCATCTTTACCTTCATCAACAAGTGCGACCGCCCGATGAAAGAGCCGCTGGCTTTGCTGGATGACCTGGAGCAGGTGCTGGGCATCGGCGCATTCCCGGTGAACTGGCCCATCGGCAGCGGCTCTGACTTCCAGGGCGTGTTCGATCGTCAGACGCAGCAGATGCACCTGTTCGAGCGCACCGTCGGCGGACAATACCGAGCGCCTGTGCAGGTGGGCGGGCTGCACGATGAACTCATTCGCGGCCGGCTCGACGATGCCACCTTTCACAAGACGGCGGAAGAGTTGGAAATGCTTGAGCACGCCGGGCACGATTGGGATGACACCGCCGTGCTGAATGACAAGACGACCCCCGTCTTCTTCGGCAGCGCCATCAACAACTTCGGCGTGCAGCTCCTGCTGGATGGATTCCTGAAACACGCACCGGGCCCGGGCGGGCGATACACGGCACCCTCCGCGGACGCCGCAGCCTCCCGGGTGTTTATCCCGCCCGGCCACCCCGCGTTCTCCGGCTTCATCTTCAAGATCCAGGCGAACATGGACCCGAAGCACCGCGACCGTATCGCGTTCATGCGCGTTTGCTCCGGCAAGTTCGAGCGCGACATGATGGTGCATCACTCGCGCTCCGGGAAGAAGGTGCGCCTCTCCAGCTCCCATAAGATTTTCGGCAACGAACGCGAGACCATGGACGAAGCGTTCCCCGGCGATGTCATCGGGCTGGTCGGCCACGACGGCTTCGGCATCGGCGATACGCTGACGACCGACCCGCACATCCTTTACAACGAGATCCCGCGCTTCACCCCCGAGGCCTTCAGCTACCTGCACAATCCGAACACGGCGAAGTTCAAGCAGTTCCGCAAGGGCCTAGACCAGTTGCTGCAAGAGGGCGTCATCCAGGCGCTTTACCTGCGCAACACGTCGGTGAAGACCCCGCTGCTGGCGGCCGTCGGCCCGCTGCAATTCGAGGTGGCGCAATTCCGGCTGGAAAATGAGTACGGCGCAACCTCACGGCTCGAAGCCGCGCCCTGGACGGTCGTGCGCTGGTTGCCCGGGGACATGAAGGATGAGGATCTCGATGCCATCTCGCTGCCCAGCGGTGCGCGCCTCGCTCATGACGTGGGCAGGAACCACGTGGTGCTGTTTGAGAGCGAATGGTCGGCGAACTACTTCAGCCAGACGAACAGGAACTGCCCGCTTTCCGCGCTGCCGGCCCAGACGGCGAAGCAGTGAGCACAGACTAACGGAATCCTTCCTATCTTGCCGGCTACCCTCCCGCGAATACGGGGCGGAAGTTGGCCTCGGTGAGGATGCGGGCCACCTCGGCGCGCTTGTCTCCCTGAATTTCGATCTGGCCATTCTTCACGGTGCCGCCCGTGCCGCAGGCCTTCTGCATCGCCTTGGCCAGTTGCTCCTTTTCGGGCAGTCCGATGCCGACGAAGCCCTTGATCACCGTCACCGTCTTGCCGCCGCGGCCGGCTTTCTGGCGGATGATGTCCACGCGGCCACGATGCTTGCGGGCCAGCCTGGCTTCCGCCCGCTGACCGGACCCGGCGGGGGAGCTCGGGGCGGCGGGGAACTGCTCGCTCGACAAAGCATCGAAGGGATTGTGGCCGAAATTCTGGCCGCCGCCGGTGGGAATGCGTTCCGGGTCGCTCATACGTAGAGGAGCGGCAACCCCCTAATCCCTGAAGTTGGTGAACTGGAGGGCCACGGGAAAGTCGTTGGCCCGTACAGCGGCGATCACCGCCTGCAGGTCGTCCCGGCTCTTGCCGGTCACGCGGACCTGCTGGTCTTGAATCTGGCTGGTGACCTTGAACTTGGACTCGCGGATGAACCCCGTGACCTGCTTGGCCACCTCGGTCTCGATGCCCTGCTTGATCTTGATCACCTGCCGCGCATGACCCAGCGGCGACACTTCGGGTTCGCACTGTTCGACGCTCTTAAGGCTGATGTTGCGCTTGGCAATCTTGCCGATGACGATCTCCGCCAGCGCCTTCAGCTTAAAGGCATTGGCAGCGGTCAGCTTGATCTCGTTCTTCTCCAGCACGATCTCGGCCTGGGTGCCTTTGAAGTCGAAGCGGTTGGCCAGCTCCTTTTTGGCTATGTTCACCGCGTTCTCGACTTCCATCGAGTTAACCTGGCTGACAATATCGAATGACGGCATGGAGGCATGCTAATTGGCCGTGCGAAAAGTGGAAGCCTTTTGAACGTGCGGGACCGGAGCCATTCTCCCGCCTTGGCGCGACTCCGGGCGTCCGCTAGTCTCCGAGTGATTCGATGGAACCGGGAAATGCCAACCTGCGCACGGGGCTTGAAGAGCGCCTGCGCTTCGAGACGCTCATCGCCGATCTGTCATCGAAGTTCATCAATCTGCCCGCTGGCGAGGTGGACCGCGAAATCGAAGATGCCCAGCGCCGGGTATGCGAATTCCTCGGCCTGGAACTTTGCGTTCTCTGGCAATGGGCGCAGGACACGCCGCGCTACATTACGATTACGCACCTGTATCGCCCCTTAGGTGGGCCGCCACCTCCCGCCCGAATTGACGCGGAGGAAATAGCTCCCTGGTGCCTCCCGCAAGTGCTGGCGGGACGGGGTGTGGCTGTGCAATCCATGGATTCACTCCCCCCGGAAGCGGCCCGTGACAAAGAAGTCTGGCGCCATTACGGGATCAAGTCCGCCCTGGTCGTCCCCCTCTCAGCCGGCGGACAGGTTCTGGGCGCTGTGACCTTCAACACGGTGCGGGAGGAGCGCCCCTGGCAAGAGGAGATCGTCAACCGCCTCAACCTGGTCGCCCTTGTCTTTGCCAACGCCCTGGCCCGAAAGGTGGCCGACCAGGCCTTGCGGGAGTCGATGGCCGAGAACGAGCGCCTGAGGGAGCGGTTGCAGGCCGAAAGCGATTACCTGAAGGCGGAGATTAAGGTCACCCGGGATCACGGCGAGGTTATCGGCCGCAGCCGCGCCATCCGGCAGGTCCTCAGCCAGGTCGAGCAAGTCGCGCCCACGGATTCTTCGGTGCTCATCCGCGGCGAAACCGGCACGGGCAAGGAACTTATCGCCCAGGCTATCCATCGCCTCAGCCCGCGCCAGGGCCGCCTGATGGTCAAAGTGAATTGCGCCGCGCTTCCCTCGGCCCTGGTGGAAAGCGAACTCTTCGGCCGCGAGAAAGGCGCGTTCACCGGGGCGTTGACGCGACAGATTGGACGCTTCGAGGTGGCGGACGGCTCAACGATCTTCCTGGATGAAATCGGGGAGTTGTCGCTCGAAGTGCAGGCCAAGCTGCTGCGCGTCCTGCAGGAAGGCCAGTTCGAGCGATTGGGCAGCCCCAACACCATCCACGTGAACGTCCGAGTCATCGCCGCCACCAACCGCGACCTGGCCGAAGACCTCCGCAGCGGCCGATTCCGGGAGGATCTCTACTATCGGCTCAACGTGTTTCCCATCCGCGTGCCGCCGCTGCGCGAACGGGTCGAGGACATCCCGATGCTGGTCTGGGCCTTCCTCAAGGAACTCTCCTCGCGCATGGGCAAGAAAATCACCCAGGTCCCGCGCAGCACGATGGAGGCGCTCCAGCGCCACCCCTGGCCGGGCAACGTGCGGGAATTGCGGAATGTGATTGAGCACGGCGCCATCGTCACGTCCGGTGATGCGCTCCGGGTGCCGATGTTGGCCGAAGCCCCGGCCGCCGCCCGCAAAGTGCAGACCCTCGCCGACTCCCAACGCGAGCAAATCCTCAAGTGCCTTGAAGGAACCGGTTGGCGCATCAAGGGACCAAGCGGCGCCGCCGCCACATTAGGGCTCAAACCCTCGACGCTCTACAGCCGCATGCAGAAGCTGGGTATCCCTACGCACCGCCAGAAGCTCGCAGACGGTGAGCTGTCTTGAAGGTAGGGCTCGCAGTCCCCTGCGAGCCGCCCATTGCAAACAATGCGTCTTGCTCCGCCGCGGCGGCGCGCAGCGGAGTGCGCGCCCTACCTTTGGGCCTTTGCGTCGCTCGGCGGTTTTGGTAACAAAGCCGCATGGACCTGCCCGTCCGCAAAAAGCTGCCGCACGCCGGCCCGCAATGGGTGCCGGAGGGAAGCTGGTTCTTCATCACCATCAACTGTGTGCCCGAAGGGAAGAATCAATTGTGCCGGGCGGACACCGGCAACGCCGTCATCGCCTCCCTGGCCCACAACCATCACAAGCTCGTCTGGCATTGCCGACTCGCCTTGCTGATGCCGGATCATTTGCATGCGATCCTGGCTTTCCCACCCGAGCCAGGCATGGAGACTACGGTCAGGAATTGGAAGAAATTTGTGGCCGGCAAACATGGCGTCCAATGGCAGCGTGACTTTTTTGATCACCGGCTGCGTAACGACCAGGAGCTGCAGGAGAAGACGAGCTACATTCTGATGAATCCCGTCCGCAGAGGTTTGTGCGAGCGAGCGGAAGATTGGGTTTGGGTTTATCGCCCCAACGACCGCCCACCGCCTCAGTTGGGGTAGGGGCGGTCCAGGCAGGGCGGGCAGTCCCTTGCGCGCCGTGGTCCAAACGAAAGCGTTCGACCTCACCCCGACGGCGCGCACGGAGTGACGCGCCCTACCACCACAAGCCAGCACTCAGCGGACCGGGCGCTGTCCGGCTTTGGGAACTGGATGCAGCCTTCGGCCTTTGCAGCGGCTGTGGCGTACGTTCTGCCAGCGAGACTGGGGAGGAGCCCCGGTGAGTCTCCCATGTGGATCGCTCCCCATGGGAGACTCACCGGGATGTCTCCGTGCCCACACCGTTGCCTCCCCGGCCCTTCTGGCAAGCATCCATATCTGTTCGACGGCTGCAACTTTCGTTTTACAAGCAACTTACGGCGCTGCATCAAGCTCTGTTTTTGGTAGGGCACGCTCGCCGAGCGCGCTGGGAGGGGACGCCTGCAATGGGGAGAATTGGTTGGCTTTGACAGATACTCTGCGCCTCTCGGCGAGAGCGCCCACCCCCACGAGGGGTCACGATGGGCATTTCGCCGAGCCTGGGCCTGTTCCCCAAGGAGAAGATGGACGACCAGCCGACTGAAAGACGGCATTGCGTCCTTCTGTTGTTGCTTCTGATGTTCGGGACTGGCCTACCGAATAGCATTTTAATCCCGTTAGGACAGTGACTTACGATCCTTAACGTCTGCCTCGCAGCGTCTTGGAACGCGTTTGGCTAAGGCTAGGGCGCATGGTCATCTCGACTCTCAGAATCGTGCCGTCACCAAAGCAGCGCTCCGAAGTGCTTGAGATTCTGCTCTCGGTCCTGGGCCCCACCGAAATCCAGCCAGGGTGCCTGAGTTGCGGTGTCTCTGAGGAGAAGCGACCAGACCACGCTGTTGTGTTCTGGGCGCACTGGGAAACCGAGTCGGCGCTGCACGAGCACATTTGTTCGGACTTCTATCCCCGTCTCCTGGTGGCCTGCGAGCTTTCAAAGCAGCCACCCGAGGTCTGCTTCCACCATGTATCCGCCACGCAAGGCATGGATCTGATCGAGCAACTGCGTGGGCGCGGCGGGGAATATCTACCGGCGAGCCCGGAAACCCCAGCCAGATAAGGAATCCAAACCCATGCACCTGAAGCACGTCAGCGACAACGGCTTTCCGGCCCTGAAAATGAAGATCACAGCCAACAACCACCTCATCCGCGTTGCCTGGGTGGCCGCCCTCGTGGCAACGACGGCAACCTCGCCGGCCGCGAGTCCCTCGAGCGCCGGCACGGCCAAGCGACCGAACATCGTGATCATCCTCGGCGATGATCTGGGCTTTGCGGACATGGGCTGCTTCGGCGGCGAGATTAAGACGCCGAATCTCGATTCCCTCGCCCAGGCCGGTGTGCGCTGCACCCAGTTCTACACCCACGCCAGTTGTTCGCCGACGCGATCCATGCTCCTGACCGGCGTAGATACCCACCTGAACGGCCTGGGCAACATGGACGAGTGGACCGCCCCCAACCAGTGGGGCGTGGACGGCTACGAAGGCTACCTCAACAACCGCGTCGCGACCCTGCCGCAACTGCTCAAGGATGCCGGCTACCACACCTACATGGCCGGCAAATGGCACATGGGCAAAGCGACCAACCAAATCCCCGCCGCGCGCGGCTTCGAGCGCGACTTCTCGCTGCTCGACGGCGCGGGCAGCTATTGGGACATGTGGAATTTCACCGCCGCCAGTCCGAAATCCACGTTCACCGAGGACGGCCGTTACCTCAAAAAGCTGCCCCGGCACTACTACGCCACCAAGACCTACACCGACAAGATCATCGGCTACATCGAGGCGAACCGCCGCTACGGCAAACCGTTCTTCGCCTACGTTTCTCACCAGGCGCCCCACGACCCGTATCATCTGCCGCGCGATTGGCGCTACCGCCATGTCGGCGAATACGACAAGGGATGGGACCTCGTGCGCAAGGAACGGCTCAAGCGCCAGATCGAGCTCGGCATCATGCCGGCGGGCACCCAATTGTCCGAGCGCATGTGGTTCGTGCCCGATGCCAGCCTGCTCGCGCCCGCCAGCCGCGCCATCCTGGGCAAGAAAATGGAGCTCTACGCCGGCATGGTGGAGAACATGGACTTCCACGTCGGGCGGTTGATCGCCTACTTGAAGAAGATCGGCGAGTACGACAACACGATCTTTATCGTGTTCGGCGACAACGGGGCGGAAGGGACCGACCTCTTCAAGATGATCGCGGGCACGCCCGGCACCCGCGATTTCCTCTTCGCCTCAATCCAGTGGTCGCAAAATAACCCCAATGCCTGGGGAGACCCGCATTCCTACGTCGGCTACGGCCCCGCGTGGGCCCAGGTTTCCATGACGCCCTTCAGCCAGTACAAGGGATGGCTCGCGGAAGGCGGCATCCGCAACGCCCTCATCGTTAGCGGTCCGATCGTGAAGCGGCCCAAGGGCAGCATCAACCGCGGCGTCATGCACGTGGCGGACATCGTCCCCACGCTCCTCGAAGTTGCCGGCGCCAGCTATCCGAGCACCGTCAACGGCCAGGCAGCGCCGCCGCTAAGGGGCAAGTCGTGGGTCAGATTGCTGGCGGGCGAGGAGGAGTCGCCGCGCTCCGGCCAGGACTACCTGGCGTGGGAAATCTTCGGCAACCGCGCGGTGCGCCAGGGGGACTGGAAGTTGCGCTGGCAATACAAGCCGTATGGCACGGAGCAATGGGAGGTGTTCAACCTGGCCGACGACGTGGCGGAGCGCCGCGATCTTGCCTCCGCGCAACCCGACAAGGTCAAGGCACTGCTGGCGCTTTGGGACGACTACGTCCGTGCCAACAAGGTGATCCTGCCCAGCCGCGTGCTCTCGGAAGGGATGGTAAAGAAACTGCCGGACCGCTATCCGGTGGAAGAAGGTTTTCCGCCGCTCATCTACAAGCGCCAGTTCATCCCGCCCACGAACATGCTGGCCGACCCGAAGCCCTGATCTCGCCCGAACTCAAGAATGAGCTTAATTAAACGCACCACCCATCCCATGAACAACGAAATCAACCCTCAATGCTCGGGGGACCCGCCTCCATCCGCGGCACGCTCGGGTCGCCTGGCCGGCGCCATTATCACCCTGACAATAATCTGCCCGATGGTCGCGCTCGGGCAGATACCCCCGCGCTTCTACTGGAAAAGCCTCTCCGACGCGAATGCAGTGCCGGTGATCTTCCAATCCTTGAGCGGCAACGCCAACCCCATGGACCCGGCGTATGTCGTCTCGCCCGGTAGTTCCGTGGATGCGAACATCCTCACTGTGGGCTACGCCAAAATGCTGCCCTTGTTCGACCGCACACTCACGCTCGCCGTGCTGGAGCCGGTGGGCCGGATTTCCAGCTCCACGACGTTCGCCGGCCGGACCTCCCCCCAGGACGCCAACGGCTTCGGCGACCCCATGGTGGAGGTGGGCATGAACCTCGTCGGCCCCAAGGCCATGAAGACCATCCCCGACCTGCTGCGCTACGAGCCCAAGCTTTCGCTCGACGTCATCGTGGACGTCGCGTTCCCGATCGGCAGTTATGATGGCAGTCAGCCGCTGAATCTCGGCCAGAACCGCTGGTATGGCCGGCTGGGCGCGCCCATTGTGTGGCAGATCGGCCCCTGGGTGCCCGGCCGGCGCACCACCCTGGAGGCGCTACCCTCCGTCTGGTTCTTCAGCGAGAACAGCGACTACGTGGGCCACACGCTAAGCACTGATCCCATGTTCCAATTGGAAGCGCATCTGACCCACGACTTCACCGAACGCTTTTGGGCTTCGCTCGACGCTACGTGGATCGCTGGCGGCAAGTCGACCATAGGGGGAGTCAGCGGCGAGTCGCTGAACAACTTTGGCGTCGGCTTCACACTGGGCTATCAGATCACCGACAACCTTTCCCTCACCGCCGGGTACATGGCGACCGTTAACGACAGTGCCCCCACCGATCTCCGGATGGACGGTTTCCGCATCTCGCTCACCTACGGCTGGCACACGATCGTCGAAGGCCAGAAGCGGCTGAAAAGTGAGGAATGACCGGGGTGGCTGGCGGGCGCTGTTGAACCCACTCACGTAATTCAGCGCAGTCGCCTTTAGAGTGGATTCCTCCGCGCTCGCTTGCCGCGATCAGACCACCCTGTCCACGAAACGCATTTCATACGGGGCTGAGCAGAGAGCCCAGGTTGCCAGCGAACCAATACCAAAGTAACATGGGCGGTGTGAGACTGAAATCGGTCATTCATTCGGACCCGGAAATCCTTGGCGGTGCGCCGGTGTTTGTCGGCACGCGGGTGCCCGTGCGGAGCTTGTTTGACCATCTGGAGGCCGGCGACTCGATTGACGACTTTCTGGAGGGTTTCCCAAGCGTGCGGCGGGAGCAGGTGATCGCGGTGTTGGAGGAGTCGCGCCGGGAGCTGCTGCAGCCCGCCTAGGTGAACATCCTCCTGGATGAGAACCTCGACTGGCGGTTGCGGCGTGACTTGGCGGACCACACGGTCGAGTCAGTGCCCCTGATCGGGTGGCCCGGGTTGAAGAACGGCGCGCTGCTCAGGAAGGCCCAGGAGCGGTTCGACGTGCTGGTGACGATGGACAGCAACATGGTGCACCAACAGAATCTCGGCCAGTTTCGGATTGTTATTGCGCTGCAGGCTCAGAGCAACCGGTTGGCCGATACCCGTCCGCTAATGTCGAAGGTGCTGGCGGTGTTGCCTAGTATTCGGCCGGGAACGCTAACGATAGTGTCCTGAATCCGCGGCGGCGCGGCGAAGGCCGGGCTACTACGCTGACTGCAACGAGAAGCGAAGTCGGAGCTGATGGGCAACATCGACCCTATATTCCGACTCATGCGAAGCGTGCCGCCGTCAAAGATCGCAGCGGTTGAGAAATGCTGATGGTTGAAGGCCGGGACCAGCCTGGCCGTCGGGGCGCGCCGCTAACGGGCCGCCAATTCCTGCCAGCGCTCGTATAAGCGCGTTACCTCGGCCTTCGCTGCTTCCAATTCAGCGACCAGTCCGCGCGCTTCCCGCGAACGGGTGGCGTGGAACTCCGGATCGTTCAAGGTGATCTCCAGCTCCTGCACGCGAGCTTCCGCCGCGAGGATGGCGGCTTCGATGCCTCCCAGCTCGCGCTGCTCTTTGAAGGTGAGCTTGCGCGCGCGGGCCGGGTTGGCCTCGGCAGCCTCCGGCTTGCGGGTCGGCGGTTGGACGATGCCCGGCCAGGCTGCCGGCTGGAGGGCGTCCCGCTCCTTCTTCTTCTCGAGGTAATAGGAGTAGTTCCCCGGTTGGACGAAGATGCCGCTCTCCTCAAAGGCCACGATCTGGTCGCAAATCCGGTCCAGGAAATAGCGGTCATGGCTCACGACCAGCACGGTGCCATCGAAATCCGCCAGGGCTTCTTCCAACATGCGCAGGCTGGGCAAATCCAGATCGTTGGTGGGCTCATCCAACACGAGCACGTTGCCGCCGCGCCGGAGCACTTTGGCCAGCATCAGTCGGGCGCGCTCGCCGCCCGAGAGCTGCCCGACCGGCTCGTTCACGCGCTCATCGGAGAACAGAAACCGGCGCAGGTACGACCGCGCGTTCAGGTGTTGCTCGCCGAAGAGGACCGTCTCATTGCCTTCCGCGATCTCCTCCAGGACTGTGCCGGCGCCGTTGAGCTGCATGCGGGCCTGGTCAATGTAATTGAAGGCCACGCGCGTGCCGATCTTGATCCTGCCCTCGTCTGGCGGGCGTTCGCCCAGGCAAATGCGCAACAGCGTGGTCTTGCCCACCCCGTTTCGGCCGACGACCCCGGTGCATTGGGCCGGCTTGAGCGAGAGCGTCAGGCCGCGGAAGAGCCAGCGTTCCCGCTCGCCTTGGCCGACCTTGGCCCCGGCGCCGCTCAATTGGATGGCGTGGTTGCCGAGGGCAGGCGGCGGCGGGATGAGCAGGTCCATCTCCCGTTCTTCGGGTGGGGCTTCGAGGCCTTTTACCTGGTAGAAGCTTTGCAGCCTGTGCCGGGGCTTGGAGCGCTGGGCGCGGACGCCGGCACGGACCCAGTCGAGTTCCTCCCGCAGGAACCGCTGCCGGCGCCGCTCGGCCTGTTCGGCGATTTGCTGCCGGATGGCCCTGGACTCCAGGTAGGCCGTGTAATTGCCCGGATGCGAAAAGCACCGTCCATCCGCCAGCTCAATGATCCGCGTGGCGATCACATCCAGGAAGTAGCGGTCGTGCGTGACAAAGATCACGGCGCCGGGGAATTGGCGCAGGAACTCCTCCAGCCACAGAATGGACTCGGCATCCAGGTGGTTGGTGGGCTCGTCCAGGAGGAGCAGGTCCGGTCGGGCCGCCAGGGCGCGGCAGAGCGCCACACGCCGTTTCTCTCCGCCGGAGAGCGGCCCTACCAGCGTATCCAGCGGCGGCGCGGCCAGGGCCGACGCCGTGGCATTGATGCGGACCTGCAGTTTCCAGCCGTCCGCGCTCTCAATCTGGTTCAGCAGGACAGCCAGCTCGCCGTCCGTGCCGTGTCCCGATTCATAGCGCCGCAGCCATTCCATCAGGTCGGCGGCTCCGGCTTCGATGTTCTGGCGCACGGTGAGGTGGTCCGCCAGTTCGAACTCCTGGGGCAGATAGCCGATGCGCAAACCCCGGCGCCGCGCCACCTCGCCGGCGTCCGGGCTTTGATGGCCGGCCAACAGGCGCAACAGGCTGGTCTTGCCGCAGCCGTTTCGGCCCAGCAGCCCCACCTTCTCACCCGGAGCGACCGACAGGGTAACGGCCTCCAGCAACCGCTGATGGCCGTAGGCCAGTGCGAGGTCGTTGGCCGTCAATAAAGCTGGGCCGGTAACGTTCATGCGTGAAAAGGCAGCCAAGCTTGCGGGAGTGCGGCAGCGTATCAAAGGAAAATGCGCCACCGCTCGCACGGGGGGAGGTAGGGCGCGCACTCCGCTGCGCGCCGTCTTTGGCCCTCGGCGGC
>Ga0335069_10010548_pt1 | contig 13093 bp, 7 predicted proteins | sample Lox_Sample_11_FD_206714 | JGI IMG/M metagenome (GOLD analysis project Ga0335069, IMG submission 206714) | Soil microbial communities from Loxahatchee National Wildlife Refuge, Florida, United States - Lox_Sample_1.1 | ecosystem: Environmental > Terrestrial > Soil > Wetlands | place: USA: Florida... | reverse complement strand
ATTTTCATGCGTACCACTCTATCGCGCCGCCCCGACCGTCGGGTCAACCTATCAGAGCCACAACCTATTTCTGTGGCTTGTCAAACGGCTGCTTATCCGTGATCTTCGGGCGTTGCTCCGCCTGCAACTCCCGGCTCACCTGCTCCACTTCGCGGAAGACGCGCAGCAGGTTGCCGCCCAGGATCTTGCGGCAGTCCTCGGCGGAGTAGCCCCTCTCCATCAGCGCCGCGGTGATCTTGGGCAGGTCGGCGGCCGAGTCCATGCCCTGCGGCATCTGCCCGTCGACACCATCGAAGTCCGAGCCGAGGCCTACATGGTCCACACCCGCCACCTTCGCGATATGGTCGATGTGATCGATGAGAACCGAGAGAGGCGGCCGCGGAATGCGATCGGAGAATCGGCGTTCCAGCTTTGAAATCTCCTCGTAGGTAACCTCGCGCCCTTCGGCCTTTGCCTTGTCCTTCAACTCCTGCACGGCCTTGTCCACCTCGGGCTTTTGCGCCTTCTGGGCGTCGCGATAGGCCTGCGACAAAAATGCCGAGTAGTAATTCACCTGCACCACCCCGCCCTTCGACTCAGGCCCGCCCGATCGCGCCACAGCCAGGATCATGTTGTCGGTCATATTGCGCGGAGCATCGTCCAGAGCGCGCGCGGACGAATGCGAAGCGATTACCGGAGCCCTGGTGATCCGCAGGGTGTAGTAGAACGTCTTGTCCGACACGTGCGAGATGTCCACCATCATGCCAAGGCGATTCATCTCGTACACCACGTCCTTGCCGAACTCGCTCAACCCGTCCTTGGTGTGAAGAACCGATGGGTCGTCGAAGTCGCCCGAACTGTCGGCCCATCCATTTGAGTTGGACCACGTCAGGGTCATATAGCGCACGCCGAGGGCGTAGTACTGTCGCAGCAGGGCCAGCGAGCCCTCAATGGAGTGCCCGCCCTCGATTCCCATCAGGGAGGCCAGTTTGTGCTCGTGATGCGCCTTCTCGATGTCGTCCACACTCGTGGCCAGCATCATTTGATCAGGATGCTTCGCCACTTGCTGCTTCACCGCGTCGATCAGCACCAGCGTGCGCCTGGCGAACTGTCCCTGGAAGAGCTTCGGCTCCACCCAGATGGAAAAGAACTCGGCGCCCAGGTTGCCTTTCTTCGCGGATTCCAGGTTGAGATTTCCGCCGTTCAATGGGTCAGCCATGTCGAAGTTTTCATCGACAAAGCGCTGGGGCGTGTCGGCGTGTGTGTCGATGACAATGGCAGAATTGTGCACCGCTTCAGGGGATAGTTTTTGTGTCATTTTCGGGGAGGGTTTGGCAGTTTTCCTGTGGGCTGATGTTTCGCCGCCGAGGAGGCCCGGAAGGAGCAGGAGCAGGGTGGCAATCAGAACACGATTGGGCATAGGCTTGGCGTAAGTATAGCTGGATGGAGCAAGATTTCCTCATCAGTGCATCGGGTTGCTGCAAATCCGCGCGTCGAGCGCAATCATTGGGCCGAAGCGGTGAGCCCAAGCGCGCGCAGGTAGCCGTCATTCACGTGTTCGCTGGAGAACTGCACCTTTCTCAGGAGATCGTCGAAGACGGCCTGTGCTTCTTCGGGCGAAGGCCGCGCCGCAATGCGCTTTTCCGCATTGGCGGTGCCCGCCTGCATGGCGGCCAACGCCACAATGCGATCCCAGTGCTCCGGCCGGTCGAAGGTCACCACGCTCGACGCCGCGTCCATCTTCTTGTAGGGCCAGTAGCACCAGCCCACATGATTGTCCTCCAGCGTTTTGGTGAACGCGGCGATCCACTCATCCTTGTTCTCACCCGACTCGCCCAGCCAGATGGGCACATGATACTTGTCGCGGAAATCGAGATACTCGCGGATCACGCTGGCGTCCGTTGCCGTCCAGTACTTGTGGAAGGTGTACACCACGTTTTTGTCGAGCGGCGGCCCGAACACCTTGAAGTTCGAGTCCCACTGAGCGCCGCCAAGTATCAGAACATGGTTCCGGTCAACTTCCCGGATCGCCGCGCTAATCCTCTTGTACAGCGGCTCCAATTCAGAATTGTAGCGCTGCAGTTGCGGAAAATGCGGGATGGGCTCATTCAGAAGGTCGTAGCCCAGTACCATTGGCTCCTTGGCGTAGTGCTGCGCGATGCGCCGCCAGACCTCAATGGTGTACCTCTGCGCCTCAGCATCGGAATAGAGCCACGGGTAGCCCCAGCTGTCATCGATGTTGGTCCCAGTCTGTCCGCCGGGCGCGCAGTGCAGGTCGATGATGATGTAGACGCCGTCCTTTCGCGCCCATTCGACCAGGCGGTCCATGAGCCGGTAGCCCTCACCGTTTTCACTGTAGAAAAACTTCCAATGGATGGGTACGCGCACTGAGTTGATTCCCATCCTGGCGATGCGATCGATGTCGGCTTCAGTGATGTAGGTCTCGCGCCACTGCTTCCAGAACGCCTCGGACTTCTCCGGCCCGATCAGTTCCGTGGTCAGGTCCTCGATCTCGCGCGGCGACTGCGGTCCATTGTCGAAATGGAACATGTAGCCTTCCGGCTCAAGCCAGTTCCCCAGGTTGATGCCGCGCAGCATCAGCGGCTTTCCGTTTGCGTCGACAATCTCCGCTCCGGACGTATGAACGAAGGCGTGCTGAGCGAAGACCGCACCAGGGAAGGAGAGAAGAGCAATCGAGAACAAGGCGGCGAGCAGTTTCAGGTTTCGCATGGCGATGCGAGTATACAACCCGCACGCGGCCCTTCACGGCGCCGCTCATCGGATGGCCGCCATGAAAGCAGCAAGGGCGCGGTTTGTTCCGCGCCCTCTGAATGACTGCATTACAGGCGGCTAATTCTTCCGGCTTCGGGCAGATCTCTTCCGCGCCGCCGAACCGCGATGCCGCGTGTATGAGGCTTTGTGCAACCCGGTTGCGTGCCCGCGCCGAGTCCGCGCCGGACGCAGGACCTTGCCCACCGCGTGCTCCGCTCCTGCCGGATTCGCCACGTAATTCGGATCCAGCATGGCGATGACCGCCTTGGCTCGATCGCGATAGAGCCGCGCCCACTGGCTCTGCACCAGGCTCAGTTGCACGCTACGCCAGTACTGCGCGTCGGCCTTGCCGATCGCCGGCTGGTCCGGACCGTTGCCGTTGTCGCGGTTCATCAGAGACAGGAACGTCGAGAATTCCTCGAGGTTTACCCCCATCTGGTATACCAGTTGCGTCATCGCCATTTGCTGGTTCGCGCTCAGGCGGTCGAAGTTCCTACAGTACGCCTTGGCATTGTAGATGGCCTGAATGATGCCCACCCGCAACAGCGCATCAGCGTCCTCGTCGGTGATCTGCGGATCCAGCGACCAGATCTGCCGCCGGAAGCCCTTCTTGCTCCAGGCTTCCAGGCGGTCGTGGAACTGCTCCAGGATACGGTCGAGCCGCACCGGGTCCAAGCCCGCTGCCTGCCACAGCTCCGCCGAAGATGGCTCCAGGAACGCGTGGGGATTCAGGGGGTCGCGCTGCACATGCACACGTTCCGGCAGATCCAGGCTGAAGCCGGCGCCGATCAGAGGCTGACCGGTTTTCGGGTCGGGATACGCGGCCAGCACCCAGCCCTCGTGACGCTTGTCGCGCAAAATGTCCATCAACTGCTCGACATCGAACTTCGCGTCTGTCGGCCTGAAGCTCATCAGGGTCTGCACGGCGTCAGAAGACGCGGCGGCTTGCCCGGTGAGCGCGGCAGTTTGTCCGGGAATGGCGGACGGAACCGGGATGGCCGGCGCCATGGATGGATCAGCCGGCGCCGGCGCAACGGCTTGCGCAGGAGCATTTCTAGCCGCGCTGGCCGGCGCCGGCACGCTCTGACCCGCAGCCGACAAGGCACCCAGCAATACGACTGTACTTGTGGTGAAAAAGCACTTCATTCCCCAGCAACCCCGCTCAGCAAATATCCCCTGCATTCACAATGCCTGAAAATGAGACGCCGGGCAATGACCGAAAAGCGCTACGAATGCAAAAGGTCATCAGAATCTCCAAAAAGACACCGCCCGTCCCCATCCGGTTCCCAGCAGGTTCCAGCGGCGGGCTCGCCGGGCAGCCGCCGGACGACTCCGCCGTCGCCGGTGTGCAAGCAGGTGCCGAATCGCACCTTCTGGTACCTGACGGCCGGCAAATGCACTGATTTCAGCACAATCCGTACCGGCTTTTCCTCAGAGGCCTGGCTGAGTTGCGGAATCCACTCCGCGACTAGAATTGAGGTTGACCATGCCTGAATTCACCCACCTTCATCTGCACACCGAATACTCGCTCCTCGACGGCGCCTGCGACGTCACCAAGCTCATCGACCGCGTTGCCGCTCTCGGCCAGAAGTCCGTCGCCATGACCGACCACGGCAACATCTATGGCGCCGTGCACTTCTTCAACGCCGCCAAGGAGAAGGGCATCAGGCCCATCCTCGGCTGCGAACTCTACGTGTGCAAGAACGAGGACCATCGCGCACCGGCGCAGGGCGATGACTACAACCACCTGCTCGTCCTGGCCGAGAACGAAGAGGGCTACCGCAACCTCATCCGCATTACGTCGGAGGCTTCGCTGCACGGTTTCTATCGTAAGCCGCGCATCAGCAAGCAGTATCTTGCGTCGCACTCGACGGGCCTGATCGGCACCTCCGGTTGCTTGAGCGGCGAGCTCTGCGAAGTGCTGACTGCAGGGGACTACGAGAAGGCGAAGGCGGTTGCACTGCAGTACCAGGACATCTTCGGCCGCGGCAACTTCTACCTCGAGATCCAGGACCAGGGTCTCGAAGCCGAGCGCAAGATTCAGAATGATCTCTTCCGGCTGGAAAAAGAACTCGGCATTCCCATGCTCGCCACCAACGATTCGCATTACCTCTGCGGCGAGGACTCGCACGCCCACGACGTGATGCTTTGCGTGCAGACCGGGGCGAAGATCCACGACACTGACCGCTTCAAGTTCGACTCCGACCAGTTCTTCGTCAAGAGTGGCGACGAGATGGCGCGCCTCTTTCCCGACAACCCGAGCCTGCTCGCGCGCACCATGGAGATCGCCGAGCGCTGCAACTTCAAGCTGCACCCGGTGGACAATCCATTTCCGCAGTTCGACGTCCCCGAGGGCCACACCATCGACAGCTACTTCGAAGAGGTTTGCCGGCAGGGATTCAAGAAGAGGCTCCATACCGCGATGCGGCATCTTGAGTCGAGGGGCCAGCTCAAGAAATCCATCGCCGAGTACGAGGCGCGGCTCAGCTACGAAATCGGCATTATCCACCAGATGAAGTACTCGGGCTACTTCCTCATCGTGTGGGACTTCATCAAGTACGCGCGCGACCACGACATTCCAGTCGGCCCCGGCCGCGGATCGGGCGCCGGTTCGCTCGTTGCCTATTGCATGGAGATTACCAACATCGATCCCATGCAAAACGTCCTGCTGTTCGAGCGCTTCCTCAATCCCGAGCGCGTGTCCATGCCCGATATCGACGTGGACTTCTGCATGAACCGCCGCGGCGAAGTGATCGATTACGTTACGCGCAAGTACGGCCGCGAGCAGGTGGCGCAGATCATCACCTTCAACACCATGGCCGCCAAGGCCGCCATCAAGGACTGCGGCCGTGCCCTCGACATGCCCTATGGCGACGTGGATCGGATCGCGAAACTCATCCCTGCGACGGTCGGTATGACCATCGACAAAGCGCTCGAAGATGTTCCCGACCTGCGCAAGATTTATGACAGCGAAGCGCAGATTCGAGAGCTGATCGACACCGCCAAAAAACTCGAGGGCCTGGTGCGCGGCTCCGGCGTACATGCGTCGGCAGTAGTGATTGCGCCCCGCCCGCTCACCGAACTCGTTCCCGTCGCCAAGACCAAGAACGACGAAATCGTGACCGCCTACGACATGGTTGCGATCGACAAGATGGGCCTGCTCAAGATGGACTTCCTCGGCCTCACCACGCTCACCGTGATCGATGAATGCCTGAGGCTCATCGAGCGCAATCGCGGGGAAAAGGTCGATGTAGAGAAGATCCCGCTCGACGACGAGGAGACGTACAAGAAGGTCTTCCACTCCGCACTCACCTCGGGCGTGTTCCAGTTCGAATCGAACGGCATGCGCGACATGCTGCGGCGCTACAAGCCGGACAAGCTCGAAGACCTGACCGCGCTCACGGCGCTCTTCCGCCCCGGCCCGATCCAGGGCGGCATGACGGATGATTTTATTGAGCGCAAGTGGGGCCGCCGCAAGGTCGAGTACATGCTGCCCGAGCTCGAAGGCATCCTCAAAGAAACGCTCGGCGTGATCGTCTACCAGGAACAGGTGATGCAGATTGCCAACGTGCTCGCCAGCTACTCGCTGGGCGAAGCCGACCTGCTGCGACGCGCCATGGGCAAAAAGAAGCCCGAGGAGATGGCCAAGCAGCGCGACCGCTTCATGAGCGGCGCCGTGGCGCTCGGCCATCCCAGGGACATCGCGGGCGAGATCTTCGACCAGATGGAGAAGTTCGCGGGCTACGGCTTTAACAAGTCGCATTCCGCGGCCTATGGTCTCGTCTCCTATCAGACCGCGTACTTGAAAACGCACTACCCGGTGGAGTTCATGGCCGGACTGTTGACTTCGGAAGTTTCCAAGCCCGAGAACGTCGTCAAGTACATCGCTGAGTGCAAGGAGATGGGCATCTCTGTCGAGCCGCCCGACGTGCAGGTGTCCGGCGCGCAGTTCACGCCGCACGGCGAGGCCATCCGCTTCGGACTGGCCGCGATCAAGAACGTCGGCGGCAACGCCATCGAATCTATCATGAAGGCGCGCGACGAAGTGGGCGGACGCTTCAAGAGCCTCTGGGAGTTCTGCGAAAAGGTCGATTTGCGCGTGATGAACAAGCGCGTGATCGAATCGCTCATCAAGGCCGGCGCGCTCGACTCGCTGGGCACACGTGCGGCCCTCATGGCCGCAGTCGACAAGGCCATGGAGCGGGCACAGAAGGCGCAGAAAGACGCGGCCCAGGGTCAGCACGGGCTCTTCGGGCTCTTCGACGAAGCCCCGGCGCACGGTCATAAGAACGGCGACGATCTGCCCAAAGCGCCCGACTGGGAAGAGAGCGAGCGCCTTGCCAACGAGAAAGAAGTTCTCGGCTTCTTCGTCTCCGGGCACCCGCTGGACAAGTACGGGGAAAAACTCCGCAACCTCACCGGCGTCATCCCCGTTGCTGAAGCTCTCGAGCGGAAGCCTCCGGAACGCACCTGGGGCCGCCAGTCCGATCCCGCCGACGAGATCCAGGTGGCGGGAATCCTGCACGGCACCGCGTCTCCCAGAAAAAGCAAGCGCGACGGCAAGCTCTACGCGCAGGGAATCATCGAAGATGCGACCGGCAAGATCGAAGTCATTTGCTTTGCGCGTGACTACGAGCGCCTCTCCGAGCAGCTCAAGATCGAAGCGCCCGTTCTCATACGCGGCATGCTCATGGGCGAAGAAGATGCGGCGCCGAAGATTTCAATCAGCGGCATTCAGCCGCTGGACGCGGTGAAAGTAAAGCTGCCCGGCGGCATCCGCATTCGCATCAATCTCGAACGCGCGAGCGAGGAGTTGCTTGAAGCGCTGAAATCGGCTGCAGACGCTGCGTCCGGGCCCGGCAAGGTGATGCTGCAACTCGAGAAGAAGGGCGAATATGCCGTGATCCTCGAACCCGACCAGATGTCCGTGGCCGCGGACAAAGGATGGGTGGAGCGCGTGGAGGAACTCGTGGGCAGGGGCTCCGTGCAGATCGTCGCCTGAGATGCTGTATCGCCCTGCTTGCTCCCACCCTCGCGCTTGACCGTGCCGACTCCATGGCAAGGTCGGGCGCGAAGATGGGAACGCTGGGACTCGGATACAACAAAGGGGATGCCGGCTTAGCGCAGGAATGCCTCCGGCAGCCCACCATCCACGGGAATCATGTGGCCGCTGGTGCAGCGCGCCCTGGGGCTGGCGAGGAACACGATTGCCTCGGCGCAGTCGCCCGGCTCGATGGGTTGATGCGTCAGCGTGCGCTTCGCATAGAAATCCGCGAGCAGGCCGCGCAGCTCTTCGTCGCTCATCGATTCGTCGAAGGCGATGCTGTACTTGGCGAGCGACGATTTGACCCGTTCGCGCGGGAACATGGTCGATCCCTTTACCACGGTTGCGGGGCTCACGCCATTGACCCGCACCCGCGGCGCCATGCTGACGGCCAGTTCGCGCACCAGGTGCGAGACCGCGGCCTTGCTCACATCGTAGGCCTCGCTGCCGCGCTTGGGCACCACAGCGTTGGCTGAACTGGTCAGCACCACCGAACCGTCGAGACCCTGCTCGTCGAAGATCTTTCTTGCTTCGTCGGCGAGCAGATAATTGGCTGTGACATTGATGTCGAGCGTGGTGGCCCACATCGCGTCGCTGGTGGCGCCGTTGGCCGAGGTGGGAAACAGCGCCGCCGTGTTGACGAGAATGTCGACGCCGCCGAATGCCTGCACGGTGGCGCGGAGCGCGCCGGCAATCTGGTCGCGGCTGCGAATATCCACGGACACGGCTCCTGCGAACTCCTTCGATGTCACGTTCTTTAACTCTTCCGCAACACGCACGGCGGCGGCTTCATCGCGATCGGCGACGATTACGTGCGCGCCGCGTTCGGCCATCTTCATCGCGACTTCGCGGCCAATGCCGCTGCCTCCGCCGACCACGAGACCGATGCGGCGGCTCAGCTCCTTTTCGGGAGGCTGGCGGCGGATCTTCGCTTCTTCGAGCGCCCAGTACTCGATCTTGAATGCTTCAAGCGGCGGGAGCGCGACATAGTTGTCAAAGGTCTTGAAGCTCTTGGGATCCATGCCTTCGCCGCATTGCGGCAGCACGTCAGTGATTTCGCCTTCGGCGAGCAGGCTTGCGCCTTCCATCACGTGGATCGCGTTGGTGTAGAACTCGCCGACGATGCGCGCCTCGGTCTTGTTCTTGCCGAAGCTGAACATCCCCAGCCCCTGGATGAGAACCACCGTCGGGTTCGCATCGCGCAGGGCGGGCGAATCGGCGGTGGCGAACTGGTGGTAGTACTCGCGATACAGCTTGCGATACTCGGCCAGCCCTTCCTCGATGTGTTTCTTCAGCGCGGCGAGACCTTCATTTGCAGCCCAGGGTACAAAGAGCGGCCGAATCTTGGTGCGAATGAAGTGGTCGGGGCAACTGGTTCCCAAAAAAGCCAGGTCTTTTGCGAATTGCGAATTCACGAACTGCAGCACGTCGGGGGCATCGCTAAAGCTGGCGATCCAGCGGTTCTGCGCGCTTACGCGGCCGCGCAAATATGGCGCGATTGCGACCGCCAATTCGCTCCGATCCGTGCGCTGCTGCACGGCCTCGCCACCGAAGCGGATGGGACCCTTCTGCTCCCGGTGGCGGGCGATGAACTGCCCGATCTGGTCGATGAGCGTGATGGTGTTCAGATAGCACTCGTGCTGGGTCTGTCCCCAGGTGAAGAGGCCGTGGCCGCCGAGGACAATACCGTCGCAGCCGGGATTCTGGTCGACGGCGCGCCGCATCATCAGGCCCAGTTCAAAGCCGGGTCGCTGCCAGGGCACCCACACCAGCTTGTGCGCGAATTCACGGTTGAACTCCTCCATCTTCTTCCTGCCGTTGCCGGAGGCAGCCAGCGCGATCCCCCAGTCAGGATGCAGGTGGTCCACGTGCGGGAAGGGAAGAAAGCCGTGCAGCGGCGTGTCGATGGAGGCCGCGGTGGGATTGTTGCGGAACGTGCACAGAGGATACATCGCCACCATCTCATCTTCGGCGTGCGCGCCCTTGTAGCTGCGTTCCAGCGCCAGCAGCTTATCCATATACAAGGTAGCGAAGCCGGCGCGCTTGATGCTGCCCAGATCGCCGCCCGAGCCCTTCACCCACAGCACTTCGACCGGCTCGCCGGTGAGCGGATCGGCCTCCACAATCTTCGAACTGGTATTGCCGCCCGCGAAGTTGGTGAGGCGCAGATCCGATCCCAGCAGGTTGGAGCGATAACGTAGAAGCTCCGGCTGATCGAGAGCGGCTGCCACACGCTCGTCCCAGCGGTCTTCCAGGAATTTCAGTGTAGGGGAAGCGATTGTCGGCGTACTCATGTCTCTCCTCTTGAGGCCCATTTTGATTCACGGTTGTCGTTGTGCCGTCACGCGTAACTTGCCACGTCAACGGTGCGGCTCCCGCGTTCACGGGTAATGCGTTCCACATAGCCGCTCTCGCGCAAGGCGGCAAGCGGATCGGGCGGTATTCCGCGCGACTGGCGCCAGGCGGCCACCATGGGCCGCACATCGGTCCAGAACGTGCCGCGGTATAACTCCTCGGCCGGCACCAGTGCGCAGGAACTCTGCAGGGCGGAGAGCTGTTCGCGATCGATCAGCGCGGCCTTGACCCAGATCTCCTGGGCGGTTACCACGGTCTGCACCATGGCTTCCATCTTGCCCTTGAGATTGTGGCTCTGGTCGATCATGAAGGCGATGTCGAGTTCGACCCCATCGTCAGCCGCGGCGTGGATCTCGTGGAAGATGCGGAAGACCTGGTAGGGATCGATGGAGCCCAGCGTCAGGTCGTCGTCGGCATAGCGACGGTCGTTGAAGTGGAAACCGCCCAGCATGCCGGTGTGGAGCAGCCATGCCACAATCTGCTCGATGTTCTGCGCCGCGTAGTGATGGCCGGTATCCACCAGCACCCGCGCCTGCGGGCCGGCCTCGCGCGCCAGGTGCGATGCCATGCCCCAGTCGGCGATATCGGTGTGGTAGAAGGCCGGCTCGAACGGCTTGTATTCCACCAGCAGGCGCTGCTCCGGCGCCAGGTGGGCATGCGCCTCGCGCAGCATCTGCTCGAGCCAGGCGATCCGCTTGCGGATGTTCTGGGTACCGGGATAGTTCGAGCCGTCGGCCAGCCACAGCGAAATGTCGCGAGAGCCGAGTTGCTGCGCGAGGTCAATGGACTTGAGCACGTGCACCAGCGCCTGCTCGCGGATCTCTTCCGACGGATTGCACAGGGACCCGAATTTATACTCCTGATCCTGAAACAGATTGGGATTGATGGACCCGGCACGAACGCCGTGGCGCTTTTCGAGTATGCGCACCTGCTCCACGTCGTGCGCGCCGCCGCCGGGCAGGTCCCACAGGACGTGCAGCGCCATAGTGGGCGTTGCGCCAGTGAGGCGGTTCACTTCGCCGGCGTCAGAGAACTTCTCCTCAATTGTGGAGGCCGCCGCGGCCTGCGCGAACTTGCCGAACCGCGTACCGGTATTGGCAAAACCCCACGAGGGGATCTCGATGCGCAGGTTGTCCAGCGCTTCTGTTGCGCGATCGAATGCGACCGATTCCGAGTGTTTCATCATGCCTCCTTGCTTTCTGCCTGGGAAATCAAGCCATGGAAGATGACGCAAGCTGAACTTGTACTGTCGAGTGGACAAGACCGCGGGAAGATCGTGGTCCCGGCGGCTGATGCCACTCAAGGAGTTGACAATGTCGTCCTGTCGGCGCCCGGCCGCGCCTGCCTGTCGTCGCGCACCAGGACCACGCTGAGGAACCGGGGTCCATGCACGCCCTTGATGCGAGTCATTTCAATGTCGGCGGTGGCGCTGGGCCCCGCAATCATCGTGAACAGCGCGGGAGCCGTCGCGCAGCGGTCAAAATACTCCGGCAGTGTCTCCACCACCTGCGAGGCGCGCAGGACGCACAGATGCCAGTCGGGAAGCAGCGTCAGCGCACGCCGTCCCTCCGCATCCGTGTGATGCAAAACGATGGTCCCGGAATCGGCAATTCCGCAGGTGGCGGCCGTCACCACTCCCTCGGTCTGTTCGAGTTGGTCAGAGGTGAGCCCGTGGTCGACCCTCCATTCGCAGCCCGGCGCGAGCCATTCCTGGGGCAATCCGGGAGGCGCGGCGAGAACATGCCGCCCGCTGCGCGCAATCTGAGCAGCGATGGCTGCCGGCAGCTCATCGGGCGCGCACTCGACGACTTCGGCGTCATACTCGCGCAGACGCTCGGTCATCAGGGCCAGACGTGCTTCCCCATCCATTGCGCCGTGCTGCAGATAGGGCCGCGGAAGAGCGGCGTAGTCATGCGTCAGCTCCGCCCCGCTGCCGGCGCAGGCCGAGCGAATGCGCTGCAACACCGCTTGCCTTGATTCGGACGCAACCGTCATGGCTTCACCTCCCCAGTTCTCGCGTGTCCGTTCTCGCGCGCCGCAAACCAGTCGCGAAAACTTTGATCGGGAACGCCGCGCAGATCGCGCGTCATAGTCCAGCGGGAGGCGAAACCAGGCAGGCGGCGAATCCAGCCGTCCCTGCCCGTGAAGAGCCGCAGCCCGATGCGGGCCATCCGCTGTGCGGCGCGGAGCCGCCATGCGCTCGCAAACACGCCGTTGGCGATGCGCATGCCCAGGTAGAGCGGATCGAAGAAGCGCCGCTGCTCCTCGCGCTCGCGGTCGGTGACCCGGGCGCGCAGATCGATCAGGACTTCAGGAATGTTGATCTTGACCGGGCAAACCTCGTAGCAGGCGCCGCACAGGGAACTGGCATAAGGCAGGCTTTGCGCGTGTTCCAACTTCATGAGCTGGGGCGTGAGAATGGCCCCGATCGGTCCCGGATACACGCTGCCGTAGGCATGGCCGCCGGTCTGGCGGTAGACCGGGCAGGTATTCATGCAGGCCGCGCAGCGAATGCACTTCAGGGTCTGGCGTTCGCGTTCGCGGTGCAGGATGTCGGACCGGCCGTTGTCGAGCAGCACCACATGGAAGCTCTGTGGACCGTCGCCGGGCGTGACGCCGGTCCAGAGCGAGGTGTACGGACTCATCCGCTCGCCGGTGGCAGAGCGCGCCAGCACCTGCAGCATGACTTCGAGATCGCGATAGCGGGGCAGCACTTTTTCGATGCCGGCCAGGGTGATCATGGTTCGCGGCAGCGTCAGGCACATGCGCCCGTTGCCTTCGGATTCGACCACCGACACTCCGCCGGTTTCGGCAATCAGGAAGTTGGCCCCGCTGATGGCGGTGGGCACGCTGAGGAACTTTTTGCGCAGGTAGGTTCGCGCTGCGGCCGTGAGCGTCTGCGGATCGTCGGCCAAGTCCGGCAGCCCCATGCGCCGGGCGAAG
>Ga0335069_10010547_pt1 | contig 13094 bp, 25 predicted proteins | sample Lox_Sample_11_FD_206714 | JGI IMG/M metagenome (GOLD analysis project Ga0335069, IMG submission 206714) | Soil microbial communities from Loxahatchee National Wildlife Refuge, Florida, United States - Lox_Sample_1.1 | ecosystem: Environmental > Terrestrial > Soil > Wetlands | place: USA... | reverse complement strand
CCTGTGTAGGGGCTACTAATGCCATAATCTACTCCTGTAGAAAGTCTCACAAGATATAGCCACATCTTTGCTATTCATTTATTCTTTCTTCTGCTATTTCAAAGTATTGTGGATTTTTCTCTATTCCGATGAATTGTCTCTTTAATCCTTTTGCTGCTATCCCAGTAGTTCCACTTCCCATAAATGGGTCAAGAACTACCTCTCCTTCTCTTGAACCAAGAGTAATGAGATAAGCCATCAACTTAACTGGCTTAACAGTTGGATGTTTGTTGTCTGGTCCTTTTTCACTTTTACTGGCTTTTGGAACGATAAAGAAGGGAAATACTTTCTTATCCATTTCTTTTGGTAATTGTTCTCTAAAATAGTTTCCCGCTACTTCATATATAATATGGTGTAAAGAATAAATTGAAAGGAGATAACTATATGCCAAATTTCGATGGAAAATATATTCGCCTGCTTCTACCAAATCATCCTTCTGCAAATAGCAAAGGATATGTTTATGAACACAGGATAGTAGTAGAGAAAGTTCTGGGGAGGTATCTTGGAAAAGATGAGTTTGTGCATCACATAAACGGAAATAGGACTGATAATCGTCCAGAAAATCTTGAAGTTGTTTCAAACTCTCAACACATAAAACTTCATTGGCAAGAAGGTCATTATGTAAAGAATTGCCAGAAGCGTAGTGTTCCAATAACTTGTAAAGTTTGTGGAGAACTAACGGAAAATCACGGGAAAGGTATGTGTTCAGCTTGTTATGCGACAGCAAGGTATCGTGCGAAACAGATTGAAAAAGGGCGTAGCATTTCTCATAGAGATTATAGATTGAACCGAGATAATCCTGTTTGCTCTGTATGTGGTGAAAAGAAGCATTTACAAGCTCGAAAAATGTGTTCGAACTGCTATAAGAAGTGGCAATATCAAATAACCAAGATTGTTTAGCCGTCCACGCATCCAAAGAGAAATAACGGGAGTAAGAGTTGGCTTTGTTCTTTGGTCCTACCCCATTATATTCAGAAGTTCCACCACCAAACTCTCCATAGCCAGTTGTCTTTGTTTTACTCCAATGACCTTGACTTATCTTTTGTCCTTCCGCATCCAGCACCTCATCACTTACCAGTAGATTAGCAGGAAAGCGTCCTGTTTGATTGGCTTCCCAATCTACTTCTTTCTCTCCACCTGAAACTGGTTCTCCTTCATTTCCAAAGGTTTTAGTTCTTCTACCAGCAGAAGGCATTGCACCATATTTGCCGTAAATGTGTTGGCTATCAACTGCTTCTTGGCTCTTGGAATGAAGTTGTGAAATATCTTCATCGTGAGCATCAGCATAAGGAACTCTACAATCATCCAGCCAAGTTATTCCGTGATTATTATCAAGGGCTTGAGCGGTAAAGGTTTTCTCTGTCATAGGTTTCATAACCACCAAGATTACCTCTACTGCTGGTTTTGGCTGGAAACCACCATAAGAACCATCTAACTTTTTGGCTTCTTCTGTGGCTGGTGCTGTAATAGGTATATCTGCTGGCTTTTGAACTATTCCTACTCCACCCAAAGCAATACCACCAAATCCTTGGTTGTCCTCTACTTTTATTCCCTTTGAGTAGCCAACTATCTCTCTTGTAGCACCTTTTTGTTTATCTACCACTTTCCCTACATTATGGGCTTTTGGAAAACCACTTGCGTAGGTCCAATACATAGAAGTGAAAGAAGTATTGAAACCAGCATCTTCAAGGGAAACTATCATTCTTGATAATAGGTCTTGTCTTGGAGAGCACATAATAAAGGCAAAAGCCCCAGGTTTAAGAACACGAAGGCATTCTTTCCACGCTTCTACTGGTGGAAGTGCTTTATCCCAATCCTTACCCATAAAGGACATTCCATAAGGTTTACTACGGAGGGTCAGTGACGATTAAATCAATACTGTTTTCTTCCAACTTTGGAAGTTCTTCTAAACAGTCGCCACAAATGACCCTCTGGTTGCTATCCATATTATCCTCCTTCTTTCTTCTTCTAATTTTGTATGACACTTAACACATAAAGTTGTTAAGTTGTCTAAATTATTGTTGTGATTAATTTTCCAAGGTTCAATATGGTGACATTGAATTTCTTTCTTATTGCAATGCTTTCCACAAGTTTGACAAGTAAAATTATCCCTTTTATAAACTTCTAATCTTATCTCTTCCCAATTATCGCCTCTATAACATCTCTTATTTTTTGCTCTTCCATCAATATAGGAAGGATTATTTTCACCTTTCATAATAGTTTTCATATCCTTATGGAAACATTCAGGAGAGCATCTTGTTTGAGTTTTCTTATTATAAGTAAATTCTTTACCACAAACTATACAATTTCTTTTTGGCTTTCTATAACAATTATAGGGTTTAGTGACTATATGAATACCATTATTCATTTAATTTCTTTTGTTAAATCTACACCAATAAAGTTTTTAAACATATAATATTTTCTTTCTGCGTAATATCGCAGAAATTCTTCCTCATAACTCTTTTTAAGTTTATTATGAAGCCAATAATCAAATATCTCATCAAATTTCTTAGAACATTCTATTGAACAAATAACTTGTCCTAATTTTTCTAATTCTTTAATGTCTTGTAATGACATACTAGTGATATCTTTTCTGCATACATCACAATAAATTCTTTCTTCTATGTTTTTCATTTTAATACTCCTTTAGTATTATTCATTTCTCTTCTTTGAGTTCACCCAAATGATATGGAAAGCATATAAAAGAGCATCTGCTAAATCTGGGTGATATAATTTATCATCTATCTCTCTTGTTAGGTTATCATTCTCATCTCTACCAAAAACAGTATAGAGGGTTTCTTCTTGGAAAATACCACCTTCGGGGACTTTTAGGTTTCTTGATAGAACTTCTTCTCTTAATAACTCAACTGATTGTGCTTTATTTGCTTTATAAGCATCTACAACAGGAATACCTTCTCTTCTAAAATCTACTGCTGTTTTTTGTCCTCCAGTAGCATATTCAGCCCAAACCTTAAAATCTTTCTCAATAAAGAGTTTTTGAGGTTCTGCGTAAGGAGTATACATTGTTCTTGTTGTATCCCATCTTGGGTCTTGGGGCATAATAATCTCTTCTCTTGAATAGATAGGGTCTCTTAATACCTCATCTACTTTGTTTTTTACATCTTGTATTAACTCTGCCCAACCGCTTCTATTCTTCTTATACTCTGCTACCAGAAACTTCTTATCTGATGATAAAGACCAAACTACCATAACAAAAGCATCAGAGGTTACAAATCCATAGTCCAGTCCTGCTGTAAATCTTATATCTGTTATTGGCTGTTGTAGTATCCATTGTCTTAACTCTTCTTTAGTGTAGAAGTTATCTTTTGTTAATCTATACACCAAAGCATCATCATCATAAGATACTTTACCCAAATACTCTCTAATGAAAGTGTTGTTATTCTCATTCCAGTTGTGGTCTTGCCTTATCTTTGATAATACCTCTTCACCTTTTTCTATCATTGGATTATCCAATAAGTTCCAGTTCATTCTAAATCCTGGCCATCTATTACCTTCATTCTCCCATACCTGCGCCCAAAGAATACCTCTTGTTCTTGGACCAGTTCCAGTCATTACAAGAGTTCCTCTGTGGTCTATAAGGGTTGGTTCAAGGATACTTTCAATAAAATAACGAAGAGGACCACCTTCTTGGTTGTCCTGTGATTGTGCTTCATCTATTATGATTAAGTCCCAGTAAGGACCTCTTGCTTTTTCTCTTTCAGCCGAGGAGGAGTTTCCAGCAATATGAAGTTCGCTTCCATTAGTTAGTTTAATAACTCCTAAACTTCTACTTGTTCCGGGATTAACTGTTGGAATACCTAACTGATATAATAAATCTATTATATTGTCATAGATTAGGTCTATTGCTTTTTGAATAGTTAAACCGATATACAAAACTCTAGCTGGTGCTTTGAGTATCATCGTCTGAACTAATAGATACTCATTAAGAGTAGTTTTACCAGCACGACGACCGCACATTAGGTATATTCTATTGTTGTGCTCTTCTGGAATAAGTTGAAGGATTTGTCTTTGTTTAGTGAAACTTCTTAAAGTTTGAATCTGGAATACTTTAAACTCATCATTTTCTCTCATTCCCCTATTAATCCAGTTATCTAGGTCTTCTAGTGTATTCTCTTTAAGAACATATTTGGCTAATGTTTCACTATCCCTTCCAGAACCTTTAATGGCTCTTGCTACCATTCCTCTTAACCAAGCAACATAAGCTAGTTGCGTAGTAGCATTCTTACCACTTCCTACTTTAACATTTTCAGATAATAGTTCAGCAAATTGCTTTTGTATCTCTCTATAAGTAGAGATTGCTCCTTTGGGTTTTCCTGCTGGATTTCCGGATACTCCGGGTTGAAATAAATTCATTCTTGGCATATTTTATTCCTGAAATTTTCCTGTATCATTAGATGTAGCCACTGATATTTTATCCAAAATGTCTGTATGCACTATAAGATAAGCAAGAGAGTTAAATAGACCAGAGATACTCTTATTGGAGTTTTTGGAGAAATACCTTAAGTCATCTAGGAGTTCTTTATCCAGCGTTATGTTTATTCTTTCTTTCATACCAATCTCTTATGTCTTTTATTTTTTCATCTGTATCCATTAAATACTCATCATATTTCTCTGGTGTCATTTGTATTCCTGTTGCTCCTAGGAATTTTTTAGCCATTTCATCTTGTCTTTTCTTACTCTCTTTGGGGTCTGCTTGCTTTATTTCTACTGGAACTCCAGTTGGTTTTTTTACTCCTGTTAGCATTTCTGCTTGCTTTTTATAGATGATTTGCTTATATCTAGGAAGTTTCTTTGCTAACCAACTTAATAGTTTGTAATATAACATATTCATTTATTCATTCTCCTTTTTGGGGGTGGAGCAGTTTCCAGAGTTCATAAAGAACTCTGTTGTGATTTATTATCCATAACTGACTTTTAAGATTAGCAATGCGTTTAATCGCTGATGAATAAACTTTATGTCTGTTTAGGATTACTATTATACTTTTATCAGTCTGCTCTAACTCATTCATAAACTCTATTGGATTTTTATAGAGTATTTTTTCTCTGTGATTATCCTCATATTCACTGAAATCATCCACAAATACAGTTAGTTTCTCATATCTCTGTTGCTTCTTTGAGGGGAAAATCTGACCCATAGCGGCGTGGTGAAGCATTTGATTAAAACTTCTTACAAAATACCTGCTATCTCCAGTTTCTCTAAATCTCTTCTTTCTCTTCTCTTGGTCTAAATATCTCTCAAATAATCTTGTTACACCATCGTGGGCTCGTTCATTCATATTGTCAAAAGATAGTTTTTTAGCACTACAAATCTGGTATAGTTTGATTGCTATAATCACCATACAGATTTGATAGAGTTGTTGTAAAGCGGAGGTATCTCCTTGATAGTATCTGTCTTGAAGCGAAATCGCTATTTTCTCTGGCGTCATTTACTTCTTATTTTGATTCTTCTTTTCTGCTGGCTTATTGCTGAATTCAATTGGATTGCGTTCTCCAAGACGCTTGCTTATGAAACACCATTGACCTGAAGGAGTATGAGCGAATAGAGTTATTCTTATTACTTTGTCTTCTCTGTCTAGCGCTGCTACACTCCAAGAATAGCCACTTGCGTCTGGCCACTTTTCTTTATGGATTTTCTCCATATAACTGGCATCCCAGATTTTATGACCCTTTAATTGTTGTAAAACTTCTTGTTGCTTTATTGAAATCATTTTCCATACCTACAACTTTTAACTTATTTTTTGCGTATTCAGAGAAATCATAGAACTTGAGGAAAGTTTCTACTTTGTAAGCAGAAGCATCTTTCCTCAATAATCTTAATCTTTCCATTGGAGACCAGAGAGTTGAAAGAAGAAATACTTTAAGTTTCTCTCTTGCTATTTTTTCGTGAATCATATATTTTTTATAGCTAGAAATCAGTTTCCATATTTCGAATATCTAGCTGTCTATTTTTTTTCTTATTGTATTTTACTGCCTCTTCAAAAGTTGGGTGTGGTCTATCAAGTTCTGCCAATATTTCCTCTAATGATGCTTCATCTATCATCACACCATTACCATCATAACTACCATCTTCATTAAAATAGTAATCAACCTTATTTCTAGTCATGTGTATCATTACTTTTTCTCCTCTAAATTTTTCAATTGCCTTAATACGAAAGTTTTATCACAAATCGGACACCAAACTCCCGGACCTTCAAAAAGAGCACAACTTCTTAAGTTTTTGCTCTTACAATTGGGACAACTAACCATTTCTTCGTAATTCATTTTTACCTCTACCTTTTGCTATACTTTTTATTACAGCACCTTGTGGCATTTCCTTGCCACTTAACTTAATCGCATAATGATGACAAATTGGGCATTCCACTACTTCCAACTTGTCCCCTATTTCCATCTTCCACTTGTGCCCTTGAGCACATTCAAGCGTCAGTTTCATCCTTAATCTCCAAATTCCTTAACTTAATATAAAACTCTCTATCTCTTTGAGAATTTAATCTTCTAATTGCTAAAGCCATTTCCTCACTTAAAAAGTCATCAATTGTAGTTTCATCTGCTTCTGCTAATTCTTTCACTATTTCCCATTGTTCTTCTGGAAGAAGAATGTTTATTCTTTTGATAAGAGGTTTTGCTTTAGTAATAGTTTTTATAGCAGCATTTTTGGTCTTTTCATCTCTCATCACATCAGCAGATAAGGCTAAAAGTTCTTTAGCTCTTGCCTTATAGCATTCTCTACAAACTCTTCTTGTGTTAAAAGTTCCTTTAAATCGTGATAGGAATTCCTCAATAGGAAATTCTTCACCACATCTAACACAAACTCTTGTTTCTTCTAGTTCTTGCTTCATTTGTCTTTAAATATCCATTTCAGTAATACATTAAAACCACAATATAAGACAGACATACCACCAGCAAAATACATTGCTAATAACCTTATTTGAGTATCAACTGGTAATACTAAAGTAGTTATTAAAATCCCTATCCAAATAATAGAAAACCAAAGTTTTCTACTCTTCCAGCCGTTGTCATTCAGTTTATTATCCATATGTTTTTCCTAAAAAAACTGGTTTTTCTATACTCTTCTAACTATGAAAACCAGCAAAAGTTCGCATAGAAGGGGATGGGTCTACACCTAGTAGCCCGAGCCCGATAAGGGCTGTCTTTATTTAACTTTCCATGATGCGGAAAATCAGAGTTTTACTACTTCTGTGTCATATACTTTGAAATCTCTTAATAGTTCTATTGGAACAAGTATATTATAAGTATCAAATCCTTTGTTATGTTGGATGTATTCCTTTATTTGTAAGTAATTTTTACCTTCTGTATCATACCAAGCCCTAATCTTTGGTAGTGAATAGGCGTGGATAATCATTTCATCAGGTCTTACAAAAGCATAAACATATAAATCTGCTTCACTAAATCTAAACCATCCTTGCTTTTCTATTCCTCTCAATCCATTATCATAAAGATGTTTCATTTCAAAAAGCATATTATTTGTTGTTTTCCTGCCAAATACTTCCTTTACTTTTACTAAAGAGTAGTTCTCTCTAAAACACTTGCGATTGATGCCTTTAGTTGTTCTCCAGAACTTATCTAATAATTCTGTTGAAGCAAAATGTCTCAAATAAAACTCCTCAATCTTCTTTTCCATATCTTCGTGAAAACTCAAATCATTTATTAGTTCACTCATTTTAAACTCCTATACATATAACTTTACCGGAAAAAATCAAATTAAGGTCTTTTATACTTGACAGAAATAGAAATCGACTATTATATAGAAGTAGTAAAGATATAATAAATAAGATTGCTAGGATCCTAGCAATCTAAAAAGGAGAATGATATGAGTAATTTATTAGGTTTAATGGTAAAGGAAGCACAAAGAGATGCTAAAGGAAATGTTTCTAAATGGTTAGTAACATCAGGAACAAAAGATTGGTTGCTTAGAGAATTTGGAAACGATGTTGATTTAGCTTGTATTGAGAAAGAAATATCTATGAGGATAAAGTAATGGAAAACGATGTAAGGAAGTATAAAGTTTGTAAGACTTGTGGTAAGAAAAAACTTATCAAAATGTTTCACAAAGAAGCGTTAGGTAAGTTTGGAGTAAAAGCCACGTGTGCTGAATGTAGAAACAAGTGGCAGAAGAATAGAGCACAAGAACTAAAAGCAATGAGAAAGGAAGAAGTATGAAGTTAACAGAAGAACAGAAAGAAATAATTGAGTGGATGTTAAAGGAAAATTTTGTTATTGGGATACCTCATCCACAAATGGGAGGTTTTCTTAACACAACCAAGATTGAAGAAATAGAAGAATATTTTTCTGATATAGTGGAATGGAAAGCAAAAAGTATTGGATTAACAAAAGAACAGTTTATTGAAATAGAGAGAGATTTAGAGAACTTATCAGAAGCACATTGGCCTCAATGTTTCGCAACTACAAATAAAGGTGAAAGATGTAAAAGGTCAGATGGAAGATGGACTAATTTAATACTTGAAAATCCAGAAAAATATTTGGAAATGAAACACAATAAAGAGTTCCTTTGTCCTATTCATAGGGAGAAAATAAATGACTAAATTATTGATAGATGAGCATCCTCTTATAGTTCTTCCAAGTTTAGCAAAGGCTATTGGATTAGTTGAAGCTATTATATTACAACAGATTCATTATAGATTAGGACATTTTAGCAAGACAGCAGAAGATATTCCATATACTTATGCTACCTATGAAGAATGGCACGAAGATTTTCCTTTCATAAGCGTTAGCACTATTAAAAGGGCTATTAGAAAACTGGAAAAAATGGAAGTATTGATAGGCACTGATGAGTTCAATAAAAACAAAAGAGATAGAAAAAAATGGTATACTATTGATTATAGAAAGATGGAAGAGCTAGAAAGAAAGATAGAAGAAGCCGAAGAAAAACCTTCCGAGCGGGTCAAAATGACACCACCATCGGGTCAAAATGAGCCGCTCAGAGCGGGTCAAAATGAGCCGCTCTATATAACTAGAAGAGACTATATATCTAGAGATTTTTCAAAAAATTCAAAACAAGAACCTACTTTTGATGAGTTTGTAGAAGAATGCAAAAAGCCTTCACCAGTAGAATCTGGATAATGATTGAGAACCGCCTTTTTTGATGTTGTAAAATTAATATTGGAGGACAGAAATGAAAAAACTTAGGAAATGGATTTATTCCTACGATGGAAAGATTAGAGTGCTTTACATTGAAGAAGAAAGTAAGAAACTAAATGGAATACGCAATATTTCAAAATAAAAAGATAGATAAAATCTTTAAAATACGCCAGTTAGTATCTATTTTTACAGAGCAAGCAGAAGCAATAAGAAATGGAAAAGCCCCAGAAAGTTTGTTTATGGGACTTTCCTTTCAATCAGTTCATAGTAGAGAGAAAGGATGGAGCAGTCAAATGATGGGAGTTTATCAAAACTATTACGGACAACAGCAAGCCCAATCAAACTTGTTATTCCAGAACTCTCCCTTGGCTAATCAAATATCTAATAGCCAGCAACAAATAGGAGGTTATTCTCCATCTTGGAAAGATATATTTGGTGGATTATTTTAATGAAAAAGGAATTTACAAAAATCAATAGAAATTTTATAATGAGAAAAGGAGTTAAAAATGTGGTGGGTAATAGCAGGATTGATGTTTGAGTATTGGATAATAGCAGTAGCACTGGCTAAATGTGCTGATAATATTCATTAGGAGTTAAAAGATGAGTGATTTGAGAAATCTCTCAATAGAGGAACTACAGAAGAAAAGAACAGAAACAGAATCAGCCATTTCAGAGAAGGCATTTAGGGAATCTGGAGTGGTTCAAATGATACCAGTTAGTTCTTCCAATGTAGAAAGTATTGGATTTAACTGGTTCAATAACTCTATTTGGGTTAGATTCCGAAATGGAGCCACTTACGATTATCCAAACAAATCAGAAATGCTGTTTGAAGCTTTTCTTGCCTCAGAAAGTAAAGGAAAGTTTGTTTGGGAGCATCTCAGAGGAACTGGGGAAAAGAAGGTATAGGAGAAAGAAATGAATAGTTTTTTAGAGAGCTGGCTTATTGGAACTATTATTGGTGCTGCTAAGGAAAAAATCAGCATCGAAGAAGCATTTCAAAATCAATACGACAATATCTTCAGAAGAGAACCTGAACCTATTTTTGTAAGAAGAAGGAATAATGGACGTATTACTCCTTCTACAAACCACAAAAACGAATACTCAACAGGAAAAAATGTAGAACCATATAGATATCAGTGGTAAAAGCATAAATAAAGATAGAGCTTTCTCTGGCTCTAGTTTCTGTCTTAAACTCCTTTTTTCTCCTTGCGGCTGAACTTCCTCCTCAGCCGCATTTTTTTTGCCCTAAATGAAGAAGCCCGCATTTCTGCGGGCTTTCCTATTTATTAGTAGGGATACTGGGATTGATAATGTCCTTTGGCGTGGAAGTAGAAGTTAGGAGTTGCTCCTAGGCTATCTCCCACCTTTACGTTTAGCCTATTTCCTCTAGTTCCATCGATAGGGATTTCACCAAATGGGTCTCCACCAGTATTACCTACGAAGTCTATATCGACATTCGCTGTCTTTGTAGTCATCATAGTCCTACCCAATGCTGATAGTTGAGCGTTAGTCTTAACAGTTGGAGTAAGTGCCTTAATCAAGGTTCCATTTACATCTTCAACCTGAACTGTTATTCCATTTGTAAGTGCTTTTCCTTCTCTACCAAAGTAACTCAAGTTACTATCACTATTGATAGTTAGTTCAATAGTTCCCTTTCTCAAGAATATTACTTGGTCTGGAGAAGGTTTGATATAGAAGTTAGCAGGACCAGTTCCACCACCCATATTTGTTGAAGTAGTGTTATTTCCAGAAACCAAAGTCCTAAAAGTCCATCCTGTATTAAGAGGAGCAGTTCCATCAGCAGGAGCCGCTATTCCACCATTCCATCTGTTATAAACAAATACTGTATCTCCACTTGTTTGAAGCACTGGGTTGATAAGAGATGAGAATGGAACACCACCAAGAGTTAGGTTCAAAGCAGTTGTTACATCTGCCAAAGAAGCGTTCTTTGCTATTACTATAGGAACAGCATAAGCACTATCAGCATAATAAAGTGGGTCAATACCAGCAGTCTTCACAAGAGCGTTCCAACCAATAAGATTTCCTCTTGTTGCTCCATTGGAAGGATTACCCTTAATCTTATGAGTAATAGTAAATGACTTACCACTTCTTGCGGAAGTGTATCCAGCACTAGTCAGCATATAGGCTGTCTTCTGTGCTACAGTTCCATCACTATCGCCTTGAGATACTGTTACAGAACCTATTAGAGAGGCGTTCTTTATAGCAGTTAATCCTGAAACTCCACTTGTCATAGTTCTGAAAGTAAATAAGGTATTAGAAGGAGCAAGTCCATCAGCAGGAGCAGTTACGTTTCCGGGGAATACATTTGTGAGTATTACTGTATCTCCAACTGAACCAAGAGAAGCACTAAACTTTGAAGGGAAGTTTTGAACGATAGCGGTCTTTGTAGCATTTGCTACAGCAGCATTTGAAGCATTTTTAGAAATATGAACTGCTATTGGGTTCTTTAATCCAGTTTGCTGGTTAAATCCCTTTTGTGCTTCTATGAAACTAAATCCTGTTGGATATAGACTACCATCTGCGGTTGGAGTTACACTTCCAGAAACAGCAGATGTTATAGAAACATACTTTGTAGCAGCAGTAGAATCACCAAACACTAGGAATGGTGAAGCAGGAAGACTGGAAAGGAAGATATAGGTATCATACCAAACTCCCTTTATACTATCTCCATTAACAAATCTAATGCTGTCTCCTGCTCCTACAGCAGAATCTCCTACAACTATTGCTCTTGTATCTTTGTTATATCCACTGATTGTAACAGTAGATACAAAGTTAGTAGTTCCAGAAGAGGTAACAACAGCAGGAACTCCTGCCGCTTTAGCAGTTACAGTAAGAGTATTAGTTAGTCTTGTTATAGTCCAAGTAGCAGAATCAGCAACCAACATTGCGGTCTTTGTCTTCTGCGCTATAAGTCCAATAGAATCAGAACTTGTTATAGCGATAACCCTTCCAGTATAGCCCGGAAGTGAAGGATTAGCACCACCACCACCAACCTGATACCAGTAGTAATACTTAACAGTAGGAGAACCTACAACAAAGTATCTACCAGCCAAAGTTCCAAAAGTATCTGCTCCAGTAGGAGTAAATGTCTGAACCTGTGCCCTACCTAATCTTGGATTAATACCATTTCCATTAGTATACCAAGCGAAGTAGTTTTGTGTAGGAGTAGAGAAAGTGAAATAAGTTCCGTTAAGAGTAGTATCAGCACCTCTATTGATTCTGATTATTGTTGCTTCATTTTGTCCTAATCTAGGGTCTGCTGATAGGGTAGTAGCATCATCAAGGACATACCAAGCATAATAAGTATCACCTTGTCCGCCCTTGAAGGTGAAATAAGCACCGCCAAGATTTCCGTTAGTATCTCCTCTCACTGTTATAGAGGACTTTAGAGGAACTCCATAACGAGGGTCATAACCAGAAATAGTTCCAGAGTTATTCACCATATAATAAGCAAAAAAGGTATCACTTAAAGTAGTAGATGTTCCATCTGCTATAGTAAAATACCTAGCGGCCATATTGCCACCAGAATCACCTAAAATGGTGAAACTATCTGCTTCTAATCGTCCAGCAGTTGGGTCATCTCCAACTCCACCTGAAACGATATATGGGAAAAACCTTCTTAAATTACCAGAAAAATCTCTTGCGTTAAAAGCAAAATACTTTCCTGCTAAACTTCCGTTAGTATCACCAGCGGAAGGTGTTATAGAAAACAAATTATCAGTTTCTGACTGTGCAAATCCCTGATATACCTTTAGTAAATCCAATTTAGTACTCCTACCTCACACTTAACAACTAACTAAAATGGGAGGATTTTTAAAATAATTATCTAGCAATTTACTAGATAATTTTGTATATATATTAATCTCTTCTTTTTGTAAATTTTCATTAAAAATTTC
>Ga0335069_10010545_pt1 | contig 13094 bp, 9 predicted proteins | sample Lox_Sample_11_FD_206714 | JGI IMG/M metagenome (GOLD analysis project Ga0335069, IMG submission 206714) | Soil microbial communities from Loxahatchee National Wildlife Refuge, Florida, United States - Lox_Sample_1.1 | ecosystem: Environmental > Terrestrial > Soil > Wetlands | place: USA: Florida... | reverse complement strand
CGCTCCTGTGGCCTCCTTCCCCGGGCTGCTGGGAATGATCGGGGGATTGTTCGGGCTGGCGCGGCACCGTCTGCGCCGCAAGTCACCTCGCTAGTCGTCCTTGATCGTTTCGGCAGCGGGCAGCCTAGAGGCATCCGGCTGCGCAATCTTGCCGGTCGCGGTGGCACAGGGCCGTTCGAAGCAATCATTCCATGTCGAAGTCGCCAAGGCGCGGCTGACTCATCTCCTCGCGGAAGCGGTCGAAGGTCCACGGCCACGCCGTCGGGAGACCGCCGGCATCGAGGTACCAACTCCGACAGCCGCTGTTCCAGATCGTCTTTTTAGCCTGCTCTCTGCGCTCCTCGTCGAAGCGCTGCATCGCCGCGTGCGACGGGCTCAACTCCCGGCAGGCACCCGAGCGAACCCGTTCGACGAGCTGCAAGATGTACGCGAACTGTAGCTCGGCCACTTCGATGAGTGAGAAGTTCCCCACCGGGCTGTTGGGACCGTTCAACATGAAGAGGTTCGGAAAGTCTGGGATCGACATCGCCATGTACGCGTATGGGCCGTCTTTCCAGACCGCCTCCAGCCGCGTGCCGTTGCGGCCGACTACTTCCGTCGGTCGCATGAAGCGATCGACACGGAATCCGGTGGCGAGCACCAGCACGTCCAGCTCGTGCAGCATGCCGTCGCGGGTGCGCACGCCGGTCGCTTCGATGCGCTCGATGCGTTCGGTGACGAGCGTGGCATTGGGGCGCTGGATGGCGTCGTAGAAGTTCTCCGACATGATCAGCCGCTTGCACGCCGCGCGGTAGTTGGGCCGAAGCCTCTCCCTGAGCACAGGGTCCTTCACGCTGTTTTCGAGATTCGCGACGCAGGCGTTGTGGATAGCTTGGAGCTGCGGCGAGTTCAGATCGGCGAGGTGGTTGGCAAAGCCCTCGGTGAACATGCGAGCGACCTCAGATCGGAGCTGCTCGATCGCCTCGGGATGCGTGCGGAACTGCGCTTTCTCCTCCGGGCTGTACGCCGGATTGCCCATCGGCATGATCCATTGCGGGGTGCGCTGGAACAGCGACAGCTCGGCCACCTGATCGACCAGCGCGCCGACGATCTGGATCGCGCTCGAACCGGTGCCGATGACGCCGACCCGTTTGCCCGCCAGCGGCACGGTGTGGTCCCAGCGAGCGCTGTGAAACATCGCGCCGGCAAAGGTGTCGAGACCTGCAATGTCGGGGTAGGCCGGATGGTGTAGCACGCCGGTCGCGGCGATCACGAAGTCTCCCTCGTCTCGCGATCCGTCGGACATCGTGATCGTCCAGCGCCCGGCCGCGAACTCGCAGCGCGTGATCTCCTTGCGATACTGAATCCGCGCGCCCACGCCGTAACGCTGCGCGATGTCCTCGAAGTATGCTTGGATCTCCGCGCCCGGTGAGAAGCGATGGCTCCACTCTGGATTCAACGCGAAGGAGTAGCAGTAGAAGTGCGACGGCACGTCGCAGGCGATGCCGGGGTAGGTGTTCTCTCGCCACGTGCCGCCGAGGCGATCGGCCTTCTCGTAGATCGCAAAGTTGTCGAGCCCGGCTTCCCTCAACTTGATGGCGCTGAGGATGCCGGACATGCCCGCGCCGATGATGAGGAAGCGCGGGGCGGTCGAAGTCGAATTGGTGGATACCGGGTGGCTCTTGCTCGTCATATCTCCTCTGCGCATTGCCTGTGACGCATACGAACCTCTTCTATGGCACGGCCTCACCCCGGGTCAATTTCAATCCGCCCGGCCGATCTAACGGTGACGTCGCAAATCCTCGTGGGCGGCTCGTGTCTCTGATAGATGAGCGCGGATGAAGGGCCGTCCGTTCTTGCTGCCGCCGGCGGTTACCTTGGACGCGCTGGTTGCCGAAGTTGGCAAGAGTGAGAGGCCGGATCGGCCGGCCCGCTGATACTACACCGACGGAGGTTCACAATGAGTTCCTCCATTCGATTTGCAGAGCGGAAGCTCTCACGGCGCAGATTCTTGGGTGGCGCGGTGGTCGGCGCGGCGGGTGCGTGGGGATTGTCCGCGGGGCTGACCCGCCTCGGCGACGATCCGGCGCGTCCGCCGCAATTGTACGAATACTTCCTCGACAACTTTTGGTTCAAAGCAGCCGATCTCGAACACCAACCCATCAACCCGCCACTCAAGGGAACGCACAAGGCGGATATCGTCATCATCGGCGGCGGTTTCACGGGGCTCTCGTCGGCCTTCCATCTCAGCGGCATGTTTCCGAACAAACGGATCGTCCTGCTCGAAGGCGCGTGTTGCGGGTACGGCGCGAGCGGGCGCAACGGCGGATTCTGCGACGCCGGATTCTCCGGTCTGCTGCCGTGGGTGCACGAGTCCGGACCGGAGCTTGGCCGCAAGGCATTCGATGCCAGCCTCTACGGGATCAACCAGATCAAACGGATGGTCACCGAGCACGGCGTCGCGTGCGACTTTGAAGAGAACGGCATGCTCGAAACCGCGATCAACGACGCGCAAGCCACACAGCTCGAAGCCCATCAGGCCACGTACAAAACGATGGGCCTCGCGACGACGTTGCTCCAGGGTTCAGAATTGCAGGCCGAAGTGCGTTCGTCGCGCTACGTCGCGGCGCTCAAGTTCCCGTACGGCGGCATCGTCAATCCCGCCAAACTGGCGCGCGGCATCAAGCCGATCATCGAGCGCGCCGGCGTCGAGGTGTTCGAGCGCACGCTCGTGATGCGCGTGACGCCCGCAAAGACCCATCGCATCGAAACCGAAATGGGCGAGATCAGTGCCCCGGTGCTCGTGCTCGGCCTCAACGGCTACGCGCCGCATCTCGGGTTCTTCCGCGATCGGGTCTTGCCGTTGTGCAGCTACGTCGTGGCTACCGAGCCGCTCAGCGCGGCGCAGTGGCAATCGATCGGCTGGCAGCACCGGCAGGGCATCGCCGACATGCGGGTGCTGTTCGACTATCAGCGGCCGACGGCGGACGGACGCATCGTCATCGGCGGCTCCGACGCGCCGTATTTCGCCAACGATGCGCTCAGCTCGGGCAACTACAAGCCGGCAATCGAGACGTTGACGAAGAGTTTGTTCACCACCTTTCCGCAACTGGAAGGGTTACGCATCGACCACGCGTGGGGCGGCACGATGGGGTTCACGATGGACTTCACGCCATCCGTCGGCGTCCTCGGCGACGACAAGAACATTTTCTACGGGGTGGCCTACAACGGGGAAGGCGTCGCCTTTTCGCAGACCGCCGGTCGCATCATCGCCGAACTCATGGCCGGCGAGGTGAGTGATCTGACGAAATTGTTCGTCGTCAACCACGCGATGCCGTACCTCGGCCCGAGCAGCATTCGCATCGTGTTCGAACGCCTCTACAAGTGGTACCTGATGCGAGCCGGCTCCAAGACCGTTCGGTGATCAGCCGACGCGCGCGCGGCGCGACTGTCCAGCGTCGCGGTTCTCAATCGGCCGCTCTAAGGAATCCGGCGCACCGGCATCTGCTGCGTTCGCAAGCGAAGTGGTGTCGCTTTCTCGGCAACGATCGCCTGGTTGCTCTCGCTGTAGGAGAAGCAGGTGTTGCGCATCCCCGGGATGTTGTTGATGACGAACGCGTGCCGGCGCGCCGGAACATCTTCGCGCGCCCGCTGCTCGGCAGACACGCCCTGAAACAGTCGCACGAAGTGGAGCTGGTAGGCGGCCTGGGCGATTTCAACCAGCAGCTCCGAGACCCGATGGCAGCCGGCGGCGCCGCCGACGATCTTGCGCGCCTCGCCGGTGAAGCCGCGTGCGACCCGCATGCCCACCAGCCGCTCGACGTTCGAATGCGTCATGTTGCACACGTTGGTGAACGGCCCGTTGCGCACCTCGCTGCGCGCGGCGACGATTTCGAGCGACGGGTGCAGAATCTCAACCTCCGCGTGCACGTCGTGCACCTCGTCTTGGAGAAACGCCTCGATGAGAAATCGATCGCCCGCGATCGGGTAGATGTTCACTTCTTTGGTTCGGTGATAGATCGCTGCAACGTCTGCCATTGGTCTTTCATACAGGACGGCGGTGGGTCGAGCCACCGCCTTGCGGCGCACGGCAGGAGTGTTTTCGGTCGGGTCCAGCCAGATTTTCATTTCGTCTTTCGCCGTATACAGTTGTCCCTCAATGAATCCCGTTTTTCTGGAGCGATGTCGATGCGTAGTGCTGCGGTGAGAATCCCGCTGAGAATCCTCGTGCTGGCCGTTTGGTGGCTGAGGCCCATCGGGGCGCAGGCGGCGCCGATAACTGTGAACCTCGGCGAGAGTGCAGAAGACTTCGTCGAGTATGGTCTCGGGGCCAATGCCGATAACCTGGGAACGTATGCCTTTGATCAAGGCGCCTGCGCGTTTGACGGGTCGAATACGAGCTGCACGCTGTCTGGCGCCTTCACGGGATCGTCGGCGCCATTCGGTTCGGGAACCTACACGCTGGTGACGCGCTACGTTGGGAACGACCGCACGCAGGCATTGGGCGGAACGTCGCTTGCCAGCGAGCCGGATTTCTTCACCTACACCTCCGGCTCGCTGAGCACGTCGATCACGCTCAATCTCGTGACCGCCAGTCGAACCGTGGTGCTGCCGCTGTTCGCCGACGGGATCTTTGCCCCCGCGGTGACTAGCTTCGCGTTTAGCTTGGTCCCTCCCTACACGTGCAGTGGGGTGCCGGTGGATCCCTGCACGCCCGAGCTCGTGGGCCTCACGAACGGGGCGATCGGGCAAAGTCGTGTGACGACGGTCGTGTCTTTTGATGATTCGTGCGTCGGCGACTGCGACGGTAATCGCAAGGTCACGGTCGCAAACCTCATCGAGCTGGTGAATATCGCGCTCGGCAACGCGCCGCCGTCGACCTGTCGGGATGGGATTCCGAGCGGGACCAAAGTCGACGTTGCCCTCATCGTCCAAGCCGTGAACGACGCTCTGAACGGCTGTGCGATCCCCTGATTCGGCGCATTTGGGAATGAGGAGCCCGCACGGGACTCTCCCTCCGGGAGCGGTCTCAATTGGCAGCCGCGGCGCGCAGGTGTAGACTAATTGCATGAACTTTTATCGCAGTCGTACGACGACTCACGGCCGCAACATGGCCGGCGCCCGGGCGTTGTGGCGCGCCACGGGCATGACCGATGCCGATTTCGAGAAGCCGATCATCGCCATCGCCAACAGCTTCACCCAGTTCGTGCCCGGGCACGTGCACCTGCACGATGTCGGGCAGCGGGTGAAGCAGGTGATCGACGCCGCCGGCGGCGTCGGGGTCGAGTTCAACACCATCGCCGTCGACGACGGCATCGCCATGGGTCACGGCGGCATGCTGTACTCGCTGCCGAGCCGCGACCTGATCGCCGACAGCGTCGAGTACATGGTGCAGGCGCACGTCGCCGACGCGCTGCTGTGCATCTCCAACTGCGACAAGATCACGCCCGGCATGTTGATGGCCGCAATGCGTCTCAACATCCCGACGGTGTTCGTCTCGGGCGGACCGATGGAAGCCGGTACCTCCAAAGGAACGCACGATCAGCACGGCAAGCCGCTGCCCGAGAAGATCGATCTCATCGACGCCATGGTGGCAGCGGGTGACGATGCAATCTCTGATGAGACCTTGGCCGACCTCGAACGCTCGGCATGTCCGACTTGCGGCTCGTGCTCCGGGATGTTCACCGCCAACAGCATGAACTGCCTCAACGAGGCGCTGGGCTTGGCATTGCCGGGCAACGGCACCATCGTCGCGACCCACGCCGCGCGCTGGCAACTGTTCGAAGACGCCGCGCGGCGCGTCGTGCAACTCGCCCAACGCTATTACGTCGACAACGATCAGAGCGTGCTACCGCGCAGTATCGCGACCTTCGAGGCCTTCGAGAACGCGATGACCCTCGACATCGCGATGGGCGGCTCGACCAACACCGTGCTCCACCTGCTGGCGATCGCACACGAAGCCGGTGTCAAGTTCACCATGGCCGACATCGATCGGCTGTCGCGCCGTGTCCCCAACATTTGCAAAGTCGCGCCGTCGTCGTCGTATCATGTCGAGGACGTCAACCATGCTGGCGGTATCTTCACCATTCTCGGCGCACTCGATCGGGCCGGGCTGATCCACCGTGAAGTCGGCACCGTACACGCGACCATGGGTGCGGGGATCGACGCCAACGATGTGCGGCGAAAGACGGCGAGTGAAGTGGCGTGTCGCCGCAGCCTGGCCGCACCCGGCGGCGTCCGCACCACGGTCGCGTTCTCGCAGGACAAGTACTACGCCGACCTTGATCGCGATGTCGCCAAAGGCTGTATCCGTGAAGTCGAACACGCCTACAGCCGAGACGGCGGCCTAGCCGTGTTGCACGGCAACCTCGCCGAAGACGGTTGCATCGTCAAGACCGCCGGCGTCGATCAATCGGTTTGGAACTTCGAGGGGCCGGCGCGCATCTTCCACTCGCAGGACGATGCGTGTGCTGCGATCCTCGGCGATAAGATCAAACCCGGCGACGTCGTGGTGATTCGCTACGAGGGGCCGAAGGGCGGACCCGGGATGCAGGAGATGCTCTACCCGACCTCGTATCTGAAATCGAAGAATCTGGGAAAGGTCTGCGCGCTGATCACTGATGGCCGCTTCAGCGGCGGCACGTCGGGATTGAGCATCGGCCATATCTCGCCCGAGGCCGCGGAGGGCGGCGCGATCGCGTTGGTGCACGAAGGCGATCGCATCCGCATCGATATCCCGAATCGCCGCGTCGACGTGCTGGTCGACGCCGCCGAATTGAAGCGCCGGCGCCTCGACATGTTGTCGCGCGGCGAGCAGGCCTGGAAGCCGGTCGGGCGCAATCGGCCGGTGTCGCAGGCGTTGCAAGCCTACGCGCTACTCACCACCAGCGCCGCCCGCGGCGCCGTGCGCGATTTGAAACAGATCAAGGGCTAACGCGGCCCGCTGTCACTCGCAGCTCGGCTACCAGAACATCAAGAAAACCACGCCAAGATAGACCGGCGAAAGCACGAGGGTCGCCCATCCGGCATAGGTCAGGAAGTCGGGCATCTCGACCTTCGCTTCTCCGGCGCCTTCCGCCACCGCCTTCACCAACAGATTGGGACCGTTGCCGATGTAGGTGTTGGCGCCCATGAATACGGAGCCCACACTGACGGCGGCGAGCAACGCGGGCGAATGCGTGGCGAGGGCGGCGAGATCGGCACCGTGGCCGGCATGCGCGGCAGCCAAGCTGGCGAACAGCAAATATGTCGGTGCATTGTCGAGCACGCTCGACAGGACGCCGCTCATGAAGAACAAGCCGATCGGATGGTGCACCGGCAAGTGCGGCGCAATCTGTTCGAGCGAGTGCAACGCCGGCACCATGGTGATGAAGATGCCGAGGAATAGGATCGCGACTTCCTTGAGCGGTCCGTAGTGGAACGTGTTGGCATCGCGGACTTCCTTGGGCGTCAACGCCAGGGATAAGCCGATGAGCACCCCATACCCCAGCTCACGCCACGGGCTCGGCAGCCCCAGCGCCGAGCACGTGATGATGCCGGCGGCAATCAGCAGATTGACCTTTCCGTCCATCTTTACCGCGGTCTCGTGCGCGGCATCGAGGGCCAAGTCTTCCGGGGCTTCGCGGCCGTATGCCCGGCGATCCCACAACCAAAAGGCGGCGAGCAGAAAACCGGCGGCGAGCAGCCACGCCGGCCACAGGTGGAACGTGAACGTGAACGGCACGCCGTGGAGATACCCGAGATACAACGGCGGATCGCCCAGCGGCGTCAGCAAGCCACCCGAGTTCGAGACGATCAGAATGAAGAACACCACGATATGCGTCTTGATTCGACGCTCCTGATTGGCGTCGAGCAACGGACGAATCAGCAACATCGACGCGCCGGTGGTGCCGATCAAGCTGGCCGCGACCGCGCCGATGCCGAGGAACGAGACATTGACCAGCGGCGTGCCGCGCGGATTTCCCGACAGGTGAATCCCGCCGGCGGTGACGTAGAGCGCCGAGATCAGCGCCATGAACGCGACATACTCTTCGAGACCGTGGATCAGCAGCTCGCGTTCATGCGGGCCCGGCACCAGCAGGACGACCGGCGCCGAGCAGACGGCGACCAGCGCGATCGGCGCCGCCGGATGCTCCCAGATGTGAGGAACCAGAAGCGGCAGCAGCGCGATGCCGAGCAGCATGCCGATGAAGGGGACCGCCGCAAGACTTTCCACGCCTGGCTTCTTGCCTGCGAGACCCATGCATGGTCAAGCCCGGAATTTTTTCTTGACGCGTGCATTGTGCCCCGCTCTTTCGGTAACCTGGCAGGGCACCATGACAGCGATCCACAGGGTTGTGATCATCGGCGGCGGTTTCGGCGGCTTGTATGCGGCGCAGGCGCTCAAGCGCGCGCCGGTCCGCATCACGGTCGTCGACCGCCGCAACTTTCATCTGTTTCAGCCGCTACTCTACCAAGTTGCGACCGGTGGCCTGTCGCCGGGTGAGATCGCCTCGCCGCTGCGCGGCGTCCTCAATCGGCAGCGCAACACGGCGGTGCTGCTGGCCGAGGTGATTGATCTCGATCCGGCAGCGTATCGGGTCGTGTTCAGCGACGGCGAGATTGAGTACGACACACTGATCGTCGCCGCCGGCGCGACGCACCACTATTTCGGACACGCCGAGTGGGCGCCCCTCGCCCCGGGCTTGAAGACGATCGAAGACGCCACCGAGATCCGACGGCGGATTCTGTGGGCGTTCGAAGCGGCTGAACGCGAGGTCGATCCAGAGCGGCGCGCCGCGTGGCTGACGTTCGTGATCATCGGCGCCGGACCGACCGGCGTCGAACTGGCCGGCGCGTTGAGCGAGATCGCGACCCACACGCTGGCGCGCGACTTTCGCACCATCAATCCGTCCGATGCGCGCATCATTCTGATCGAAGGCGCCGCGCGCGCCCTCCCGCCATATTCGCCGGCGTTGTCGGCCAAAGCCGCCGCGGCGCTCGAGCGGATCGGCGTGCAACTGCGGACCGGGGCGCTGGTGACGGCGATCACGCCCGAGTCGGTCACGGTCCGGGCCGGCGAGCGCAGCGAGTCGATTGCGACGCGCACCGTGTTGTGGGCGGCGGGCGTACAAGCTTCGCCGCTCGGGAACATCATTGCGGCGAAGACCGGCGCGCAACTCGATCGCGTCGGGCGCGTCATCGTCGAAACGGATTGCAGCGTGCCCGGTCATCCCGAGATTCTCGTGATCGGCGATCTCGCGCATTTCCGTCATCAGGGCGGCACGCCGCTGCCAGGCGTCGCCCCGGTTGCGATGCAACAAGGGCGCTACGTCGCGCAGGCGATTCGGCGCCGTCTGGCCGGTCGTTCGGTTGGGCCGTTCCACTATCGCGACAAGGGCAGCATGGCCGTGATCGGCCGCCGCGCCGCGGTGGCGAAGCTCGCCGGTATCGAGTTCAACGGCACGCTCGCGTGGCTGGCATGGCTGTTCATTCACCTGATGTATCTTGTGGAGTTCGACAACCGCGTGCTGGTGCTGATCCAATGGGCGTGGAACTACCTGACCTGGAATCGCGGGGCGCGCTTGATCACCGGCGAGAGTCCGCTGCCGCTCGATCGGTAGCGTGGACACGCCGCCCTTCCTTGGTGACGGCGTAACGGCTACAAATTTTTCGTCTCGGATTGCTGCATGCGGTTGGTTGTCAAAAGCACCGTCATCGCAACTGGCATCTATCTCATTGTCCTCGCCGGCCTGGCGGTCCTCACCGAATACGAGGTCCGGTCGATCACCTCGTCGGTGATGGAGGACACGGCGAACCTCATCGGTCGTGAGGTCGCCGCCAGCTTATCTGACGCAGCGCTGGCCCAACTGCTCCAGGGCGATGCGGCGACGCGGCAGCGGCTGGTCGAGACCATCTCGGACCTGAGCAAGCGGTCCAATGTGGTGGCGGCGATCACGGTCGCTGACGACGCCGGCACAGTCGTCGTCAGCGACGATTTCGAGATCGGGCACCAGCTCGCGATTCCGGCGGTCATCTTTCACGGCTCGATGGAACCGCAGTTCCTCAGCGCGCGTGGGCGCTCGGGCGGGAAGTACCATCTGTTCGTCCCGTTGGTGCGGCAAGACGGCATCGTCGGGTACATCCGGCTGGCTCTCAAGAGCCGGCGTATCGCGGACATCTATCGCGGCGCGTGGCAACAGATGGTGGTGGCCGGCCTGGTGGGCTTGATGGGCATCGGCGTATTCGCGGTGTTGCTGCAGGTACGCTTGTCGCGCCGCGGCGAAGCGTTGGCGCGCACCGTGGAGGCGAGCGCACGCGGCGAGGCGGTGCCGACCGATGGCCGGGATGAGTTTGCCGCCGTGATCGAGGCCGCCGGAAAACTCGGGCGTGAACTCAGCGCCACCCGCGAGCGCAGCTCGCAGGCGGAGCGCCGGATTGCGGCGCTCGCGAACTTCATGGACGTCGGGGTCGTGCTGATCGGGGCGCACCAGCGGCTCGAGTTTGCCAACGCGACCACCTGCGCGTTGCTGGGCACCGCTGACCAGTCTGCGCTCGCCTCGCGTTGGGACCAACTTGCGCCGGTATTCTCCGCCGCCCTTGAACGGATCACCGGCAGAGACGGCGGCGCGCACATTGACGCGGAGGTGTCGGTTGCTGGTCACGTGCGACGCGTGCGCCTGGAGGCTCACCAGCACGGCGAACCGGATCGCGACGAGTATTTGGTCTTGATCAAAGATCGCGACTTGCTCGAAGCCTTCGAGACCGACATGCGACTGGCAACGCAGATGCGCGGCCTCGGCCGCGTCTACAGCGCGCTGGCGCACGAACTGCGCGCTCCGCTCGGTGCGATGGAACTCAACCTCGAATTGCTCAGCGAGGCGCTGAACTCGGCCGACGATGACGCGGATCAGCGCGAGCGCCAGAAGCGGTATGCGTACGTGTTGCGGCAGGAACTGGCGCGCTTGAATCGGTCGCTGGTTGCGGTGCTGAATCAAACCACAACGCCGAGCACGACCCGCGAGCGCTTCGACCTGTGCGAGTTGATTCGCGACCTCGACGCGTTGTTGGCGCCGCAAGCGAAGCAGCAGCACGTCGAAGTCGAGTTGAGCTTGCCGCCCGCCGGCGTTCCCTTCACGGGTCATCGCGATCGGATGAAGCAAGCGCTGCTCAACATTGCGGCCAACGCGTTGGAGGCGATGCCGGAGGGCGGGCGGATGTCGCTGTTGATCGACCGGCACAACGGAACCGCCATGGTCTCCGTGCGCGACAGCGGCCCGGGCATCCCACCGGATATCCTCGAACACATTTACTCCATGTACTTCACGACCAAGGACGGCGGCACAGGGATCGGGCTGCACGTGGCGCGCGCGGTGGTCGAATCGCACGGCGGCCGCATCGAGGTGGACAGCCACATTGGACGCGGCACGTGCGTGCAGATCACGCTGCCGCTCACCCCGGTCGAGAGCTGAGGACTCATGCCGCACGCACTGGTTGTCGACGACGACGAGAACTTCTTGCTACCGCTCGCCGAACTGGCGGCGCAAGCCGGCTTCACGACCAGTGTGGCCAAGTCGCTGAAGGACGCGCGCGCGGTGCTCCGCGGTCAGCCGCCCGATCTGTTGCTGGTGGACCTCATGCTGCCCGACGGCAAGGGGATCGAGCTGCTCGACGACCTCGATCCCGGTACACCGACCGAGGTGGTCTTGATCACCGGTCACGCCAGCGTCGACAGCGTGGTCGACGCGCTGCGCAAGGGCGTGTCCGACTATCTCACCAAACCCCCGGACATCCCGCGACTGAAGGCCGTGCTCGCCAACATGGCGCGGGCGCACGCGCTGCGCGAGGAAGTCGGCTCCCTGCGCGCGGAGTTGCGCAAGCTGGGCCGATTCGGCTCGCTGGTCGGCGCCTCGCCGGCAATGCAGCACGTGTACGACTTGGTAGCGCGCGTCGCTCCATCAGACGCGACCGTGCTGATCACCGGCGAGAGCGGCACCGGCAAGGAGTTGGTCGCGGAAACCGTGCACGCGCTGAGTCGCCGCCGCACCCGTCCGTTCCTTCCGCTCAACTGTGGGGCGATCTCGCCGTCGCTGATCGAAAGCGAACTGTTCGGTCATGAGCGCGGCAGCTTCACCGGCGCAGCGCACGCGCACCGCGGCTACTTCGAGCGGGCGAACGGTGGAACGATCTTTCTCGATGAAGTGACGGAGATGCCGTTCGAGTTGCAGGTCAAGCTGTTGCGAGTGCTCGAAACGTCGTCGGTGATCCGCGTCGGTGGCGAGCGCCCGCTGCCCGTCGACGTACGAACCGTGGCGGCCACCAATCGCCATCTCGAAGAGTTTGTGGCCGAGGGCAAATTCCGTGAAGATCTGTTGTACCGCCTGAAGGTCTTCCCGATCCAACTGCCGCCGCTGCGCGAACGGGTCGACGATATCGAACTGCTCGCCGAGCATTTTCTCGCCTTGCTCAATCAAGCGAACGGCACGAGCAAAGTCTTCACGCGAGCGGCGATGAGCCAACTACGCGCGCATCGCTGGCCGGGTAACGTGCGCGAGCTGAAGAATCTCATCCATCAAGCGTTCATTTTGGCGGATACTGAAATCGGCGTCGATTGCCTGCCGCCGGAGATCCGCTCCACTGCGGCGTCGGGGCCGAGCGTGCAGATCAAGGTAGGGCTGTCACTGGCGGAGGCGGAGCGGCGATTGGTGTTCGCGACATTGCACGAATGCAAAGGGGACAAGCGCCGCGCCGCCGAAGTGCTCGGAGTCAGCCTCAAGACGCTGTACAATCGATTGAAGGCGTATCGGGTCGAATAGGTGTGACAAATCGCGGCGCGCGGTGCAGGCTCCGACGGCGCCAGTGGGGTGGCGCCGTCGGAGTCGTACCGCGTGGGAGGAGGGTAGGCCGTGGCCACCTCCACGCGGAATCATGCGAACACACGCGCGGAAACGTGCGAACACGCGGAAGCGTGGGAACACGCGGAAGCGTGGAAAGGCTGCACCCCGACGACGCCGGTGGGCAAAGGTGGGCGCGAACGGCGCCGCCGGGGCAAAGCGCGGAGTGATGCGACATTCACGTCCGCGCTGGGGGGATCGCTGCCGATTGCTCGGCAATGTCGAATGTGGTGAGCGAGGACG
>Ga0335069_10010543_pt1 | contig 13094 bp, 9 predicted proteins | sample Lox_Sample_11_FD_206714 | JGI IMG/M metagenome (GOLD analysis project Ga0335069, IMG submission 206714) | Soil microbial communities from Loxahatchee National Wildlife Refuge, Florida, United States - Lox_Sample_1.1 | ecosystem: Environmental > Terrestrial > Soil > Wetlands | place: USA: Florida... | reverse complement strand
CTTCCCCCATCCGTCGCAATGATTCCCCCAGTGGTGCTCTGCGCTAGACCGAAAAGTCCTCCCCTAGGGCTGTTCTCGCGGTAGAACTACTCCACTCCCCTATCGCCAACTCAGAGGAGTTGTGTCCCTAAATTGAGCATCGCATGGACCATCGAGAAAATCAGGAACAGATTCACGTCACGATCGTGGTAGCGTGCCGCAACGAGATCCGGCACATACGGGAGTTTCTGGATTCGGTATTGGCGCAGAATTTTCACGGCATGAGTTGGGAAGCAATCATTGCCGACGGCCTCAGCGAGGACGGGACGCGCGCAGTGCTGGCGGAGTACTCCTCGAGTCATCCGCAGCTGCGAGTCGTCGACAACCCAGGGCGAATTGTCTCGACTGGATTGAACGCCGCCATTCGCGCCGCACGTGGGGAAATCATCATCCGGATGGATGCGCACACTCGCTATGCTCCGGATTATTGCGTGCTGTGCCTTGAAACGATGGAGTCCACCGGGGCCGACAACGTAGGAGGTCCGGCGCGGACGAATGCGACCGGAACCCACGCGCGTGCAGTTGCCGCAGCGTACCATTCTCGATTTTGCACGGGAGCACGATTCCACGACGTCAACTACGAAGGATGGGTCGATACGGTCACCTATGGATGCTGGCGGAAATCCACCTTCGACCGAATCGGATTGTTTGACGAGAAACTTGTTCGGAATCAAGATGACGAATTCAACCTGCGGCTGATCCGGGCGGGCGGAAAGATTTGGCAAAACCCGAGGATCATGTCGTGGTATTCGCCACGAGCCAGCCTATCGGGTGTATTCAGACAATACTTCCAGTATGGATTTTGGAAGGTTGCCGTCATCCGGAAGCACAAGATTCCCGCCTCCTGGCGCCACTTTGTTCCGCTGCTATTCGTGGTAATAAACCTAGGCCTGCTGGCTGTGGTCCCACTGGCAATTTGGGCGCATGCCCAGCCAGTGGCACTGATAGCCGCAACTCTTTGGACAGCGATGGTGGTATTTTACGCGGTCGGTAATCTTTGTGCCTCCGTTTTGGCGGCGCATTCAGCCGGGTGGGACATCTTTCCTTACTTGCCCGCTGTGTTTGCCACGTACCACTTTGCATGGGGTTTCGGATTCTTAGTGGGCCTATTCCGCATGTTTGGCGGTGACCCGGTTGAGTCTGTGGCGTTTGCTGGAGATTCCCAGTTCACAAGGCTCTCGCGATAGTTCGTCCGCGAAGTAAACCATCCTCCATTTAAGAGCTGTTTCACTTCTGTCCGGCTGCTCTACCAACTTTCGTCTCCCAGAGGAACCCATGTTTGCTCCACGTGAAGCAATCGCAAAAGTACACGGGCGACCGTCGGTGCTTGGGCGGAAGCTGCTGATTGTGATCTCACAGATCGCGCTAGTAGGTTTTGCGTATTATGCCAGCCTTGAACTCCGGTTCGAATTCAACCTGCCACGCGACGTCAGACAGATCTTCGTTGATTCCTTACTGATCGTTATCGCCGTCAAGCTCTTTGCCTTCTACTGTTTCGGCCTCGTGCGCGGGTGGTGGCGATATGTAGGAATCAGTGATCTCTTAGACATCACCAAGGCGGCTTTCGCAAGTTCGGCTGTGTTAGCCCTGCTGTTGCTCGTGGTTTTTCATTTCGAAGGCTTCCCCCGTTCGATTATCGGTATCGATTGCCTGCTCACGATTCTCGTGGTTGGTGGCGCTCGGTTCGCTCTCCGCGCGTATACCGAAGCTGTCGAGCGACATGCCGGCGAAAAGAGCACGCTGATCGTGGGCGCCGGGCCGGAGGGAGCGAGCCTGGTACGAGACCTTCGGCAGAATGCGCATGCCGGCTGCAACCCTGTCGCGATCGTCGATGACGATGTCAGCAAAATCGGAATCAAGATTCACGGTGTCAAGGTCGTGGGCACGACCGATTCGCTGGCCAGCGTTATCGAGCGCCACGACGTCAAGTGCGTCTTGATTGCTCTCCCCTCTCCGACAAATAAGCAGCTTCAGCGGATCATCGAAAACTGCCGTTCCTCGCGAGTGGAGTTCAAGATTCTGCCCACATTGGACAATCGCATCAACGGTCACAACGTCCTCGGACTGCTGCGCAACATTGACGCGGAAGACCTCCTGGGACGCCCACCGGTTTCGTTAGATGTCCAAGCCATCCGAAGCAAGCTGGAAGATAAAGTCGTTCTGATCACGGGGGCGGCAGGATCTATCGGTTCTGAGCTAGCCCGGCAAGTAGCAAGCTTCCGTCCAGCCCGACTTATCTTGCTGGATCGATCAGAAAACGAGCAATTCAAGCTCGCAATGGAGTTCGCGCAGAAGTTCCCGGACATTGAATATGTCACTGTGGTGGGAGACATCCTCGATGTAGGGTTGTTACGGGACCTGTTCTCGTTGCATCGTCCTCATTCGGTTTTTCACGCTGCTGCTTACAAGCACGTTCCGATGATGGAGCAGAATTGCTTCCAGGCTGTGACGAACAATGTGCTTGGCACGTACAACGTCGCCCTGGTTTCACGGCAATTCGCCGTCGAAGACTTCGTTGCGATCTCGACGGACAAGGCCGTCAATCCCACCAGCGTCATGGGAGTGACCAAGCGGGTCTGCGAACTCATCATCCTCGCACTCCAGCAGCAGAGAACGCGATTCGTAGCAGTACGTTTCGGTAACGTCCTCGGCAGCAATGGCAGCGTATTGCCCATCTTCAAGCAGCAGATCGCTGACGGTGGACCGGTCACCATCACTCACCCTGACGTGACTCGCTATTTCATGACGATTCCGGAAGCGGTTCAGCTTGTGCTGCAGGCGTCGACAATGGGAAAAGGCGGCGAGATCTTCGTGCTCGATATGGGTGAACCGGTACGCATCCGCGATCTGGCGGTTAATTTGATTCGTCTTTCCGGTCTGCAGCCGGAAACGGACATCAATCTCGTGTACACCGGGTTGCGGCCAGGAGAGAAGCTCTATGAGGAGCTCTCCCTGGCAGCGGAAGATACCAAGGCGACGTCGCACGAGAAGATCCGCGTCCTCGATGGCGGATTCCGGGATTTCCGTCAGGTGCGCACATGGGTGGACGAACTCTCAGCGCTCGTGATGGCCAAAAATGTGGGCGGCCTGATCACAAAGCTCCAGGATATCGTTCCTGAATATCACGCGAGCGAAGGGCTGCTGGCTCAATGCGATGTCGACCGTCATGATTTCGCGTTGAAGCGTGGCATCGATCGCGCTTACCTGGTTACGCAAATGAGAGAAGTATTACCTCCACAAGCGCGAGCCATCTAGACCAGTCCTCCCCAACTTCCTGTTAACCGAGTTCGTAAATCGTCAGGAGACAAGCCGTGCGAACTGAGTTCTTACCCTTTCACTTACCCGACATTGACGACGCAGAGATCAGATCTGTCGAACAAATCCTGCGCTCCGGATGGCTCACCACTGGGCCGAAGGTGAGGGAATTCGAGAAGAGCTTCGCCGACTTCGTGGGAGCGCGGCATGCCATAGCGGTGAACTCGTGCACGGCGGCTCTCCACCTGGCGCTCGATGCTATCGGTATCAAAGAGGGCGATGAAGTCATTGTGCCGACTCTCACCTTCGCTGCTACCGCTGAAGTTGTTTTCTACTTCCGTGCGTCTCCAGTCCTCGTGGACTGCTGCCCTAAGACGTTGAACATCGATCCGGAGAGAATCGAACGGGCGATCACACCTCGGACTCGCGCGATTGTTCCCGTCCATTTCGCCGGGCAGCCATGTCAGATGGATGCGATCCGTGATATCGCACGGCGCCATAAGCTGGCCGTCATCGAGGATGCTGCTCACTCGCTCCCGGCGTACTATGGCGGCGAAATGGTGGGCACGATCGGCGACATCACCTGCTTTTCCTTCTATGCCACCAAGACCATCACCACTGGCGAAGGCGGGATGATCACCACCAACAATGATGAGTATGCGGAACGCATGCGCATCATGAGCCTGCATGGAATCAGCAAGGATGCATGGAAGAGATACACCGCCGAGGGCTCCTGGCGGTATGACATTCTCTTCCCCGGCTACAAGTACAACCTCACAGACATCGCCGCCGCGCTTGGTGTGGAACAACTGAAGAAGTGCTTCCGGTTTTACGAGACCCGCAAACGGATGGCACAAATATTTGACGAAGCGTTTGCCGATATGGATGCGCTCACGATTCCCTTTGTCGATGAGGCCGTGCAGCATGCTTGGCATTTGTACGTCATCCAACTGAATCTCGATCGCCTGGCCATTACCCGCGACCGCTTCATCGAGGAGCTTAAGCGGGCCAATATCGGCGCCAGCGTTCATTTCATTCCTTTGCATTTGCATCCGTTCTACCGGGACACCCTTCGTTACGATGCCAGGGAGTTCCCCTGCGCGACGCAGATTTTCGATCGCATCATTTCACTGCCGCTCTATACACGGATGAGCTCCGAAGATCAGCAAGACGTCATCCATGCCGTCAAAGAGACGATTCGCTCGCATCAAATATGAAACGCGCGTTTGACATCGTCGCCTCGAGCGTCGGGCTTGTTCTGCTATCTCCGGTGTTGGGCATGGCCGCATTCGCGGTGTGGCTCACTTCCGGCAGCCCGGTTATTTTTCGCCAGCAACGGATGGGGAGGGGGTTCCGTCCGTTCTCGATTTACAAATTTCGCACCATGGTAGTGGACGCGCCGCACCGCGGCGGCGCTATCACCTGCGGCAACGATTCGCGGATAACGCTTATCGGTGGTGTCCTGCGGAAACTCAAGGTAGATGAACTGCCACAGTTACTTAACGTTCTGATGGGCGAGATGAGCCTGGTGGGCCCACGCCCCGAGGTGCCTGAGTTCGTGATGCAATTTGAACAAGACTACCGGATTGTTCTTCAGATTCGTCCTGGCATTACGGACCTTGCCTCCCTGAAGTACCACAACGAAGCGGAGGTTCTCGCTGGTTTTGAGAATCCATCCGATGCTTACATCCGGTTCGTGCTGCCGGACAAACTCCGACTGGCGAAGGAGTACGTGACCCGCTCCAGCTTCCTATTCGATCTCCAACTGATCTTCAGGACGCTACTGAAACTCACCCATGTGGGACTGGTGGGTGCCGAAACGGAACAGCCCACATTCCAGTCCCCCGCTCGCACAGCGGAAAAATCCTGAGGTGTTCCATGAAGTTTTCCCTGGTGATCATGGTGCTCGTCTTATTGGTCGCTGGTTCTGCTGCCCAACAGAGCGAACCTTCTCAGAGTCCTTCGGTAGATCAAGCTCCTGCCCCGGCAACATTGGCCGGCCAAAGCAGTCCACGGGGTTTGCAAATTGAAGGTGCCGCCCCGAATTACGTCACCGGTGGCGTTTCGATCACGCAGATGTTCAGCGACAACGCGGAACTGACCAGCAATGACCGCGTCAGCGACCTCAGTTGGGAGATCATGCCACATTTGGGGCTGGTCCACTCCAGCACCCGCTTGACGTACGACTTGAATGCAATGGGAGGATTCGTGGTCAATCGCACGCTGAATGACCGGAATCGCTCGACCGCAACCGGAGCAGCGGACCTATCCTACCGGCTCACGCAGTTCGTTACGATGCGCCTGAGTGACAGCTTTATGAACACCACCGGGTTATGGTCGGGATTGACTCCAGCAACGGCCATGGCCAGCGGTATCGGAGCAGTACAGGCGCCAAACAGCTCAGTGTTCAGCTACGAGCGTTTTCGGTCGAACACTGCATTAGGAGAGCTCTCGGGTCAGCTCAGTGCGAGTTCATTTGCCGGCATCCGCGCAGAACATTCCTACACGTGGTTCCCGGATGGCGCAAGTTCTCCGCTGGTCGGACAACTTTATGACGGCCAGATCTATACCGCGGAAGCCTTCTATAACCGTCACTTTACAGCTCGTAATTGGGGAGGCATCACGCTGCGGGCACAAAGATTCGATCTCGAGGGGTCGCTTGGTCACACGGACTCTGGCAGCGCGCTGGTGTTCTACGGTGTGAACCTCCGGCCGAATATGAGCATTTCGTTCTTCGCTGGCCCCGAGTTGTCGGTGACATCGGCTCCGCAAGGGATCGTACCGTCGTCGCCGACGTTTGCTCGACGTCAGTGGACGCCTGCAGCGGGTGCGGTTTTTGCGTGGCAAGGCCAGCGAACCAGTACAAATGCGAGTTTCACACGACAAACAAACAGCGGTGGCGGGCTACCCTCGGCTGTATTGCTAACGTCAGGAACCGCAGACATTCTGAAACAGTTCGGGCCTCGTTTCGCGCTTGGTCCAGGATTTGCCTACACAGAAAGTGAGCCGATCATTCAAACGCAGACCCTGCGTACTTATTCCGGCTTGCTGCAATTCACTTATCGAGTTGGCCGGAATTACACGTTCAACGGCGGCTACGCCAGAGACGGGCAAATCGCCGTCGGCACAAACAGCAGCACTTCTGCAGACCGCGTCTGGATATCGTTCTCGTTAGATTTCATAAGACCCTTGGGCAGGTAGTCCCGCCCATTAGACCAGGAAGATTACGCATCTATGAACACAGATGGTTTCAAGCAATCTTTCGAAAAATATCTTGAATACTGGCAAGTTCTTAAAACGAACTGGACACAGGCGCTGGTTGGCGCGTTGAGCTGCCTGGTTGTACTCACGGTTGTGATCGCAAGGTTGCCCAACCAATATGAAGCCACCACCACCATTCTGGTCGATCCCCAACAGGTGCCGGAGAAATACGTTAGCGCTGCGGTGAACTCTGATCCGAGCGAGCGGCTCAATACCCTGACCCAGCAAATCCTGAGCAGACGGCGTCTGCAGGAAATTGTGGATAAGTTCCATCTGTACGCAGAAGTCAGGACAAAGGCCTCCGATGAGGAACTGATTCAGAAGCTGCGGGATGACATCCACATCCAAGTTCGGCAAGGGAGCGGTGCACAGCTGAGCACGTTCACGATTACATTTGAGGGGCCTGATCCAGCTATAGTCGCGAATGTCGCTAATGAACTGGCGAGCAGCTTCATACGATGGAACATCAGCAGTCGTGAAGAACAGGTCGAAGGAACACAGACATTTATCTCCGGCGAGCTACAGGCCGCTAAAACAAACCTAGAGGAGCAGGAGAACAAGCTTAGAGTGTTCAAGATGAGTCATCTGGGCGAGACTCCGGACCAGACCGCCTCGAATCTTTCCGCGATCGCGAATCTGCGTTCTGCCCTGCAGGCCAGCCTTGATTCTAGTAATCGCCTGGAACAAGAGAAGATTCTTCTTACGCGTATGCCCGAAACTGCAGCTGTACCGGGCACTCCTGAAGTAAGTCTTAGCAGACGCGATCGCCTGCAAGCGGAAAAACGGCAAGTCGAAGATGAGCTGCGACGCTTGGGCGACACCTACTCAGATCGATATCCGGACGTGATTCGGCTTAAGCACCGCTTGCAGGAGGTGAACACAGAATTGAGTTCGCTGCCGCCTGATACGGACGCAAATACGAATGCTCCGACGGCGGACGTGTCGGCCAGCAAAGTTCGTATCGAACTGATTGACAAAGAATTGAAGCGCCTGAAAGCTGAGCAGGGACAGATCCAGTCGCAGATCTCGTCCTATCAGGCGAAGGTCGATGCGGCGCCTTTACGCGAGCAACAACTGGTGGAACTTTCACGAAACTACGAAGTATCCAAACAGCACTACCAGACGCTGCTCGATAAGAGCTTCAATATCGAAATGGCGGCGAGCCTGGAACAGAAGCAAAAAGCAGAACGGTTCAATGTTTTAGATCCTGCGCAAGTGCCGCAGAAACCAATCAAACCGAGACGCAAGCTCCTGTTGCTCCTCGCCGGGCTGTTCTCGATGGCGCTACCCTGCGTGGTTCTGGTCGGAAAAGAGATGCTGAGCGCAAGAATCACTACGGAAGCGGAGTTAAAACTGATGGTTCCCGCCGGCGTGCGAATTGTAGGCCTGATTCCTTACATTGAGACGCCAGAGCAACAACGCAGGAATAAAGTCCTGGGACTGGTTGCGGTGTTCGCGGCGATATTGCTTTGTGCATTTACGGCATGGCTGGTCTGGCAGATGCGTCCTTCGCTGTAATGTGTAAGGAATTTAACTATGAGCAAGGTTTATGAAGCACTCAGACAAAAAGAACATGAAAACTCGACCTCTACGGGCGATCAAGCCATCACTTTAGAAAACGCGGCTGAGACGTGGGAATCGCTTCCATTCAATCCGGAACTCAGAGCCGCGTTAGGAATTGCCGAGGAGGAACGATCAGAGGCACAAAACGCCGCTTTGCCGTTTCATGCACCCGCCACTGTGCCGGCTTCCGAGCCTGACTCTTCGGCGAACCGCTACCCCAGGTTAAGCGCCGGCTCCTGGCCAAATTCACGTCTGGTTTTCCAGGCCGACCCGCACGGTTTGGCTGCCGAGCAATTTCGCTTCCTGCGACGGACTCTGGAACAGAAGTTTCCGAAAGGCGCGACTCTTTTAATTACCAGTCCTGCGCCAAAGGATGGCAAGAGTCTAACCAGCTTGAATCTGAGTTGTTGCTTAGCGGATTCGGGAGCTTCGACACTGCTGGCCGAAGCAGATATCCGGCAGCCCTCGCTTCGTAAACTTCTGGGCTGCGAAGCAATATCTACCGGAATCGAAGAGGCTCTCGCTGGCGCTATTCCTCCGGCGATGGCTGTGCATTTCGTGCAAGAACTCTCATTGCACGTGGCGATGGTGGCAAATACTCCTGCCGACCCATCTCGTCTGATCAGTGGAACCGGACTGAAGCAGCTTTTGAGCTGGGCCCGGGAACAGTTCAATTGGATAGTCATTGACTCGCCGCCCGTGCTGCCGGCCGCAGATGTCAGCCACTTGATGCCGCTCGCAGATGCGGTTCTCGCAGTAGTGCGGACTCACAGTACTCCACGCGAACTTACGGTCCGAGCGTTCGAAATCTTGGGAAATCGTTTGTCCGGAGTGGTATTGAACGGTGCGACGATTGAATGCAATCCTTACTATCGATACCTGTCGAACTATCGTGAAAAGGGCTCCGCTCCAGTGCGGCGCGAAAGCGCGGCCGCCAATTCCGATGACAAGGCTAGCCAGGGGTCCTGAGCGAACTGCAGTTCCACATCGCAGAAGCACGGTATTTGTGAACACCCGTACACACAACTGCCGAAGCCTTCCTCTGCTGCCCGTTGGGACGTAAAGAATAAAAAATAGAAGGTATTTTGAGTGACAAGTGATCCAACTATCCTCTTTTTGATCAGCAGCGAGGGTTACTTCGGCGTGGAGAACATGCTGGTGAACCTCGGCGTCGCACTCTTAAGGCAGGGGTACCGCTGCCTGGTGGGGGTGTTCTGCGACGCGCGTTTCCCGCACACAGAGATTGGCGAGCGGGCCAGCAAACGGGGACTCGAAGTTGAGATTGTTCCCTGCTCTGGCCGGTTCGACTGGCGAGCTGTGGCCGGCGTTCGAAAGCTGCTCGACAAGCATCAGGTTGATGTACTGCACACGCATGGATACAAGGCCGACATTTACGGAGGCTTGGCTGCCTGGGGTCGTCGCTTGGGCCTGGTGGCAACGTGCCATAACTGGCCGCATCCATCCCGGAGTATGCGAGCGTATGCGGCGCTGGATCGACTTGTCCTTCGAACCTTCGATCGAGTTGTCGTGGTCTCGGACGCGGTGGGCGCAATCTTGAGACATTCTGGTATGTCGGAAGGCAAGCTCCGGACGATTGCGAACGGTGTGGAAGTAGAGCGATTCCAAGGTGCACAACCTTCGCTCAAGAGCTCCTCATCGACGTTCTCCGTGGTTGGATTTGTTGGACGCCTAGTGCCGGGGAAAGGTGCAGACGTACTTTTGCGGGCAGCGCCGCGCGTCCTCAGCCGTTACCCCAATAGCCGATTCATGCTGGTCGGCGATGGTCCAGCCCGTCAAGAACTGGAATCTTTGGCGTCGCAGTTAGGAGTGACGGATCGCGTTCTGTTTGCCGGCGTGCGTGAGGACATGCCGCAGGTCTATGGATCGTTCGATCTGCTTGTGCTGCCGTCTTTGTGCGAGGCCATGCCCATGTGCGTTCTGGAGGCGATGGCCGCGGGAAAACCGGTGATCGCAACGCGTGTGGGAGCAGTTCCCAAGCTGATCGAGGACGACAAGACCGGAATGTTGATCGAACCAGGTGACGTCGCGGGACTTTCCGCGGCCATTCTGAAGTTGTTGGAAGCTCCAGAGCGGGCACAACGTCTCGGGAAAAACGGACAGGCGCGGGCCACCGAGCAATTCTCCGCTGATGCTATGGCGCGTGAATATGCGCACCTCTATGCGGAAGTCACCAAGAACGGCGACGGACGAAAAAAGAAACCTCATCCGAGCACGAATGAAGGCAATTCGCCTTCACCATCGACAAGAAAAATAGCACCTTCTACAGATTTCAATACGAACTAAGTTTGTTGAATTGCATGGCATCTATTCCTGAGACTCCCGAACTGGAAGCCGGCGGTACTCTGTTAATCGCCGAAGATCCAGGCGCGCTGAAAAAGCAGGCAGAAAAGCCTGATGTAGGGCGGCTTCTCGGAGGCGAACTGAAAACGCTCGCGCGGGAGTCCTCTCACTACATGGTGGGACTGCTGTGCAACGCTGGCATCGGGCTTATTTCCTTTCCGATTTTCACCCGCGTTTTGCCCATTTCTGAATACGGGGTCATGGACCTCGGCCAGAGATTACTGCTGGTGCTGACCATTGCATCGAAGCTTGGATTGCAGAATGCGTCCCTGCGCTTCTACAACCGCGAGAAGTTCGCGGCAGATGAGGACGCCGCGCGGAGCTACTACTCGACGCTGTTCTTCGGCATGTTGGGCACCTCTATCTGCGTGGTGCTAACGGGTGCGCTTCTGGTTTCCGTTTTGCCAAAGAATTCGATGTTGGGGCCTTTGTCGGGCCTGGTCTATTTGATCCTCGACCTTGTGCTGCTCCGTGCCATGGGAGCAGCATTTTGGGGCTTTCTGCGCATTGAACAACGTACCAAAGTCTTTAACGTTCTCACCGTCTGCACACGAGCCACGACGGTGGCTGCGGTATGTAGCCTGTTGCCATTCATGGGTCGTTCCGCTCGCACCTACTTCACCGGAACGGTAATGGTCGAGACTGGACTGATCGTAGGGCTGACCGTCTGGCTCGTGTCGCGAGGCGTGTTGGCAACCAAACATTTCAAAATCGACCTGTTTCGCGCAGCGATTGTGTATGGCACACCGCTGGTTTTGTATGAACTGGCGTACGCCGTGCTTGTTTCAGCTGATCGCTTCTTAGTGCGGCATTATGTCGGCGCGGACGCGTTGGGATTCTACTCAGTCGCTTACGGCCTGGCCAATAATGTGAACGAATTCCTGGTCGCCCCATTGGGTCTCGCTCTCATCCCGATTTATATGAGGATATGGAACTCGGATGGGACCGAAAAGACTTCTGCATTTCTGACGACAGCATTCAATATCTTTATGCTGGCGGGAGTAGGGGTTCTGGCAGCAATTGCCGCCGCGGGACATTCGATCGTCGTGTTTCTCGCTTCTCAGAAATACGCCGGTGCCGATCGCTTGATTCCAGTCATCCTTGCTGGCCTTTTGGTATATGGAGCAAATGTGTTCGTCGCAGCCGGTTTGCTGATTCACAAGCGAACCATGCAGATGTCGTGGATGCTCGTCATTGCGGCAGCACTCAACATTGGCTTGAACTGTCTCCTTCTTCCCCACATGGGTCTCATGGGCGGAGCCGTCGCGACTCTGCTCAGTTACTTAGTGTGTATCACCATGCTTGCGACAGCATCGAACCGCGTTTTGCCTCTCCACACAGACGTTCTTTCGTGCGCGAAATATCTCCTCGCTGGAGTTCTGGCGTGGCTGGCTGGTTCGCAGATTATCGTTCCGACCGCGTTGGGAGACTTGCTCGTAAAATCTGCAGTCGTATTTGCTGTGTATTTGGGCTCCCTATATCTCTTGGATGAACGTACCCGGGGCGCTACGCAATGGATCTTCCGATGGGCGCAAAGAAGCTTCCGACACGAACTGGAGCAAGATGCTGAGTAGATTACGGACTGCAGTCCGCGTGGCATACGTTTGCCTACTCTCTTGCTTCGGCGGTTTACGAAGAGCACGGCGGGAACTATCTGAGCGTGGTGCGATCCTCATCCTAACCTTCCATCGTGTGCTCGATGATGAAGCGAATCAAACAAGCAACAGCTTGCCGGGAATCGTGATTCGTGCACGAACGTTTCGGAAGCTTGCGGAGTATCTCGTACAGCACTGTCATCCGGTCCATCTCGGGGACGTAGTCCCTGGGAACAGTTCTTCGAAGCTGCGGGTCGTCATTACGTTCGACGATGGCTGGCGAGATAACTACTCCAGCGCGCTTCCAATCGCTCGCAGTTTCGGCTTGCCGGTTACGGTTTTCATTTGCCCCGGATTAGTTGGCCAGACCAATCCTTTCTGGCCGGAGCAAGTCTCGGCATTGTTAAAGATGCATGCAGCCAGCCCCGCCAAAATCGAGGAAGTAATCGAAGTTTTGAAACGCCGGTCGGCTGCGGAGCGAGACGCTTATCTCCAGTCTCTTCGCAGAGCCTCGAATCGCATCGGTAACGCCGCTGCAGAATTCGATCAACTGCTGTCGTGGCAAGAAATCAGGGAAATGCGCGCAGCCGGAGTTCAGTTCGGGTCACACACGCAAACGCATCAAATTCTCACCACGATTCCACAGCACCTTGCCGCAGCAGAACTGCGACGATCCAAGACAGCGATCGAATCCGAACTCGGGGAGCGCTGTACGAACTTCGCATATCCAAATGGAAACTGCTCTTCTGAAACGAGGCAATGGGTTGCCGCTGCTGGTTATAAGCAGGCAGTCACAACTCGGAAAGGGGCGTGGACAGCAGAATGCGATCCGTTGTCCCTTCCCCGCTTGAACGTCTCTGAGGGGAACGTCACCGGACTGTTCGGACAATTTTCACCCATGATGTTCGAATACACAACATTCTGGTGGGCATGGCGAGTTGCCCTGAATTCCAAAGCAGGTCAATCGGCGAACCGGTCCTTCGACTCCGGAGATGAATCCGTCGGCCCCGAGGGCGTGAA
>Ga0335069_10010542_pt1 | contig 13094 bp, 9 predicted proteins | sample Lox_Sample_11_FD_206714 | JGI IMG/M metagenome (GOLD analysis project Ga0335069, IMG submission 206714) | Soil microbial communities from Loxahatchee National Wildlife Refuge, Florida, United States - Lox_Sample_1.1 | ecosystem: Environmental > Terrestrial > Soil > Wetlands | place: USA: Florida... | reverse complement strand
TCCGAGCCTGGGCGCGCGGCACGCGTGGCTGCTGTCGTCGAGCCGGTGCTTGCATCGCTCGGTTATCGTCTGGTTCGCGTGCGGGTCACCGCCTTTGCCGGCTGTACGGTGCAGATCATGGCCGAGCGGCCGGACGGCAGCATGAATATCGACGATTGCGAAGTCGTCTCGCGCGCGCTGTCGCCGGTGCTGGACGTCGCCGATCCGATCGAAACCGCCTACCGGCTAGAAGTCTCGTCGCCCGGCATCGATCGGCCGCTGGTGCGACGCTCGGATTTCGACCGCTATGCCGGCCACGTCGCGCATGTGGAAATGCAGGTGCCGATCGACGGCCGACGCCGCTTCCGCGGCGAGCTTTTGGGGACTGACGGCGATGCGGTGCGGTTGCGCTTCGGCGACACCGAGCAGGATCGCAGCGACGTACTCTTGCCGATCAACGACATGACGGAAGCGCGTCTCGTGCTTACCGATTCGCTCATTGCCGAATCGCTGCGCAAGGAAAAGCAAAAGCGACAAACAGAATCAACGCAAGGAGACTCCTAATGGCGACGGTTAGCGCCAATAAACTCGAACTTTTGCAGATCGCCGAAGCCGTCGCTCGGGAAAAGGCGATCGACCGCAAGATTGTGCTCAGCGCCATGGAGGACGCGATCGCCAAGGCGGCACGCTCGCGTTACGGCAGCGAGACCGAAGTCCGCGCCGAGATCGATCCCAAGAGCGGCGAATTGCATCTGTCGCGTCACATGCTGGTGGTCGACACCGTGGAAAATCCGGCCACCCAGATCAGCCTGGAAGACGCGCGGCGGCGTCATCCGGCGGCTCAGATCGGTGACACCATCGCCGATCCGCTGCCGCCGCTCGAATATGGCCGCATTGCCGCACAATCGGCCAAACAGGTGATCGTGCAGAAGGTGCGTGAGGCCGAGCGCGACCGGCAATACGACGAATACAAGGATCGCATCGGCGATATCGTCAACGGCATCGTCAAGCGCGTCGAATACGGCAATGTCGTCGTCGATCTCGGCCGCGGCGAAGCCATCGTGCGCCGTGATGAAATGCTGCCGCGCGAAGTGTTCCGCAACGGCGACCGCATCCGCGCCTATATCTACGATGTCCGCCGCGAGCAGCGCGGGCCGCAGATCTTCCTGTCCCGCACTCATCCGCAGTTCATGGCGAAACTGTTCGCGCAGGAAGTGCCGGAAATCTACGACGGCATCGTCGAGGTCAAATCGGTGGCCCGCGATCCCGGCTCACGCGCGAAAATCGCCGTGGTATCGCGGGATTCCTCGGTCGATCCGGTCGGCGCCTGCGTTGGCATGCGCGGCTCGCGCGTGCAGGCCGTGGTCAATGAATTGCAGGGCGAGAAGATCGACATCATTCCGTGGTCGCAGGACATCGCGACTTTCGTGGTCAACGCGCTTGCTCCCGCCGAAGTCGCCAAGGTCGTGCTCGACGAAGAGCGCGAGCGCATCGAAGTGGTGGTGCCCGATCAGCAGCTGTCGCTGGCCATCGGCCGGCGCGGCCAGAATGTGCGGCTCGCCTCGCAGCTGACCGGCTGGGACATCGATATTCTCACCGAGCAGGAAGAGTCGGAGCGCCGCCAGGCCGAGTTCGAGAACCGCACCCGCATGTTCATCGACACGCTTAATGTCGACGAGGTGATCGGACAATTGCTCGCATCGGAAGGCTTCAGCTCAGTCGAAGAACTGGCGATGGTCGATCCGAAGGAAATCGCCGGCATCGAAGGCTTCGACGACGACACCGCCAACGAGCTGCAGACCCGCGCCCGCGACTATCTCGCCAAGATCGAGAGCGAGCGCGACGCCAAGCGCAAGGAGCTCGGCGTTGAGGATGCGCTCAAGGACGTCGAGGGCGTGACTTCGGCGATGCTGGTTCGCTTCGGCGAGAACGGCATCAAGACGGTCGAGGATCTCGCCGGCTGCGCCACCGACGATCTCGCCGGCTGGACCGAGCGCAAGGATGGTGAGGCGGTCCGTCAGATCGGCATTCTCGACGGCTTCGAGCTGTCGCGTGAGGAAGCGGAAGCTCTGATCATGCGGGCGCGCGTCAAAGCCGGCTGGGTCACCGAAGCCGATCTGGCGCCGCAGGCTGCCGACGAAGCGGCTGCCGCGGAAGCGCAGGCGTAATGGAGACCGCCCCGCGTGATGATCGCCGCGAACCAAGCCGAATGCGATAACGGGCCGCGCGCAAGGGGCAGCGAACGCCTCTGCGTGGCCACGCGCGAAGTCCGGCCGGTTGCCGACCTGATCCGCTTCGTCGTCGGGCCGAACGGTGAAGCAGTGCCCGATCTCAAGCGCAATCTGCCGGGCCGCGGCGTATGGGTCACGGCCAGCCGGGAGATCCTCGGGGACGCGATCAAACGCAAGGTCTTTGCCCGCGGCTTCAAGCGCGACGTGCGGCTGCCGGCCGATCTGATCGAGCGAACCGGGCAACTCCTCGAGCAATCGGTACTCGATGCGCTCGCCATCGCCGCCAAGGCCGGATCCGTCATTTCGGGCTTTGCCAAGGTTGAGAATGCGTTAGCGCATGACCATGTAGTGGGTCTCCTGCATGCAGCAGAAGCCGCGCCCGATGGCGTGAAAAAGCTTAATGCTGCACTGCATCGGAACCCCAAATCCGGCTTGGTCCCGGTGATCCAGGCGCTCATGGGGCCACAATTGGATTTGGCACTTGGCCGCCCAAATGTGATACATGCAGCCTTGCTCGCCGGACCTGTGAGCGACACGTTTCTAGCGCGTTTGCGGCGTTTGGAGCGGTTTCGCACCGGCGATTTACGAACAGGTGAGGGCAAGCAGGCCGGAACACCTACCGGCCTTGCGGTGCCGCACTGACCCGGAACAAGCGTACGGAATTGGATACGAATGACCGAGACGACCAAAAATAGCGGCGAGAAGCTGAGTGTCACGCCGAGCAAAACGCTGACGCTCAAGCGGCCGGGCGTGGAGCAAGGCATGGTCCGCCAGAGCTTCAGCCATGGCCGCAGCAAGGCGGTCGTCGTCGAGAAGGTCAAACGTCGCGCCGGCCCGGGCGAGGCAAAGCCCGAGCCGGCCGCAGCCGCGCCGGCGGCAGCGCCGAAGCGAGCCGGCGCGCCAGCGCCTGCAGCACGCAATGCCGCGCCGGCGGCTGCACCGAGCGCTCCCGTCGCATCCCCCAAGTCTTCCGGGGTCGTGCTACGCACGCTGACGGATGACGAACGCAATGCCCGCGCTCAGGCGCTTGCCGGCGCACAACTGCGCGAGCACGAAGAACGTGAGCGCGCGGAGGAAGAGGCGCGGGTTCGCCGTACCCGCGAAGAAAGTGAGCGCGCCGACCGTGCCGCCGCGGAAGCGCGCAAACGTGACGAGGAAGATCGCCGCAAGCACGACGAAGAAACCAAACGCAAGGCCGACGAGGTCGCCAAGCGGCGCTTTGGCGCTGATACGCCATCGCCGCTCAAGACCGGCGCTTCACCGCGCCCGGCCCAAGAGGCCGATGATGACGAAGCCCCGCGCCCGCGGCGTGGCGCTGGCGGCGGTGCCGCACGCCCCGCGCCGGCCCCGAAACCGACGCGCAGCGGCGTCGGCGGCGAGAAACGCCGCGGCCGTCTGACCGTCGTCACGGCGCTTTCCGCCGACGAAGTCCGCGAGCGCTCGGTCGCGTCGTTCCGCCGCCGCGTGCAGCGTATGACCGGTCATCGCGACGAGCCGAAGGAAAAAATCTCGCGCGAAGTGACGATCCCGGAAACGATCACCATTCAGGAATTGGCCAACCGCATGGCCGAGCGCGGCGTCGACGTGATCCGCATCCTGATGCAGCAAGGCCATATGGCCAAGATCACCGACACGATCGACGCCGATACCGCGCAGCTGATCGCCGAAGAGCTCGGTCACACCGTGCGCCGCGTCGCCGAATCCGACGTCGAAGAGGGCATGTTCGACGCGCCGGACGATCCGGCGCAGCTGCAGCCGCGCGCGCCCGTTGTCACCATCATGGGCCATGTCGACCACGGCAAGACCTCGCTGCTCGACGCCATCCGCTCGACCGAGGTCGCGGCCGGCGAAGCCGGCGGCATCACCCAGCATATCGGCGCCTATCAGGTAACCTCGCCGTCGGGCGGCCGCATCACCTTCATCGATACGCCGGGCCACGCCGCGTTCACCGCGATGCGCGCCCGCGGCGCCAGGATTACCGATATCGTCATTCTCGTTGTCGCCGCCGATGACGGCGTCATGCCGCAGACGGTCGAAGCGATCCAGCACGCGAAGGCTGCCAAGGTTCCGATCATCGTCGCCATCAACAAGATCGACAAACCCGACGCCAAGCCGGAACGCGTGCGCACCGAACTGCTGCAGCACGAGATCCAAGTCGAGTCGCTCGGCGGCGACGTGCTCGAGCTCGAAGTGTCGGCAAAGGAAAGAACCAACCTCGACAAGCTGCTCGACACCATCGCACTGCAGGCGGAAGTGCTTGAATTGAAAGCCAATCCGAGCCGCCTCGCCGAGGGCACCGTGATCGAGGCACGGCTTGACCGCGGCCGCGGCCCGGTGGCGACCGTCCTGGTCCAGCGCGGCACCTTGAAGCCCGGCGATATCGTCGTGGCCGGAACCGAATGGGGCCGTGTCCGCGCGCTGATGTCGGATACCGGCCATTCCGTGGTGGCTGCGGGCCCGTCAATGCCGGTCGAAATTCTCGGATTCAACGGCACGCCCGAAGCCGGCGACCGGCTGGCCGTTGTCGATACCGACGCACGCGCGCGCGAGATTACCGATTATCGCGAGCGTCAGAAGCGCGAGAAGATGGCGGCGCGCCAAACCGGCATGCGCGGATCGCTCGAGCAGATGATGAGTCAGCTCAAGACCTCGGGCCGCAAGGAATTCCCGCTGCTGATCAAAGGCGATGTGCAGGGCTCGATCGAGGCGATCATCGGCGCGCTGGACAAGCTCGCCACCGAAGAGGTCGCGGCGCGCGTGATCTATTCAGGCGCCGGCGGCATCACCGAATCCGATGTGACGCTGGCCGAAGCATCCGGCGCCGCCGTCATCGGCTTCAATGTCCGCGCGCATAAGGAAGCGCGCGAGGCCGCCGAAGCCGCCGGCATCGAGATCCGTTATTACGACATCATCTACAATCTCGTCGACGACGTGAAGAAGGCGATGTCGGGGCTATTGGCGCCGACGCTGCGCGAGACCATGCTCGGCAATGCCACCATCCTCGAAGTCTTCAAGATCTCGAAGGTCGGCAACATTGCCGGCTGCCGCGTTACCGACGGCACCGTCGAGCGCGGCGCCAATGTACGACTCATTCGCGACAATGTCGTCGTGCATCAGGGCAAGCTATCGCAACTCAAGCGCTTCAAGGACGATGCGCGCGAGGTCCTCGCCGGCCAGGAATGCGGCATGGCCTTCGAGAACTACCAGGACATGAAAGTCGGCGACACGATCGAGTGCTATCGCGTGGAGACGGTTCAGCGGACGCTGTAACCGTCCGTTATGGCCGGACTTCGTTTCCGGCCATCCGCAACTTTGTGTTGCAAATGAATCTTAAGATGTGGATGCCCGGCACATAGGCGAGCGAAGCGACGCCGTTCTTGCGACGGCTGTGTCCGGGCACGACGAATTGAAATTTGGCTTTACGCAAATGGGGCGTCATCAACATCATCGTCGCGATCAATCGGCCGGCGGCTCGCAGCGGCAGCTCCGCGTCGGCGAACTGATTCGCCACGAGCTCGCCGACATGCTGTCGCGCGGCGACATCCACGATCCGGTCATCGAAGCGCACATGATTACAGTGCCCGAGGTGCGGATGTCTCCCGACCTGCGGCTCGCCACGATCTATGTCATGCCGCTCGGCGGCCGCGACGAAAACGACGTCGTGGCGGCGCTCGAGCGCAACAAGCGCTATGTGCGCGGCGAGATCGCGCGTCGCGTTAACCTCAAATTCGCACCCGAAATTCGATTCCGCGTCGACGAGCGATTCGACGAAGCAGAACGTATCGAGAAGCTTTTGCGAACGCCTCTAGTTCAGCGCGACCTGAATGGCGAAAGCGAGCCGGACGAAGAGAAAGACGACTGACGAATCATGAGCGCACGCGCGATCGCTGAACAGAACGGAGCCGCATTGACTGATTCGCGCGCTGACCAGACCGTGGCGGCGCAATCGCGGCCGCGCGGCGCTCCGCAGAAAAAATCCAATAAGCGCGACATCCACGGCTGGGTCGTGCTCGACAAGCCGGTCGGCATGACCTCGACGCACGCGGTCGCGGTCATCAAGCGGCTCTACGCGGCCAAGCGCGCGGGCCATGCCGGAACGCTCGATCCGCTCGCCTCGGGCTGCCTGCCGATTGCGCTGGGCGAGGCCACCAAGACCGTCCCCTATGCGGTCGACAGCCGAAAGACATACCTTTTCACCGTGCGCTGGGGCGAGGAGCGCGACACCGACGATGCCGAGGGGCGGGTCGTGGCGACCAGCGACCGGCGACCGGACGCCGCTGCGATCCAGGCTCTGCTGCCGCGTTTCACCGGAACCATCGAACAGGTGCCGCCCCGCTACTCGGCCATCAAAGTAGACGGTGAGCGAGCTTATGATTTGGCGAGGGGTGGCGAGACCCTCGAATTGGCCCCCCGGACCATCGAAATCCACCATTTACAGGTGATTGATATGCCGGATCCCGATCACGCCGTGCTGGCGGCGGAATGCGGCAAAGGCACCTATGTGCGGTCCCTGGCCCGCGATCTGGGCCGGGCCTTGGGGGCGCTTGGCCACGTTTCGGCGCTTCGCCGGAACCGGGTCGGGCCGTTTCACGAGGCCGACATGATCCCTCTGGAACAGGTCGAGGCTTTGTGCCATAGAGCCGCCGCAGGCGAGGGACACCTTGCCGATACGCTTCTGCCGATCGAGACCGCGCTGGACGACATCCCGGCGCTGGCCGTGAGCCCGGCAGACGCGGCAAGGCTCTCAAGGGGCCAAGCCGCATTGTTGCGCGGAAGGGATGCCTCAATCATCCGCGGTGTGGTCCAGGTCGCCGCAAGCGGCCAGCTCGTGGCCATTGCCGAGGTTGAACGCGGAGAGATCATTCCCCGACGCGTGTTTAATTTAGCCGGCATCGCAGGCCGAGCCGGCAGAAAGAGGGTTCAGGACGATGTCGATAACGACCGCGCGTAAAGCGGAATTGATCAAGACCTATGCCGTCAAGGCAGGCGATACCGGTTCGCCCGAAGTGCAGGTTGCTCTGCTCTCGGAACGGATCAATCAGTTGACCGATCACTTCAAGACGCATGTCAAAGACAACCACTCGCGCCGCGGCTTGCTCAAGCTCGTGTCGCAGCGGCGTCAAATTCTCGATTACCTGCGGCGCACCGACGACGGTCGCTACAAAGGATTGATCGAGCGGCTGGGTATCCGCCGTTAGCAAATTGCGCGCGGGAACATCCCGCGCGCTTGTCGGCGGAGCGCATGAGGCGCCCGCCGTTACCCGGCAGCGAAGCTGCCGCTTTGTGAAACGGGCCCATTGCCCGTTCAATCCGATGAAGGCCCGAGAGCCATGGCAGGATCGCCGGACGCTGATGCGGCATTGCAGCCTTTAAGCTGCGCCGTCAGCGTCTCGCCGTCTTGCTTATGGCTTTCGCGCTTTCGCGAAAACCATGAGAGAAAATCGAAATGTTCAATATCCATACCGTGGAACTTGACTGGGGCGGCCGGCCGCTCAAGCTAGAAACCGGCAAGGTCGCGCGTCAGGCCGATGGCGCCGTCGTCGCCACTTATGGCGAAACCACCGTGCTTGCGACTGTCGTCGCGGCCAAAGCGCCGAAACCCGGCGTCGACTTCCTGCCGCTGACCGTCAATTACACCGAGAAATATTATGCGGCCGGCCGCATTCCCGGCGGCTATTTCAAGCGCGAGCGCGGCCCGACGGAAAAGGACACGCTGACCTCGCGTCTGATCGATCGTCCGATCCGCCCGCTGTTTGCCGAAGGCTGGCGCTGCGACACCCAGGTCATCGTCACCGTGCTCTCGCACGATCAGGAGAACGATCCCGACATCGTCGCCATGGTTGCCGCTTCCGCGGCGCTGACACTGTCGGGCGCGCCGTTCATGGGCCCGATCGGCGCCGCGCGCGTCGGCTTCAGCAACGGCGAATATGTGCTCAATCCGACGCTCGACGAGATGAAAGAGACCAAGCTCGACCTCGTCGTCGCCGGCACCCAGGAAGCCGTGCTGATGGTCGAGTCCGAGGCGCAGGAGCTCTCCGAAGAAATCATGCTCGGCGCCGTGATGTTCGGCCACCGGCACTTCCAGCCGGTGATCAACGCCATCATCCAGCTCGCCGAGAAGGCCGCCAAAGAGCCGCGCGAATTCGCGATGCCGGAAACGGCCGTGCTGGAAAAGGAAATGCTCGGCGTCATCGAGCAGGACCTGCGCAAGGCCTATGCGATTCCAGCCAAGCACGAGCGTCAGGATGCGGTCGCCGCCGCGAAGAAGAAAGTGATGGAGCACTTCTTCCCGGACGGCAATGACAACCCCGACCGGCCGATGACGCAAGTCGCCGCCGTGTTCAAAGAGCTCGAAGCCAAGATCGTGCGCTGGAATATTCTGGATACTTCGAAGCGCATCGACGGCCGCGATCTCGTCACCGTGCGGCCGATCGTCGTCGAGGCCGGCTTCCTGCCGCGCACTCACGGCTCGGCACTGTTCACCCGCGGCGAGACCCAGGCGATCGTGGTGGCCACGCTCGGCACCAGCGAAGACGAGCAATTCATCGACGCGCTGCAGGGCACCTACAAGGAAGCGTTCCTGCTGCACTACAATTTCCCGCCCTTCTCGGTCGGTGAAACCGGCCGTATCGGCGCGCCGGGCCGCCGCGAAATTGGCCACGGCAAGCTCGCCTGGCGCGCGATCCGTCCGATGCTGCCGCCGAAGGAGGAGTTCCCCTACACCATCCGCGTGGTGTCGGAGATCACCGAGTCGAACGGCTCGTCGTCGATGGCGACCGTGTGCGGCACCTCGCTGGCGCTGATGGATGCCGGCGTGCCGCTGAAGCGGCCGACTGCCGGCATCGCCATGGGCCTGATCCTCGAAGAGGAGCGCTACGCCGTGCTGTCCGACATTCTCGGTGACGAGGATCATCTCGGCGACATGGACTTCAAGGTCGCGGGCACCGCCGACGGCGTCACCGCGTTGCAGATGGACATCAAGATCGCCGGCATCACCGAAGAGATCATGAAGGTCGCCCTCAACCAGGCCAAGGGCGGCCGCATGCATATCCTCGGCGAGATGGCGAAGGCGCTCGATCATGCGCGCGCCGAACTCGGCGAGTACGCGCCGCGCATCGAGACCTTCAAGATCCCGACCGACAAGATCCGCGAAGTGATCGGCACCGGCGGCAAGGTGATTCGCGAGATCGTCGAGAAGACCGGCGCCAAGATCAACATCGAGGACGACGGCACCGTGAAGGTAGCATCTGCCGACGGTGAATCGATCAAGGCGGCGATCAACTGGATCAAGTCGATCGCGTCCGAGCCGGAAGTCGGCCACATCTACGAAGGTACGGTCGTGAAGGTCATGGACTTCGGCGCTTTCGTGAACTTCTTCGGCGCCAAGGACGGGCTGGTTCACATCAGCCAGCTGGCGCCGCGCCGGGTGCAGAAGACCTCCGATGTCGTCAAGGAAGGCGACAAGGTGAAGGTGAAGCTGCTCGGCTTCGACGAACGTGGCAAGACGCGGCTGTCGATGAAGGTTGTCGATCAGGAGACCGGCGAGGATCTGGAAGCTAAGCAAAAGGCCGAGGGCGAACAAGGCCCGGAGGCGGCAGCGGGCGGCGCGGAATAGGCGCTCGCTCCGATCAACGCTGCGAACGAAAGAAGGCGGCCAAGAGGCCGCCTTCTTTGCATTCAGTCGGCGGCCATGTGGCTGGTAACGGCTGGCTGGCCGGAGCGCTGAAACACCAGCAGCAGCGGAAACACTGCCAGTGTCGCGAACATCAGCATCTTGTAATCGTCGATATAGGCGATGATCTGCGCTTGTTGGGTGATGACGGAATCGAGCGCAGCGCGGCCGGCCGCGGTCAGCGGATCCCAGAAATGCGCGACCGAAGAATTATCGAAGCCGCGGTTTACCGCGGTGACATGCGCCGCGATGCTGGCGTGATTGACTTGGGTGTTGCGCGTCAGCAGCGCGTTCACCACCGAAATGCCGACGCTCGAGCCGATATTTCGCGACAGATTGTAGAAACCTGCGCCCTCGGTGCGCTGCTCGTCCGGCAGGGTCGACAAAGTCGCGGCGCTCAGCGGCACGAACAGGAAACCGAGACCCACGCCTTGCACAACGCCGACCTCGATGATCGAGGATTGCGCAACATCCGGCGTCCAGCCGGTCATGACGTAGAACGACCAGGCGGTGAGCGCCAAGCCGATGCCGAGCAGAATGCGCGTATCGACGCGCCCGACCAGCCGGCCGACAATCAGCATTGAAGCCATGGTGCCCATGCCGCGTGGCCCCATCACCAGGCCTGCGGTGACCACCGGATAATTCATCAGCTCTTGCAGATAGGGCGGCTGCAGTGCGAGCGAGGAATAATAGGTCAGGCCGACAATGGAAACGAAGACCACGCCGGCGGCAAAGTTGCGGTCGCGGAACAGATCCGGCCGCACGAACGGTCTTTCCGCCGTGAAGGTGTGAACGATGAATAGATAGAGCGCCGAAGCTGCGACAACCGCCTCGATGATGATCTCGCCGGAGCCGAACCAATCTTTGATCTCGCCGCGGTCGAGCATCACCTGCAGTGCGCCGATCGCCAGACTCAACGTGGCGAAGCCGAACCAGTCGAGCTTGTCGCCTTGGCGCCGGGGCGTGTCGGGCAGGAAGATGGCCATGCCGATCAGGCCGAGAATGCCGATCGGCAGATTGATGTAGAACACATAGCGCCAGCTGTAATTCTCGGTGAGCCAGCCGCCGAGCACCGGACCGAGCACGGGACCGACCATCACGCCGACGCCGAACAGCGCCATGGCGAAGCCCTGGCGTTGTTTCGGATAGACCGAGAACAGCACCGATTGCGACAGCGGGACGAGCGCCGCGCCGAAGGCGCCTTGCAGCACCCGGAACAGCACGATTTGCGGCAGCGATTGCGCCATGCCGCACAGCATCGATGCCACGGTGAAGCCGGCGACCGAGGCAAGAAACAGCCGCTTGATTCCAAAACGGCCGGCGAGAAAGCCGGTCGGCGGCGTCATGATCGCGGCGGCGACGATGTAAGACGTCAGCACCCAGCTGATCTGGTCCTGGCTCGCCGCCACGCTGCCCTGCATGTAAGGCAGCGCGACATTGGCGATTGTGGTGTCGAGCGCCTGCATCAAAGTGGCCAGGATCACGCAGAGCGTGACCATGCCGACATTGGTATTTTGTTTCTTATTTTCGGTGGCCATTTGGGCACCACTCAAAACTCAAAGCGACACCTACCACAGACGCGGCAAGCCGCGGGCGTGGCCGGTATCAACATTGACCTCGACGCTCATGCCGGCGCGCAACGGCGGCAGTTTCTGATCGCTGGTATCGACACGCACCCGCATCGGCACGCGCTGCACCACCTTGACCCAATTGCCGCTGGTGTTCTGCGCCGGCAGCAAGGAAAATTCCTGGGCCGCCGCCGGGCTGATGCTTTGCACCGTGCCGCGCCAGACCGCATCCGGATAGGTGTCCACCGTCACCGTGACCGGCTGGCCTGGCCGCACGAAGGTGAGCTCGGTCTCTTTCGGATTGGCGTTGATCCAGAGATGATCGGTGTCGACGAGATAGAACGCCGTCGTCGAGGCCGCGAGATATTTGCCAGGCGCGATGCTCGGCACGTTCGTCACCGTGCCAGCGAATGGCGCCTTGACCACGGTATGGTCGAGCTGCCGCTGCGCCTCTTCGACCTGCGCTTTCGCCTGCAAATACCGCGGATGCTGCGTCGTCTCGACATCAGCGTTGCCGCCGAGCCGCGCCAGCTGCGTTGCCGCCTGCTGGCGCAGCGATTCAAGCTTGCTCTTGTCGTTGAGCAGCGCGTATTGCGACTGATCGAACACCGCCTGCGATACAGTGCCTGAATGCAACAGCATGCTGTTGCGATTGAAATTGGTCTGATCGAGATCGACCTCCGCCTGCTGCGCGGCGACGTCACTCAGCATGTGCTTGTAGTCCTGCTTCATCGCATCGATTGCGAGCGCGGTCTGCGCCAGATTCGCCTTGGCATTGTCGAGTGCGATCTGAAACTGGTGTGGATCGAGCCGGTAAAGGATCTCTCCCGCCGCGACATGCTGATTGTCGGAGACATCGACGTCCTGCACCAGGCCGGCGATATCGGTTGAGATCGCGACCTTCTCGGCGTCAACATAGGCGTCATCGGTCGACATGATCTTGCCGCCGCTGACATAACAATAGCCGCCGGCAAGCAGCGCTAGCGGCAGCAGGCCGAACAGCGCCCAGCGCGTGGCGCGCTTGCGGTTGAATTGCTTCGCCTTGCCGAATGACAGACCAGATCGCCGCAGCGGCAGCGCCTGAGTCCGGCACTCCGCGGTTTCCTCCGGTTCGGGTTCGAGCGGCGGCGCCGATTTAAGGGCGCGCTCAGCCATACCGTTGTTCTCCTTCAGTCGTGGCGGCTGCCGCGGCTGCGTTCTTGTGCTGGATCGCCTGGCGCAGATTTTCCTTCACGATCGCGAGCTGGGCGACCATGAGCTCGACATGCTCGCGCTCGACACCGGCGAGCGCCGTTGCCATCAATTCGTTGCCGAGATCGCCAAGCTGTTCGAGCAGCGGCTTGGCCTTGGGCGTGAGGTAAAGGAGCTTGGCGCGGCGGTCGTTGGGGTCGGGACGGCGCTCGATCAGGCCGCATTCGGCCAAGCGGTCGAGCAGCCGCGTGAGCGTGATCGGCTGCAGGTCGAGCATTTCGGCGAGCTCGGCCTGCTTAAGGCCCTCGAACCGGTCGAGCCGCACCAGGACCACCCATTGGGCGCGGGTGATGCCGAATTGACTTGCTTTGTGATCCGCATAGGTCCGGAGCATCCTCGCTACATCATTGAGAATAAATCCGAATTCTCGATTTAAGGAGCGCGGCAGCATAG
>Ga0335069_10010541_pt1 | contig 13095 bp, 9 predicted proteins | sample Lox_Sample_11_FD_206714 | JGI IMG/M metagenome (GOLD analysis project Ga0335069, IMG submission 206714) | Soil microbial communities from Loxahatchee National Wildlife Refuge, Florida, United States - Lox_Sample_1.1 | ecosystem: Environmental > Terrestrial > Soil > Wetlands | place: USA: Florida... | reverse complement strand
CCGTGGCGCCGGACGGTGCGATCAGCGCGTTCGTCGCTAACTCCCGTCCGACGGGGTTCGAGAATACGTAATCCGGCAGGTGCAGGTCGCCCTGCAGGATCTTGCGCGCGGTACGGACCAGCGCAGCACGCTGGACCTGCGCCGCGTCACCGTTCCCCGCCGTTTCGACTTCCACGTCAATCCGGCCCTGCGGATGGAGCACAGCGATGTCCTGAGTGCCGTGAAGCGGCTTGGCAGCGCTGGCCACCGTTCCCGGCAGCGCGAAGGCGGTGGCGACACCGATCGCGCCCGTCGCCGCATGTGACGCATGGCAGCGCCATGGCGTGAAATAGCGCGACGTCAGGCTGGCGGGGCCGTCGCCCTCGCTCACCAGCACCGGTTTGGGCACGACGCTCGCGGACACGTCGCCGAGGCCCATCCGCAGCCCGGCGCTGCAGCGCAGCGACTCGAGCCGCGCGAGCAGCTTCGCGTTTCCATCGAGTTCCTTCGGCGATTCACGCCCGCTCACGCCGAGGTCGCGCGCGCGGATGATCATCAGCGGCATGGCCGCGTCGATGCAGGTAAGCTCCGTTCCATCGATCACGTCGATACGTTGGCCGGTCGGAAACACTGAGCCGGTGACCGCGCCCCAGGCATCGAGGAAGTTCAGCCGGATCGGTGCCGCCGTGCCTCCGACGCCGTCGATGCGCGTGTCACCAGCGTAGGTCACCCGTCCACCCGGCGTCTGCACCGTGACGTCGATGCGTGACCTCGTGTTGACGTTGAACACGCGTACGGTCGTTGTCCCGTCTGCCGCGGCGACCAGACCCTGTTCGATCGCGAACGGCCCGACGCCGGCGAGCATGTTGCCGCAGTTCGGCCGCGTGTCCACCGACCGTTGCCCGACGCCGACCTGCGCAAACAGGTAATCGACGTCGCAGCCGGGCTCGTTGGACCTCGAGACGATCGCGACCTTGCTGGTCAACGTGCTGCCGCCTCCCACGCCATCGAGCTGCAGCAGATCGGACGCGCCGATGGCGCCGATAAGCGCCTCGTCGCGTGCCACCTCGTCCCGGGGGAGCCATTCCCGCAGGAAGAACGGTCCGCGCGAGGTGCCGGCGCGCATCAGGACACACGGGACGGTTCGGCTCATGACGTTCATGATCGGTTCCTGCCTGTCGTTGGTGAATTGCATTATTTCGAACGATTGATCCAGAATGGGCATCAACAAGCTCGTGCGGTGGAGGAGCCATGGCCATCAGCGTCGACCTCAATGACCTTCTGGCGTTTCGCGCCGTGGCGGAATTGAGCAACTTCCGCAAGGCGGCGGAAATGGTGCACATTTCGCAGCCGGCGTTCAGTCGCCGCATCGACAAGCTCGAGCAAGCTCTCGGTGTGCGGCTGCTCGAGCGCACCACGCGGCGGGTGAGCCTGACGATGGTGGGCCGCGACTTCGCGCGCAAGGTCGAGCAGCTGCTCGGGGATCTCGACCACATGCTGCTGGGCATCCGCGGTGTGGCTGCCACGCGCATGGGAGAGGTGGCGATCGCGTGCGTGCCGTCGACCGTCTACTACTTCCTCTCGCAGGTCATCCGTCGCTACCATGAGCGCTACCCCAAGATACGCATCAAGGTGTTCGATGCCGGCGCGAACGAGGCGCTGGCCGCCGTGGCCGGCGGCGAGGTCGATTTCGGACTCAACTTCATGGGCGGCCAGGAGACCGGCATCGAGTTCAAGCCGCTGCTGCAGGACCGCTTCGTCGCCGCGTGTCGTCGCGACCACCCGCTCGCCCGCAAACGCCGCGCGACGTGGAGCGATCTCGCGCAATACGACTACATCTCGGTGAGCAAATCCTCGGGCAACCGGCTGCTGCTCGATCAGGCGCTGGCGCACGCGTCCGGCCAGCCCCAGGCGATTTACGAGGCCGAGCATGTGACGACGATGATCGGATTGGTCGAAGCCGGCCTGGGGGTTGCCGCGGTTCCGTCGCTGGCGATGCCGGCCGCCGACCACCCCTTGCTCGTCAGCGTGCCGCTCAGCGACCCGGTAGTGACCCGTACGGTGGGCCTCATCCGGCGAAAGGACCGCCCGCTGTCCCCGTCGGCGCAGCAACTGTACGATTTTCTGCTCGAGATGAAGTTGGCGCGCGGGAAGGCTGCCCGCAAGCCCGCCGCTCGCGGTGACTCTGCGCCGCTCACCGGACCTGCGTCCCATGAACGCCGCCGACCATCGGCGAGCCGGTGAGCTCCTCGCCGCTTTCCAGCGTCTCTTCAGCCTTCGCGTACCCCTGGGCCAACTCGCTGGTCAGCACGTCGTGGTCGCAGGCGTGTTCCCACTTCGACACGACGATGCAGGCAACGGTATTGCTGATCGTGCTGGTGAGCGCGCGCGCTTCCGACATGAAGCGATCGATGCCGACGAGCAGCGCCACGCCCGCTACCGGCAGGTCGGGGATCACGGTCAGCGTCGCCACGAGCGCGACGAACCCGCTGCCCGTGACGCCGGCGGCGCCCTTGGACGTGAGCAGCATCAGCCCGAGCATGCCCGCGATCTGCCCCCACGACAGCTGAATGTCGCACGCCTGGGCGATGAACATCGACGCGAGCGTCAGGTAGATCGCGGTACCGTCGAGATTGAACGAATAACCGGTGGGCAGCACCAACCCGACCACGCCCTTCTTGCAACCGAGATGCTCGAGCTTCATCAGCAGGCGCGGCAGCACCGGCTCGCTCGAAGACGTACCCAGGACCACGAGCAGCTCCTCGCGAATGTAGCGCATCAGCTGCCAAAGCTTGAAGCGATGCAGCCGGGCGAGAACACCCAGCACCACGACGACGAAGAATCCGCAAGCGACGTAGAACGTGCCGATCAGCAGGCCGAGCGAGCCGATCGACTTGATACCGTAGCGGCCGACGGTGAACGCCATGGCGCCGAATGCACCCAGCGGAGCGAGCCGCATGATGAGGCCGAAGGCCGCGAACAGCATGTGGGCGAAGCTGTCGATGCCGTCCAGCACCACGTGGCCCGCGCTGCCGATGCGCGTCAGCCCAAAGCCGCAGAGGATCGCGAGCAGCAGCACGGGCAGCACCTCGCCCTCGGCAAAAGCGCCGAAGAACGACTGCGGCACGATGTGCAGCACGAAATCCACGAATCCCATCGGTGCGCCCTTGCTGAACCTCGCCGCCACTGAGGCGTCGAGCGTCTTGGGATCGATGTGCATTCCGGCGCCAGGCTGGAGCGCGAACACTGCCACGAGACCGGTGATCAGGGCGAGGATGGTCAGGACGTAGAACAAGCCCATCGACTTGATCAGCGTCTTGCCGATCTCCTTGGAGTCGCCCAGCGAGGTGATGCCACTGACGATCGTGCAGAAGACGATCGGCGCGATCATCATCTTCACGAGCTTGACGAAGCCGTCGCCCAGCGGCTTGAGCGACGCGCCGAAATCGGGCCAGTAGTGTCCAACGGTGATGCCGAGAGCCAGGCCGACGAGAACCTGGACGTAGAGATGCTTGATCAGTTTGGTGGGATGCACGGATTGCCTCCTTCGGCGGTCCCTTGCGTATTGCCGGTCTTGCGCCGGCACTGCCAAGGGTGAATGGATGGGGTGGACGTCAGCGCAGAGTGGCCAACACGCGGTCGACCATGACACCGGATTGGCCAAGGTAGTTGGCGGGGTCACAGAGCCGCGCCAGTGCCGGGCGGTCCAGGTGCCCATTGATCTCAGGGTGCTCGGCCAGCAAGTCGAGCAGCGGACGCTGCTGCTTCACCGCTTCGCGGCAGATGTCGTAGACAAGGTCGTGCGCATATTCGCGACCGATGTGCGGCCCAAGCCCCATCATCACCGCCTCACTCATCACCAGGCCGTGAGTGAGGTCGATGTTGCGGCGCATCGCCTGCGCGTCGACCTCGAGACCCTCGAGCACGAAGCGCGACTGCTTCAACGCACCGGCCATCAGGCAGAAGGCTTCGGGAAGCACGATCCACTCGATCTCCCACGGACCGGTGCTGCGCTCGTGGTCAGCCACCATCGCGTCCATCAGCGCAGCCGCGTGCTGGCGCACCACCGAGATCGCGGCGTGGATGTAGCAACTGGAGATCGGGTTGCGCTTCTGCGGCATCGTGCTGCTGGAGCCCCGCCCATGGGCGTAGGGCTCGTAGACCTCGCCGACCTCGGTCTGCATCATCAGCTTGACGTCCATCGACAGCTTGCCGAGCGTGCCGCCGACGAGGCCGAGGAAGGCGCCAACTTCCGCGATGTTGTCGCGGATCGTGTGCCAGGCGATCACCGGCTGGCCCAGGCCAAGCTCTGTGCAAAGCGCCGCCTGCGTTTCCATCGCGCCGGTCTGCAGCGAGGCGAGCGTGCCCGCTGCGCCGGCGAATTCGCCGACGAGCACCCGCGGGCGCAGCTGCGCGAGCCGCTCGCGATGGCGTTCGATCGCCGACAGCAGACCGGCCATCTTGTAGCCGAAGGTCACGGGAATCGCCTGCTGCAGGTTGCTGCGCCCGATCATCGGCGTGTCGCGGTGTGTCTTCGCGAGGTTGGCCATCGCCGCCGAGATTGCGGCCAGCTCTTGGTCGACGATCGCGAGCGCCTCGCGGATTTGCAGCACCGTCGCCGTGTCGGTGATGTCCTGCGTGGTCGCGCCCCAGTGACAGTATTCGCCCAGCTTGTCGCGACACAGCAGGTTGAGCTGCGAGACCACGCCGAGGATCGGGTAGCCGATGCGCTCGGTCTGCTGCCGCAGCTTGGCCATGTCGATCTGTTCGAGCTTGCAGTGGCTGACGATCTCGTCGGCCGCTTCCTGCGGGATCAGGCCGAGGCGGCCCTGCACGCGGGCCAGTGCGGCTTCGACGTCGAGGTACTTTTGAGTCCGGTTTTCGTCGGACCAGACCTCGCGCATTGCATCGCTGCTGAAGATGCCCTGGAAGATCGCGGAGTCGATGAGGGTCGAAGCCATGGTGTGTTGCTCCAAGAGTTGGAAAGGGGGCGTTCAGTAACCAGCGCGCTGCAGCGTGCGCTGCGCCTGCAGGATCACGGGGCGGTCGATCATCCGGCCGTCGAGCCGCGCGGCGCCGGGTGAAGCCGCTTCGGCGGCCAGCACGCGGCGCGCCCAGTCGAGGTCCTGCGGACTCGGTATCAGCGCGGCGTGGATCGTCGCGACCTGCTTCGGGTGGATGCACAACTTGGCGGTGAAGCCGTGGCGTCGCGACCAGGCAAGGTCGGCCAACAGGCGCGCTTCGTCGTCGAGTTGCGGCGTGACGCCGGCCACGGGTGCCGCGAGCCCGGCCACACGCGCCGCAATCGCAATCCGGCTCGCGGCGTAGACGAGCGCGTCCGAGCCCTCCGTGATGTCGAGGTCCAGGTCGAGGGCATAGTCGAGCGTGCCGAAAGCGAGCCGCGTCACGCCGGCCGCTGCGGCCACGGCGTCGACTCGCGCGACGCCGCGTGCGCTCTCGACCAGCGCCAGCACGCTCGCCTGCGGCACTGCGGCACGGACCGCGCCAACTTCATCGCCGGCTTCCGCCTTCGGCAGCATCACCGCGGCAAGACCGGTGTCGCTGAGCAGGCGCAGGTCGGCGGCGAAACTCGACGAAACCGCGTCGTTGATGCGGATGACGACACGCATGCGCTCGGCAGGGCTGGCCGTGGCCGCCCAGTTGGCGATTGCATCGCGCGCTTCGCTTTTTGCCTCGGCGGCAACCGCGTCCTCCAGATCGAGCACGACCGCGTCCGCGCCGCTCGCCAGCGCCTTGCCAAAGCGCTCGGGCCGGTTGCCGGGCACGAACAGATAGGTGCGCGCCGGCGCTGCCTCGGGTGGCAGCGAACCCGGAGAGAGCGAGATCGGTCCGCTCATCTCAGATGGCCTCCGCCGCGCGCAGCGCGCGCACGCCGGCCGCATCGATGCCGAGTTCGGCGAGGATCGCTTCGGTGTGTTCGCCAAGCGCCGGCACCGGGTCCATGCGCGGGTCCTCGTCCCAAGTGCCCGGCGGGAGCATCGCGGGCAGCGGGCCCACCGGCGAACCGATCTCGCGCCAGCGTCCGCGCGCCTTCAGTTGCGGATGCGCCCAGACCTCGTGCATCGTGTTCACTCGGGCATTGGCGATTTGTGCGGCTTCGAGCCGTTCGACGACTTGCGGCGCAGTCAGTGGCTTGAATGCCTCGACGATGATGTCGCGCAGCGCTTTGCGCTCGGCGACGCGCTGCGCGTTGCCGGCAAAACGTGGATCCTTCGCAAGCGCGGGTTGCAGCAGCACCTTTTCGCAGAAGTTGACCCACTCGCGCTCGTTCTGCAGCCCCATCATGACCGTGCCGCCATCGCCGGTCGGGAACGGCCCGTACGGGTAGATGGTGGCGTGAGCCGCGCCGGTGCGCGGCGGCGGGGGAGCGCCGTCGAACGCGTAGTACAACGGATAGCTGGTCCATTCGGCCAGCGACTCGAGCATCGAGACGTCGATGTGCTGCCCCTTGCCGGTCTGCCCGCGCTGCAGAAGGGCGGCGAGTATGTTGGTATAGGCATACATGCCGGCGGCGATGTCGGCGATGGAGGGGCCTGCCTTGCAGGGTTCGTCGGCCGTGCCGGTGACCGACAAGAAGCCCGACTCGCTCTGGATCAGCAGGTCGTAGGCCTTCTTGTCGCGGTACGGGCCGTCGGCGCCATAACCGGAGATATCGCAGACGATGATGCCCGGCTTCCCGGCTGCGAGCTTCTCGTAGCCCAGGCCCAGCCGCGCTGCCGCGCCGGGTGCCAGGTTCTGCACTACCACGTCGGCCTTTTCGAACACCAGTCGCTCGAGCACCTTCGCGGCCGCGGGATGCTTTACGTCAAGCGTCAGGCTCTCCTTGGAGCGGTTGGTCCAGACGAAATGCGAGGCCAGACCGCGCACGCGTGTGTCGTAGCCACGGGCAAAGTCGCCGCTACCCGGGCGCTCGATCTTGATGACGCGGGCGCCGAGGTCGGCGAGCTGCCGTGTCGCGAACGGCGCCGCTATAGCGTGTTCGAGCGTCACCACGGTGCGTCCCTTGAGCGGTTGCATGCAGTGTCCTGTCAGAGGTGGTTTGGGGATGTTCAGCGCAACGTCGCCGTGGCATCCATCGTGAGCCAGCCTTCGTGGTCCTGCGCCCACAGGCGTACCGTCTTACCGTCGTCATGCAAGGCGCCGTTTACGCGAAACGGGTGGAGGTCGAAGGTGGGGCGCACTGCCTTGAAGCGGAATGTCGCCACATCGGCGTCGGGCAGCTGCCGGCGAAGCAGATCCATCAGCAGAGTGGCGATCAGCGGGCCGTGCACGATCAGGCCGGGGTAGCCCTCGACTTCGGTCACGTACCTGCGGTCGTAGTGGATGCGGTGGCCGTTGAAGGTGAGCGCCGAGTAGCGGAACAGCAGCACTTCGTCGGGAACGATCTTGCGCTGCCAAGGGGCGCCGGTCGGCGCAGCCTGCGGAGGCGGCTCGACGTCGCCGGCTCTTCGGGCCTCGCGGTACACAATGTCGTGGAACTCGACCAGTGCCGGGTCCTTCACGTCGTTGCAGCGCACCTCATGTCTTACCTTGACGAACACCAACTTGCCGGTGCGGCCGTCCTTGGTCGTGACGTCATCGATCGTCGACGTGCGCGCCGCCTCATCGCCGACGCGCAGCGGCGACCGGAAATCGAACTGGCTGCCCGCCCACATGCGTCGCGGCAGCGGCACCGGTGGCAGGAAGCCGCCACGCTTGGCATGTCCATCCGGCCCGATATCCGATTGCCGGTGAATCGGCAGGAAATAGAGCCAGTGCCATAGCGGTGGCAGTGGCATGCCGTGGGCCACCGGTACCGCCGCGTGGTCCAGCGTCGCGGTCAGCGCCCGCACTGGAGCCGCCGCAAAGGTGTCGCGCAATGTCTCGCTGCGGCCGATCCACGTTCTCAGGTCGATGTCTTGTGTGTGCACCCGGGTCTCCGTCGTCTGGCTGCGCGGTGGCAGCACCATGGAGACGAAGTCTGAGACGCCGCTGCGGCACCGTGAAGTGCAATATTTCTATGAATTGATGCGCCCTGTGCATCAAATAGTCGCCACGCGTGCTAACCCGCCACGCGGGACGTCCCAAGAAGATAGTGCTGGCCCGGAAGGATGGCCGGACCCGCCGCTCCCGACTGAACTACTGAGTGCTCGCCAGACGAGTCCTGCACACCCAGACGCCAAGCTCTGCAACTCGTGCGCGAGTAGTTGCTGGGTACGCTCAGTTACTCCCAGTACGACCGCTTTCGAGAAGATTGGAGCGCGGCGACCACCGACTGTTCATGGCCGGTCAGCGACCTTCGATGACCGTGGCAAAGCGACCCTGACCAGTCGCGTGGCCTTCTATATAGCGGACGCTCAACAATGGAGGTCAATCGCCGGCGCGGCGTTGGGGCGTGCTGCCGCGATTGCGACGGCGCTATTCAGCGGGTACCAAGACCAACGCATCGTCCGACTCGTTGTCCGTGACGATTTGGCTGACAGTCAGTTGAGCCAGCATCATCACCACAACTACGGCCAAACACGCCAGTCCGAGGGTGAACGCATTTAACGCACGCTCTTGAGTGCGAGTCAGCCTTTGACCGAAAGCAACAGCAAGAAGCGTGATCAACATGAACGGATCCTCGTGGCGACGTGCCGACAGGGTGTATTGGCCGATGGTCGTCAGGCTTGCGGCAACCAGGAACTCACGGTCCGATGCATTTCTAGGGGGCTGAAGCTGTATCTCTAGGAGGAGGACAGAGACACAGTCGGACCTCGCGGTCACGCAGCGCCGATGCTATGAGCGATTCGTGAAGGTTTCGTGAAGATGCTCATTTCGAGATCTACTAGCGCACACACGAACATGCCGCACGGAACATGCCAGCGACCATCGTGATTGGTAAGCGTTTGATCTGTCTGACGCAGGAAGCTGTGGGTCTTGACGACGTGGCAATAGTCCTGATCGCAAGCACCTCTGTGGTGCAGCTCGCGCACTAGATACGTGCGGTGTCGTGATGATCAACCCTCGCTTGGCCCATCATTTCTCCGAGCGGTTGTCGTGCCCGCTTGAACAGCCGCGGCTACCCTACCCCGACCGCTGGGCGTTGTGTTTCTGCGCCTTGATCGGTCCACCGCCACCGCTACTTCGGCGTGCTGGCTCGGAACGGCCGCTCACCGGCGAGCGCGCGCGGCCCCGATGCGCCACGCTACGATCGCCTCCAACGCACGTTGCGCCTGGGCACTGAGCCGTACGGTCAGTTCCGACATCACGGTCACCAGGGTGCCGGTGGGTGGTTCTTCATCGCCGTGCGCATCACGCCGGCCCGCAATGCAACTATTCGCGCTCGCATTCGACCGACGGTATGGCAAGTGGAGAAAGGGCGGTACAACCGTGTGCAGCGGCACCAACGTGCTTGCGACGACGCATCCGCGATAGGGACGCGATCACGGTCAGCAGAAACGTCTTCCTCTTGCGTTGTCTCATGGCTATCGCCCTCGGTCGGCGCGTCAATTGAAGATACAGGCCGCAGTGATACCGTGGAGAAGATCGCATTCCCGCGGCTCGGTTACAGAGTGCCCGGGATCCTGCGGACCGCCTGCTGAGGGCATCGCCGTCGACGTACTTGATTGCCGAGAGGCGATCGCGGACTGAACCTGAGCTGGCCTCCCAGCGAGTGCGACCGTTGTTGTGGAGTTCGAATGGATAGAAGCATGTTTCGTCAGCGTACCCGCGCCGCCCTTGTTCCCACTCGACGCGCCAGTGAGATTTCCGGAATTTGGGTCTGCCAACACGAGAGAAACCGCGAGCGATAACAAGGTGGCAGTCATCAACAGTAGAAGATTCCTTGTATTGTGTTGATTCATGGCGATCCCTCCGGGTTGATGGGTTCGAGCGACGGAAGATCTAGGCAGCGCGACGGTTTGCGACGTGGCAACCCCAGTCCGATCAACCTCCGCAAAAAGTGCCTTCGTCCGCGAATTGCTCGTCGCGAACGAAGGTGGAGGAAGCTCACCACGCCGTTTTGTGGTGCTTGGCTGGCATGGCGGATTCAGGTCACGAGCGGGCTGCACCCCTGCACCATAGGACGGTCGACCTTGGCCAAATACCCTCCCTAGGGAGGGGATCGCACCGATTTCTGTCAGCCGAACGCCGGTCGCCTTGGCGTGATGCGGCCTATTCGGTATAAGGACTAGGTGCTCGCCGTTCACCCTGGTTCGTTTTGCGCCCGGGTGTCGCTTACCGTTCCTCGGGGAGGTTGAATTGGCCAAGCAATCGGATGCGTTGTCTCGTCTACGCCAAACCTGTTGTCTGGGAATCTCGTCCGAGGCTCTCATGCCTCAGATTCTCGAAGAGATGCACCGGATCATTCCGTCGGAGCGCATTCACTTCGCCTGGACGGATGATGTCGGCACGATAGTCAACGCGTACTTTGAGAAACCAGATCCCGCGGTGCTCGGCTGGTTAAGCCACAATCAACAGCGTTTCGAAGAAGAGATCGGATATTCTGTGCGTCAAGCGATCTTGTTCGGCAAGCTTACCGGCAATTTTCGCTGGCCCTTTCGCAAGGGGGCCGAAGCAACGGAGAGCTACGAGCGCATGTTCCGCGCACTGAACATCCAGTACTGCATCGATGGAGTGCTCAGGGACCGCGACCGGCCACTCGGACAGATCGTGCTGTTTCGCCAGCCGGAGGACGGCGATTTCAGCGGTGAAGAAGAAGGCGTCCTCGCGCGAACCCTGCCCTATATAGCCCACGCCATTTCGTCGCCTGTCAAGACTCCCGAAGCCTTTGTCGAGACGGGCGATTCCGGACTGATGGTGTTCGACGCGACCGGCAAGGTAAGTTACCAGTCACGACTTGCCAAGGAACTGTGTGTGTACGCCCTGCACGAGCGCATTCCGGTCGGCCAGGACACGGGCCTTGATAGCCGCGCGGTGGAGGCCGGCCTTCAGGGCCTCTTCAAGCAAGTGCTCGAGAACTTCAGCGATTCCGACGCGGTGCATAGCCCGCCCGCATGGACGTTGAAGAACAAATGGGGAGAGTTTCAGCTACGCGCTTACGCACTGCAGGCAGCCGCCGGAACCGCCAACTCGTATGGGGTTATGGTAGAGAAAAAGATACCGGCCGAAGTTCGCATGCTTAGAAAGATCAAGGAGATGCCGCTGTCCAACAAGCAGCGTGAAGTCTGCTTCCACCTTGCCCGGGGCGTCAGCACGGATGAAGTGGGCGCGATGCTTGGCATCAGTGCGACAACTCTCAAGGAACACACCCAGGCGATCTATCGCAAGCTTTCGATCAACAAGCGCGAAGACCTGATACGCCTCGTGTTGAGCTGACGCCTATATAGCTTTCGAGCAGAAGGCGACCTGCACGCCGTCACACGTGGATGAACCCGTCCACGGGTGCTATGCGCCCCTTGACTGTCGCAATTCAGATGTGCTTCGAGCGGAATCGCACGAAAGATCGATCTCGCTTGACCAGTCTTGTTCATAGCTGGGGTACTCTAGCGCTGCGCTTCCGGTCGACAAGAACAATATTCACATCCGAAGGAGCATCCCTCTGCCGCGGACTTTCAAGCCGATACATTGGGATGCGAGTCATCGCGTCAACGGGGGCGGTGCGAGAATACCCGCAAAGCGCCAGGCGATAGGTCTTGCCGCCGCCACTATAGTATCCCTAGGGGTAGCCTTCCCATGCACCGCGGACAACGGACTGTCGTTAATCGGCACTGGTGCGGAATCTGTCGCGATGGGCGGCGCCGATGTGGCCGTCGCGCGAGACACGACCGCGCTAAGCACGAATCCCGCCGGGTTGACGCAAGTACGGGGATGGGCGTTTGACGCCTTCGGCGCAGCGGCCTTCGCTACCAACGTTGCGCACGCGGATCAGTTCGATAACAACAAATTCGTCAGCAATCGTGTTATTCCTCTAATCGGCAATGGGTTCTCGAAGGAGCTTGACGGTACCGACCTGACCCTGGGGATCGGATTGTTCGCGCAGGCGGGTGCAGGCAACGTGTACAACAACCTCAATACGCCGTTCGGTGGAACAGATACCTTGCGTGCGCAGTTCGGCGTGGTCAAATTCACGCCGGGTATCGCATGGGCGGTCAACGACCAGTTCTCCATCGGTGCCAGCGTCAACGTGTACTACGCCTCATTCACGCAGCGCGTGTTTCCGAATATTTCTTCCTTCAATCCGACCAATCCCGCACAGTCGTATTTCGGGACCGAGATCAAGGGCGCCTCATCGGTGCAGGTTGGTGCCAAGCTCGGGGCACTCTGGAAGCCGACCCCGTCACTCCACCTCGGCATCACCTACACGCCACAGACGGATCTTCCATTCAACAACGGAGTCCTCATCGGAAATCTATCCGCGCTTGGATTGGGCGACGTCACATACCACAGCGTGCAGTTGCACGGGCTGGCGCTACCCCAGGAGGTCGCAGTGGGCGCCGCATGGCGGGCCACGCCGCAGCTGCTGGTGGCGCTGGATGTGCAGGAAGCCAACTATAGCCGCGCTATCCGCACGCAAACCGTATCGGCCTCAAATCCTGACAATCCGCTGGCCCCCCCGACAATCAACAACAGCGCCACGCTCAATTGGCGCAACCAGACCGTCATCGCGGCGGGCATTGCGTACTCGACCAACGACGCGACGCGCGTATATGGCGGCATCAACTACGGGCGCAACCCGATACCGTCCGACACGCTGAATCCCCTGCTGGCGGCCATTGGCGAGTGGCATGTCACCGGTGGATTTGGCTATCAGCTGGACGAGCACTGGAACGTGTCAGCCGCACTGGAATATCTGCTGCCAAATCGCATTACCTACGACAATCCGCAGCTGCCGTTCGGCCCCGGTGCGCAGGAGCGTATATCGTACGTCGCTGTCACGATGATGCTTTCGCGCCGGTGGTGAGAGTGAATGCCCGTCGCGAGCCATGCTGCGCCAGCAGGAGGCGCGCATCTCGAAGCGGTCTTCGCTCTGAGTCCTGAGCACCTCGCGTCTCTGTACCGAGTACCTCGAGCTCCGGCCCCCAGTCGCCTGATGGGCCGAGTTCGGCCAACGCCCGACGTGCGTACGCTTGGCACAAAGCGGACGTTCCGATCGTATTCCTGGAGTAATGACTT
>Ga0335069_10010539_pt1 | contig 13096 bp, 7 predicted proteins | sample Lox_Sample_11_FD_206714 | JGI IMG/M metagenome (GOLD analysis project Ga0335069, IMG submission 206714) | Soil microbial communities from Loxahatchee National Wildlife Refuge, Florida, United States - Lox_Sample_1.1 | ecosystem: Environmental > Terrestrial > Soil > Wetlands | place: USA: Florida... | reverse complement strand
CCAACGGCTTCTTTGTGGCCGCGGAGTTCGCGCTCGTCTCCATTCGTGACACGCGCGTCCAGCAACTACTGTCAGCGCAGGTGCCCGGCGCTCGCGCCGTTCGCCGCCTGCAGCACGAACTGGATGGTTTTCTTCCCGCCGTGCAGCTTGGAGTAACGCTCTGCTCGCTCGCCCTGGGTTGGATCGGCGAGCCGCTCGCTGCCGAAGGATTCCTGGTCCTCTTTCAACAGCTGCCCAGCACCGTGACGCACGCCGCGCTCTATGCGCACATTGCCGCGCTTGCCGCGGTCGCTCTGGGGTTCTGTCTCATCACCTACCTCCACGTCGTGGTGGGCGAGCTGGTGCCCAAGGCGCTCGCGCTGCGGCGGGCTGAGGCGCTGGCCGTGTCTGTCGCGCCCCCCATGCTGCTCTTCATGACATTAGCGCGCCCCGCCGTCCGGCTCCTCAGCCGCTCGGCTGCCATCGCATTGCGCGGCTTCGACATCCGCATGTCCGAACGAGCTTCGGTGCACTCGCCGGAGGAGCTGAAACTGCTGGCGACCGCCGCGCGTCGCATGGGCGTGCTGCCAAGGTTCCAGGAGACCCTTGTGCATCGCGCGCTGGAACTTGACGATGTGCCGGTGCGCGAGATCATGACGCCCCGCCAGAAGATCGTCTCGCTGCCCTCGAACATGCTGATCGAGGAGGCCGCCGCCAGAGTCATCGAACTGCTTCACTCCCGCGTGCCCGTCTACGATGAGACCCGCGGCCCCGAGCACATCGTTGGCGTGGTCTACTCCAAGGACCTGTCCCGGCTCATGTACTTCCGCCGGTCCCCGCAACGCGCGCAAGCGCAGCCCTTGACGCCTTTTGTCCAACTCCGGCTCAACCAGATCATGCGCGACGTATTGGTCGTGCCGGAAACCAAGTCGGTACTCGATCTGCTGCGCGAGTTCCAGAAACGCCGCCGCCATCTGGCCATTGTGGTGGATGAGTACGGCTCGACTGTTGGCCTTGTCACCGCTGAAGATGCCATCGAACAGCTGACCGGCGAGATAGAAGATGAGTTCGACGATCCTGCGCGCCCGCTCATCACCAATGCCAAGGGCGTGCTCTTGCTGGACGGGGGAGTGAACCTCCGCGATCTCGAAACGCAGATGCAGTGGAACCTGCCCCGCGACGGCGGTGTCGAGACGCTGGCTGGCTTCCTCCTCACGCGGCTTGGCCACATTCCCAAAGCCGGTGAGTGCGTCGACTACGATGGGCGCCGGTTAACCGTGGTGGAGATGGACGGCCGCCGCATCAGCAAAATCCGCGTGGAGCGGATCGAGCCGGTCGCCCCAGCCGCCTCCTGAACGGGTCCTTCTTCACCGGAACTTTGTTGCTCCCCGACTCTCGATTTTCGTGACCACGAGCGCTTGATGGCCGGGCTTCAAAGGCAGAATGCGTCGAAGCCCTGGAGAGCACGGAAGCGTTGTTACACATCGCCGGGTTCAGATCCGTTCAGCCACGATGCCATACTTGCAAGTCAAAAAGCCTTTCAATCCCCCGGGCAGCACCGCCGCCAGTTCCTGCCACGTAAGCACTTTCAGCCGTGTTCGCAGCTCGGCCCTCCGTACCGCCCGCATCACGTCGAACCACGCCTCGCGCAGGTCTGGTCTCCGCTCATCGTGAATCACGCAGAACGACGCCCCGGCCGCATGCGCCGCCAGCACGTTCCTGATCAGTTGGTAGCTCACGTAGCGCACCTCACGCGGGGCGCTCATCTCCGCCTCCGCGACCAGCTCCGCCTGAAACGCACTCGACGCCTCGGCGGCCTCATTGGAGGGCACCCCCGCCGTGTCCTCCCACTCCTGCGAATATGCCTCGGCAAACTCCGCCGCGGACTTTCGCCGCGCCGTCGTCACTTCCAGGCGCCGCAGTAACTCGCGATCGAACACTTCGTCGAAATCGCGATACGCCTCTACCACCTCTGCCTTGCGCGCCTGGAAATCCCCCTCGGTGAGCTTCGCCTCCACCAGCAGATCGCCCCACCGCATATCCACCTCCGTTCGGTCGAACAATCCGCTCTTCAGCCGCACCTTTGCCTTCCACCCGAACTCCGGCGCTTCCAGATCATCACCGCCCACAGTTGGCCGCACCGCAGCTGCCGCATCCACGCCCAGCATCCGCCGCACCGCCGCCGACTCGATCGCTCCCGGTGTGCAGAACACGTTCATCAGCAGCGCGTCGGAGCTCATGCAGGAATCGAGTTCGCGCCATTTGCGATGCGGGTCCTGAACCCACTTGGGCAGCGCCCGCCCCTGCGCATGCACCTTGGTGAACCGTTTCGCCCATTGTGGCCGCGAAACAATGGCCTGGTACGCCGGATCGTAGAAATTGGCGTGCCGCTCCGGTTCCCGTGAACGCCTCTCACCCAGGGATTCGTCCGAGGGGAACTCGGGCGCATACACAATCACCGCATCGCTCCCGTGGCTTTCCACGTGCTCCCGCCCGCGCGCCCACTCCCGGTTTCGCGCGGCGATTTCGCGCCGAAGCTGGGCTGCATAGCCCATCGATTCGATCACCATCCTCAGTCGAGCCTACCGCCTTGCACCTCGCGCCGCAAAAAACGAAAGGCCCCCGGCAGGCGCCGCTCCGCTGAAGGGAACGGCATCTGCCAGGGGGCCTTGTTGTTCAGGCGAAGCGCGCTCGGCGCCCGCGCTTTACCGCCCCTTCGGGCTCAGTCCCATCTGGAACGTCACCATCACGCTCCGTCCCGGCAGAAGCTGCATCGTGTCATTCGGACTGGGCGTGAAGATCACGCCCGATCCCGACACTCCGCTCGCAGCCCCGATCGACACGACATCGTGGTTGTCGAACAGATTGTTCACGCTCAGCTTGATCTTCGACTGGTCGAACAACGATCCGCCCCGCACCGTGTAGTTGAGGAACAGGTTGCTCATCTGGAACGGATCGTACGGCACCGCTTGGTGATAGGCGCCGTCGTCATCCCACCGCGAGCCCACCCGCTTGTTGAAGAAGCCCAGGTCCAGATTCTTGTCGTGATACGTCAGGCCCTCGGTCTCCGTGTCGTGCGGAGCATTCGCCACCCATGCCGACGGGCTTGCTGCCGTCGCCGGAGTGGTCGCCGTGCCGGCCTTCGCCGAAGCAGACTCATACTTCGCCTGGCCAACCGTGCCGTTCAGGAACAGGCTCAGCCCGTGTGTCAGGTAAATGTTGCCTTCCGCTTCAAAGCCCACCGTGTTCGAAGCAGGATTCGCGTAGTAATACGTGATTCCCTTGTTGTCCCCCGAACTCGGCGTGTAGCTCGAGTACGAGTTATGGTAGTGGATGTAGTACACATCCGCATCGAAGCTGACATGGTTCCGCTTGACGACCGATCCGCCCTGGTAGGTATCGGCCACGATCGGTTTCGGCGTCACTCCCACCTGCGCGCCCGTCACGTCAAACACGCTCGACGGCGGAATCACGCTGCCCCGGCCGTACTGCCCATAAGCCGACCAGTTGCTCTTGATGCGGTAGTTGGCTTCGAACGAAGGCAGCCAGTCGTTATAACCCGCATCGTGCTTCGCGGAATTGGGGCACGTCGTCGGAGTGTCGGTAGGCTTGCACCCCAGGTTGCCCACCACCTTGCCGTCCGCATACTGCGTAAGAGACATGTGGTAGTAGGCGTCCTTCACACCCGCCGTGATCGTCCACTTCGGAATTGCTACCAACTGATACTCCACGAACGGCTGCACCGAATTGGTGATGAAGTTCTCGTGGAACCGGATATTCTTGATTCCGGGCGCATCCACCCACGTCCGCGGATCGCTCTTGATCTGGTATCGGTTGGTCGTCGTGTACTCATACCAGGCTCCCGCGCGGAACACCCCGTACTTCGACGCCGCGCTCAGCGTCGTGATTTCGCCGCCGCGGTTGTATTGGTTCAGCTTGTTCACCGCGCTGGTCGCGCTCACCGTCGCGGTCTCGCTGCTCTGGTCCTTCTGCAGGTGCTGGTGGTTGGAGTAGGAATACGTGTACGGCTTCGTCTCCAGCTTCCATCCGCGACCGAAGTCCTTCGTGAACGTAATGATTTCGAAGTTTGTCGGAATGTGATACGTGTAGTACCGGTAGTACAGCGCGTTGTACGAGCCATCCGCGTTGAACTGATTCGACTCCAACAGAAAATTGTCGCCATGCGCCGCAATCTGCGCCCGCGTCGCATCGCTGTCCGGCGTGTTGCTGTCCACCATCACCAGCGTGCCCACCAAAGACAGGTAAGTCTTGTCAGAGAACTTGTAGGTGAACTTGGCCGTTCCCGCCGTGCGCACCTGGAAGTTGTTGGTCTGGTACCCGTCGGAGGTCATGTGGTGCCCCTCGAGCCAGAAGTTCGCCTTGTTATTCCAGAACGTACCCGAGTTGAACTGGCCGAGGAACTGATTGGTGTTAAACGAGCCGTAGGACTCCGACCCCTGGATGCTCATGGTGTCGCTCAGCTTGGGCGAGAACATATGGATCGATCCGCCGAAGTTAGCCGGGCCAATGTCTGAAGCCGTGCCCGGGCTGCGGTCGAAATCCACATAGCTGATGGCCGGCGCCGGAACATAGGCCCACGAGTGATGCGTCGGATCGTTTGAGTCCTGGAAGGGCACGCCGTCCCAGGTCATCGTGTAATTGCCGTCGGAGAATCCGCGAAAGAACGTCTTTGCCTGGCCGTCGCCGACGCCGTTCACGCTCCAGCTCACCGTGCCCGGCGCTGCCTGCGTGATATCGCTGAAGTCCGTCACTGGCGAGGTGTAGTTGCGGATGTAGCTGCTGGTGATCTCGCTACGCGCCGATCCGGCATCCAGCAATCCCTTGACCGGTGCGTTCTGCGCCGCGATCGAAGCATCCCCTTCAGCTTCCACCGTCACTTCCTCTGAAACGGACGCGATCACGAGCGAGATCGAGACATTCGCAGTCTGTCCCGCCGCCACCATCACGTTGTGGTGCACATCGGTTCCGAAGCCCGTGGCCGATGTCTCCACCGTGTAGACGCCGGCCGCGAGTCCGCTGACCGCGAACTTGCCGTCCGCCGCGCTCACCATGGTCCGCTCCACGCGCGATGCGCTGGCGATGGCCACCGCTGCGCCGGCAATGGGATGTCCCTGCGGGTCGGAGACCACGCCCTGTACATTGCCTGCGTTCTGCGCATGCAAAAGATTCATGTTAGAGAAGAGAACAATCAGACACACGAAGACTGAGGCGGCACTACGCCACCTGTCAAAAAACAACCGATTCACCAGGAGCCTCCAGAGAGAGTTGGGAGTTAAGTAAAATAGTGGGTTGCACCCACGTTATTGCTTTTTCAGAAGCTCCACTGAGGCTAACAGCCAATTGCGAATTCTCGTTCGCGGCATCGTTAAAGTTCTTTAACAATAGCCCGCGTTTTCCTCAGCCCCTCATCGCGCTCTCGATCCCTGCTTGCAAGCCGCGCTGAACACGGTGTGAGAAAATTGCACCGTGAATCCTCGGTCAACGATTCTCTTTGCTGGAATCGTCCTCATCTTCCTTGCTAGTGCCACGCCCGGATACGCCGAAGACTCCAACGAGCAGGCGGATGCCAGGGCCGGCGCCATTCTCTTTCGCGACAAAGGATGCGCCTACTGTCACGGTGCGGGCGGCATCGGCACAAAGAAAGCTCCCTCCCTGGTCGACATTCGTCAGGACAAGCAATGGCCGCCCCAGAGAATCGCGGATCAGATCCTCAACGGCGGCAAGACCATGCCGCCCTTCCGCGACGCCCTCAGCGATCAGGAGATCCAGCAGCTGGTCGCCTACCTGCGCGCCAAGGACCGCCCCTCTCCCCCTTCCCCCGACTCCGCCGCGACCCCGCCTTCACACTGAACCCTTTCGGATTCGAATCAATGCTCCTTCATTTCCGAAGGGAATCCGTTCTTCTTCGTCTGCCTTTCTCAAAAGGAATCCGTTCTTCTTCGTCTGTCCGTTCCGTAGAGATTCTGCTGCTTTTCTTCGTCTGTCCGTTCCGCAGGGATTCTACTGCTTTTCTTCGTCTGTCTTTCCCGAAGGGAATCTGCTGCTTTTCTTCGTCTGTCCGTTCCGTAGAGAATCTGCTGCTTTTCTTCGTCTGTCTTTCCCGAAGGGAATCTGCTTTTGGCCTGCCGACTCCGCTGCGAGACCACTCTCGCACTGCCCCGCACAGCTTCTTTGAACGCGCTCGGTCTCTCCGCCAGCTACTTCCTTTGTCCCTCGTTCCCTCTATCCCTGCCTTTACGCCTCCACCGGCACATTCACCAGTCCTTCCGTCCCAAACACCCGCCGGTACCGCTCCACTTCCTCCGCTGGCCCCATCGCCTTCGAAAAGTTATCGGACAGCTTTACCGCCGGCCGGCCCTCCACCTCCACCAGCTTGCACACCAGGCTGATCGGATTAAAGCTCCCGTCTCCCCGCGGATTGCAGTTCCGGAAATCGTTGGTCAGAAACGTCCCCCACCCCGAGCTGAACCGGATCCGCCGCTCCGGCGCCCACTTCTTTGCATCCAGAAAATCCGCCGCCGAACGAAAATCCCACGGCCCCGCGCTCCCCAGGATCGTCCCCCCAAAATACGCATGCAGCGCCAGGATCTTGTCCACGTCCAGCGCATCCGACGCAATCAGCCGCTTTCGTTGTGGATCGCGCCCCCGCTCCTTCAGCCAGTCGATATACTCATCCCCCGCCGCAAACGGATCTTTGCTGTCGATCCTTTGCCCCGTCCAGTCCGCCACCCAGTCCGGCGCATTGCGCAAAAACTGCGTGGTCCCAAACGTGTCCGGCAGCAGGATCAGCAACCCGCCCTGGTAAGTCTGCTGCCACAGCTCCAGAAACCGGTACTGCGCCGTCTTCAGTTCCTCGTCGCTGTCCGCCAGCGCCGCCATGGCCATCGGCAACTCATGCGCATTGGTGCCAATCGCCTCCAGATCGTGCTTGTAGGCGAGGTATGTATTCGAGCTCCCCATAAAGCTCTCGCCCAGAACGTCGCGCATGGCCAGCGCCACGTACTCATGCCACAGAAAGCTGTGCCGCCGCCGCGTCCCGAAATCACTCAGGTTCAGCCCCGGCACCCCCCGCAGCCGAACCATCTTCTCCCACAGCCGCGTCTTGGCGCGCGCGTACAGCACATCCAGCTCAAACTCGCTCAGCTTCTTCAGCGCCGCCCGCGTCTTCAGCTCGTCGATGATCGCGAGCGCATAGATCTCCCACATCATCGTCTCGGTCCACAGCCCGTCGAACCGCAGCGCAATCTGCCCGTCCTCCACGCCCAGTTCGAAATCGCTCAGCCGAAAATCCTTCTCCAGCCACTCCAGAAACGCCGGTTCGAACATCCCGCGCTTGCCGAAAAACGTATTGCCGGCCAGCCAGATCAGCTCCGACTTTTGCAGCCGCAGCCCCCGCGCGTGCTCCAGCTGTTCCCTCAGCTCGACCGGGTCGATCATCTCCCCCAGGCGCACCTCGGCCGACCGGTTCTGCACCGCAAATGTGGTCCGCGTTGCGAGGAAATGCTTCCAGATGAACTGCAGCATCAGTAGCTTGTAGAAATCCGTGTCCAGCAGCGATCGCGTAATGGGATCGAGCTCCCAGTTATGGTCGTGCGCCCGCCGTGCAATATTAACAATCACAAACCTAATCTATCGAACCACCCCACCCCCCGCCCCCGCAATCTCCATAGGCCACCGCATCGGTGTTCGACAGGGCGTCACTGCAATCGCGCCACTAGAAAGAATGCTGCCATCCCAGCAGGTTCTGGTCGCGCCACAAACGACGCTGTCATCCTGAGAGGCTGTGACTTTTTTGTTTTCTGACAGAATCCGGTGCTGAAGACAAATGATTTATGCGCTCAAGAATTGCGCCAATTCAAAAAAGTCACAAACTCTGAGCGCAGCAGGACAGCAGTACCGTCCTGCGGAGTCGAAGGATCTGCCCTGGAAATTAGCCTACGGCCTCCGCATGTTGTCATCCTGACCGCACCCCCAAACATTGTCATCCCGACCGGAGTGGAGGGATCCGCAGTTGTCTTTCCTTCACCGCGCGAGAACGAGCAGATCGCCTCCCCTGTTTTCATGGTCTTGGGTGCGGCAACGCCCCATCCATGACTGCGGTTGCCGTTGCTCTTGTCTTTGCCCTTCTTGTCTGTCCTTCCCGAAGGGAATCTGCTTCTAGCCCTTGCACCTCCCGGACAAATGGATTGAGCAAACGGCGTTTCAGGGGAGTCATCCCGGGAAATACGAGTAACCTGCGCTTAATGAGATGCTTGCGGACGTCACTCTCTGGGAAGATGTCGCTCCACAGTCCTTGACGATTCAATGGTCGAGTGCTTTCGAATCCTGGGTAGACGCTCTGCGATGACAAGGCAGATACGACAGCGAGCGAACGTTCTGCAAGGCAGGCTAGACATGCGTCAATCGTTTTTGTCACCGCAAATCCAGTTGACTCCAATGGAAGCGATGGTGAACGCCAGTAGGGCCCAGGCGATTGGCGATGCAGAAAACACGATTTGCCCGGTAAGCATCAGGGGCAGGACGCTCTTGGTCAAATCGACCGCAACTTCGCGGCTGCTCTTGCCGCCAATCGGTCCGAGTGCGCGACAGATTTTCGCCCTTACGGACGGTGTCTGAAGAGCTGATTTGGTATCGAGGGCAGCCGCCCGGAGTTCTTCTCTAGACCCCAGGGCCGGGTGGGCGGAGACTCCGGTGGTCGTGTCGCGATAGACCTGGTTCAGAACTTCTTCGATGGCGACATTCTTTTGATCGCTGGCGACAGCTCCGAAAGCGCTCTGCTTCCAGTTTTCGCCGCCAGTCCAGACGGATTGAAAGTAATCGGTGATCGAGGCGACCTGCTCCTGAAATTGGCGGGCATCGTCCGTTGGCGAAGCTGTCATTGCCTTGCTCCAAGGGTAGGAATCGTCTTGCTGAGGAGTTGATCGGTGATAAATCCGGGGCCCCAGTATTGTGTAAGAAAATCCTCCCAGCCCACGCGGTGCACTTTACGCCGTGTCTCCCGCATGGCGCAGGCGCGCAGGAGGGGCGGGGGATGACTCTCCGTGCCGAGATCGGCGCGATATAGGATGGCCACGGCATGCAAGAACAACTCCACGGCCACCTGCAGGCGGGCATAGGCTTGGGAGGCTTCGCAATCGTTCTCGTGGGACAGGCGCAGAACGGTGTCAAATCCGATGCCGTCGGCTATCACCTCCTGTACCCATTGATCGGCGACATGGGCGCGAAGGGATGCGCGGGAGAGGCGGAAACGCTGGGAGTTGTCGATCCATCCAGCCTGCACTGCGAAATCGAGGGCGCCTGCGTAGTCAGACCAGGCGGTCTCCTTCCAGTGCTCCTGCAACCGGGGCGATTCTGCCGACATGATCATGTGCCCAATTTCATGAGCGAGAGCAAACCGAAGCATCATCATGGCGATGGGATTAGCCAGCCCGAACTGTCCGGAGACTTCCAATCCACCCGTGTCCGCGACGGCGAACAGGGCCCGGAGCTCCCGGAGGACGGCGGTGGGCGCCTCAAGTCGCATCAGCTCGGCAATGGGAATCTCCTGCTTGTTGGAGGAAAGCAAAATGCTTTCTAGCCAGTCGCAGGTTGCGCCAAGCTCGTTGGCAAACAAGCAAAAGCCGATGTTCACCCGTATGACCTTCGAGTCCGGGTAGTAGCTCGGCGTTCCGCGAAGAGAAAAGTTGAGCTCGAGGTGATCGAAATAACCGAGGAGGCCTGGGCCGCGCTGGTTCAACACCGCATCACGCAGAATCTCGGAAAACTCGAGGAGAACCAGGTCGAACGCAGCGGGTAGATTCAGGTCGTGCTCGAAGACCTCCTGAATTCGAACCCAAGGCAGATTCCGAAGCCCGGCCAGGAACGCGGCCAGCGGCATCGTCATTAGAGCCTCAAGTTCCTGCAACCGCTGGAGCCCGCGAGCGTTCAGTTCGGCGATAGAAAGGGAAGGAGCACTCATATCCCTCCATTGCGCACCGCATCGGCGGTTCTGTCCGGAATCTGATACTCACCGCATTCTACCCAGAAGGTGGGGACGCGGAAACAACAAAGATTAAGGATCCGCAGCAAGGGCGCACGGGATTACTCCCCGTAAGTCGGCTGGTGTTCGCCCAACTGGATGACTCTGGATTCGCGCCAACCATGCCAACGTACCGCCTGCGGCACCGCCTCCCGGCATTCACCCCAAGCGATAACTTCAGCTCCTCTCCCGCCATCACACCGCCCTGTGACCGCCGGCACATCCGCAAACCCCGATTCGGCGCACAATCTCTCTTTCAGGCAAGGGTGCGTCCAATTACGATTGCCCACCCCTGTTAACGATTCGGTAAACATCGGGCTGCACATCTGTTAACCAGAAAATTAATTACCCCCCTCCCCCCCCCTGTTTCGCGGGGGCGCTGGTCGCCGATCCACACCGGTGCCGGCGAAGTGGAGGTAATTCTCAGATCGGAGTGCTCATTGGCCGTCTCCGTGCCGGTGAGGGCCTGCCGGATCCTGCGTGGCGATCCTGCTTTTCCCGAACTCGAAGGTCTTCAGCCGGACCGGTTGCAGCGCGTCGGAATCCTCGCGAATTCTATACGCCAGATCGGCCGCCACCTGCTGAAACCGCTGCCGCACGCCTGACGCCGGCCAGAAGATCTCGATCGAACGCACTGAAGTCGCCTTCCCAAGACCAATATGCTGCCGCATCGGGTTGCCGCCGAAACTGGACACGCTGCCCACCGCGCGATAAATGGACCGCGTGGCGCCGTGCTCGTCAATCGTGACCTTGATGCGCGCCCCGTACGCCGCGCGATTGCTCTTCACACCCTCGAGCATCAGCGTGATCCAGTGATTCCCGTGCCCCGGATTGCGGTAAAGGGCCGGCATGAAGACATCTCCCGGGTATGCTCCGCCCAGTTCCTCGAACACGTCCTCGTTGCCGTTGTTCTCGACATCGGCAAAGGCGATCGCGTGTCCCTTCTGCAGGTTCCCAAAGCCGCCCGACTCCGTTACATCCTGAAAACGCCGCCCCCGATCGTTCCGAAACATGCGCTTGGGCATCACCGATTCATAGGACGGCTCGCCCAGCCCCAGGTACACGTCGAGCCAGCCATCGTTGTCCAGGTCCCCAAAGTTCCCAGCCATCGCTGTAATCGCGCGGTTCAGCCCTGCAGCCCGCGGCAAATCGGTAAACGTGCCGTCATGGTTGTTCTGAAACAGGTGCGAGACCGATCCCTTGTTCGGCTTGTCGAACATGAACAGGCCCACGTCCTCCATCGACGTGGTGGAATACCCGCCTGCGAAAATATCCAGCCAGCCATCGTTGTCGTAGTCGAAAAACCACGTGGGAAAGGTGTGCCGCTTGCCGCCCAGCCCGGAGTGCTCTGTGACATCCGTGAAAATCCAGTCCGCGCCGTCCGCATGGGCCCGGTCCCGCGGCCCGTCGTTGCGGAACAGAAAGCTCTGCCCGAACATCGTGGACACGTACAGATCCGGCCGCCCGTCGTTGTTATAGTCTCCCCACGCAACGCCCTTTACAAACCCGAGGTTGACGCCCAATCTCCCAGGCAAAGCGCCCGGCGCACGCACCAGCGTAAACGTGCCGTCATGGTTGTTATGGAACATCTGGCAGCGGTGTTCATCGCCGGGCTTCGACTCGTGACCGACGAACAGATCCAGCCATCCGTCGCCGTCGTAGTCGGCCCATGCAGCCGTCTGCGTTGGGCCGGCCGTGAGCAGGCCCGCCTCCTCGGTCACATCGTCGAAGGTGCCGTCGCCGTTATTGCGCAGGAGCGACAACGGATACTCGCCGAATTTTCCCCACCACGCACCGCGCAAAACCAGCACGTCCGGATGCCCGTCGTTGTTATAGTCCGTGAGCACCAGGTTCAATCCGCCGATCTCATCGCCCAGCCCTGCCTCCTTCGTCCGGTCAGTGAACGTCCCGTCGCCGTTGTTGTGAAAAAAGTGCATCGGGTCCAGCGGTCCGGAGGAAGAGATCATCACGTCCAGAAGACTGTCGCCGTCGAAATCCTCCACGATTGCTCCGCCCGACAGCTCCATGGCGTGAATCCCCGCGATTCCGGCGACATCCGGGAAGGATCCAATGTCGTACTCAGAATCAAAACTGCCCGGCGGCAGGAGCCACTCTTTTGGAACATCTTGCGGATAACGGCCCAATTGCTGATAGGCGAGGTTCAGCAACCATCGGCACAAATAGCTGCCCGGGTTGAGTTCCAGGGCCCGTGTGTATTCGCGCACCGCGCCTTCCGCGCCCCGCCTCTGTGCATGCACGCCGTTGCCGCGCAACGGGTAATTACAGGAGACAGCATTGTGCATCCCAATGCAGTTCTCCTGCTCGCCCATCCGCAGGTAAGCCAGGGCCAGGCTCTGGTGGATAGCCGCCTGGATGCTTACCGGCACCTCGCCCAGGCGCGGCTCCATGAGCTTCACCAGGCTCTCAAGCGTCTCAACGGCCCGCTCGCTGCGCCCCGCCCGCATCTGTTCGTTTCCCAGTTCCATCATCACCGTGGCCTGGTCGCGAAACGAGAGGCTGTGGCTCAACAAAGCCTGGTAATAGGTGATGCGCTCGAACGGTTTGTTCGGATCTTCCTTCCAGTCATTGCCGGCGAAAATAGCCCGCAGTCGCTCTCCCATGCGGCGCGCGCCCTCCCCGTGCGGCAACGGGGCCGTTCGCACGGGAATCTCGTCAGGCGCGCCGCTGTCGGAAATCGGAGAGGCCAGCGCGGACTCCGGAATCTGGCTTGTCATGGGATAGGGAAGCGGCTTTTCCACCGCAGGCCCGTGGCCCCCGCCACGCGCAGCGTCGCGCCTCCCCGTCTGCGCCATTCCGCACACAAAGCCCAGCCCCAGGAGCAGCGCCCCTGTTCTGATGACTCCACATCGGAGAGTTTGCAACGCGGTTCCGAAGTTCACGCTTTCACAAATCCTGCAATTGCAGCCAGTATGTCATTCGTTAATGGAGGCATCGCGCCTTGCTGCGAGGCAATCCACGAGCCCCAGCGATTCCCGGCCTCGTTCAGCATCGCAAGGTCCGCGCCGAGCAGCAGATAGTGGGCCATGGCCGCGGCAAATGCGTCGCCGGCGCCGATGG
>Ga0335069_10010538_pt1 | contig 13097 bp, 9 predicted proteins | sample Lox_Sample_11_FD_206714 | JGI IMG/M metagenome (GOLD analysis project Ga0335069, IMG submission 206714) | Soil microbial communities from Loxahatchee National Wildlife Refuge, Florida, United States - Lox_Sample_1.1 | ecosystem: Environmental > Terrestrial > Soil > Wetlands | place: USA: Florida... | reverse complement strand
GGGGCAAAAACGCGAACCCTGATGGCAGTCCGGCAGTCAGCAACTCAGGATTGCAGGCGGCGTTTGTGGCGCGCTGGTATTTCAGTCTGCTGATTGCCGGATCTCAGCGGGGGTATTGGTTCGCCTGGGATGAGTATCCCGATGACGGAACTGGCGGGCTTTGGTCGCCGAACAACATTTCGTTTCCGCCGATACAGTGCACGACGGCCGATCCGAACATTGGCGGGTATTACTGCTCAGGAGCGGTTGCCTACATTCAAACTGTAAACTGGCTTGCCGACGCCACGGCGACCACTGTGACCTGTCCGGGTTCGTGTACAGATCCTGCGCCCGGAGTTTTCATGTTGAATCTGACCCGCCCCAATGGTTACCAGGCGACGATCATGTGGGACAGTACTCCCACAACCTCCTGCTCGAACCCACAATGCGGCGCAATTGCGATCGCAGCGGCGCCGCCTTTCCAGGTAACGCAATGGCGGGACGTGGCAGGCGCAACCCACACCGGCGCACCCGACATCATTGGCGCTGCTCCCATCATCCTCGAGAACATGACGCCGCCGTGAGTTCGAGGCCGCTTACTGCGGTGAAAACTGGAATACAACCCCACAACCCGGAATCGGACCGATAAAGCAAGTCTGGGCGTTCCCGCCGTACCAGGTTGTGCCGTAAATATTATTGTTGTTGTCGATAACCATCGAGCCCGAAGGAACTCCGCCGTCGGCCCCGCCGCTGAAGTTGTACAGAATGGTTTCCGTCCAGCTGCCCTGCGTCGGGGTCAGCCGATACAACGTGCCATAACCCAGGCTTGGAGTGATCCCACCATGTTGCGTTGTGCCATAGAGGTTCCCGGCGTTGTCGAAAACCAGGCTGGATTGCGGAAACTGTCCGTCGACATTTATGCCGAAATAATAAACGGATTGTTCTGTCCAACTGTTTCCGTTGGGCACAAGACGGAAAACGCCGCCCATGTTGCCTTTCACACCGGTCTGGCTGAGAGCCATGTAGAGGCTGCCGTCTGGCGCGATCGTTACGGGGCTATACGGATATTGCCCATCGTTGCCGTTGCCCCACGCGTGTACGAGCGTCTCATTCCAGACGCCGGAAACAAGCGACAGCTCAAACGTCATGCCATGACCATAGGTCCCGCCCAGGGAACATTGTCCGAACAGATTGCCGTTGGAATCCACAACCAGTGGAGCCCAGGGGAAGTATGCGTCGCCCTTGCCGCCGAACTGGTGGATCGTGTTGTACGTCCAGCTATTTCCGCCGCCGGGAACCAACTGAAACGCAATTCCGCATGTCGAGGTCGTGCCGGAATAGCTGCAATTCTTATTTACACCACCCTTGACCGTAGTCCCGTACAGGTTTCCTGCGGCATCGATCGCCAGGCCGCCCGTGGGGAAGATTCCGTCTGTGCCGTTGCCGAAGCTGTGCAGGATGGTTTCGGTCCAGGTGCCGCCAATCACCGGACTCAGTTCAAACGCAGTTCCACCGTTAAACTGGCCGCCGTGCTCGGTTGTGCCGTATAGGTTCCCGGCATTGTCAAAAACAATTGCGCCGCTCGGATAAACTCCGTCCGTCGTGGTAGCGGCGAAATTATAGATAACAGTTTGAGTCCATCCGCCTCCGTTCGCCGGACTGAGTTGAATTACGGTTCCGCCGCCCAGACCGCCCGCGCTCGAGGTCACGTAAAGGTTTCCGGCGTTGTCAGCAACTACGCCAGACAATGGCTGGGCGCCGTTTGAACCGCTCAAGTTCTGCAATGCAGTCAGGTTCTGGGCTGCCATCGGAAAGTTAGCCAACATTGCACCCATGGCTACTGCGGCAACCATTCCGAAGCGGCGAAGGAGGGAAGATGACGTCATTCTGTTATGAAAGAATTTGGCAATCATTGTCTGGGCTTTCCTCCCGTGCCGGTGATCTGGAATACCACCCCGCAGCCCGGAACCGGGCCGGTCCCGCAGCCGCGCGCTGACCCGCCATAGGTGGTCGTTCCGTACAAGTTGCCGCTGGAATCCATGACCAACGTTGCGAAAGTCGTACTGCCGTCGTTACCTCCGGTGAAATCGTGCAGCACTTTCTCGATCCAACTGTTTTGTACAAAGCTGATCGCGTATACCATGCCGTAACCATACGCGCCGCCGTTGTGAGTGACGCCGAATAGATTGTCGGCTGCGTCGACTACAAGATTGCCTTCCGGAAATTGCCCGTCCAACGCAGTACCAAAGCCGTGCAGGTTGTGCTCCAGGAAGCCGCCGCCCTGTGGAGTGAACTCAAACACCGTGCCTTGCCCGCCGTGGGCTCCGCCTCCGCTGGAAACTCCGAACATGTTGCCGGCAGAATCGAATGTCAGCCCGCCGTAGATGTAGGTGCCGTCATCCTTGTTTCCCCAGGGATGAATCGGATTTCCGACCCACTGGCCGCCACTCAGTCCCAACTCGTAAAGCAGTCCCTTCCCGTACTGGCCGCCGTAGACAGTTTCGCCAAATAAATGGCCGGCGGAATCGATGGTTAGGTCGGACCAGGGGAAAGCGCCATCGCGCCCCCCTGCGAAATTATGGATCACGTTGTACGTGACGCCGTTCTTCGCGCTGATCTGATAGACCGTACCGCAAGAGAACACGCCGCCAAAGGCTGCGCAATTCTTATTGGTGCCGCCGTAATAAGTTGTGCCGTAACCGTTGCCGGCTGCGTCGGCAACCAAGCCACTTGTCGGATTGGCTCCGTCATTGCCTCCGCCAAAATGGTGCACGACGCTTTCGGTATAGGAGGTACCGTTACGTTTCAGTTGATAAATTGTCCCAGCGTTATAAACCCCGCCGAGATAGGTCGTTCCGTACAGGTTCCCGGTGCCGTCCATGAGCAGGCGTCCCATGGGATAGCTGCCGTCCTTGGCGTGGCTGCCAAACTGGTAAAGAACGGTTTCTGTCCAGGTATTGCCCGACTTGGTGAGACGGAATACGACACCGCCTCCCAGTCCACCAGCGCTGGTTGTGCCGTACAGGTTGCCTAGTTTGTCGAAGATCAATCCCGACAGAGGCTGGGCCCCGTTGCTTCCGCTGAAAGTATTAATGACGTTGTAAGTCTGCGCTGAAGCAGGCAGCCCAATCGCCAAGAGCGCCCAGATAATGGTCGTCCCAAGAACGCCGGGTAAAAGATTGCGTTTGTAGCGCACGTCTGTTTCTCCTCTTTCTCGTTCCAATCGTGGAGCCGATTCGCTGCCGGGGAGACAGCTGGACGGATCGGCTTCCGTTAAATCGGGGAAGGCAAATTTTAGAATTCCGCCGCGCCGACTAAACTAGCATGCCGAGTCTCGCGTCCTCTATGTTCCTTTCCCGTTCAGCTGTGCATTCTGCGGGCTGTTGGGGGCGTTATCACTAAGTATCAGTTGTGCCGCTCTCGGTCCTTTTGCTGTCGGCGTATTTGTTATCTGTATCTGGCAGCTCCCGCCGGGAGCCAGGCTGGTGCAGTTGTTGGCTTGCGTGAAGTCGCCAGGATTCAGTCCCACAATCTGAATATTGCTGAAGGTAAGCGTTGACGTTCCTGTGTTTGTCACGGTTATGTACTCGGGAGGGCTAGTTGTCCCTACCTGCTGTTTCGCAAATGCAAGACACGGATGATTCATCGCTACGCTTACGGCAGGCGGCGCACCCAGCGAGCCGAAGACGTCCAACTCATTCTCCGTCCCTGCATACACTTTTCCGTTGGCAACGAGTGGGACCGCGAACTTATTGCCACAGCCGCCCTGGTCCCGGTTAGGATTCGCGCTGCTGTCGTACAGCATGTTTCCCAGATTGGTAGCGTCGTAGGCATAAAGAACCGCCGGGCTAATTCCGGGCGCGATGGCTAGAGAGTCTCTTCTCTGGATCGCCCAGATAATCGCGTTCTTATTTCCATTCGACGAAACCGACGGAGTAGCTCCGACTGGAAACACATTTGAACTTTGCGTGTAAGGAGTGCTGGAAACAATTCCCTTGGTGACCGTGTACATCTTCATCAGGTCCCCCGTTCCGCCTTCCTCGACCACGCCGGCGTAGTAGAGAGCGGCGCGATTCCCGACCGAGAAGTATGCCGGACTGCTCCAGTAACCGGCCGGAGCTCCAGAAATTTCTTCAACGATGTTGTCTTGTGTAGGGCTGTATTTCCCCAGGTTGGTCCGGTCCATCAGATAAATGGGAGCAAAACCGGAATTGTCGCAGGGACTGCCACCTTTGCCGCTGGTAATGAGTTCGCTCGGATGATTGCCTGATTGCGGCGGTAGGACCATTGGACCCGATGACGCCAGATCGTAGTCGGTGCTGAAGCGGCAGTCCTGATCCATGGGAGAAAAGTAGTCAACCACATCGAGATTGCCATCCAGCTTGAGGACTGTGTCTCCGTAATCGCTCCCTCCGCTGTCGGCGTCGAAAGGTCCGTCACCCGTCGATGCGTAAATGTAGGTCCCGTCGGAAGCCAGGCCGTTTCCGCTTTGCCATACGCCGCCACGTTCGCCATTGGGTGTGGTGTTGAAGATTGCGGTTTGTGCCAGCGTAGCCGCATCGTAGCCCATGATCCAGCCATGCGCAGCTCCCGCCCAGGCAAGGTATACAGTCTTGACCCCGGTAATGTTGTTCTTCAAGAGAAGCAGGCCGGCCCGTTGGATGTCGGCGAGCTCGTTGAAGTACACGTAGCCGCCAACGCTTCCGACACCCGTGCCTGGCACTCTTCCTTGAATCTCGACGGGACCCCCAAATTTCTCTACGCCAGAAGTAATATCAATGGCGTGTAACATTTGATAACCGGTCTGGGTGTTCGAGTTCCAGGTGCGTGCCACCAGGTACATCGTGTTCGTGGAAGGATCGATCACTGGAGTTCCGGTGATGCCGTAAATGGGATACACCCCGCAACTGATATCGGAGTTACCGTCTGTGCCGCAGGGGACGGGACCTATACCGTTCTGCAGGTCGATAAAACTGTCCTGCCACAGCGGAATATTCGAACTCCCGTCGGCATCGAAGGCGTAGACGCTGTCCATTTGTGTTGTTACATAAACCACATTGTGAATCCCTTTACCCGGAATGCTGACCCGGTAGACGTAAAGCGGCTCGCCATAGATCTGACCATCCACTGCGTATGAAAAGAGCTTTCCAAAATTGCCATTCCCCACTTTGCTTGGGGTCAGTTTAGTCTCACTGCGGTTCTCGCCGGTTCGCCCGTAGTTGTATTGCTGGGTGAAAACTCCGAGGTAATTTTGCGACCTCACTGGGGTGGAAAGGGTAAACATAAAGGCCAACAGCGCCAATGCCGGAGGGAGAAGAGAAGCTCTGCTCATAGGTGCCTTTCTTCAGCGGACTGTCAATCCAGTGATGTCGCTTTTCAGCATCAATATTTTCTCGCGGACATGCGCGGATCGAGTACCGACGTGAGATTGCTGGTTATCAGGTTGTCGTTCGACTGTCGTACACGGCCTCCGCTTGCAAACCGGAATTCAAATTTCGCAGTCTGTGCCAGGTGCGTTGCTTAAGGAATGAAACCGTTTACCGGGCAAAAGTCTCAGACACAAAAAAGGTTAAAACCGTGGCTTCAGGGGGAACTCCAAGCCGCATTTCGTTGTCTCATTCTGGCCGGACGACTAGGGGGTGTCAAGATGCGAAAGCCTCTAAAACACTATGAGACTTAATGCTCTATCTGTGTGGGTCAGAATCGCAGATAGTACTGAAAAAGCACCACCGCAAACCGACGTGCTCGATGTGCATGCTAGGATTCCGCTATTGATCCGCAAGGAGATTCATAACTCATGGGAAAGAGCTTGCTCGCGATTATTTTGCTCGCCAGCATCGGCATGGGGCAAACCGAGCCCCGAAGACCGGCAGGCGGGAGTGATAACAAGGAAAGCAAGGACGCCATGGCGTCCAAGGTGGCTCCGGACGATGCCGTGCTTACAATAAAGGGCGCATGCCCAGACCGCCAGCCGTCCGCCACTTCCGATTGCCGGGTCATAGTCACCCGCGCCGAATTCGAGAGAATGGTGAAAGCTATTCAGCCCACCATGGACAAGCAGACCCAGCAACACCTGGCAAAGTCATACCCCCAGTTCCTTGTGATGGCCCAGGAAGCCGAGAAGCGAGGGTTAGACAAGACGCCAGAATTCTCCGAGCGCATACGCTTCGCGCGCTTGCAGATTCTGTCGCAGGAACTGGTTCATCAACTCCAGGATGAATCCGCCACGGTACCCGATAAAGATATTCAGCAGTACTATCAACAGCATTCCGGTGAATACGAACTGGCAGTAATTGAGCGCATCGTTATTCCGAATCGCAGGGAGAGCAAGTCGGGAGGCGCGGCGAAAAATGGAGACGAGCAGGCCATGACCAGGGAGGCGGAAGCACTACAAGTGCGTGCGGCAGCAGGCGAGAGCTTCACCAAGCTGCAGAAGGAAGCCTATGAATTCGCCGGCGTTGCCGGGAATACCGAGCCCAATCCCAACATGGGGAAGTTGCGTCGCCGCGGTCTACCCCTTGCGCATGCCTCGGTATTTAATTTGAAGCCCGGCGAGGTATCTCAACTCATCAGCGATGTGACCGGCCACTACATTTACAAGATTGATTCCAAGGAAACGCAGCCTCTGGAGGATGTGAAACCCGAGATCATAAACAGCCTGCGGCGTGCGCGCATGCAGGCGTTAATCCAAGCTATCGAGCAGCGTGTGAACACCGAGGAGAACCGCTCGTATTTCGGCGCCCCTGCCAAGGACGACGACTGAGCGGTAAGCTCGGTTGAGACTTTCTTCTCTGATCATCAATTCGATTCCGGCGATCGGCTCTAGAGACGGGCATTTTCTTGACATCCAAGTTACCCTCGCATAGACTGACTCCCCAGAATTAGGGTCGTGGGAGAACCCCAGCTCCCGCTTGAAAGTCAGCCCCTGTCCGCGGACGCACGTCACGGTGTGCTGCCGCTCGGGTGACCAACAATTTCGAGATCTGAGGTGATCCGTATGCGTACCTGTCCTGTCGATCAATCCAAGTTGTGTCCCAGCTGGAAGGAGCAGTTCATGCTGAAATTTGTCGCAGTTCTTTTGTTCGCGGGTATTTCCACGGGAGTACTTTCTGCGCAAAAGGTGGCCATCACGACCCATCATTACGATAACTTCCGCACCGGCTGGAACAATCACGAAACAACGCTCACTCCTGCCAATGTAGCCAGTGATTCATTCGGAACTCTCTATACCGTTACGCTGGATGCGCAAGTGGATGCCCAGCCGTTGGTCGTTCCCGATGTCAACATCACTGTGGGCAGCCATCAAGGCATTCATGACGTGGTGTACGTGGCGACCGAAGGGAACACTATCTATGCGATCGATGCCAACACCGGCCAGATTTTGTTAAGCCCGAACCTTGGCCCACCGATGATCCCCGCTTCAAACTGCCAGGTTTCTCCCACCGTAGGTGTGAACAGCACACCCGCGATTGACCTGATGACAAAGACGCTGTATGTCATGGCTCTTTCCACAGAGTCGGGATCGCCTCAATATCACATTCACGCGCTGGATCTGGGCAGCCTGGTAGACAAAGCCCCGCCGACCTTGGTCGCCGGAACTCATCAGCTTTCGGATGGATCAAACACCACTTTTACCGCCTCCGTCCAGCGTCAACGTCCTGCTTTGCTTTTTGCCAATGGAAACATCTATGCCGCGTTTGGCAGCTTCTGCGACAAGAACCAAAGCCAATCGCGCGGTTGGTTGATGGGATGGCAAGCCAATACGCTGGCGCCGCTGGCAGGCAATACGGTGTTTGATACTCAGGCAACTTCTCCTAGTAACTACTTCCTCGCATCCATCTGGATGTCGGGGGCGGGGCCGGCCGCCGATATCGATGGCAATATTTATGTCATTACCGGCAATTCCGATCCATTGGGTCAGTCCTACGACGGCTCTACAGATATACAGGAGAGCGTCGTCAAAGTCTCTGCCGATCTGACACAAGTTGTCGATCTCTTCACACCGTTCGACTGGAGTACGGCGGATCAAACTGACAGGGACTTCGGCTCCGGAGGGGTGATGTTGCTGCCCCCAAGACCAGGTTTTGTCCGGCCTGGCCCGCAGAGATTTGCTGTGGCTGCCGGCAAGCCGGGCAATATGTTTTTCATGGACCAGGAGAATCTCGGTGGGTACAGTCCGGCGGGCAACAATGTGTTGGGTACATTCTTCATCGATAAATGCTTCAATATCCAGTCTTACTTTGTCGATCCGAAAGATGGCACGCCAGTTGTGGTGGCGAGTGGCGGATCCGCTGTGGGCTTGTGGAAGCTGGCTTATAACCCCGCAGTGACTTTGAACAATATCGCCAATTCCTCCGCATTGTTCCAAAATGCGCTGGGCTTCTTCACTACAGTTTCATCCAATGGAACCAAAAATCCAATTATCTGGGCAGCAGCCAAGACCCAGCTCAGAACCCCAGATGTACTTCTGTATGCTTTAAATCCCGAGAGCGGGGGCACAATTCAAACCCTTTTCTCCACCACCATGACGGGCGCATGGTCGTCTTCCGGAAAAGCAAACATTGTTCCGGTAGTTGCCAACGGCAAGGTCTACATCACCACCAACAAGTTGCTGACGGTATATGGATTGAGTCAGAAAAAGAGAAATACCCTGGCCAGCACGAATTAGTTGTTGTAGTGCTTCGGCTAGAAACGCGGGAACAGAATGTGACCCAGTCGCTCGGATTTAAGCGACTGGGTTTATTTTTAGCGGGACGCGCCGGCGAGAGATTGCTGCTTCTGCATCCACTTCCAGGCCGTGGATACGCTGTCGCGAAGTGAACGCTTCGTCTTCCACCCCAGGATTTTTTGCGCTGAGGTTGGATCTGCCACCAGTGCTGGCGGATCTCCTGGCCGCCGCGGAACAATCTTGTGCGGAACTTTTTTGCCGGTTACCTCTTCAACCGCTGTCAGAACCTGCTTTACGGAAGAGCCCTCTCCAGTTCCGAGATTGACCGTGAAAGATGGGTTGCCGGCAATGAGATGTTGCAGCGCCATCACATGCGCTTCTGCTAAATCGACCACATTGGTGTAGTCGCGGATGCAGGTTCCATCTGGAGTCGGATAGTCGTCGCCGTAAACGTCAAGCGGTTTGCTGAACCCGCCGGCCGCGCGCAGAGCGAGAGGAATCAGATGTGGTTCGGGGTCATGGCACTCGCCAATTTCACCACTCTCGTCAGCTCCGCAGGCATTGAAATACCGCAGGCTGGCGTACTTCATCTTGTAGGCGAAGTCATACGACTCCAACGCCTGCTCGAAAAACACTTTCGAAATCCCGTAAGGATTCACCGGCAAACGGTGAAATTCTTCTGTAATCGGCATCTTCTCCGGCGATCCATAAACTGAGCACGTTGACGAGAAGATGACGTACTTGGTGCCCGCATCGACGGCTGCGTTCAAGAGCGAGATTCCACCTTCAACGTTGTTTCGAAAATACTTGCGAGGATTGACCATCGATTCGCCAACGTAGTGATTGGCGGCGAAGTGCATGACGGCGTCGCACTGCTTCAGGCATTCGACCAGTTTCTTGCTGTCGTGAACGTCGGCCACCACCATTTCAAATCCCTTGGCGAGGTAATCAAAGCCGGTGGATAGATTGTCGTAAATGAGAACTTCAAGGCCGGCTTTCCGCAACACTCGTGCCGTATGACTGCCGATATATCCCGCTCCACCGACGACTAGAATCCTCACTCGAAAGTCCCTCCTGTTTTGGCAGCTCTATGATGCTGTTTTTAGACAAAAAGAACGGCCCATCACTGGTCATCCTAACAGAGTGATGAGCCGTAAGCTTCAGATCAGACTCATATCGACGGCCTGTACCTCTCCGCCTTTAGCAGCCCGAGCCCTTCTTGCAGGCAAACACCCTCGTGGCCCATTTGCAGCCACTGACGTTGTTACCTGAACAATTGCTGACTTGATCGCCGTTCATGTATTCGTCAGTCGCCCAGAAGGTAAGGTCATCATTTGGGTCCGAGGACACACTGACGTATTCGCCCCAGAACCCGTCTGTCTCATCCTGACCTGAAGTTCCACTGTTCGACAGAATCGGCACCGGCGAACCGGCAATCCCGGTGTTGCCAATTGTGATGAAGAAGGGAGACGGATCGTAGTTGTTGGTGCTTCCCCCGCTGATCGCGCCCGTAACTGTGAAAGTTATGCCGAGGTTGCCATTCTTGTCGAAGGCAACACTGGGTAAGGAAAGCGAGTAGTGGTAAGTCTTGTCTTGAACATCAGCCCGCCGCACGATCGTCGGGTTGGCACTCGCCGACAGGATGTAATAGTGAAAGCCGGTACGACCCGTGTTGGAGTCTTCCTCGACCGTGTGGGCTATAGCAAGAAATTCGCCTTTGACGCCCGCTACGTTGATGTAGCGATAAGCCAGGCGATACATCAGCCGATCGCCCACGCTGTCACTGAATCCGCCATAAGGCTGGCGAATACAGACGGTGTTGAACGGGTGACCGGTGTTGTAGCAGCCAGGCGTAAACGATGTATTCAGATTGATTAACGTCGGCCCCGCGCCACTCTGGAAGCCAGACCAGGTCCAGAAGGCGAGCTGATTCACAGTACACGGGCTTTGAGTGCACTGATTGTTTGTCCCGGGATTGCTCGGGTTAATCTGTGCCATGAAATACTCCCCAGCGGTATTGGCTGGGATGGGATTGTTGCCCTCAAAGTCCGCTGGTACTACGCTGTGGAGCAAACTGATGTCGTTTGCCGGCGTGATGTAACTGGGAATATAGGTGTAACAAACGGGCGCATTGGTGGAAAGGCCTGCAATCATGTTCGCCTTATCCAGCTTGCAAACTTCGAAACCGACAATGTTGTAGTTCTTCGCGGGATCCTCAAGGTCAAAGGTGATGTAGAAGCCATCCGACCAGGAAGCGAAGCGCGCATAGTCGGCATAATAGCTTTTTCCAGTGTTGGGATTGATCGGAATCGCGGGGTTCATCTCATAGGCGTAAACGTTCCAGTAACTCTGTCCGTTCGATCCCTGCAAGTTGTTGGCAGGAACACCGCCCGCTGCTGCGCTTACTCCAATGCAGTAATAGTACGTGCCATTGGCGCCGGGATTGAAAAGATTGCCTAGCACGAAAACGTTGTCAATGCGGTCGTACGAAGCGACCCCGTCGAGAGAAGCCCCGCCGCAGTAGTTGCTTCCGCCAGGGGTGAAGAGGACCGTCAGGGGCTGAGGCGTGCCGCCGCTATTTGCCTGCTTGCTGAATATTCCGTTGCCCGTCTGGCGGTCGTATGCCTGGACATAGGTCCCGGCATACTGCAGATATTGCCCCACGCCATTGGTAGTAGGGCCGATGCCGCCGTTAGAGTCAGGTTGCGTCCTCGGCAGGCCAGGGACACCGACGATGGTGACCGCATCAAGGCCTTCGAACGATTTTGTCCACGATCCGGACTTTGGCGCCGATGTCGAGAACCCAATGTGAGAGGTTCCGCCAGGGCAGGTGCTGCGGCTGTTATTGCCTGCACACCAGGTCAAAAGAGGAGCAGCTGGAGCTGCACAGGTACCGGTCGGTGGGCTGCCGCTGCAATTGTTTTGCGCGAATGCGGCCCAGTTCGCTACCGAAAGAAATCCTAGAATTAACGCGAAGTTTCGAATCCTCATGCTTGCTTTCTCCTGCGGTCAGCTTTCGAACGGGGAATCCGGACAGGGAACCAATTTAAGACAAACAACTTCATAAGCCCGAGCTGCGGGGAAACGTGCCGAAGACCACCCAAGCAAAGCAATCTCTTGCACACTCTGGTGCAAGTTTCTTGCCAACGGCGTACCGGTAATTCCCCCCAAATCCCTTCTTGTATTCAACACTTTTAAATCAGAATGTGTAAATCTTCATTACTCGCAAGTGCATCCGCTTGCACATCCAGCCAAGCCCCTTGCCTAGCAACCCGAACCTTTCTGGCAGACGTAAATACGCGTCGCCCAGGTACACCCGGCTCCGTTTTTCGCGGTGCAACTACCCACCTGGTCGCCATTCATGTACTGATTAACAGCCCAGAAGGACAGGTCGTCGTTCGGATCCGAGGAAACGCTTACATACTCTCCCCAGAAATCGTCGGTTTCGTCTTGTCCGCTTGAACCGCTCTTGCTCAAAATCGCCACCGGCTTACCCGCAACTCCCTTCGCGCTCACCGTCAAGAAGAAGGGCGACGGATCATAATTCATCGTGCTGCCATGACTGGTATTGCCGGTAACCGTGAAGGTGAGACCCAGATTTCCGTTCTTATCCATGGCAATGCTCGGCATCGAGACAAAAAATCGATACGTCGTATCCTGAACGTCTCCTTGCATCGCCACCGATGGTGTCGCTCCCGCAGCGATCGAATAAAAGCGAATGCCGGTTCGGCGGCTGGGAGCATTTTCCTGCACGGTCTGGGTGACGGCCAGATACTCACCGGGTGTCGCGCTCGAGAGGTAGCGATAGGCTAAACGATAGTTCAGTCGATCTCCGAGGCCATCGATGTATCCACCGTACGGTTCCGGAACACAGATCGTGTTGTACGGATGTGCCGGGTTGTAGCACCCGGGCGTGTACGGCTTGGTGGTAATGAAACTCGGAGCTGCTCCGGCCACAAATCCCGACCATGTCCAAAAAGCCAGCTGGCTCGACGTGCAAGGAGCCTTCGAGCACTGATTGTTCGTGCCTGGGTCGCTCGGATTCACCTGGGCCAGGAAATATTCTCCCGCCGTGTTGTTCGGGATCGGATTCGAACCCTCAAAGTCCGCCGGCAGCAGAGTGTGAATCAGGCTGTTATTCGTGCCGCCCTGTCCGGCCACATAATCCGGAATATACGTGTAGCAAACCGGCGCTGCGGTTGATAGCCCCGCGATCATGTTTGCCTTATCAAATTTGCAGACTTCAAATCCCACGATGTCGTACTTCTGATTTTGATCCTCGAGGTCCCAGGCGACGTAGAAACCATCACCCCAGCTTCCGAATCTCTGATAGTCGGGAAAGTAAAGTCGACCGTTAGGATTTCGTGGAATCGCGGGTCGCAAATCGTACGCGTAAACGTTCCAGCGGCTGATACCATTCGCCCCTTGAAGATTACTAGCTGGAACTGAA
>Ga0335069_10010537_pt1 | contig 13097 bp, 7 predicted proteins | sample Lox_Sample_11_FD_206714 | JGI IMG/M metagenome (GOLD analysis project Ga0335069, IMG submission 206714) | Soil microbial communities from Loxahatchee National Wildlife Refuge, Florida, United States - Lox_Sample_1.1 | ecosystem: Environmental > Terrestrial > Soil > Wetlands | place: USA: Florida... | reverse complement strand
TGACCGACAACTTCCCGACCAGCGTGCCGGCGTTGCCCATCCCCGCCGACACCGCGCTGTACAGGGTGCCCCGTCCGAAGCCCAACGCCCCCAGCCCGGCGCCCAGCGCGTCCTTCGGGAGTGCCCCGTACGCGACGGGTGGGGCGAACTTCAGGAACTGCGACACCGGGAAGTTGATCAGCAAGCCAATGTCGTTGAAGCCCGTTGTGAAGCCAAGCGGAACCTTTATGGCGTTGTAGAGGTTTGAATAAAGCGTGCTCGCGCCGGACCCGAACAGCGAGTTCAACAGCCCGTTCATGGTGTCCGTGTAGTCGGTGGCAAGGTTCGACAAGCCTTGCAGTATCGGGTTGGCGTCTGTGAGCGGGTTAGCCGCTGCCGACAAGAGGTTCCCCACCGTCCCGGCCGGGGTAGCAGCGGCTTGAGTCACCGCGGCGGCTTGCGTCGCTGTGCCCGCGGCGTTGGTCGTCTGTGGCGGCTCATTGAACGGCGTCACATTGGACGCGGTCGCCGACGAAACGAGGTAGTTGTCCATCGCAACGGCGTCTTGCGCCCACATTTCGGCGTATTGGGTTTCTGTGGCAGCGATCGCGGGGGTGTTCTGACCGAAGACGTTGGTAGCCACCAGCGACGCCAGTTGGCTGCGGTTGGCGGCGATCTCCGCCGGCGGCACGTGGGCGGCGAACGCCGTCTCGTAGGCGGTTGCGGCGGCGGTGGCCCGGGTGGCGGCGTCGGCGGCCTGCGCGGCGGTGCCCTGCATCCAGGCCAGGTACGGCGTGATCGCTGCCACCATATTGACCGATGACGGACCCACCCACGGTCCACTGGTCAGGGTGTCGACCGCTGAGGAATACGAGGACACCGTGGACTGCAGTTCGCTGGCCAGTCCATCCCAGGCCGTGGCGGCCGCCCGCAGTGACTCCGATCCGGGCCCGGCGTACATCCGCCCCGAGTTGAACTCCGGCGGAAAAGCTCCGTAAAACATCGTCTATACCCCTTGCCTGGTCGTTCGCGCCCGGGTGGACGGTGCTGTCGAGTTGGTTGCTGTCACTGCCGTCATTCCTCCACCACGGGAATGACGATGATGGTGGCTGCGGCGGGATCGGCCTCGATGACACCGCCCACGGAGCCGAGCGCGGCACCAGCGCCACCCCCGGAGTGGAACGCGGCGGCCCCGACGGCCCGACCGGCCAGGCTCGACAGCGCCATCTGGCTGAAGACGCCCTCCTCGCCCGTGAGCGACGCCAGCGGCGCGGCTGCGGCGTTGGCGGGCAGCACCTGGGCGAGCGTTTTGATCGCCGGTGCGGCTTGCGTCCAGCCCTCCGGCACCGACATGCTGCCCACCAAGGCAGCCTTGCCCATGGATCCCGATACCGGCGCACCGACAGCGGAACTCAGCTTCACCGCAGCGCCGCCTTGCGTGAGGGGCGCCAGCGCCCCGCTGATGGCTTTGGGGCCGGCCAGGTAGGCGGCGGCTCCCTGCCCGTTCTGTCCCCAGGCGTATGCCTGGCCGAAGGACAGGAACGGACCACCGGGTATGGAGGCGAGGCCCTGGAGGGAGTAGGGCCCGGAGGTAATGGTGCTGGTGATGTTGTTCCAGGCGGTGAGGTCGCCCGATAGTCCCGTCGGCAACGTCGGCAGCGTTGCCAGCTGCGGCAAGTTCAGGCCCGACAACAGGTTTCCCGTCGTCGCCGTTGGCGCCGTTGGCGACGTGACGGTCGTCGCCAGGTTTTGCAGAAAAGTCGGCACATAGGTCATGAATTGGGACAGCTGCGTGCCTATCGACGCGGCCGGTGTGCCGGTGGACTGGGTCACGGCGGCGGCTTGGGCGGCCGGCGCGGCGCTGCTGGTGGTCTGCGGCGGCTCGGTGAACGGCGTCAGCTGTGACGCGGTCGCCGACGAGGCCGCATAGCCGTACATCGCGGCGGCGTCCTGCGCCCACATCTCGGCGTACTGGGCTTCGGTGGCCGCGATCGCCGGGGTGTTCTGACCCAGGAAGTTGGTGGCGATCAACGCCATGAGCAGGGCGCGGTTGGCCGCGATCACCGGCGGGGGCACCGTGGCGGCGAACGCCGTCTCGTAGGCGCCGGCGGCGATCTTGGCCTGGGTGGCCGCCTCTTCGGCCTGGGCGCCCGTCGCACTCATCCACGCCACGTATGGGGTGGCCGCTGCCGCCATCGCGATCGAGGACGGCCCCGTCCAGGGCCCGGCTGCGAGGTTCTCGATCGTGGAGCCGTAGGAGGCCGCCGTCGACTGCAACTCCGTCGCCAATTCGTCCCAGGCCGCCGCGGCTGCCAGCATCGGCCCCGCCCCGGCGCCGACATACATCCGGCCGGAGTTGATCTCCGGTGGTAGCGCCCCGAAATCGAACATCTATTCCCTCCGATCCCCTAAGTGGCCGCCATGGTAGGCGCGGCATGTTAGCCATGGCCGCAACCGCGCCGTAGCTCTAATGGAATCCATGGAATCCGGCGCTGAATCCACGGATTGATTCAACTTGTTCGAAGACAACAAACCCCGCTCCGCTAACCGGTAAATGAAGCCGCGCGCGCAACCGCCCAGCCTTAGGCCCCGCTGCCCACGATAAAGCTCATCGTGATTGGAAGGTATTTGTCGCGTGTTCCGGCGATGTAAGGCTAACGTAAACAACGCGTCTCAGAAGGTCCCTGTCGCTGTGAGTGCGCTGCCGATCAGCTAACGCCTGGCTGTATCAAACACGTTCTGCAGCAGGTTTATAGCCAATTCTCAGCAACTATCCAGAAAGCGCCGATAAATTGTTGCAGTTTTGGGCAATTGACGGCGTGCAACCTCGGTTTGTACGCGCCGATTACCACCCGGACATTAATGCACAGACGTCAATTCATCGTAATTGCGATACGCAACATCGGGCGGCGAAAAGGCTGCATTTGAGTTCGCCAATATGTGGTTCATGTGTTGGCTCATGCACCACCCGTTAATTTGTCGGAATGCCGTTTGCGCGCCGCTAAAGCCCATCCCGCTTCGGTGCCGGCCATTTTGCTGCCGGCGGTCTGCACCTTTTGCCCGCCGCCGAACGGGCGCCCGCCTGGCCCAGCGTCGCGGGCCGGGCCCGGATCGTGGCGGCGACGGCGGCGTCATCGCCAAATTGATGGCTGATCGTCATGCGGTTCTCCCCTGGATTTCACCCAGAGTACGCATCGATAGCTGCCACAACGCTGATTAGCTGCTGGGGATTTTCTGTGAGGCGGGCGCATGCCGTTCCTGGTGCTAGGAGGCGGCGCCTAGCCGGCCGCTGAGCGTGCGGGGCGTGTCCGCAAGGTTGCGGGAAGCTCATTTCGCCCCTGCATCGCTTGTGAGGCGGCGTAAGCTCCCGCCCCTATCCGGCGGCTGGCGGGCGCGCAACGAAAGTGGGACGAAAGCCGTACTGCGGCACGGCGCGCCCGTATGGTTGGGCGGCCGCGGTCCCGATCGGCATTCCGGGCATGCCGGCTGCCATCGCCGGGGGCGGCACGATGGGCGTGCCTCCCAGCGCCGAGGCCAGCGGGCCGGCCAGCGGCGCGGGCGCGGTCCAGCTCGGCGGCACCGACATCGCGCCGATCATCGGAGCGTGGTCGAGGGCCGCCGCGACGGGGCTGCCGAGACCACCGATGCCCCCGACCGGGCCGGCCGCGGCCTCACCGAGCGCACCACCGGCGGCCTGCCCCGCCGCCTCGCCGACCGCGTCGCCCGCGCCTTGCCCACTCAGCAGTCCCAGGAACGGGGCCATGGTGTTGCTGGGCATGTAGAACCCCGAGGAGAAAACGGTGTTCCACAGGTTGGCGTCGGGCCCCCACTCCGCCCAGAGGTTGTCGAGCGCCGATGATCCCGACCCGGACCCGGTCAGCAGGCCCAAGAGCTCCGTCGCCGGCGACGAGGACGACGCCGGCGAGGACAGGCCCTGCAGGGTGGTGGGCAGCGTCGACATCAGCTGCGCCAGCGTGTTCTGCTGGGTCCCGGCCGGGGTGGCGACGGCCTGGGCCACCGCGCTGGACTGGGCGGTGGGCCCGCCGGGGCCGGTGGTCGCCTGCGGGTCGGTGAACGGGCTCAGTTGGGTGGCGATCGCCGAGGAGGCGGCATAGCCGTACATCGCCGCGGCGTCCTGGGCCCACATCTCGGCGTACTGGGCCTCGGTGGCCGCGATCGCCGGGGTGTTCTGACCCAGGATGTTGGTGGCGATCAGCGCCATCAGCTGGGCGCGGTTAGCCGCGATCACCGGCGGCGGCACCGTGGCCGCGAACGCGGCCTCATAGGCCGCCGCGGCGGCCTCGGCCTGTGCGGCGGTCTGCTCGGCCTGCTCGGCCGTCGTGCCCAACCACGCCACATGCGGCGCGGCCGCCGCCGCCATTGACACCGACGCCGGGCCAAGCCATTCTTCACCGGTGAGTGTCGACAGCACCGACCCGTAAGACATTGCGGTAGAACGCATTTCGGCAGCCAGTGCGTGCCATCCCGACGCGGCGGCCAGCATCGGGCCCGAACCCGCCCCGGAATACATCCGACCGGAGTTCACTTCGGGCGGAAGCGTCGCGAAGTCCAGTGCCAGGGTCATCGTCGGCCTCCTCTCCTACCTCACTGCGGTCGCCTCGCCCGCCGCGTGCGCGACTGCGGCGTGGGCGTTGGATTGTGTTGCGGCCAAGGCTGATACCTCAGCGCTTGCCGGCGCCTCTGGGCGCGCCATGACAAACGACATCGGACTTCTCCTCACGGAAAGGGGCCGATCCCGAGCCGCCTGGCCAGTTCTGGCTACTTTCCGCGCACGCCGAAGCCGCAGTCCGCGTGGCGGACTCGTGCGGAGGAGGCCTGTCGGGCGAGCCGTTCAGACTGTCACAAAGGGGCCGGGGCCGGATCGAAACGAAATGGTCGATCTGGGATACGGACTGTCGTCGGGACTCATTTCGCTCTCACCTCCTCACGGCCTTGGCACACGGGGATGCCCTTCACTTGCACGCATGCACACGGGGAGGAGGGCCGGGGCAGAACACCCGGACACCGCACCCCTCTCGTCAGAGCTTTGGCACCGCACGGCGTATCCGGCTCGATCGGGAGCTGGAAGCCACTTGGGCTCAACCCTTAATCCGGGAGGAGCTGTCCTGACCCTGGGCGTCTTTCGACGTTCGAGGTCAGTGGCCTGTGTCCGTGCAGACGCCTCACCTAGCGAGGTGCTTGCAGAGGCCATCGTGGCATCCAAGCGTAGGTCAGTCAAGCCTAACTGCCACGTGCTTGCAACAGATCACACTTGCGACGGAGGCGGTGGTTAGCCCGTCTTCTTCTCGGCCACCGCGGCGTTGAGCCCCTCGGCCAGGTCATCGCGGGTCAGTTCCTTGAACCGGAGCAGCTGGGCCTCGCTGAAGTCGGTGAGATCGCTGGCCAGCACCGCGTCGAGGTCCTCGTCGTCCAGGCGGAAGCTGCGGTGATCGCGGGCCTTTTCCACCACGTTGCGAACGAAGCCGGCGTTGCCGAGCGTGTCGATGCCGCGGATCAGGTCCCCGTCTTCCGAATAGCTCTCGTCGAGGTAGAACTTGGTGTACGACGGCAACAACACCTCGACCTCTTCGTCGGCGACGATGTCTTCGTTATCGCGGGCCATCAGCTTGGTCAGCGCGAGCAGCTCTTCCGGCGTGTAGCTGAAGAACTCGATCACGGTCGAAAAGCGCCGTCGCAGACCCTGATTCACCTCGAGCATCTTGTCCATGGCCTTGGCATAGCCGGCGCCGAACACCACCAGCTCGTCGCGATGGTTCTCCATGTAGAGCAGGAGCGTGTTGATGATCGCGTTGCCGTAAGGGTCGCCTTGGTGATAACCGGTCTCGTGCAGGGTGTGCATCTCGTCGAAGAAGACCGCTCCGCCCAAAGCGCCCTCGAGCATCTCCTCGGTGTTCTTTTCCGCGTCGGCCATATAACGGCCCAACAGCTTGGTGCGGCTCGTCTCGACCACCAGCGGCTTGCGCAACACCGTGAGCCCGCACAGCTGTTTGGTGAAGGCGCGCGCCACCGACGTCTTGCCGGTTCCGGGCGGCCCCAGGAGCAAGGTGTGACGAGACGTCACCGGCACCGGCAGCCCCATCTTGGCCCGGGCCATGTTGACCTTCGTCGTCGACTTGATGAGCTTGATTTCCCGCTTGGCCCGTTCCATGCCCAGCATCGCGTTGAGCTCGGCGTCGCCTTCGGCCAGGTACCTTGCGGCCTCCTGGGCGTGGCGGGCCGCCTCGGTTTGGGCGCGGGTGGGCGCGCTGTCCGGATCCCACGGGTCCGTGCGGGCCTCGATCGTCTCCGGGTCGGTCAGTATCAGCCGATAGTTCGGGTTGTCCAGCGCTTCCCGGGCCGGGGTGAACTTCGGATCCCGCGAGTACACCCGGCGCAACAGCTCGACGGCCTCCTCCTCGCGGCCGACGTGCCGCAGGCACATGCCCTGGGTGTACAGAGCGACGTTGGCCGCCCCCGGAACCCGGTCGCCCTCGACGGCGGCCTCGCCGCGCCGGAAGGCCTCCTCGAAGACTCCCAGGGACGCCAGCGCGGTGGTCGCCATCGCGGCGCCCGCGGCCTTCAACTCGGGGTGCCGCCAGGTCTTCCCCTCGGGGAACTGGACGAGCACGTCCGGCCAACGCCCGGTGCGGAAGTACAGCACGCCCCGCACGTAGTTGACCACTTCCTCGTCGAACGGGTGCCGGGGCTCGACGCCGTCGAGCAGCTTCGCCGCCTCCTCATACCGTTTCGCCTCGGCGAGGACGGCGGCATAGGCGCACGCCAGCGACTCCACGCTGGTGACGGCCAGGCGCAAGAACAACCCGTCGGAAACCTCGGGCCGAAACTGCAGATCGGTGACGCCGAGGCGGCGGGTTTCCCAGCCGAACGTCCTGACCGACGCCCACGCGCCGGCGAGCACGTCGAGGTTCTGCTCCCCAGCCAGCATCCGCGCCAGCCAGGCATCGCACATTCCCGGGTCGAGCGCGGTCGCCGTGTTGAACATCTGAGCAGCAACCTGCGGGTTGTGGCTGGGCTGCAGCCCGTTGACCGAGATCCCGGACGCCAAAAGGCCGGCGACCATGGCGTTACGGGCGTCTTCGGCGGTTGATTGCGGCCGCGTCATTGCGCTGCGGGCACGCTCGCTGCGCTCTCCTGGACCTGACCGACCGACAGCACCAGATCTTCGTCGTCGAGCAACGGACGGCTGGGCACGACCAGGAGCGGGTGAGCCGTCGGGGCGGGCAGGCTGGCGCGTACCGCCGCCAGTTGGCGGCCGGTGAGGCGGTTGAGTTCCGAGGAAACATTCCTGGGAAGCCGGCTCTCGCTGTGGTAGCGCACCCACGCCGCCAGTTGGGGCCGGCCGCCGCTGGTGACGAGCCGGATCGTGATCACGGCGGCCCCCACGTCGGGCAGGAACAAGTCTTCCAGCGTTTCGGTGGTGATGTCCGACGGCGTCAGCCAGAAGCTGGTGGCGAACCCGTTGAAGTGCTTGAGGTACCGCCATCCGGGACGGCTCCAGGTCGGTTCCAGGTCGGCCAGCACAGCGCTGTCGACCTCGGCGAGTTCGTCGGCGGTCAACGGCTTGGCCACACACGTTTGGCCGTCGAGGTCCTGGGCGAGCCGCTCGGTGGCCGCCACCAGCGTCGATGCGAGCGAATCGCGGGCCGCCACGGCGGCGACGTTGCGCTGCGGGTTCATCCGCAGCACCAGCCAGGTGCGGCGTACGTACGAGGTGGGCTCGTCGCTCACCAACCCCCACTCCTCGGGACCCCAGTCGTCCAGTTTGGACTTCTCCGCCGCTCCGACTTCACGGCCGCCGCGCCGGACCTTCACAGAGACGATGTCGATGCCGTCCAGGTGAATATCGAACTGCCGCAGGCCATCAGCGACCGCCTGCACGGGCAGGATGCCGGCCGTCGTCCTGTGCCGGTGGCGCCCGGAGGGGTCCTCCTCCCCGCCGTCGACCGCGATCGCGCTCACCAGATGGCCTTCGTACTGGCGTACGCCGACCTTGTCGCGCCCGAACCGGCGCTGGTGGTCGATCGCGGGCGTGCATCCCGCCGTCAGCGCGGTGCCCTGGTCGGCGGACCAGTCCCACAGCCACCTGGCCAGGCCCGAGGTCACCGTGAGCCCGTGGTGGGTGACCAGCGACAGGAGCGTCACCACAGACGCCAGGCAGACACCCACCCAGAAGGCGATGTGGTGCTCACCCTGCCACGAGGCCGGGCAGTGACTCGCCACCAACAGGATCAGGATGTCGACCAAAAACACCGCGGTGACCCGCGGCCACGACAAAGACAGTCCAAAACTGCGCTGCGCCTTCATTACTATTGCTGCTCCGACCTCATTGCTGCTTCCGTGTTCGCTTGATGAACACCGCTACCCCGAACACGGCGCCGCCGATCAGCAAGGCCGCGAACAACCCTCCGGCTGCCACCCATACTGGCACCATATCGCGGTGCGGGGCCGCTTTCGGGATGTTCAGGGGTGCCGACAGTTGCTGCGGCGGCTTTGCCGGGCCGTCGGGGACGTCCCAGGTCAGCGCCGCCACCGGGTCGATCACACCGTATCCGACCTGGTTGTCCACCCCGCGCGCCGGCGCCCTGGCGGTGCGTTCCAGGCGGTTGATGACCTGAATCGCCGATAGCTGCGGATACTTCGCGCGAACCAGGGCGGCCACCCCGGACACGATCGCGGTCGAGAAGCTGGTGCCGGCCGGGACCAGCAGCGAGTTGTCCGGGCCGTCGATGGCGTTGATCAGGCCGTCGTCCCGGGGCGAGAGCCCGATGACGTCGGTGCCCGGCGCGGCGATTCCCACCCACGGTCCGGCGACGCTCGTCGAACCCTGTCCGCCGCCTTGGGTGAGCGGCCGGCCCTCGGTGTCGACCGCGCCGACCGTCAGGACGTAGTCGCTGTACCACGACGGAGTCACCACCGTGCTGACACCGCTCCAGTCGCGGGGGTCTTTGGGCTGCATGGGATCGAAGGCCGGGTTCTGCTTGCAGTCCTTCTTGCTGGTGTCGCCGGCCGCGGCCACGATGACGACGTTCTTGTCGACGGCCGCGTAGCGCACCGCGGCGCCCAGCGTGCGCTGGTCGATGATGTTGCGCGCGCTCATGCAGGTCACGTCGGAGATGTTGATGACCGTGGCGCCCAGGTTCGCGGCGTGCACGATCGCCCGCGCCATCGTCTCGACATCGTCGACCTTTGCCCGCGTCTGCGGATCCTCGTCACCGGTGTAGGCGTCCTTGAGGCCGAACGCCTGGCTGGACTGCCGGATCGAGATGATGTCGACGTCCGGGGCGATTCCGCTGTAGGCGTCGGGGGCCTGCGACGACGGCGCGCCCGGCGGCGGCGCCGGTTTGGGCGGGTCGAGTGGGCGCGGCGCGGTCGGGTTGACCGGGTTGTCGATGCCGATCACCTGCCGGCCGCCCGAATAGCTGGGTATCGTCACCGTGCCGCCGCCGTGGTTGGCGGACGGCGCCTGACCGGGTCCCGGCGGCGCGCCGGCCGGTGCTGGCGGTCCCGCCGGTCCCGCCGGTCCCGCCGGTGCCTGCGGCGCGGGGGGCGCGCCGAACGGTCCCGGAGCGGGCGCTTCCGACTGGGGAGACTGGGGAGACTGGGGAGGCGGCGGCACCATCGTCACTGTCTGAGGCAGCGGCGACAGGGTCACCGTCTGCGGCGGCGGGGCTTTCGGGGGCGGCTCCGTGGTGGGGATCGTGACCGGCTTGCGCGGCGCCGCGGGCGGCGCCGCTGCGCCGTTGGCCGGGGCCGCGCCGATCATCGACGCGACGATGGTGCCGTGCGCGTCGCAGTCCGACAGCCCGTCGCCGGACATGATGTAGTCACCGCCGGGAATCAGGTGCGGAAACCTCGGGTGTGGCGTCACCCCGGTGTCGATGACGGCGACCTTCTGCCCCGCGCCGCGTCCGAATTGCCACGCCTCCTGCAGGTTGAGCATGTCCATGTACTTCGGCTGCAACCGGAAGTCGGTGCCCGGCAGGACCCCGACCTCGGTGCAGTAGGAGTTCTGCTTCATCGGCGCCGGCGGTCCCGGCGGACCGTCCGGCGGCACAGCGGCCGGATCGACCGTCGGGGGGGAAATCGCGGACGCCGGGGGCAGACCGGCTAGCGCACCTGAAGTGAGCAAGAGTGCGGCGACGGTCGCGCGCGATGCGCGACCGCGCCACACCTTGCTGCTAGCGGTAACGGATCGCCGCATAGACATTCATCAGCCACAATGCCAACGGGAAGATGGGCATCAGGCACAGGTACTCGACGTATTCCACCAGCTTGCGGAACAGCGGGCTGTAGATGGTGTTGGGCACTACCGCCGCGGCCGTCATGCCCAGCGCCGGCAACAGCACCAGAATCGCCACGCTGATCGACACCGCCAACGGCGACTGCAACCCCAGCGCGTAGCGCACCACTATTCCCGTGACGATCAGCACGGAGGTCCCCGCCAGGATGATCGCCTGCCACCGGTCGACGTACGAGCGGCCGCGGAGCATCAGGAAGCCGGCGCAGAAACCGGCCAGCAGGAGCGGCAGCCAGCGCTGGAAGGTGTGCGGATCCGCCAGCGCGGTCAGCGAGACCACCATCAGCACGCCGAGTCCCAGCAGCAGACCCGTCAGGAACGAGCGGGCGCGCTCGGCCTGCAGCACCACATCCCGGACCGACGCGGGACCCTCCAGGACCGGAGCGCCGCCGTCGGGGCGCACCACCGTGGTGGGCAGGTCCGGTCGCGCCTCGAACACCCAGCGGCTGGTGGCCGACGGGAAGACGGGCAGCCGGATGCCGGCCAACCGGCGCGAGATCGCCGGTGCGGCCTGGTAGGCCAGCACGCACACCAGCACCACGCAGGTGAAGTTCGTGACGGCGCTGGTGTTTGCGACCATGCGCGCCAGGCTGGCGACGGCCGCCACCGCGCTGATGGTGACGATCGCGGTATAGATGGCCAGCCGTCGACCGGTGAAGCGCAGAATGAGCGCCGCGGCAACCGCGAGCACGCCGAAGCCCAACACCGCGTGCGGGGAGCCGACGCCGCCCGGCGGCGCCGAAGCCGCGGCCACTGTCAGTGGCGCGAGGCCGCTCAGCAGCATGATGTCGGCGACCAGGCGGTCCGAGTGCGTCTTCGCCCGCATTGCCAACAGGATGGCGACCGTCAACACGATAGCGGCGATGATCGCGGCGTACACCGTGGGCAGCCAGGAGTTGTGATGCCAACGCCACCAGCCCAGCAAACCCGCCGCCGCGGTGACGCCGACGGCCACCATCGACGCGCCGACCTGCACGGCAACGATCGGGTCGATCGCGGCGAAGCGCTTGCTCAGGTTTGCCGAGACCGCCGTCGAGATGTGCTCGATGACCTGCGACCGGTGCTCGGTGTCCGGCAGGAACCGGATCCACAACCGGTCGCCGTCGTAGATGTCTTGCTCGGTCAGGGATTGGGTCGCCCGCAGGGGCGTGCCGTCAACCAGGCACAGCGCCCACCTCCCACGGCCGGTGGCCTCCAGCGGGGTCTCGCCGAGCTCCCTGAGCCGACTGTTGACCACCTTCAGCAGCGGGTCGGTCATCACCGAGACCGGGGCGTTGGCGTCCAGCAGAACGCCGATCTGGACGCCCTCGCCGGCCATGATGCCGACGACTACCGCCCGAGGCTGTGAGATTCCCTCAATGTCTGCCTGTAGGGCGTCAGCTACTCCTACTGCGGTCATCGCCCAACACCCCCTGCCATGGTGAATGTGTAACCCCGTGTCCCCAGATGCGCGGGAGCCTCGGTCGCTTCACTCGCCGCGGCGCTGCGGCCCCCTGAGAGGTGCAGCTCGACTAATTCGGATTTCATCTGCCTCGCCTTGCGCTAAGGAGTTGTGGTGCCACTGCTTTGAAGATTTGCTGCTGGTTCTAGAGAAGTATGCCGTCTTCGCGTCCCGCCCGCATGTTGTCGGCAAAAGCGTCGGTAAAGGTTGCGTTTCACCCGGATGTCACACCCTGCTATGCGTTTTCCACTCGCCGTAAGGCAGCGTGTCCAGCACGGTTTTGACGCCCACCTGCACCAGTTGCGGGGTGGCCGGGCAGATCGCCAGCCACGCCTCGCCCGAGCCCGCGGTGCGCGCCTGCTGGTAGAGCGCGATGCGGCCGCCCGACCCGTCCTTCAGCGACAGCACTGAGGCGCTGGGGCCCTTGGCGTCGTCCCGGTACTGGCGCGCGTACACCGCGACCTCGGCCGCCGGGTCCGACAAAGCCTGTCCCAGCGCGGCGACCGTGGCGGCGCTGATGCCCATCCGCCGCAGATCACCGCCGGAAAAGACGTTGAACCCGGACTCCTGCCAGGACTTCGTCGCCTCCAGCATCTCCTCCAGCGGGACGTTGACCGCGTTGATCGCGGCGGGCTCCGCGTGGTGAATCGACTCCAGACCGTCCAGCACCAACGACGCGATGGAGGCGCTGTCCGCGACGGCGACGTCGTCGACGGTGATGTCGCTGCCGACCCGCACCGCCGACACCCAGTGCTGGCCGCGGCGGGCCAGCACCACCCGGAACTCGTTGTCGGGGATGTCGCGCGAACCGGGCGGTTGGTTCTCGTCGTCAACGACGCCATAGAGCAGCTTGCCCCGCGACAGCAGGGCGACGACCTCGAGGTCCGGCGCAGCGAGGACCCGCATCCGAGCGGCAACCTGCTCGTGCACCTCGTCGCCGACGACGATGCCCTGCTCGCGCATCACCGCCATGCCGGGGTGTTCGTTGAGCCAATCGCTCGAGTCGGTGGAGACGAACGGTCGGCACCGCAATTCGGGCGCGACGTGTCGGATGTCGAGCAACGCCTGGAGCATCCAGAAGCCGTCGACGTTGACGGTGATGTCGGTGCGGGTGCTCTGTTGGTCCATCAATAGCCTCAGTGGTCGAAGTGGTCGAAGTGGTCGAAGTTTACTGAAACCGCAGGACGCGGCAGCACACCGAATCGTGGTGTGCTGCCGCGCCTGAAGTTGCGAGTTAGGCCCAGCTGGACCCGACGGCGCTGTCGGTGCTGGCCATGTTGCTGCCGGCGCTTTGCACCTTCTGGCCGTGGGCGTTGGCCTGCTCGTAGATCACCTGGAAGTTGCGACCCAACTGGGTGA
>Ga0335069_10010536_pt1 | contig 13097 bp, 9 predicted proteins | sample Lox_Sample_11_FD_206714 | JGI IMG/M metagenome (GOLD analysis project Ga0335069, IMG submission 206714) | Soil microbial communities from Loxahatchee National Wildlife Refuge, Florida, United States - Lox_Sample_1.1 | ecosystem: Environmental > Terrestrial > Soil > Wetlands | place: USA: Florida... | reverse complement strand
GACCCTGTCCTACGCGCGCGCCCTCCACTGGCAGGGCCGCGGGGCCGAAGCCCGCCGCGTGCTACGCGGCTCGGTGCCCGACGCGCCGAGGAGCTCACAAGACGAGCTGATCCTCGTCTTCTGGGCGCTGTCCGCGATGGACACCGGCCACGACCTGCGGGAGCTCGAGGACTGGGCCCTGAGCGCGGTCAGCGATGCCGCTCAGCACGGCTCGTCGCCGGTCGCGGCGGTCGCCAGCAACGCCCTCGGCCGCATCCGGGCGCTCGAGGGCCGCTTCACCGAGGCGCGGCGATGGCTGGCGGAGTCCTCCGCGCACCACGCCCGCCGCAACCCGTACGGGACGCTCGTGCGGGTGCGGGCCGCCCAAGTCTATGTGGGCACCATGCTCGGCGACCCGACGCACGCCGTGGAGCAGTTCCGCGACGACATCGACGTGGCGGCGACGCACCCGACGATGCGGCCGTACGCGCTCCAGGGGATGGCGTGGGTCGCGCTGGCCGAGGGGGACCCGCCGGCCGCTCAGCGCATCGCGCTGGACGCGGCCGAGGAGCTTCGCACGCGCCCCTACGCTGCCGCCGAACTCACCCACGACGCGCTGCGCGCGGGCGCACCGGTTCGGGAGATCGCTCCGCGTCTGGCGCGCCTGCGCACGCAGACGGACTCGCCGCTGGCGGCGGCGTACGCCGAGCACGCCGATGCGCTCGTCGCGCGCAGTGGCAGCGCGCTGCTCGCCGTGGCCGACGCGTTCGCGGAGATCGGCGCGCTGCGGCTCGCCTGCGAATGCGCCGCCGACGCCGCCCGCGTCTTCGCCGACGAAGGCCGCGAGGATTCGGCCCGCCGTGCCGCTGCGCGCGCGGACAAGCTCCATCTCGACGGTCCGCGGCCGCCCCTCGGTGACGTCGACGGCCCATCCATCGAGCTCACGCGCCGGGAGGCGCAGCTCGTCGATCTCGCGTCGCGCGGACTCTCGAACGCCGAGATCGCCGATCGCCTGGTGCTCTCGACCCGGACGGTCGAATCGCACCTCTACAACGCAATGAAGAAGCTCGGCGTGACCGATCGCCGCGACCTCTGAGCCGCGCTCAGTAGCCGCACCTGCGAAGTGCAGTAGTCCCTCACTGAGGCTCCGGGGGCCACTCGGCAGCAAGCTCCTGCCATCGACCGGGCCCGATCGGCTCGGGTCACCTCGTCAAGGAGCCACACGATGCGTCACACCCTCAACATCGTCACTCGCCGTGGCGCAAGCGTCGCGGCCATCGCTGTTGCCGGTGCGGGCCTCGCGACCGGCAGCGCCGGCGCGGCCGACGTCACGGTCCGCGTCGTCGCACCTGCCGGCGGCGCGCTCATCACGTCCCCTGACGTTCCGGTCGTGCTGAAGGTCGGCCCGAAGGTCACTCGGATCAAGCTCTACGCCGGCAGCCGGGACGTCAGCGCCCGTGTGCGCCTCCAGGGCCGCATCGCGACGGCCTCGATCCCGCGCTCGGCGGTCAAGGGTGGGGTCAACCGCCTGCTCGTCGAGAGCTACGCCGGCAAGAAGCGCGTAGGCGCCGCCCGGCGGCGCGTTCTGGTCGGCACCGCATTCCCGGGCCTCGTCACCGTGCGCTCCGGCGCCGCCGCCCGGAGCGCCGTCGAGGACGGCCCCGGCAAGGCCAGGCGCTACGCGCCCCAGCCCGGCAGCCTGCTGGTGGCCGCCTCGAGCAAGGTCCCGACCTACGCCACGCTCAGCGTCAACGGCCACCACGTCTACGATCTGCGCGCCGCCAGCGCGCTGACCCGGCACACCTGGGTCCCCTCGGCGCTCGACGGCCTGCGTCCGGGTGCCAACCGCATCGTGCTGCTCGCGCATGACGCGAAGGGCCGCTACGCGGTTAAGCGCTGGACGGTGCGCCGCTCCGCCGCGCTGCCGCTCGTGGAGGCCGGCCGCGAGCACGTCGTCCGGACGCGCGCGTGGTCGACGCTGAGTGCCAAGGGCACCAAGGCCACCCGCAAGCGCGCCGGGCTGGCGTACGCGTGGCGCGTCGTCACCGCGCCCAAGGGCGCCAAGCCGCAGCTGCGCAACGCCACGAGCGCGCGCCCGAGCTTCCGGCCCGACAAGCCCGGGGTCTACCAGGTCGCGCTGCGCGCCCGCCATGTCGTCAAGGGCGGCAAGGCGGTCGCGTCGAAAGCCGCCGAGGACGTCGTCACGCTCGATGCCGGGCCGACCGCCGGCGTCACCGCCCAGGGCCTGTACATCGACACGACGCCGCAGGCGGTCTGGAACGACCCGAACAATCCGCCTCAGCCCTCGTTCACGATCGGCGGGACGACCTACACCATCTACAACGACGGCTACGGCCCGTTCCAGATCAGCATCCAGCTCGACGCGACGACCTTCGCGCCGCTCGACGTCGAGTCCAACATCCTCACCCCGACGCCGGGCGTCATCACCATCGACCAGTGGTACGGCGCCCCCAGCGGACCGCTGTCGGGAACCCAGGTCTACAGCGGCACGACGCTCGTGGCCTCCAACAGCACCAACCAGTTCCCGCCGGCGTCGCCGGGCAACGTCGGCGTCAAGGGCTGGATGGCCGCAGCCGACGGCACGTCGCCGACGGTGTGGACCAGCAGCGACATGTTCGCCTTCAAGACCCGCGCGACGACCGACGGCCCGACCTCGAACACCATGGAGCTCAACGGGCAGCAGTACGCAAGCTCGCTGGCGTCGGGCACCACGAGCGGCTTCCAGCTCGTCGTGATCGACAGCAGCGGCACGCCGGTCAACGGCACGCCGGCCGCCTACTCGTTCGACGGTAACGCCAGCGACGACAACGGCCAGATCACGGCGCTCACCGCAGCGCTGAAGGCCGCCGACACGACCGACCAGACCGTGCTGCTGCAGAGCATCGGCGCGATCAAGGATCCCGAAGCCGGCACGGTCACCGCGTGGCAGGCCCTGGCAGCGGAGATCCAGGCGCTGGGCGGCAACCAGGACGTCGTGAACCTGCTCAACGGCACCGTCGACGGCTCCGGCGGCGGCTACGCGCTCGTGGCCGCCAACGCGGGCAAGGCCGCCGAGGCGAGCATGGAGCGCACCAAGGTCGGCGGCACGCTCTCCGGCCTGCTGACGCGCAACGCGAACGGCGTGCTCGAGCCCGACCTCAGCGATCCAGCCGTACCCGATCCGCTCGGCAGCACGCGCTACGCGTTCCAGCCGCTGGTGTACGGACCGGCCACCTCGTGGGCGAACTGGGTGCGCACGAAGGGCTCCACCACGCTGAGCGCACCGACGGTGGCGCAGTCCGCAGCGCTGAGCAACATCGTCTCGCAGGCCATTGCCGGCGGCTACGTCGCCACGACGGGCGGGTGCCCCGGGGCGCCCGACCAGTTCCGTGCTTCGTATTGCAACACCGTCGCCGACCAGCTGGTGACCCTGCAGAACCACCTGCTCAGGGACATCACCTTCGACAGCCAGGACGCGCAGCAGAACAACTACACCCAGTCGGACTTCAACACGGTGCAGACGACGCTCAACGACGAGCTCGACGACGCCATCGACATCCGGTCGGGCATCGCGGCATACCAGGGCCTGTTCAACAGCTCGCTGTTCACCAGCAGCTCGCAGATCGGTCAGATCAACACAGCGATCGCCAAAGCGATCAACAACGTCGGCGAAAGCACGTCGTCGCAGTACCTCGCGATGACCTCCGACCTTCTGTGGGCCTTCGGAATCGAGCCCGAGACCGGCGACATCCTCAACGCCCTCGGCGGGACGCTCTCGTTGATCGCCGACAGCGACGCCGCCACGAACCCGGCTCAGGACATCCTGGCCGACGAACAGATCACGCAGGCCAACGACCTATCGGACCTGGCAACGGCGTTCCAGGACGCCGCGGGCACGCTGAACTTCATCGGCGACTACGCCGTCAGCGACCCGGTCAAGCTTCAGCAGCTCAGCCAGGCCATGTCGGTCGGCCAGTTCTCGCTCAACAGCAGCAACTCTGCGGCGGTCGCCGACGGGCTCGAGTTCTCGGTGCAGAAGTACCTGTGGGGCACGATGCTCTCGACGGGCTACGTCTGGTACTCGGGTGAGCTGGACTTCACTCCCAGCCCGTACTGCCAGAAGTATCCAGGCACGTGGGTGCGGCCGTTCGCCAACGTCGCCCCCAGCGGCTACTGGGCCCCGCCCGGCCGCGCGGACCAGCTCTGGTTCGGCCCCTACGACGCGTCGGCCCCGTTCCCGGAAGGGCCGGTCTTCTCCAACAGCAACGTGGGCCTGCCGGGCGGCATCACCGACAACCTGTTCACGCCGGTCAACGGCAAGGTCGCGCCCAGCGGGACCGGAGGCCCGGTCGGCGCGGTGATGCCCTACTTCGCGCAGACGTACTTCCAGGAGAAGACGCTGCCGAAGCTCGGGGCGCTGAAGGACTCCTACAACGGCTGCAACCCCGGCGGCGCGCCGAAGTGAGGCGCGCGTCCCGAGTCCCGATGCAGAGCCGGATGTCCGAGGGGCCGCAACTGCGGCCCCTCGGTCGTTGAGCGCTCAGCGCAGGCCCCCACGGCGATGGCGAGACCCGGACTCGAACCGGGGACACCACGATTTTCAGTCGGCGTTGCCTGATGGCGGATTTGGCTTGTTCATGCGGAGCGGCGCGCCCGGCCGGTAGCTCGGGAGTCCAGCGATGCCAATTGAGTGCGCTGGGTTTGTGACGTGAGATGCCCCTCACGTCACAAATGGCGCGGCCAGCCGCGGCCGGCTCGCGCGCCGGCCGCGTCGCTCGAGTCCTGCGGTACCGGCGATACGGTGGCGCGATGCTGCTGCGGTGCACTGCGCGGTGGCTCAAGCTGATCGGCAGCCGCGGCGGCCCGCTCGTTTGACGCCGCTCCCGGCGAGGATGACTGGTACGCCAACGCACTCACGATCGAGCGCCGGAAGTGCCTTCTCATGGTGCACGCCGGCACGCTGTTCGCGGTCCTCGCCTACAGGAGATCGTCGACGTAGCCGTGAGCGTCCGCCGCGGCTGCATCGAGGTCGGTGGAGCCGAGCGATCGAACTCGGCGGCCCTTCGTGGCTCCACGCGATCGGGATTGCGGAAGTCGTTGATGAGGTGCTCGAGTGCTTCGCGGACAACGGCGCCGTGGCTGGCTGCGTGAGTCGCAAGGCGGCGCGTGATGTCTGCTGCGCCTCCGGGCCAGCGCCGGACGACATACACGGGGTCGTAGGCGTCCTTGGGCTCGGCTCGGTCGGCGAATGCCAAGGCGGCAGGGACCATTACCGGTTTCGCGACGCTGGGCGCTCGTGGCCCGGGCGGTCGTCGATGTGGGCGTCAGCGCGCCAGACCAACGCCCTCTCGTTGGTGGCGGCGGCGTGGGGAGCCCAGCTCCAGCACGTGCGCCGGCGTGGCCGACGCGGGCGCCGGCGGCCGCGGGGCCGCCGGCGCGAGTCGTCGTCTAGGAGCAGGCGACCCCGACGCACTGGGCCGGGTTGCCGTTGCCGGCGGCCTCGTTGTGGCCGCCGTCGGTGACGCCGGGGATCGCCTCGATCCCGTAGGCGCCGTTGTCGTCGGCGGTGTTGCGGGTGATCGTGGTGAACGGGCTGAGCACGTGGATGCCGTCGTTCGCGTTGCCGTTCGTGGTGTTGCGCGCGATCGTCGTGTCGGCGGCCACGGGGGAGACGAGGATGCCGTCGGCATGCTGGCCGCTGACCGTGTTGCGAGCGATCAGGTTGCCGGCCACGGGACGCGGTGACGGGTTGAACTCCGGCGGGAGCCCGACCAGGATCCCCGGCGCGATCGTCCGGCCGCCCCCGGTGATCGTGTTGCGGCTCACGCGGGTGCCGCTCACGCCGTTGAGCAACACGCCGAGACCGAACGCGGACGGGCTGCCGAAGCTCCCCGAGCCGGTGACGGTGTTGCGGGCGACGACGTCGCGATCGGTGTCGATCAGCCAGATCCCGTCGCCCGTCGCGGTCAGCGTGTTGTCCGCGACTCGGACGTCGGTCATCAGATGTGTCGTGCCGCATTCGAAGCAGGTCCCGACGTCGATTCCGGCGTTTTGAGCGCGCGTGATCGCGTTGTCCTTGACGACCGTCTTCGAACTGTCGCCTCCGACCTCGATGCCGATGCAGGTGTCCGGCGCGCCGCAGCCGTCGTCGCCCGAGCCGATGTCCGTGAGGTCGTTTCGCTCGACGCGCGCGGCGCCCGACTGGAAGACGACAATGCCGAAGTCAGCGACCCTCGCGACCGAGTTGTGCTCGACGCTGTTGCCGTCCGTCGACAGGCCGCAGCACACCACGATGCCGCTGACAGCGTCGTGGACGCGGTTCTGGACGAAGCGATTGCGCTGGCCCGTGTTGAGGACAAGGCCACTGCCGCATGCGCTGCCCGCTACGAGGTTGTGGTCGAGCAGGTTGTCCGCAGTCGCAGTGGCATCGGCGCCGCTGCCGATGCTCACGCCCCCGTGGCGGTTGTCGCGCAGCGTGAGGTCGTGCACGCGGCTGTCGCTCATGCCGGTGGCAAAGCCGGCGGCCGTCACGCCCACGTCGAACTGCTGGACGGTCCCGCCGGTGATCGTCACTCGGTCGTAGCCACCCGAGTTGTCGATGCCGGCCCGCGTGACTTCGGGGAAATCGCACCCTGCCCGGGGCAGGCCGTCGATCGTGTGGCCGTTGAGGTCGACCGTGATCGCGTCGGCGCCGATGACCAGCCCGTCGGCCGGGCAGTCCGTTAAGTCGTTGGCGAGCCTGACGCTCTGTGTGAGCGTCTGCCCGCAGTGCACGGCTGTCAGCCCGTCTTTCGCGAACGCCGGAGCCGCGGCAAGTAGCAGAACGGCCGCGAGCGTCAGCGCAGCGATCGTTGCCCGAGTATGCATGTCCGTTCCTCCTTAGGATCGAGGTCGCCGGCCCGATGCGACGACCGTAGGTCCGACCGTGGGGCGGCGAAACCGGACGCGCCCTGAACGCGCTCAGTGCGTGCCCTGAACCGGGAGCGGGAGGTCGGCCGTGACAGTGGTGCCCTTGCCCGCCGGACTCGAGACGGTCAGCCGCCCGCCGAGCGCGTCCGCGCGATCGGCCAGCCCGCGCAGTCCGGACCCGCGAACGGGATCGGCGCCGCCGACGCCGTCGTCGGTGACGGTGACGGTCAGCCGTCCGTCGGCGACGAGCAGCTCGCAGCGTGCGCGCGACGCCTGTGCGTACTTCGCGACGTTCGCGAGCGCCTCCGAGCACACGAAGTAGGCGGCCGCCTCGACCGGCGCCGGCAGGCGGTCGCCTGGCGCGATCACGGTGACGGGAACCGGCGAGCGTTCCGCGAGCGCCGCGAGTGCCGCGCGCAGGCCGTGCTCGGTGAGCACCCGTGGGTGGATCCCGCGCGACAGCTCGCCCAGCTCCTCGCGCGCCGCGTCCAGCTCACGCTGGATCAGATCGTGAAGCGTCGGGGGCAGCATCTCGGACACCTCGGCGAGCTCGCGCTCCACGCCCTCGTGCAGTCGTCTGGCCAGCTGGCGGTGCTGTTCGTCGCGCGCCTCGACGATGCGCTGGCGCGAGGCGCGCAGCTCGGCGAGCTGGGCGCCGACCGTGTCCTGAAGGCGTGCGTTGGCAAGGATCAGGCCGGCGGCGTCATGGACCGTGTCGGCCAGATGCGGATCGCGGAGCACCGAGGCATCGTGGACGAGCACGGCGACCCGTTCGCCGTCGCGTTCCACGATCGTGGCCGTTCGGCCGCTGGCGGCGTCAGGCAGCGCGAGGACGCGGCCGTCCGCATCGAGGTACTGGTCGGCGCTGGGCGTCCAGTATCCGATCTCCAGCGACGGGTCCTCCAGCGCGCGCGCCAGCGCGTCGCGGATCGTCGGCGACCGCCGCGCCGGCCCCAGCTCGACAACGAGGTCGGCCAGGTGCACGCGCGCGCGCGCTGCGCAGGCAGCGAGCAGCAGCGCCGAGAGGGTCAGCGCCGCCTCGTAGGCGTACGTCACCGCGTCGACCCCGCTGGCCGCCAGGTCCGCCGACGCGGTAACGCCCGCGACCCCGAATCCGGCGGCCAGCGTGAGCAGCGATCCGAGGGCGAAGGCCTTCGACCCCAGCGCGACGACGACGAGCGCCACGGCGACCGCAATCGTCGCCGCCCCGCCGACCGGCCCACCGGCCGCGAACACGTCGGCGTAGCCGAGAACCACGGTGGCCGTCGCGCGCCGTGATCGGCCTCGCGTTCCGAGTACGACCGCGTGGACCAGCAGCCCCCGATGCGCGTAGAGCAGCACGTCATCGTCGGCGAAGTTGCCCGCGAACCAGGCGAAGCCGGCGGCCGTGAGGAGCGGCCAGCATCGCTGGTCGGGCCGCTGCGTCCACCCCCAGAGCCCGCAGCCCAGGATCGTCCAGCCCGTGGCCAGATCGGCCACGGACGGCCCGAGCGGCGCGTCCGCGACGACTTCCGCCGCGATCCCGAGCACCGCCCCGACCACTGCTAAGGACGCGATCGACCACGCGCGCGTCATCTACGCAGCAGCGCCGCAAGCGCGGGTCCGGAGAGCTCACTCTTGGCGAGAAAGCCGCGCACGGGCGTGTCGGCGAGCCGGCGGCGGTACGCCGACCGGTCGCGGCTTGAGATCAGCACGACGACGGGCGGATCGTCGCCGGCTGCCAAGCGACGGCTCACGGTGAACCCGTCCACGTCGGGAAGCTGGATATCGAGGAGGACGATCGCAGGCCGCAGGGCAGCCACGGCCGCAAGCGCCGAGGCGCCGTCCGGCGCTTCGCCGACGACCTCATACCCCGCGGCCTCGAGCAGCCTTCGAGCGAGCGCGCGGAAGCTCGCATGGTCATCGGCGATGAGAACGCTCGCCGCCACGTGCCAATCCTGACCGCTGCGCCGCGACCGGGCCACGGGGCGCGCACTGAATCCGCCGAATCGGGCTTGCGCGCCCGTGAGATCATCAACGCGATGCCAACCGCAGGCCGATCGATCACGCGCTGGCTGGCGATCCCCCTCGTTCCGGTGGGCGTCGCCTATGCGCTCGCGGCGACCGCGGTGGCGGCACGGCACGGCGAGCTGACGACGTACGCCGGGCGATCGGGGCTTGCCCGTGCTACAGAGCTCGCCGCCGGGTTGGCACTGTTCGCCGTCGGGTTCGCCGCGTGGTTGCGCGGCCGATGGCATCCCACCGGGCCGGTCGCGGTCGCGGCGGCGTTTGGGTGGTTCGCGCCGGATTGGATTGGGTGGGAGACCGGTCCTCAGGGCGTTCGGGTCGCCGCGCTTGCGGCGCTGGGTGTCACGGCCGCGGCCGTCGTCCACCTCGCGCTCGGAGCACCGACGGGACGCCCGTCGTCCACGGCGGCCCGCAGCCTGGTGGCCCTGACCTGGGCCGCCGCCGTGGCGATCGGCGCCGGGCGTGCACTCTTCTACGATCCGCTCGCCGATCCGAGCTGCTCGGCCTGGTGCGCGACCAACCCGCTGCTGGTTCACGGCGACCGCGCCGTCGCCCAGGGGCTCGACTGGGCCGGCCTCGGGTTCGCCGCGCTGACGACGGCAGCCGTCATCGTGCTCGGCGGCCGGCGGCTGGTCCGTGCGAGCCGCGCGCTGCGCGCCAGCCTCGCGCCGATCGTGATTCCCGCCGCGATCTTCCTCGGCGCCTGGACCGTGCGCGCCGGGACGCTCGCGTTCTCGCCAGGCGACGATCCTGGCGGCGTCGTCCTCACCGCGAGCTTTGCGGTTCGCGCGGTCGCGCTCTGCGCGCTTGCCGCGGGGCTGGCCTGGGCTCTCTCCGGTGCCGCCCGTCGGGCGCGCTCAATCCGCCGGCTCGCCGGCGTGCACCTCGGCGGCCCGTCGGCGGAGTCGTTCGAACGGGCGCTGATCCGCGCGACCGGCGACTCGTCGCTCCGCGTGATCTATCCGCGACAGGAGGGTGATCGCTGGATCGACTCGGACGGCCGGCCGGTCGGTCCGCCGGAGCCCCGGCCCGACCGGGCGCTGACCGTGATCCTGCGTGCGGGCCTGCCGGTCGCTGCAGTGGCGCACGATCCGGCCACGCTCGATGGGCCGGCCCTCGAGCGTGAGATCGGAACCGCGGCCCGGCTGGGCCTCGACAACGGGCGGCTCCGCGCCGAGACACACGCGCAGTTGCGCGAGCTACGGGCCTCCCGCGCGCGCATCATCGCAGCGGGCGAGGCGGAGCGCCGCCGGCTCGAGCGCGATCTCCACGACGGCGCGCAGCAGCGGCTCGTCGGGCTGTCCGTGGCGGTCCGCATCGCGCAGGGCGCGGTAGACGAGCGGCGCGATCCGCGCGCGGCCGCCCGCCTCCGTGCGGCGGAGGCCGGGGTTCAGCGCGCGATCGCGGAGTTGCGCGAGCTCGCGCACGGGATCCACCCGGTGGAGCTGACCGAGGAGGGCCTCGGGGCGGCGATCGAGACGCTCGGCGATTTCGCGCCCGTCGCCGTGCGCGTGACCGTGCTGCCAGCAGACCGTGTGCCGACGGCGGTCGAGACGGCTGCCTATGGTGTCGTGGACGAGGCGGTTCGCCGCGCTGCCGCGCGCGGCGGTGGCGGGACCATCGAGGTCGCCGGACGGCGTTCGAACGGCGCCTTCGTGCTCGACGTCCTCGATCCCGGCGATGCGTCGGCCGACGGTGCGCTGGCCGAGCTCGCGGACGCCGCGGACCGCGTGAAGGCGATCGACGGTCGGCTCTCGGTGGCGGCGACCGGCGACCGCGGCGTGCGGATCACGGCGGAGCTGCCATGCGCGTAGTCGTCGCCGACGACGCGATGCTGATCCGCGAGGGCTTGACCAGGCTGTTGCGCGAGGCGGGGGTCACCGTGGTCGCCAAGGCGAGCGATGCCGACGAGCTGATGCGCCACGTCGCACTCGGCCGGCCCGACGTCGCTGTGGTCGACATTCGGATGCCGCCCGGGCACAGCGACGAGGGCATCCTGGCCGCCGAGCGAATTCGCGCCGAGCACCCCGGCGTCGGCGTTCTGCTGCTGTCGCAGTACGTCAACCCACGCTATGCGATGCGCCTGTTCGACAACCACCCCGGACGGACCGGGTACCTCCTGAAGGAGCGGATCTCGGACCTCGCGGTGCTCGTCGACGCGCTCGATCGGATCGCCGACGGAGAATGTGTGCTCGACCCGACGATCGTTGCCCAACTCCTCAAACGGCCCGACGCCGAACAGGCGGTCAGCGTGCTCAGCGGCCGCGAGCGCGAGGTCCTTGCGCTGATGGCGGAAGGCCATTCCAACCCCGGCATCTCGGAGAAGCTCGTACTCAGCAAGAAGACCGTCGAGAGCCACGTTCGCCAGATCTTCGCGAAACTGGGACTGCCCGACACCCCCGGCCAGGATCGTCGCGTCCTCGCGGTCCTGAAGTTCCTGCGCGGCTGAGCACCTGAACGAATGACCAACTCGCGACGTTGCGCACGCTAACTGCAGGACGTAGGGTCGCAACCATGCGGGAGCGGCGCGCATCGATGGCGTTGCTGGGCGCCGCCTTGTTGCTCGCCGCGTGTGGCTCGGATAGTGGCGCCGGCAGGACGCTCGCCGGCGGGCAGACGATCGGGCTGCACGTCCGGCAGGTCGGGGTCACCACGATCCCCCATCGGGGCCCCGCCAATGCCTGGGTGATCGGCAGCACCCTCACCGATGCGCGCGGCGCGCGCATGGGCGTCGGGCACGCCTACTGCGTCGCCAGCGCGCGGCGGCTGCACCCGAGCGACGACCCGGTCGACCTTGCGAAGGGGCACACCCCGCTGCGCATCTGCATCGAGAGCTTCGAACTGCGCGACGGCGAGATCACCGCGCAGGGCGAGGTGCTCCTGGGCGGCACCCGCACCATGCCCGTCGTCGGCGGCACCGGGGCGTACCTGGGAGCGATCGGCGAGTTGCGGACGGTCGCGACGCGCCGCGGCGATCAGGAGATCGTCATCCGTGTGGCCAAGCGCTGACGTCAGCCTCCGGGCCACGGCCTGGCTCGCCGTCCTCGCCCTCGGGCTCTGCGTGATCGGCTGCGGCGGCGGGTCAGCCTCCAAGGCCGGGGTCGGGCGCTCAGGCGAGCAGACGCTGAAGCTCTTCGAGTACGGCGACTGCTGCGGCGGCTTCCAGCCAGTGCCGTTCGGGGGCGCGCCCGGCGCTCCCGGCATCGCGTACCTGCAGGACAACGGGCTGATCGACGCGAACGGCAAGAAGGTCGGCCGCTTCTACACGTCGTGCACGCTCGAGCCCGTCCCCGTGGCCCCGCGGACGAACCCGGGAAGCCTCTGCGCCTACTACTTCATCCTGCGCGACGGGCAGATCGTCGCCGAGGGCGCCGCCTCGGACCAGATTCCATGGACGGTTCCGATCATCGGCGGCACCGGGGCGTACCTCGGCGCGCGTGGATCGATCACGACCGTGGGCATCACGCGAATCGGATACTCGCTTGTCGTCCACCTGCGCTGAACGCGTCTTCTCGGCGGTGGCGGTCCTTGCCGTTGCGTTCGAACTCGCCGCGTGCGGCGACTCGACATCCGGTGCGCCCACCGTGCTGCGCCTCCGCACCAGCGTTGGCGCGCTCGAGCAGCGCCAGCCGGGCGCCGCGTTCTTCGCCCGGCGGGTGGCCCAGCTCTCCGGCGGCCGGCTGCGGATCGCGCTCGACTACATCCCGACCACCGACGAGCACACGGTCACGGTCGGCCCCGGCGTGACCGACCGCTCACTCGTGGGCGACGCCAAGGCCGGGCGGACCGATCTCGCGTGGGTTCCGACGAACGCATTCGACTGGATCGGGGTCACGTCGCTTCGGGCGCTCGATGCCCCGATGCTCGTCGACGACTACCGCCTGCAGACGGCGCTCCTCCACAGCACGCTGGCTCGCCGCATGCTCGCGGGCGTTCGCGGCGCGGGGGTCGACGGGCTGGCGCTGGTCGAAGGCCACCTGCGCCGCCCGGTCGGCGTCGAGCGTCCGCTTCGCGGGCCGCGCGACTACCGCGGCCTGCAGCTCGGCACCGCGCGGTCACACACCCGCAGCGATGCGATCCGCGCGCTCGGGGCCAGAGTCGTGCCCGGCGCGCACCTACCGGACTTCTGGATGACGTGGACCGACCTCGAGGAGCGGACCCTGCGTCCGCACGACCGGTTGGACGGGTTGGAGACGGATCTG